>VOFK01000809.1_pt1 | contig 112639 bp, 93 predicted proteins | sample 5384121 | NCBI WGS metagenome assembly VOFK01 (sample SAMN12384730, study PRJNA508395) | human gut metagenome | isolation source: healthy gut J | host: Homo sapiens
TTAGAATCCGTCCATTCTTCCGGCTTAAAGTAGCCTTCAACGGTTATCAGCTCACCTTTTTTCAATACATCGAAGGAATCCAGTGCTTCATTCTTTCTCCAGGCTTCAATCCCCATGAAAGCGGAAACATAAGAGGTTTCTTCACCTGTCTTGTCTGCACGGCTGACCGCGATAGAAAAGCGTGCTACGCTTGCTGTTTCAAAACTACGGATTTCTGCATCCTTACCGATAAAACCTGTTACTGCGAATGAATTTTCAATCTTTTTCATATCTCTGATTTTTTAGAAGTTAATTAATCAATTTTACAGTGCAATAACTGATTGTTGGCTTTGGGGGACACCATGAAAAAAGATATAAATACGCTTTTTATGCTGGCCGGAAAAAGGAAGATTTGTAACTTTTTTATTGGTGAAGATGGCAGCAAATAATTCGGGTTAAATACGCTTTTTATGCAAGGCAAAAAAAGGAAGATTTCAGACGAATAACAACGTGGTGTTTGTGAATCGTCCCCTTATCCCCGTAACCGGGGTTAGCAACAATCTATATTTGCAACGGAAAATGATTTGACTTCCCTAAAAAATGATATGAAAAAGACAAAACTTGAAAATCAGCAACAGGTTTGGAAAGGATGCAAAAAACAACCGGTCAGACAGCAAGCATGGCACATTCCGAAAATATGGTCAGCCGCCTATCGACACACCGGAAGAAACCTCTGCAATTCCTTTTAAAAAAATGAAGCCGAAGAATGAAGCATACAATATTCCACGTATCGAAAAAAGTGACTGCACGATAAAATGAAAGGCTGCAACGGAAGAACAGACTTGCGGATTCTGCGGGGAGAACATAACCATACAGGCATACAGCCACTACAACTGTTTCCGGAAAAAGAAGATTATACAACCGGAAAAACAGAAAGGCATCCACTCGGAGAAAAGCAAGCAAACGATTGAAGCGGACTGCCGATTTAGCGGCGAAATATCCGACTACCTATATACAGCCCTAAAAGGCTGGGGCATATGGGTAAGCAACAGACTGCCGGGCAAATAAAAGGAGAGTGGCATAGCCGCCGGAAAGAGGTTGTCTCGATGTGGCCGAAGCTCCGAAAGCAGACCGGATATGCCTCTCTCCTTTGCCTTCCCCATTCCTGGATTTCACACAATCACGGAGCCTGCGAGTGACTATGAGAAATCCTGAAACGGGGACAGTCACTCCGCTGAAAGGGTGGGTGGGAAACATGTGACTTTCTCCAAAATAACAAATAGGGGTATAAAGATCTCAAAAGAAAAGAAAGCCGTTCCAGAAAAGACTGGAGCAACTATCACCATCTACTGTTCTTTAAGTTAATTGCAGCAAATCCAAATCATCAGTGACCAATCCATCCAATACATGTTGGATTTTATCAAATATAGCCTTATCTATGCCATACGTGGCGCATAACGATTGAAATTTGCTTACAGCATCGAACACCTGTAATATCTTCTTTTCGGGCTCCTCTACAAAATCCTCGGCAAAGTTGACGAAATCACTTGTAGTCAAGGCAGACCTTTTGCCCATCACGCCCATCGAATGAATGTGTGCTGAAGAATTTTCCCATGTATTTGCCGTGAACATTACATCATATGCAGGTGATAAACGCCATACCCCTGCCTTATCCATGATAAACGATATGTTCTTATTATGATCATCGGATATACCTGCGACATAATTAAATACCATTCTGATAAATATCTGATCTTTGTCTTCCTGGGGAAGTTTCAGAGTCTCTGCTATCCAACACAGCTTCATATAATCATCTGCACCCGGCATAATGGCCGCAAGGGTCTGACTAAAGAGCTTTTCTCCATTCTTACGATCAAATCTTTCCGTTACGAAATGATTTCTTCCATCAATTTCTTTCAGGAAGCATGGCATCATGTTGATTCCCGCCGCCTTTGCCATTTCGCTATATACCATTTCTATCTCTGTGGTAGGAGAGTCATCTGCTTCTTTAAATTTGATGATATACTGCTTAAAATTTTCAGGCAAATCCACCTGGCCGGAACGAAACTCTTCCGTTTCGAGATTATAGGCAATCACTGCCTTCGGGCGCATGCCACCGGCAGAAGTTCCAAGATATATCAACTTTTTCATCGTGAGGCTATCCTCCGGTGATATGACAGCAGCATCTCGATCATTATATATTTTAGAAGCCAAAGTTGCCAATGATGACATATTTACTGACTCATGGATGGCATCATCATTAAATTCCGGTTCAAATTCCAATGCTCCCATAGCCCTCTTGCCAATATAAGAGAGCTTCAATAGAGGCAATGATTCCGTAACCTTTATATTATTATCCGTGAGCCATTGGTCAAATAGGGAAGCCCCCCATTTGTCAGGAAGCGCATCTGCAAGAAATTCCGGAAGCCCTTGATATAATTTATCTTTATTCCCATAGAAAGACGCAAACAAAGGGGTTCTCTTAGGGTGTGTGGAAGGGCATATATCATAATCTTGTTTCCTATATTCATCCGTAAATTGGAATACAGAACAATGCTTTTCAAAGTCCCAATTCAATTTGCCAATGCAAGTCCCCCACAGATATACATTCACTATAATCGGCTCTTTCTTCATACCATCTTACGTTTACCGTTAATTCTTTGTATTCTTTTACCTGTTTTTTCATTGATTAGGAAAGGGGAGTCTGGAAGTTCCGGAACCAAACCGACAACGCCTTCAAGAGTTCCACTTATACGCAAAATCTTAAGCAATGTACTTAGGGCAATATCACTTACTTTACAAGATTCTATTCTCTTAATAGTAACGATAGATACTCCTGCCTTATCCGCAAATTCTTGCTGGGAAAAACAGCAGCTAAGTCTTATAGACTTAACTCTCTTGCAGATTTCCTTTACAATACATTCATCTGAAAATTCGTATATTGTATATGTATCATATAATCTTTTCATAGAAAAACATATTTAGGTATCATTTTTGATACAAAAATACCGATAAATCTGAAAATCACCAAATTAAGAAACACTTTTTTTATAATCTTCTGCCGCATTAGCAAACGATTGAAGCGACCTTGTGCCGCTTCAATCGTTTGATTGCTTTTTCTTTTTAGTCCGGGGGTTCTTATTTTTCCGGAGCCGGATAAAACTTGGTGGCTACCATCACAATGCGGTTACGCTTCTCCCCACTTTTAGAATCCGTCCATTCTTCCGGCTTAAAGTAGCCTTCAACGGTAATCAGTACATCTTTTTGCAGTATCCAAAAAGCATAGCGGTCTTCCATCTTACTCTAGGCTTCAACTTTCATAACAGAGGAAACAAATGTTTTTTCTTCATTTATCTTGCCTATGCGACTGACCACAATAGAGAAGTGTGCAACCTTTACTATTTCGAATAAATGGATTTCTGCATCCCTACAAATCCTGCCTGTTACTGCGAATGAATTTTCAATCTTTTTCATATCTCTGATTTTTTAGAAGTTAATTAATCAATTTTACAGTGCAATAACTGATTGTTGGCTTTGGGGGACACCATGAAAAAAGATATAAATACTCTTTTTATGCTGGCCGGAAAAAGGAAGATTTGTAACTTTTTTATTGGTGAAGATGGCAACGAATAATTCGGGTTAAATACGCTTTTTGTGCAAGGCAAAAAAAGGAAGATTTCAGACGAATAACAACGTGGTGTTTGTGAATCGTCCCCTTATCCCCGTAAAAGGGGTTAGCAACAATCTATATTTGCAACGGAAAATGATTTGACTTCCCTAAAAAATGATATGAAAAAGACAAAACTTGAAAATCAGTAACAGGTTTGGAAAGGATGCAAAAAACAACCGGTTAGACAGCAAGCATGGCACATCCCGAAAAGATGGTCAGCCGCCTATCGACACACCGGAAGAAACATCTGCAATTCCTTTTAAAAAAATGAAGCCGAAGAATGAAGCATATCATATTCCACGTATCGAAAAAAGTGACTGCACGATAAAATGAAAAGCTGCAACGGAAGAACTGACTTGCGGATTCTGCGGGAGAACATAACCACACAGGCATACAGCCACTACACCTGTTTCCAATAAAAGAAGATTACACCACCGGAAAAGCAGAAAGGCTCCACTCGGAGAAAAGCAAGCAAACGATTGAAGCGGACTGCCGATTTGGCAGCGAAATATCCAACTACCTATCTACAGCCCTAAAAGGCTAGGACATATGGGTAAGCAACAGACTGCCGGGCAGTCACTCCGCTGAAAGGGTGGGTGGGAAAAAACTAAGTGGACGCAAAAAACAACCTTACCATTGGGGGATAAACTTCCCCCTATTTTCACTTCACATATTCTTTACCCCACTTCAATTGATTCAACAAACTTCAACAACAAAGCGACTGTTACCGTATGAAATGAAAGCTGATTGAACAACTTATGCGCTTTCAGCATCTCAATAGCGGCTTCAGCCGTAACAACTCTCTGTTCATAAAGCCGAATTGTCGCATATAACTGGTCATTTGCGACAGGCCCCATTATTAGGTCATAGTCACCGTTTTCTCTTCCTCTGCGGTTGTTGACAACAAACTCCAGCCATTCTTTTGTTGCACCCATAAACCGAAGAACCGGATATTCCCTATCAAGAATATCATCGGGAACTTCATAAACAGAGACGATTGCTTTTTCGCTCTGTTCCCTGTTCTTCTTCAACAAAGCCCATTTTTTTGCTTGTTCAAAGTTGGTTGTCGTATAAAATCCCTTCCCAAAGTCCGTAGCCTTCCGTCCTTTCTGTATATTAGGGCGTTTCACGGTAACTGTAGATCCATGAAATAGTCTCATTTTCTTTTATTGATATAAGTCGTTATAGTATCTAATATATATTCGGGGTCTTGGGTATGAAGCATTTCAAAAGTCTCATCCAAAAAATCAAAAACCCCATAGTCCGAAAACAACAACAAGGTTTCTTCCGCACTTTGTTTCTTTTCCTCCCTATAATTCTCAATGCAGAACATCTTGAAAAGCAGGATCTTCGTGTCACCGTTATACCGTCGTTTTTCTTCTGTTTTTTCCTTCTCCAATGTTTCATAAAGCGACAATGTACTTGAATACCATAACTTGGTACTCTTATCCAGCAAAGATTTATACAACTTGGAAGAATATATATAATACAGTGCATCGCCTAAAGGCAATGCCTTTCTTCATGACCAGTTCTACCAGCTCTCTCATCACGAATGGGAGCATGGTTGAGTCAAGTTCTCCTTGATTTTTATGAGTAATTTCCATATTCTTGTTGTTATTACTTTAGCATATTTTCGAAAACACCTTCTTCACAGTTCTTTATACACACCTGACACTCGGCCACCACTTCTCTTAATATTCGGGCACATTCTTCATTCGAATGCCCTTGCAGTAATTCATAGGCATATCGCATCAGTTCATTAGCTTCCATTGTTTCCATCCTTATCAATAATATTCAAGTTCATCATTATTTTCTGCAACGACTCCATATTTGGAGTTCCTAACCAACACACACCTATGCAAAAGGTCATATTGTTCTCTGTATCTGAAAAACGCATATTGTTTTACCTTTTACAAACATTGTTGTCCCATTAAAATCTAAAAGAGTTCTTTGAAATATTTGAAATTTAGTTAGTTACAGCGATTTTCCGAGCGAACGGACTTGAATTTGTAGCTTTGCATCAGATTAATCCGATGGCATATGTTCCAAGACAAATACGTTTTCGCTCAATTGGCTTCATTTCTGAATCGAAGTAAGTTTAACCGCATAGTCACCAAGTATGATGGTGATAAATATGTGAAGCACTTCACCTGCTGGAATCAACTACTTGCTTTGATGTTTGGTCAACTTTCTAATCGTGAAAGTCTGCGAGATTTGATAGTTGCTCTTGAAGCTCATCATTCCAAATGTTATCATTTAGGAATGGGTAAAAATGTATCAAAGTCATCGCTGGCAAGAGCAAATCAAGATAGAGACTATCACATCTTTGAAGAATATGCTTACTACCTGGTTAGCGAAGCACGACAAAAGTGTGCTAATCATATTTTCAAACTTGGCGGTAACGTTTATGCTTTCGATTCGACTACTATTGACCTGTGCCTTTCAGTCTTTTGGTGGGCAAAATTCCGCAAAAAGAAAGGTGGTATCAAAGTGCATACATTATATGATGTGGAAACACAGATTCCTGCATTCTTTCATATCACGGAAGCATCCGTACACGATTCTAAAGTTATGATTGAAATTCCTTATGAACCAAGCTCTTATTACATCTTTGACCGCGGTTATAACAACTTCAAAATACTGTATAAAATTCATCAAATTGAAGCCTACTTTGTTGTCAGAGCAAAAAAGAATCTCGGGTACAAATCCATCCAATGGAAACGTAGGCTGCCTAAGAATGTGCTTTCAGACGCAAGTGTATTTCTGACAGGATTCTATCCTAAACAATATTATCCAGAGCCACTTAGATTGGTTAAATATTGGGATGAAGAACAAGAACGAGAATTTACATTCATAACCAATGCGATGCATATATCTGCGCTTCAAGTTGCTGAACTTTATAAAAATCGCTGGCAGGTAGAGCTGTTTTTCAAATGGCTCAAGCAGCACCTTAAAATCAAAAGATTTTGGGGAACTACAGAGAATGCTGTTCGAATACAGATATATGCTGCTATATGCGCTTACTGTTTGGTGGCAATCATTCAACACGATATGCAACTGAACAGAAGTACATATGAAGTGTTACAAATACTGAGCATCTCATTGACTGATAAGACTCATCTGAGAGACCTCTTTGATAAAACTAAATTTCAAAATGACAAAGAACGATTCGGACCAAATGGGCCAAGTTTATTTAATTTTTAATTCGTCCCAATTTTAATGGGACACTAATGTTTTACAAAGGTAAAACAATTAAGTAAAATTCATCTATCATTGCTTTTCATATTTATTGTGTCTTTCTCTTTTGCATCGGAAGTATTAGCACTTACAGCAACCAGACAGTATGACATCGCCACGTTTGATCATACCGCTGGAAAACAACGATATACAATCTGAATCAAAACAGATTGTATATCACCAATTTCTTTTTTTGTGCCTTGTTAAACGTATAAGAAGTTCCTCCGGCAGATTTTCCATCCCAATAGGCAATCAGCCTACAGGCGTGTGAAATCATGTAATCATTACGGTGGGCATAGCATTGGGCATAATAATATTCGGATAGAACTACCACCTTGTCGGCTTGGCGCAAAATATCAGCATACCTCTGTTTGTCCTCTTTGTTGAAATACACATCTTGCCCGACATAAGGAACAACCGCCACCAAAACCATATCGGGATATTGTTTCCTTTGTTCAAGTACGGTATGAGCAGCCATCATGTCAAATCCAACCGCACAACCAATATAGAAAAAACGGATTCCATTCTCATAGCAGACGTACCTCTTCATTCAACGATACGGACAAAGCATATTTATTTGTTCGTATCGTTCTATGACCGGTAAAAGCAACGGACATCATTTTCATCCATTTATCACGTGCCTTTCTACATATATCCAACGAACCTGCCGAAGTTTCATACACCATTCCATTCACCTCATAACGATAAGTGAACCAAGTAGTATCTCCAAAGATATCCTTCTGCTTCTCTATATAACTCTCTTTTTCTTTCATCTTATAACATACGGACAACTGTTTTACCTAAAAAGAAACCTCCCAAAACCTCACCTCCTATTTTTTCCAACTGACATGCGAAACGAGCATACGAAAACCCTTTTGTTAAAATATCGTCAAATACCAAGATTTTCTTACCCCGAAAAAAGTCCTTGTCAAATTCTATCACTTGTACTTTTTGAAGCGACTTGCTGTCAAATTTCTCGTGAATAGCCAAACGATCTCCACTGACACGTATATGTTCATACGCATTGATAGCACCTGAAAACTTACACACAGCCGAAGCAAACCCCTTATAACGAAGTTCATTCTTATCAGCGGAAGAAGCCGGAACACAAGCAAAAACAATATTCTTAACATCATCACCAAAAACTTGATGTAACTTATTCGCTATCATCCAAGCTATATTCAAATAAGCTTTTCCATCCTTAAAACTCCATATCATCTTACGAATTTGCCATTCTCTTTCCGTTGCCTGCCGATATTGCATAGGAAGATACTCAAAGAAAGAAAACATCATCTTATGCCATTGTCTGTCTAAACTAGGATATTTACTCTGATGTGCCATAGTCTTTTATCTATTAAAATTAAACTTATGCTTCAGCTAGATTTAAAGACCTTTTTTTAAACCCCTTTCCGGGATGGCCTTTTCTTTCTGCCGACTTTTTTTTTGAGCTTTCATGCCCCATCTGAGTTTATGAGCCTTTTTTTTACGGCACGCATCAATAAGGAAGGAGGGATTAAGAAAAGTTTTGGACGACAAAAAATGTTGGGGACAGCGAAGCCGTCCGGCGTTATTTTTTTCGGGACAAAGGGCGAAGACCGGAACTCTTTCGTATCCATCCACCGAAATAAATTTGCCGTTCAAAAACAAAGGATCTCAGATGGAGCTATGAAAAAAGCACATTAGGGGAGGCAGAAAACAAGGAAAAGGGCAGTACGGAAAGTAAAACAAACCATACGGTTTTGCTTGCAAAACCGTACTCCTATCTCCCTGCCACAAGTGACAGGGGGGAACGGGTTAGCAACGGACTGCCGGGACAAACGGTAAAAGGAAGGGACTGCAATACGGAAGAAGGAGGTTGTTTCGGCAATGCCGAAGCTCCGGATGATGACCATTGCAATCCCGCCCACGTTTGGAACTTCTCTTTTCCGGTTTACCCATAATCAGCCGCATAGCGGATGATTACGGGTAAACCGGGAATGAGAACAGTCATTCCGATGAAGGGGAGGGTGGGAAAGAATACTGCGTGAACGCAAATTAATGGGATTACCAGTAACTCCAAGCGTTTTTTGCTACTTTTTTGGGGTGCTTGCCAAAAAGTAGCGGACAGCAAAATACCCTCCCTTCCCTAATCCAAAAGAAGGGAGAATGTGCTTCATTGAAGGTATATAGGTTCCGTTCCCTGATTATAACAATACATAGTGTTATTTCTGAAACCATCAAAGCATATATGAAAATCATCGAAATCCTGTTCCGTGGCCAAACGAACCTTATCACTCAACAAAACCATGCATTGTTTATTGACAGATGTAGCCAAAGAGGTAGTACGTCCCGGCTTTATCTCCAATGCCACCACATAAGAAGTCCTTCGTGGATAGATATACCCAATAATTTCCTCATTGAGTACAACCAAACGAATAACATCTTCATTCAAAACGGGAATATTATTAATTTTGCCCATCATTGTTATAATATAAATCAGTTTATAATCATTAAAATACAATATCATTACAAATGATACCTATAATTTTTATAGGTAAACTTTTCCACCGAGACCACCTCATAAAGATAGTCTTCATGGCAAGAAGCCATTATACAGTTCTCACATTCAAGAATAGGATTTATAACTACACGGAATTTAATAGTGCCGTCCACCAGAACAAACTCCACCCGATTAAAGAACCCTTGTAGAGAATGCCCTTCCTTATCCATCAGACGCACTACTTCACCTGTAAAAACAGCCAATTCCTTAGCCTGCCATTTCGCTTTACGCAAACAACTGTTCGCCGCTTTGACGTTCTCATTCACCTCTTTTGTTCTTATTGCTTTCATACCAAAATCCTTTTTACATATTTATCTTGTCAAAAATCAAAAGTCAGCTGCGTAGCCCTTGCGTTGCTCTGAATCGACCTCTTCAATTCAGAATTATCCTCCATTGCATTTTCAAGTTTCCTAATAAAAGAAGTGTCACCTGCTTCCGTTATCTTTAAAATAGGCAACCATACTCCGGCTATCAGCTGTAAATCTATATGATAACTTCTCCAATGCTGCATTGTCAATGTATTCATCCATGCGACTTCACCGGGTACGCTATTCATCATCAGATTGACAACGGTCATCTTTACACAAATCAAATCTATATCCGAGCCATAACAAAAAAGCCTTCCTCCATCATTCTCTTCCGCACATTTTTTTACAGCGGAAAGTAGCATCCTGCCGGAACCACAGCACGAATCACAGACCGACTGTTTAGGTTTCAGCCTATTTCCCCCCATACATGCCATCAAATCAGCAACGTGTATCGGGGTAAAGAACTGTCCGTTATTCCCATGACTGACACACTCCATGAACATATCTCCCAAGACATCGCAAAATCCTTCCGAATATTCAGACACCCTATAAAACATTTGAACAAAAAGTTCCATTTCATATGGCTTATATCTTTTTTCCACTCTACGATAATCCTCCGCCAACATCCCGACAGACAAATAGTAAAGACAAACATCCAAAAAATCCCGAAAGGCTTCTTCATATCCCCGACTGAAAGCAAGCTTTTCATAAAGTTTCATTATCTCCTTTGGTATCATACTTTTCTGACTTCATTATTCACAACATTCTATATTCCTTGTGCCATAGATTTTATCAAAAGCCGCTTTTATCTCCGAGCGATATTTACAGTCCTTCTCAAAACAAAGTTGTTTTGTCCAAAAATCGAAATCAAAACCATCGGTATTATCAATCGTTACAGAAACATAATCAGTCATACCACTCTGACATACAACCGTATGCCGATTTACACAAAAGTGGTCATTTAAAGCAGTTTCTTTTCGGGTAATGCGTTCTACCATCTTATCTATCCACTTCATACTTATAATATTTTATGTAATTGCCCCATTCCAAGAGGCAGTTACGGTTATACTCATTAAAAATCGTTCTCGTTCAAAAACAGCACATCGCCTTTCATCACCATCCAATTAATCTCACTCAGATGATAGCCACAATGCCCACTCAAAAAAATCTCAATCTCTTCAGTGGTCTGCAATCTCCTGTCTGGGCTTATCACCGCAACATTACCGGAATTACAATCCAATACAGCCAGTTTCTCATAAGCCCACTCACCAAACTGGCAGAACTCGATAAAATTGGTATAGGTTATCCGTATGCTATTGTTTGCATCAAATTCAAGGGGTGACTTTGTAATGAATGAACCTGCATGATTCACCACCACAGAGGGGCTAATCTCTGCCAATGAAGATAAGCTGTCATCCCATCTAATCTCATAAAGGAAAAATCCTTTTGGCAATGAATTGCGGTCTATACGATAACTGGAAAAAAGACCGTCTATCGTTTCATTAATAACTAACTGTTCATAATCTCCTTCTAAATAGTGTACTCGTGACATAACTCGTTGTTTTTTGGGATTGTTAAACTTCTAATTTTATGCTTCAGCTAGATTTAAAGACCTTTTTTTAAAACCCCTTTCCGGGATGGCCTTTTCTTTCTGCCGACTTTTTTTTTGAGCTTTCATGCCCCATCTGAGTTTATGAGCCTTTTTTTTACGGCACACAACAATAAGGAAGGAGGGATTAAGAAAAGTTTTGGACGACAAAAAATGTTGGGGACAGCGAAGCCGTCCGGCGTTATTTTTTTCGGGACAAAGGGGCGAAGACCGGAACTCTTTCGTATCCATCCACCGAAATAAATTTGCCGTTCAAAAACAAAGGGTCTCAGATGGAGCTATGAAAAACGCACATTAAGGGAGGCAGAAAACTAGGAAAAGGGCAGTACGGAAAGTAAAACAAGCCATACGGTTTTGCTTGCAAAACCGTATTCCTATCTCCCTGCCACAAGTGGCAGGGGGGAACGGGTTAGCAACGGACTGCCGGGACAAACGGTAAAAGGACGGGGCTGCAATACGGAAGAAGGAGGTTGTTTCGGCAATGCCGAAGCTCCGGATGATGACCATTGCAATCCCGCCCACGTTTGGAACTTCTCTTTTCTGGTTTGCCCATAATCAGCCGCATAGCGGATGACTACGGGCAAACCGGGAATGAGAACAGTCATTCCGATGAAGGGGAGGGTGGGAAAGAATACTGCGTGAACGCAAAAACACAGTATGTCATCTTAAAACAATATCTTTAAAAAGTTTTTCAGAAGAAATGCTTACCAATATCCTAATAATTATTACTTTTGATAACATAATACAACGATATGGAAAAGAAAAAGATTACAATAGAGGTAGAACCAGCTACAGCCGTAGCTACCGTCGGTTTATTGCGTGGGATATTTCCCAGTATCATCGAACAACTGGAAAGGCAAGCCGCAACAAACGGCAGCCCCTTAAAATTCAATAAAGTAGAAAATATGCAAGAAGTATTGGATGAGATTTATGAAAAGTGCATTGCCGAAACGAACCTCCGGGAGTTTGCCCAGGCGCACTTAAATAGTGACGGATTACCTAACTGATACAGAAATACGGAATCTGCCAGCCATCCTTATTCCAAATAACAAATGGTACAGAATTACACACCTGTCATGTGGGATGACAAAGCATTTGCCTTTGTCCCCTACGAAGCATTCAGTGATTTGCCACATTATCCCAAAGAAAAATGTGAGCAAATTTGCAAAGAGCTGAACAGCCTTATAAGACTATGTACTTATAGGCCGAAAAAGGAAGATATTTATTTTCATCCGGTAAGTTATGTACGTCGTTCCGGAGGTTTCATAGTTACGGATAATCAGGCATCCTTTGAGAAATGCCCCTATCCTGCTTGCGCAGACCGTCATAGCTGCCAAAAAATATGTGATTTGATGAACCGTATCATTGAAGAGTCTTAATTATATAAAATACCATGGAACATCCAAACTCCAAATGCAGAATAGCACAAGCTGAATATTTAAGTCGGCTACCTGAAGAAGAACGGGAAAATAAGGCCAGAGATATTAGAATCGGAAACGCCAGCTATATTTACCACCAACAAGCGGTTCCAATCCAAGAAAACAGATTGATAATGTATTATAAAGAGTGGTTGGAAGGTCTTCCTCCCAACATTTCACGCCATATGAGAATGCTTGGATTTGAAGCATGTAAGACAATGATTCCGTTTACGAGATATGTGAACGAAAGAAACGATATTGGTATGCGTGACTGGATGCAAGAGCATCTTTCACCGAGTGACTTCAACTATTGGCAGGAACTTTCGAAAAAAGCAGGTTCGCCAACATTTTAATCCCATCCCGTTCAATACGCTGCCTGAAGAATAAAAGGTGCGTATTAAACGAGAATATTTTTTAGCGTTTAGTCATCTCTTCCCGCACCAGTTCCGTTTCTGTCGGGGAGAGTTTCGGCAATTTGACAGTTGCCGGACTTTCTAACTGGTAAGCCTTCACCTCATTGATAAGCAGCTGCCAGTCAAAAAGAAATTCTTCGGAACAACCATGTTTACGATAAATTTCTTTTGCTGCTTCCAAAATCTCAGGAGCGCAAAAATCGTCTCCCTGAAAGACAACTGCCGGACGATCATTATTGATACAGTCTCTCAATAATCGTAACTGATCTTTCATTGTGTTTACCTATTATGCGTTCTGTTGTTTTACCATTTTCAAAAATTCGTCAGACGGTTTAAATGCCGGTATGTTATGAGCCGGAATAATCATAGTAGTATTCTTAGAGATATTCCGAGCTGTCTTTTGCGCTCTCTTCTTCACTATGAAACTACCGAATCCACGAAGATAGACATTTTCCTCCTTACCCAACGAAGTCTTTACCTCGTTCATGAATCCTTCCAAAACAGCAAGCACCGCTTTGCCGTCGATGCCGGTTCTGGCAGATATTTCCTTTACGATTTCCGATTTAGTCATTTCTTTATAATTTGAAAATTAGCGTGCAAAGATAATTAATCCAATGGATTATTTAAAGTCTGGCATCCGCAGCAAGCCCTGCCTTCGCCCAATGAAGTGTTAAATTGTTGCGTATGGGTCAAGTTCCTTAATCCGCTTACACAAATAATCAAAGCGTTTCTTGGTAAGCGGTGTGAGTGTATCGAGGTTCTTGCCATCGAAATTCTCTCCGAAAATAAGGTCGTCCACTCCTATGCCGTGATTGTAATTCTCGCGCACGCAATCACGCAGAATCCAAAGGTTATGCAGGTTCACCCAGTCGGCTGTAATGTTTCTGATTACTGAACAGCAGCGCAGCAGTGTAAAGGTAGTGTCCGCAATGGTTGTAGTCATGCAACACCAGCTTGCCCTGGTAATAGATGTCGAAATCCTTGTTTTCTTCATCTTCCTTTGTATCGCAGTAGAAGAATGGAATGTCTTTCAGACCGTCCCAATTAATATAAGTAGTTGGCTTCATAATATCTTTTTGAATACGCTACATAACCTGTTATTTGCACACTTTCCATTATTCACAGAACATTTGATGAAACACTTCCTTCAGTCTTTTTATCTCACTGAAATTCAAATCTCCAATCTTTCTTTTCAGCCGGCTTTTGTCCACCGTGCGAATCTGATCCGTGGCTATCTCCCCATCACGCCCGGCTACAGAACACAGAACCCGGTAAGGATAGTTCCTTATGGTGGAGGTTATCGGAGCAATGACTACTATTGTAAGGTACATATTCAAATCTGAAGGAGTTACAACAACACATGGCCGTGTCTTTGCCATTTCACCCCCACGGGTAGGGTCTAACTCTACCCAATACACTCCATACTGTTCTACCATGTCCAATCCTCAAACTTTTCATCCTCAAACACATCAGGGATAAGCAACTCATCATCCCCATTCTCATGGGCACGTTTGGCAGCTTCCGCCCATCCCTGCCGTGGTTGTGCCTTTATCACAATATTGTTCCCGTCCAAAGAAATGCTCACAGCCGATTTCAAGGACAAACGCAACTGTTTCAATATCTCGGAAGGAAGTATTATCCCCTTGCTGTTTCCAATCTGAATAATGTTTGTTACCATAATGTTATAACTTTAAAATTGATTATCACAACACAAATATAGACAAAGTTATAACAATACCAAAAGAAAAGCCAACTTTTTTCCATTTTCACCGATAACCCGGCCAACGGCTGCACTCGTCGGGAGGCTAGTGCCCCCCTTGCCGTGCGGCGCTCCCCGACCTATGATTCTTATCATGTCTTGTGTCCTTTTCTCCGCTTCTAACAAACAAATCTGCATAAAATATAGATTTGCGTTTCCATTTGAATTTTAGTTATTTGATACCCTAACTATGAATAGCAAACAGATAACTGATTTTTAAAACAGCAGAATGTTTCTGTTTTATTAAAATAAAAAGGGAACAAATTTTTAAGGTAATACTTACGGAAAAAACAGACTTTATAACGTTTCTTTTTCGTACATTTGCAACAATATAATAAAAGCGAAACATATAATGGAGAAGCAAGGAGAAATCATACTATACCAACCGGATGAAGCTGTAAGGTTGGAAGTACGTTTAGAAGATGAAACCGTTTGGCTCACACAAGCGCAGATAGCAGAACTTTTTCAACGTGACAGAACCGTTATTACCAAACATATAAATAATGTTTTTAAGGAAAAGGAATTGGAAGAGAAAAGCAATGTGCATTTTTTGCACATTGCTAATTCCGATAAGCCTGTCAAGTTCTTTAGTCTAGACGTAATAATTTCAGTTGGATACAGAGTTAAAAGCGTAAGAGGTACGCAATTCAGGCAATGGGCAAATAAAATTTTAAAAGAATATTTATTGAAAGGTTATTCTATAAACCAACGGCTCAATGACATGGAATATAGAATGAACAATAGATTCTTCCAAATAGAGAAAACCATTGCTGAACATGATGCAAAGATAGACTTCTTTGTACGCACCTCATTGCCTCCGGTGGAAGGTATATTCTTTGACGGTCAGATATTCGATGCGTATAAGTTTGCTACAGATTTAATAAAGTCTGCCAAATGCTCACTTGTGCTTATCGACAACTATGTAGATGAATCCGTGTTACTCATGTTGAGCAAACGAAACAGTGGAGTATCAGCTACTATTTATACACAAAATAAACGCACAGCTCCAACTTGATTTAAACAAACACAATGACCAATATCCTCCCATTGAAGCTAGAACCTACAAAAGTAGTCATGACCGCTTCTTAATCATTGATAATACGGAAGTATATCATATTGGGGCATCGCTAAAGGATTTGGGCAAGAAAATGTTTGCTTTCTCCAAACTGGAACTTCCTGCCCATACGATAATTGATGTATTATGAAATAAGCTAATCACCCATGCGAGAAGCGGAAGAGAATATAAAATTCAAGATGGAAATTGACGTATTGGTTCCCATTCCACGTACTGTCACCCGTGATTTCACCAGTTTGAAGCACCTGCGTCAATGGCAGAAACGGAATGACATCGATGGTTCTCTTTACTGTTTTGCACACCGGGAATACCTGCTCAACGAAAGGGAGAATGGGAACAATTTACCGTTATCGGCAAACAGGTAGTGACTATCGGAGAACTGGAAAGGCTTCTTTTGGCAATGAAGCAAAAGGGGTTCAACCAATACAGCCGTGAGGAATATGAAGAATTAATGTCTTCATATTTGAAAAAGTGAAGAATTAAAACCTTCATTACACATTTAAATACGAAAACAGGATGAAAATAGGATATGCCCGTGTTTCCACCAAGGAACAACATCTGGATATGCAACTGGAAGCGTTGAAGGCTGCCGGATGCGAGAAAATCTTCTCTGAGAAAATGACCGGATGTCAACAAAACCGCCCGGAACTGGATGCCTGCCTGAGCTTTCTCCGGGAAGGCGACACACTTGTCGTATATAAGCTGGACCGGCTTGGCCGTTCGCTGAAGAATATCCTTACGCTATTGGAAGATTTCAAGAATAGGGGCATCCAATTCACCTCACTGCAAGACAACATCAGTACGGAAGGCGCAATCGGCCAACTGATGAACAACATTCTCGGTGCTTTCGCTCAGTTTGAAAGAGACCTTATCTATGAGAGAACCCAAGAAGGCAGAAGAATCGCCAAGGAAAAAGGTGTCAAATTCGGCAGAAAGACACTTATCAACAAAAACAACATCGCCAAGCAGAAAAGCTGCATCCAACTCTATGAATCCGGAACGCCGGTAAGGGAGATACAGAAAATATTAAACATAGGCAGTAGCGGAACAGTATATCGCCTATTAAGAAGGAATGGAATTGCGCTGAAATCCGAGAACAAAAATAACAAATAACGAATAAACCTCTGCCCATCCTTCAAAGATGATTCTCAAAGATCGTCTGCAATTCCACCTCTCAGCAAGATTATAGGAAAGTCCCCTTCACGGGGACTGATTTTTTTTAATTTTAATACAATAACTCCATGCACTCCTGTACCGCTTTTTCCAATGCTTCTTCCAAACAACAAAAAGCGTCCGCATTACTTTCGGAGTCATACAACACATAATCTCCAGCCCTCACAACCACATGCCAGACCGCCACGTTTTGTTCTGTTTGAAACGTATATTCACGAGTCTGTATCATCCATTGGATACATGCTGCCAGTGTCGGGCACTCGCACATATACATCGGGGTATTCCTTCCCTCAATATCGGTGCGTAGCCTATCCTGTTTGTCATACCAATACTCACAAGGCACGTAATAGTATAATTCCTTCATCATAAGAGCTGTGTCGCTATTAACCAATCTCTCTTTGTTGATTTGTGTAATCAAATTTTCCATATTAGCATTATTTAAGTTGAACATCTGATTTATTCTTCAGCTAGATTCAAGACCTTTTCATTTTTTGTATCGGGAAGGTCTTTGGTCAGCCGACCTTTTTGATGTCATTCCCCATCTGAGTTCTGAGCCTTTTTTCGGCATATCAAGGTCTGGATTGCAAGCAATAAGCCAAGTTTCACTTATGGAAAATGTCGGGAAGACACTTCTTCATCGTTATTTTCCATACAGTAAAGGCGCATGGCCGTAACTTGCCATTTGCGGAATCCCGAAACCTTTGCCGAGCAAAAAGCCGGACTCGGATCGGAGGAAAGAAGCCGGGGGAGGCAGCCCACAGAAAGGGCAATCCGATACAATCAAGAAATTAACCTGCTATACCCTTGTGCGAGTGAAATAATCCATCATAGACACTACATACCTAAGTAGTGGTATCAATACACCGATCACATATATCATAGCGTAGCCCAAAAGGACAAAAGGTAATGTTTTACGATAAAGACATGCAACAGCGAGCAATATAAACGAAAAAGAAAAGCCATAAACCCCATATTGAAAACCGGGTATCAACTCATAAACAGGTACGGGTTCCGGATGAAGCATGGCTCCGGCCACAATAGAATAAAGGCTGGTCAATAATATAAGCAGCGTATATAAGCAACTCTTAAGAATCCTGGGATCATTCCTTTTACAATAGAGAATCGTTCGGATATCACTTCTAAGAAACTCAATGCCCAGTAAGAGAGCCACCATAACGCCTGTATCAAAAGTAGAAAATACATTCATTCCGATCACCTTTGGCGCGAAGATATGTATTTATTCTGAAAAGCCACGTCTTTGCGTATTTTACGATGTCGCATCCGATAGTCCGGGAAGCATTTTTTTTGGTTCTTTTTTGGGGTGACTGCCAAAAAAGAACCCCGAAGCCGAAATCCCGGGCAGACGGGATTTCTCCCGTCCACCTTACCTATTTTGCAATCTTCCCTCGTCCGCATAGCTATAATAGTTATTGCCTGCCACAATCACATGGTCAACCAAACGGATGTCTAATGTTTCAGCGGCTTTTTTAACTGCTTCCGTCAAGCGGTCATCCGCACTGCTGGGCTTGCGTGCTCCTGATGGGTGGTTATGTACCATGATAAAAGATACGGCGTTATAATACAATGCCTGCTTCATGATAACCCGTATATCCACAGGGGCGGTATTTATCCCGCCGCATGAGATACGGACTTTACGGATGAGTTTGGACGAACTGTTCAGCAACAGCACCCACATCTCTTCAGTAGCTATATCGCACAAAACAGGATGCATCATTTTATAAACATTATTGCTGGATAAAAGCGCAGGACTTTCAACTTGCCCTTCTTTCAGCCGTTTATATAGCTCAATCGCCGCATAAGCGACTTTTTTACGGCTGGGTGTTAGTGTTTCCAGTACATCAGACAAGCACAATCCTTCTATTTCCATCTGTTCATACTTATATTCTTCACGTTTCAGTTTCTCACTGTTCGTCAAGGTATAAATCAACTCGCTGTTTTCCATCACCCGATAAACGTCATTCACTTCAAATACGGTTCTCTTCGTTTTCATACTGCCAAAAATTAAAAGATTAATACTCGCAAACATCGCTTGTCGCCCCAACCATAAATTTTTCCTCAACTGATTGGGAACAGTGCATTGAAGAGAAAGCGGGAAAGACGGATCAGAACGGGATTGAACTGGTAAATACTACCTCCCGGAATGGGAGGATGGAGATTTGGCTTTTCAATATCGGGCGTTCCGGCCACGCCTACCTTCGCAATGTTCCTATCAGTTCAGGAAAAAATCATCATACCTCTCTTCCGGCATAGCCGGAGCGTAGAGCGTTAGGGATAGCAGGGAAAAGCCTGGAGGGTAACGAGGACTTGCAACGAATAGCCCGGTCAGAAGGGAACGCCCTGAAAAACTAATTCGGATACAGAAGATGAACAGAACCGCCTTCCAATCATATAAAAAAGCGTGAAAATCAACACATACTTCCGAAAAATCTTTTTCCGAAAGTACGTATAGGGCATGTGAAGGGAAAATTTATTTTCCCAGTCATTTCTATGTTATCGCTTTGGGGATATTTAAAGGGGTTAGGAGTTTAGGTCTTTATTATGTATTTTGGTGGATGGTTACACAGCCGATACCTTTTATTTAAAAATTTCTCTCTTTTATTTCACTGATATACCGACATATAAAAAAAACAGGGATTACCTATTCCCTTCATTAACGGGTGGACGGTTTTACACAGCTGACAAGTGAAACCGGACGCTTTTACACAACTAAAGCAAAAGGAGTGGACGGTTCTACACAACTAGAAGCAACAAACGGGACACTTCTACACAACTAAAACAGGCAAAGCGGATGACTCCACACATCTAATCACCCCAATAGGGACACTTCTACACAACTAATTCTATAAAAAACCGTGAAACGTGGACGGTTCTACACAGCTGGATCGTCCATGTTCACCGCCCCGTCCGTCTCCGGAGATATGAACTCTTCAGGAGCAGGAGCAACTTCCGTTCCATTGGCACTCTCCAACTCTTCCTGTGCCCATCCTTCCGGAAACCTGCCGAATACAGCCACGAAATCACTGATATATATCTGTTTCTTCTTTTCTACGCTTTCCGGGGAGTTTGCCCATAAAAGGAACTCTTTATACAGTCCGGCATCTTCCTCCACCTCTTTGATCTTCTTCCTCCTGACAGCCATATCCGTGTCCGGGTAGGCAATCTCGACATACAGCCCAAGCAGGTTCTTATAGAATTTCTTCACCACGACAGCATATTGTCCTTCATCAAAATAGTGCAGCGTATGCCTAGGAAACGAGAACAACACGGTATATGCCCATCTCTCATGATCGCCTTTCACAAGAGAAATTGAAATTGGTATATTTCAGGTAAGTATTCATCTTTTTCAGTATCGAGGCGACCTTCTTTTTCCGGTCTTTGGGTTCGGCAATCTCTATGCCGAGCTTTTTAGCCAGCTGATCGACTGTCAGCACATAAAAAGGAGCCTCATTCTTGGTGGTCTTATACTTGATCAGGTAAACCATCTTGGAAAGTTCCAGATAGAAATAGCGGTAACGGCTGGGCAGGCTACGGTAATCCTGAAGTTCCAAGAGGTTATAGAGCGAGAACATGAAATTCTTTATCTCCGGGCTTACCACTGCCGAGTACAGCCTTTTCGTTGACTTCTTCGTCTTGAAATCGGTCATTATGTCGAAACGTTTCAAGATCTGCACGAAATTATAGGATGTACGGCCATCCTCGCCAATGGTCGGATAGCAGAGGTTCTCCAATCCCAGTTTATAGAGAGCCGCCTCAAAAACCGTCTCGATAGGATGGCTGATTCTCTGTCCTGCCGTGTCGGTACATACATATTCCGGCTGCATATTCTTTCCGAACATGGCCGCGAGCTGCCGGCTATCCAGCTTGCGCTGCAAGTTGGTACGGTCATACCCCATCTTACGGCAGAAGTCTTCTACGGAGAACCAGGAAGTCCCGAACAAGTCTTTGAGGTGATAGCTGCCCAGGTATATGATCAGATCGAGCATGACATTTCCACCTGCCTCATACAACCGTTCAATCAGCACGGAATTATAGCTTTCCCCAAGCACCCTAGGGACACGAATCAGTTCTTTTGCCATGATAATACTTACAAAATCAATCCTTTCTCTGTTTTCATTGCCACAAAGATAGGCATACCGGCCAACATACGCGTCATAATTATCAATCAGTTTTAACGGTATGACCGGTATGGGAAAAGGAGAAGTACTTTCCTGAAGAATGCTTTATCCGCCCTTCATCAGAAAGAAAGCATCTTACACCTGTACCCCATAGACATCCTATATTACTTTTTCAGTTCTTCCGATAAAAAGGAACGGTCTATCAATACTTGCACCAATGGTTTCTCTTTGACAAACTCATCAAGCTCACGCTTTATCAATTTATTGCCCAACCCTATGCGTCGTCCAAATTCCTCGAAATCCTTCCGCCCTACCTGATGAGCAATTTGACTCCACATTGTCATCTGTAATCGACTCAACCCTCGGTCTAAGGTGTAGATCGTTAGGTTATCAGTACAGCGAAATCATCCGTTCTCTCATGAGTATCTACTTCTGTGGTGGCTCATGTATTGAGGATGTCACTACTCATTTGATGAACCATCTCTCGCTTCATCCGACACTTCATACTTGTAGTTCTGATACTATCCTCAGAGCGATAAAGGAACTGACGCAAGAAAACATCTCATACACATCAGATACGGGTAAGAACTACGATTTCAACACGGCTGACACTCTCAATACTTTACTGCTCAATTGTATGTTTGCATCTGACCAACTGAAAGAGGGTGAGAAGTATGATGCAAAGCCTACATACAAGAAGTTCTCTGGTTATCGCCCTGGCGTGGCGGTTATTGGTGACTTGATTGTTGGCATTGAGAATAGCGATGGTAACACAAAAGTTCCATTTCATGGCACGTTTTCTCGCCATGGCAGAGCTTAAGTAAACTTAGCTCTGCTCATCTGGCTTAACGAAAACCTTCGTTTTCATCAGAAGGACACGCTGAAGAGGTTCTTTGAGAGATTTGAACAGAACAGGCTCACTATCAATCGTTTCAGAGCTGATTGCGGATCATTCCGAGGAAATCGTGGAGGAAATAGAGAAACACTGCAAGTCCTTCTATATCCGCACTAACCGCTGCAGTTCGCTCTACAATGACATATTTGCTCTCAGAGGCTGGAAGACTGAGGAAATCAATGGCATTGAGTTTGAATTGAACTCTATCCTTGTTGAGAAGTGGAAGGGTAAAGCATACCGACTTGTGATTCAAAGACAGAAACGGATGGATGGTGTGCAGGATCTTTGGGAAGGAGAATACACATACCGTTGTATCCTGACTAACGACTATGAATCTTCCGTAAGAGAAATTGTCGAGTTCTATAACCTTCGTGGAGGAAAGGAACGTATCTTTGATGATATGAACAATGGTTTCGGGTGGGACAGATTGCCCAAATCCTTCATGGCCGAGAACACTGTGTTCCTTCTTCTTACAGCACTTATCCGTAACTTCTACAAGGCCATTATCCAAAGACTTGACGTAAAGAGGTTCGGACTCAATGCAACAAGTCGCATAAAAGCGTTTGTCTTCAGGTTTATCTCTGTACCAGCCAAGTGGATCAGGACATCAAGGCGGTATGTGCTGAATATCTATACCTGTAACAATGCTTACGCAGATATTTTTCAGACTGATTTTGGATAACGCCTACAACTTATGGGTATGATACTGCGTATTGTCTCAAGTCGCATTGTGGGGTAAGGGGATGTTGTAGGCAGAAGTGGGTGTTTCTGCCTCAATTTATCTGATAATTCAGTAATGAGAGGACGTGTACACGCAAGAAGGACGTTGAAGGGCTTAGTTGCAGATTTGAGGCAGGTAAGAAAATACAAAGAATTAACAGCAACCGAGAAACTGAAATACCGTATCGCAGTGAAAATGACGGCAGCCGACTACTTCCGCCTGCTGACACGATCGCATGAGGCGGGCGTATCACCAAGCGAGTACATGAGGGAATGTTTCCGTAACGGTCATGTGAAAGAACGGCTGTCGGAGGAACATGCCGGATACATCCGCCAACTCTGCGGCATGGCTAACAATCTCAACCAGCTTGCGCGTAAGGCAAACGCCGGAGGCTTCCACGATGAACGGTGGGACTGCAAGGTGGCAGTGGCAAGGATTCATGAACTTATAACCAAGATAGGGATATGATGGCGAAAATCGTAAAAGGAAGCGACTTCAAGGGTGCGGTGGATTACATCATCGACAAGAAGAAGGATACGCAGATAGTAGCAAGCGAAGGCTTGTTTATGGAAAATCTGGAAACTATCGCCATGAGTTTCAATGCCCAGTCACGGATGAACGATAAGGTGACAAAACCTGTCGGACATATCGCGTTGAGTTTTTCCAAAGAGGATGAGTTACGGCTGACGAACCGTATCATGGCAGGCATCGCGCTTGAATATATGGAACGGATGGGAATCAAGAATACGCAGTTCTTCATCGCCCAGCATTTCGACAAGGAGCATCCGCACGTGCATATTGCTTTCAACCGCATAGACAACAACGGCAATACCATATCGGACAGGCACGAGCGTCTGCGCAGTACCCGCATCTGCAAGGAATTGACCTTGAAATACGGCTTGCATATGGCTGGCGGAAAGGACAATGTCAAACGCAACCGCCTGAAAGAGCCAGACAGGACGAAATATGCGCTTTACGACATCATCAAAATGGAAGTCGGCAGATGCGGCAACTGGAACGTGCTTATCGCCAACCTGAAACGGCAGGGAGTGGAAGTACATTTCAAGCATAAGGGGCAGACCAGCGAGGTGCAGGGTGTTGTATTCTCCATGAATGGCTACCATTTCAACGGCTCCAAAGTGGACAGGCGTTTCAGTTATTCCAAGATTGACGCGGCTTTGCAGCACAACAGATGCAGGGAACGTATGGGAATAACAGCCGGAATATATGAAACGGCTACACCAAGCGCACCGTCCGGCACGGCACAAAGCGAGTTGTTCAACGGCTCTTGGGGATTGCTAAAAAGCAGTGGCTCATCTTATAACGCTGCTGATGCGGAAGCCAATCAGGAAATGGTGGATATACTTCGCAGAAGGAAGAAAGTTAAGCGCAAGAGAGGTGTTGGGTTCTAATATTCTGTACTAATCCAATTCTCACGACACTTGCGCTCTATATTCATTCGGAGTGTAACCTACCTCTTTCTTGAACAGTCGGGTAAAATGTTGCGGGTACTGAAAACCGAGATTATAGGCGATTTCATTAACGGTGTCGTCTGTAGATGCAAGTTCCGTCTTGGCTATTTCAATAGACTTGTCATGAATGAAATGCAGGGCGGTTGAACCTGTTTCTTTTTTCAATAAATCACTGAAATAGTTGGGCGAGAGGCAGAGCTTGTCTGCACAATACTGTACAGTGGGCAAGCCTATCCGTTTAGCAGCCCCATCATGGAAGTATTCGTCAAGCAACCGCTCAAATCTTGCGAGGATGTCTCGGTTTTGGTTGTCGCGTGTGATGAACTGACGGTCATAGAAACGTGTGCAGTAATCAAGGAACGTCTTGATGCTGTCTGTGATGAGGTTCTTGCTGTGACGGTGTATCGGATGGTTCAATTCATATTGAATCTTGTGGAAGCAATCCATGATGATTTGCCGTTCTTCCACACTAAGGTGCAATGCCTCGTTTGTCTCGTAGGAAAAGAACGAATATTCACGCATTATCCGCCCGAGAGGTGTATTCCGCAGCAGGTCGGGATGGAACATAAGCAGGTAGCCATCTGGTTGGAACTGCATGCCGTCATCTTCCGCACCGAACACCTGTCCGGGCGCGATAAATATCAGTGTGCATAATTATTCCTAAGTCTGTGAAACCGGAACGCATGAAGCAGAATCTCGACATATTAGACTTCACCCTGTCGGCCGACGACATGGCACGGATAAAGACGCTGGATACCGACAAGCCTTTCTTACTCGGCTCGCACGAAGATCCAGAAATCGTAAAATGGTTCATGCAGTACAAAAACGCCTGAACATCAACAACCATATTTCGATAGCCGCTATCGACTATATTAAGAAGTTATTCGTATATGCCTTTATTGTAATCCGTCATGTACTGAGTAAATGTTTTGCCTGTTTGCTGTTTGAAGAAGCGCATGAGATGGCTCGGATCAGAGAAATTGAAATCATCCGCCATTTCACTGACAGTGCGGTTGGAGAATAGCAATTCGTTCTTCAGTTCCTCAAGCAGACGTTGTTTTATCAAATGGGTAGCTGATACTCCGAATTGGGCTTTTACTGAGTTATTGAGTGTGATGCGACTGACATGAAGCATGTCTGCATATTCCTGCACCCGCTGGTGGGTGCGGATATTCTGTTCCAACAAGTCCTTGAACCGAAAAGCGAAATTGTTTTTAGCAATTTCAGCGGGCAAGCAATAGGCGGCAGCGTATGTACGATTGATAATCAGCAAAGATAATATAGTAAGGAAACAATGATATTGTACGTATCGGACACTGGATTCATCAGCTCATACTTAATCTTTCCGAGCAGCCGCATATATTCCTTCATTTCGTCATGTGTGGCATTGATGTAAGGCGGCGTATCTGTCTGGTAACAATACAAAAGGCGAAAAACGAAGAACTTGTCGGCGATAAAAGTACGCATGAAATCTTCGCGGAATATAAGGAACGTGTAATCCAACGCCGTCTCATCTACATGCCACTCTTGTTGCTGATGGGGTGAAAGCAGGAGAACCATGCCGTCGCGCAGTTCAATCTTGCGGAAGTTCAGTAGCAAATATCCGTTTGCCTTACGGAAAAAGTAGAAGCTGAAGAAGTCTGTCTTAAACCGCTTGTTTTCTGTCAGCACAAGTCCGATGTCCTTGTTTATGGCAGTATTGATGTAAAAATCCACGCCGCAGCGTGTCTTGTTGAACGGTACGCTGACCAGTCGATCAGGGTTGATTATCTCGTCCATATCCTTGTCGTTTTTGCAAAGATAATAATTTCATTTATCAAAATGGCATAATTACCGTTTTTTCAGGCATAGATGTTTCGCCGGATTCTTCCGAACTTTGCACCCGTAATCAATAACAAGACATATAGTCATGAAAAAGACATCTACAGTACAATTGGTGCGCAATGCCACCTTGAAAATCAGGTATGCGGGACACACCATGCTAATTGACCCCGTTTTAGCCGACAAAGGCACTTTGATATCGGCCCTCGGTGTGAATAAAACACCGAGGGTACACCTCACCATTCCTATTCAGGATATTATCGGAGGCGTGGACATGGTGCTCCTGACCCACAATCACATCGACCATTACGAGCCGAGTGTCCCCACACATTTGCCCAAAGAAATTCCTTTCTACGTTCAGCCCCAGGACGCGGACGCCATCAGAAACGACGGATTTACAAATGTGATACCCATCGAAGAAATAAAAACAATAGACGGCATATCCATTTACCGCACGACCGGACATCATGGTTTCGGGCAGATCGGGCAGATGATGGGACCTGTATCAGGTTATGTGCTAAAAGCCGAGGGCTTCCCGACCGTTTATATAATGGGTGACTGCCGATGGGAAGCATGTATCCGAGACACCGTGGAACGGTTCAATCCTGACTATATCGTGGTAAACTCCGGAGGTGCAATCTTTCCCGAATTTTCCAAAACGGACGGTCCTATCATCCCCGACGAGAACGAAGTGATGCAGATACTTGACGAATTGCCTTCGCATATCAAGCTGATAGCCGTACACATGGATGCCATCGACCATTGCCAGACCACCCGTGCAATTCTGCGCAATGAGGCAACGCATCACGAAGCCGACATGAGCCGGCTGATTATCCCGGAGGACGGAGAAACAGTTGTGTTATGAGTGTCTGCATTAAATCCCTGATAAAAAACATGAACATAGTGGTAGGGTGCACTATAGGATGCCCTTACTGCTATGCCCGTAACAACTGCCGCCGTTTCCACATTACCGACGACTTTTCCGTGCCTGAATACATGGAACGAAAACTGCGCATCATCGATACGTCCCGTCCTCATGTGTGGCTCATGACAGGAATGAGCGATTTCTCCGATTGGAAGCCTGAATGGAACGCAGAAATTTTCGAGCGGATCAGCAGCAATCCCCAGCACGCCTATATCTTTCTGACGAAGCGCCCTGACAAAATCAGTTTCTCCTCTGACGACGAGAACGTATGGATGGGCGTGACCGTTACGCGCAGTTCCGAGAAAAGGAGGATTGATGATTTGAAAAAGAATATCAAAGCACGACACTACCATGTCACGTTTGAACCTCTCTTCGATGATATCGGCGAGATTGATTTCGAGGGAATTGACTGGATTGTCATAGGCACAGAGACCGGAAACCGAAAAGGAAAGTCATATTCGCGCCCCGAATGGGTGCTTAGCATTGCAGAACAGGCAAAGGCTCATGGCATACCGGTGTTCATGAAAGAGGATTTGCTGCCGATTATGGGCGACGAAAGAATGATTCAGGAATTGCCGGAACAATTTACCAGACGAATACAATGAATATGGATACAATAAAGGAAATAGATGTAAAGAGTGTAATGACCAAATCCTCTCTGCCGGTGGGAGGATATTCGGTCAACCCTTATGTAGGGTGTCCCCACGCCTGCAGGTATTGCTACGCATCGTTCATGAAACGGTTCACCGGGCACACCGAGCCGTGGGGTACGTTTTTAGATGTAAAAAACTGGAAGCCGATAACGAATCCTCATAAATACGACGGTGAACGTGTTGTAATAGGGTCTGTGACGGACGGTTACAATCCGTATGAAGAAGAATTCCACCGTACCCGAAGGCTGCTCGAAGAGCTGCGAGGAAGCGATGCCGAGATTATGATATGCACAAAGTCCGATCTTGTCCTTCGCGATCTCGACCTGTTGAAGAGTTTTCCCAAAGTGACTGTGTCATGGTCTGTCAATACGCTCGACGAGCAGTTCTGCGCAGATATGGACAACGCCGTAAGCATTGAACGCCGTCTGAAAGCGATGCGTCAGACATACGAGGCAGGTATCCGCACCGTATGCTTCGTCTCGCCCATATTCCCCAGAATAACAGACGTAAAGGCAATAATAGAGGAGGTAAAAGATTATGCTGATTTAATCTGGCTTGAAAACCTGAATTTACGCGGGCAGTTCAAAGGCGGGATAATGACGTATATCCGTGAGAAGTATCCTGACCTCATACCGCTTTACGAGGAAATTTACAATAAAAAAAGGCTTGAATACTGGCAGGCATTGGAGCAGGACATTTCAAATTACGCCAAGGAGCAGGGCTTCCCGTATCGTATAAACGATCTGCCATACGGACGCTCGGAAAAAGGCAAACCTGTCATCGTAAACTACTTCTACCACGAAAAAATACGATTGACAAAATGAGGCTATGCCGGACTGATGCAGAAAAGTTGTAGCGCGGATAAAAGCACCATGTATGTGGATAATATCCGGCAATCTTCCGAGCGTATGCGGGAGATGCTCAACACGCTGCTGGATTTCTTCCGTCTGGACAACGGCAAGGAGCAACCCAACCTTTCCCCTTGCAGGATTTCCGCAATCACGCATATTCTTGAAACGGAGTTCATGCCCATTGCCATGAACAAGGGGCTGACTTTGATAGTGGAGAGCCACACCGATGCGGTGGTTTTGACCGACAAGGAACGTATCCTGCAAATCGGCAACAACTTGTTGTCAAACGCCATCAAGTTCACGGATAACGGTAGTGTATCATTGGCAGCGGATTATGATAACGGTTTGCTGAAACTTATCGTTGAAGATACCGGTACGGGCATGACCGAAGATGAGCAACAACGAGTATTCGGTGCATTTGAACATCTTTCAAATGCCGCCGCAAAAGACGGCTTCGGATTAGGATTGTCCATCGTGCAGCGTATTGTGGCGATGCTCGGTGGAACTATACGCTTGGAAAGCGAGAAAGGCAAAGGGAGCCGCTTCACGGTGGAAATTCCCATGCAGACAGCCGAGGAACTGCCGGAACAGACAATTCAAGCGCAAATGCGCCATAATCATATCTGCCATGATGTGATTGCCATCGACAATGACGAGGTACTTCTCCTTATGTTGAAAGAAATGTATGCCCATGAAGGGATGCACTGCGATACCTGTACCAATGTTTCGGTACTGATGGAGCTGATACGAAAAAAGGAATACAGCCTGCTTCTGACGGATCTGAATATGCCTGAGATAAGCGGTTTTGAACTGCTGGAACTGTTGCGCTCATCCAATGTAGGCAACTCGAAGAGTATTCCCATAGTCGTGACAACCGCTTCGGGCAGTTGCAGCAAGGAGGAACTTATAGGGCGTGGATTTGCCGGATGCCTGTTCAAGCCGTTCTCCATATCCGAACTGATGGAGATTACGGATAAATGCGCATTAAGCAGCATATTGGATGAAAAGCCGGATTTTTCCACTCTGCTATCTTATGGCAATGAATCCGTCATGCTGGACAAACTGATAGCGGGAAACCGAAAAGGAAATGCAGGCGGTCAAGGATGCAGAACAGCGTAAAGACCTCCAAGAACTGGACACACTTACACACCATCTGCGAAGTTCATGGCAGATTCTCCGTGCCGACCAGCCATTGAGGGAACTTTACGCCCAACTTCATGGAAGTGCCACTCCAGATGACGAAGCGATATGCAAAGCGGTGACCGGCTGTGCTGGATAAAGGTGCTGAAATTATCCGGCAGGCAAAAAAGAAGAAAGCAAAAATACGAAAATGGATAAAAAACAAGAATCATCGTGGTGGAGGACAATATCGTGTATTGCGAGTTTGTCTGCAACCTGCTGGCACGGGAAGGATTCCGTACCGTGCAGGCTTACCACCTCTCGACCGCGAAGAAACTTCTGCAACAAGCCTCAGACGGGGACATCGTGGTTTCTGACCTACGACTACCCGACGGTGACGGCATCGACCTATTACGATGGATGCGCAAGGAAGGCATGACACAACCGTTAATCATCATGACCAACTATGCCGAAGTGCATACGGCAGTCGAAAGTATGAAACTCGGCTCGCTGGACTATATCCCCAAGCAGCTTGTGGAGGATAAACTTATGCCTCTGCTTCATACCATCCTGAAAGAACGGAGTATCGGACGAAATCGTATGCCCGTTTTTGCCCGTGACAGTTCCGCCTTTCAGAAAATCATGCAACAGATAAGATTAGTTGCCCCTACTGATATGAGCGTGCTGATATTCGGAGAGAACGGCACGGGCAAGGAGCATATCGCCCACCATCTGCATGATAAGAGCAAAAAGGGCAGGGAAACCGTTTGTGCCTGAGGACTGCGGTTCACTCTCCAAAGACCTTGCGCCCTCGGCATTCTTCGGACATGTCAAAGGCGCGTTTACGGGTGCGGACAGCACAAAGAAAGGATACTTCAATGAGGCAGAGGGTGGCACATTGTTCTTGGATGAGGTAGGCAATCTCGCATTGGAAACCCAGCAGATGTTACTCCGTTGCCATACAGGAACGGAGATACCGCCCTATAGGTGACAAGACGGACAAGAGCTTCAATGTCCGCATCATCGCCGCCACCAACGAGGATCTGGAGAAAGCGGTCATTGAAAAACGTTTCCGACAGGATTTGCTGTACCGTTTGCACGACTTCGAGATAACTGTTCCGCCCTTGCGTGACTGTCAGGAGGACATCATGCCGTTGGCGGAGTTCTTCCGTGAGATTGCCAACAATGAATTGGAATGTAGCGTGACTGGGCTCGATGCGGAAGCCCGTAAGACATTGCTGACCCATCCGTGGCCGGGTAATGTCCGTGAGCTTCGGCAGAAGATAATGGGCGCGGTGTTGCAGGCACAGACGGGAGTTGTCATGAAAGAGCATCTGGAACTTGCCGTAACGAAACCGACCTCACCTGTCAGCTTCGCCTTGCGAAACGATGCGGAGGACAAGGAACGCATCTTACGCGCGTTGAAGCAGGCAAACGGAAACCGCAAGGTTGCCGCCCGAATTGCTCGGAATCGGACGTACAACGCTGTATAGCAAGTTGGAAGAGTATGGATTAAAGTATAAATTTCAGCAATCATAGCCCGCAACTTGCCGAAAATAGAAGTAACGGTTAAACCGGATTATTCAGCGAAGATAAAAAACGTCCTGTGATAAAAATCATGGGACATTTTGATGTGTATCCGATTTTTATTGCTACTTTTGTACCAAGACGAGAGACATTGACAGCAACTCACAGCAGAACGTAGAAATAGACAGGGTTGCCAAATCATTACCTCATTTTTACCTTATCCTCAGAACTGCTTGCTAATAAAGTGGTTATAAAAATCTTCCAGAATTACGAAAATATTTTATTTTTCGATAATCAGGCGTCCCTGATAGTTTACATCGAAAGCTCCCGCACAGGTGAAGGTAATCGTTAAGTACTTGCTGTCAGCTTTTCCCGTGAGATTGGTGATTACGTATTTGGCGAAGGGCGTGCCCTTGATTTCCGGTGTGACCGAGGCGGCGCTCAAGTCGATGGTTTTTTCCTCGCCTGAGTAGGAGATGCCCGGTATCTCCATTTCGAGGGCGGGCATTTCGGCGGCGAAGCGGGTTTCGTGCATCAGGATTCGCACCTTGCCTTCGCCGTCGGCAACCAGTTCGAAGAGAGCTTTCCCGTCGGTGAACGTGGCGCCCGAGGCGACCGTCGTGACGGTCGAGGTGCCGAAGAAAAGCATGTTGGCCGTGACGGTTCCGTCGTTGATCGAGGTGTTTTCCGTGGCATACGTATACCCGTCGGGGAGTTCCGGGGTAGGATCGGGATCGCCGGTGCAGCCATCCGAGCAACTGCTCAAAGCAGCCGAGGCGAGCAGGGAGAAGGGGAGGAGAAACGTGAAGAATTTTTTCATAGTATGGAATTTTATAGGGTGATGCTCAATGAAACGCCGAAAGTGCGTGGCCGGCCCCGCTGCAGGAACGAGTTGCCGATCGACATGAAATAGAATGTATCGTAGCGGGTGTCGGTCAGGTTGCGTCCCCAGACATCGACGGCCCAGTGGCGGTGTTCGAAGCGAATCGAGGCTTCCAGCAGGGCGTAGAAGGGTTGCGAGAAGGTGTTCGCTTCGTTCCAGTAGATTCGGCCCGCACCGTTGGCAGCCACTCGGAAGATGACGTATTCGAGCCAGTTCCAGCCCGTGCGGAGCGTATAGGACGCTCCGGCGTAGAGCGTGTGCTGCGGGGCGTAGGGGATGAAGTTGCCAGCGTAGTCGGCTTTGCCCGTATCGAATTTGACGAACGTGGCGCGGGTGTAGCCGTAGGCGACTTGCAGGTCGAGGTTTCGCCAGAGGGTAGCCAGCAGCGACGCTTCGCCGCCGAAGCTGCGCGTGCGGCCGGCGTTAGTCATCAGACGGCCCGTGACCTGTCCTTCGGGGAAGACCGTGAGCTGCTGGTCGCGGCAGTCGATGTAGAAGAGCGCCAGATCGGCCTGCACCTTGTGCGAAGGGGTCGAGAGGTGGGCACCCACCTCGTAGTTCCAGCTTTTCTCGGGTTTGTAGGTCACCACGTCGGCCACGTCGTAGAGCGAGCCGAATCCCATCTGTTTCATCACTTGCTGCTGCAGGACATCCGAGAACATCTGGGTATTGAATCCGCCGGCCTTGTAGCCTTTGCTGACGGTGGCGTAGAGCGTGTTACGCCGTGCGCTGCCCATCCGGTAGAGCACCGATATTTTGGGAAGTATCTCCGTGAAGGATTGTTTGAGCGTACCCGGCTGATCGACCAGAATAGCGTGGGGATAGCTCGTGCCGTCGGGTGTTTGGGTCGTGTAGGTGGCTTCGGCATAGCTTCGGTAGTGGAGCTTCGAAGCCTCGAAATCAACGCGCAGGCCTGCCGTGAAGCGCCATCGGCCGGCGTCGTAGGTGGATTCGTGGTAGAGGGCCGCTCCGTAGTCGGGCGTGCGGAAGCGGCTGTCGAGCAGGAACGTATCTTCGCCCCATTCGGCGTGAATCCCCTGCGGCTCGAAACGATCGAGGATCAGGTTGCGGATGCCGTCCTCCTTGAAGAGCACCGGTGCGTGCATGCTGGTATGGCGGTAGAAGCCGAAAGCACCGAGGAGCCAGCGGTAGGCTTTGTCGTCGGGGGAGCGGAACACGAGGTCTTCGGTCACGGCGTGCTCCCGGCGGGCCTGTGTCAGTGTAAAATAGGAGAGCGGCAGGAAATCCTGGTCGAGGTTCATCCGGTCGTCGAGGTACTGATAGCTGGTGATGCTCGCTACGGAGAATTTCTCTCCTTCGTAGCGGATCGTCAGTCCGTCGTTGAAGTTCGTGCGGCGGTAATCGCTCGGGTCGTTGTAAGCGATCTGGCCGGTTTCGACATAGGCGTAAGGGTAGCCGCCCTGTTCCAGCTTGACGAACGAGAAGGTGTTGTCGATACGAAGTCCGTGCAGGTTGCGGTACTGTACCTTGAACCGGCCGCCGCCGCTTCTCTCCCAGTCGCATTTTTCACCGGTATAGAGGTTCTTGAAGAAGCCGTCGGTCTTGGAATAGTAGGCTCCGACCGAGAAGCCGACCCGTTCGCTGGTTTTGTAGTAGGTCGAAATCCGGTATTTCTGCGTGTTGCCGCTGCCGTACTCCATGCCCAGCCGCACTCCTTCGAAGGTGAAGGGCGACAGGGTATAGACGTTTATTACGCCGCCCATCGTGTTGCGTCCGAACAGCGTGCTCTGGGGGCCGCGCAGCACTTCGATCCGCTCGATGTCCGTCAAATCGAAGTCGTAGGCGTCCTTGTTCAGGTAGGGGATGTTGTCGATGTTGAGCCCCATCACCGGTTGGTCGATGCGGGCGCCCAGTCCCCGGATGTAGATCGAAGAGGTCATGCGCGAGCCGTAGTCCGGGGTGTGGAAGTTAGGAACCACCTGCGAAACCTCTTTCAGGGCTGCGACGTGCCGCCGTTCCAGATCCGTGCGTCCGATTACGGAAGCCGTTACGGGTTGGTTGCGCAGGTTGAGGCCCTGTTTGATGGCCGTGACCTGGATGTCTTCCACCTGGATAACGGAGTCCGCCAGTACCGGAGTGGAGTCTTCCGGCAACGCAGGGGCGGCACATACGCTCATGGCGTGCAGGAGTATGCACGCCGACAGAAAGATGATATGGATCGCCTGGCGGATCATCGGATCGTTTCGAACGGCAAAAACGGCGCAGACCGTAGAGTCCGTCGGTTTTCTCCGATTTCGCCGGAGCGCCGCGTTCGCTTTTACCGCGATTGTTCGAGGACAAAGGAACGATATTCCGATCGTTTTTGCAACCCTCATTTATGAGGAGTGCGGATGTCGCTTTCGTCCACGTAGCCCATGCTGACCGCGCAGATGACGAGTGCGGCGACGGACTGTACGCCGAGCTTCTGCATGATGTTGCGGCGGTGGGAGATGACGGTCGTGAGCCCGATTTGCAGCCGGTCGGCGATCTGTTTGTTCAGCAAACCCTGAGCGATGAGCGTCAGCACTTCCGTTTCGCGTACGGAGAGCAGGTTGGCGGCCGGAGTGCCGTGCTGCCGGGGAAGGGCATGGTCGGGTCGAGGCGCTTCGCTGCGCAGGCACAGCAGATCGTGTACCAGCCGTTCTTCGCCGCCGAAGATATCGATCTGGCGCATTCGGGCGAACTGGGCCGAATACCCTTTGCCCAGCAGGATCGTCTTGTGACTGTTTTCCAGGAAGAAGGTGCGGTGGCGCATGAAAACCTGCATGGCGGCGAAATAGTGGAAATAACGCTCCGGTCCGGAAGCGATGAATTCGGTGAAGCTGTCGAACACGGCGATCTCTCCCGGAGGACCTACCTTTTCGAGAATCGTCCGCAGGCCCAACCCGATCAGGATGTTGGGCGTAATGACGGCGATGGCCGGTTTTGTCGGGGGACAGCTCATTCGTGGTGGTAGGGTTCGTTGTTCAGGATGGTGAAAGCCCGGTATATCTGTTCGGCGAAGATGGCTCGCACGATCTGGTGCGAGAAGGTCATCTTCGAGAGCGACAGTTTGGCGTCGGCCCGTGCATATACCTCGTCGGAGAATCCGTAGGGGCCGCCGATGACCATGACCAGCCGCCGGATGCCGCTCGCCATGCGTTTTTGCAGCCAGTAGGCGAAGTCGATCGAACGGTATTCGTCGCCCCGTTCGTCGAGCAGCACCACGTAATCCCCGTCGCCGAACTGACGCAGGAGGCTGGCGCCCTCGGTCGTGCGCTGCTGTTTGGCCGAGAGGTTCTTGGTGTTTTTTACGTCGGGCAGGACCGTGACGGCGAAACGGCAATAGAAATTGATTCGCCGGGCATACATGGCCAGCAGCGATTCGATCTCCTTGGAGTCCGTTTTTCCGATTACGATCAGTTCGATGTTCACGTTGGTTGGTTTATGGTCATCCTGCCGGCGGCTTTTGGCGGCGGAACGGCGATAGGTTGTTTCTGCGTCCGGCGATTCGCCAACAGGCATGACGGTTTCCGGCCGAATGTGCGGCCGGGGTACGTTACGGTTTTCAGGGGACTATTTCCAGGTCCGTATCCCACTCTCCGTCGGCATCGATGCAGATTACGGGACGCGAAGGTTCCACGGACTTGAGCCACTGATAGGCTTTGTACATATTATATCCGTTGCCCGACTCTCCACCCAGAGCGAATCCGATGATGCAGGTGTGGTTGCGGGAGCGGTAGTACATGTTCCGCACGCGTTCGAGGTATTCGTCCGCAAGACGCGGATCGTTGCTCGGTGTGCCGCCTGTGGTGCGGTCGTCGCGCTTTTCCGGAGCGTTGATATTGGCCTGATCGATCACGAAGAGGCCCAGTTCGTCGCACAGATTGTAGAACCAATAGGGTTGAGGCGCATTGGGCCAGATGGTATTGATCCCTTTTTTCTTGAGCGCCAGCAGTTCTTTGCGCGTGGCAGCGGCGTCCGCTGCCGCGTTGTATCTTTCGGAAACGATCGTGACAGGTTTGTCGAAACGGGTAATCTTCCCGTCTTTCATCTCCGTCTTTCCGAATCCTACTTTGAGGGGGATGTACTCCTTGAAGACTCCCTTGCGTTTGGTGTAGAGCATGACCCGGTAGAGCGGGGCGGCGCCTTTGGCTCCCCAGCTATTTTCGTAGGTGTGATAAATGTAGGGCGAGAAGCGTACCGTGTCGAGCGAGCGTCCGGGAACGGTTATGTCGTTTACGCTGAAATCGAGCAGCTTGCCGTTGGGGGCGTAAATGTCGAACCCGACGGTGATCGGTTCCTCGTAGTTGTAGCCGTTCTGCACGATCACCTCCAGGTCGAGCATGCCGAATTTGCGGGTCGAATCGGGGATCAGCGCTACGTTGAAATCGCGTATGCTGCGTTTCTCCTGGGCGAAAAGATAACTGTTGGTAAACGGTTTTACCGGGGTCGGAGTGAAACCTTTTTGCAATTCGGGCGTATTACTTTCGTGCAGTTCCAGTAAAATGAGGTTATCGCCCTGTTTGACGTAGGGGGTAAGGTCGAAGTCGGCCGGAGCGAAAGGGTCTTCGACCACGGCTACGGTGCGGTCATTGACGCGGAGCGTGTAGGCCGTGCCCGTGTTTTCGAGATGGAGGTAGATGAACGAGTCGAACCAACCGTTCGGAAGATTGACCACATCCCCGATTCCGAGCACCTCTTCCCCGTCGTTCAGAAGCCCGGGGGCGAAAACCAGGTATTTGTCGGTGTTTTTCCGGTTGAGCGCATCGGCGTCTTCGCGGGTGTCGAACGGGACGAATTCGGAACGGTGGATGCGTCCCCCGTCTTGTCCGTAAACGGCCCCGGTGTAACACAGGACGGCGATAGCGAGGAAAATTCGTTTCATGGCGGAATTGTACTATAATGCGATTGACAAAGGTACTTTTTTTTTGACAAATCACAAATATATCCTATCTTTGTCTATCTTTAAGAATGAGTAAAAACAAGAAGAAATTACCGAACGTATGAAAAGCTTGAGAATCGCAGAATTGCTGCAGTCGCCGGCGACGGACGCCGAGGTCGTTGTGAAAGGTTGGGTCAGAACCAAACGTGGAAATAAGAACGTGGCTTTCATCGCCCTGAACGACGGATCGTGTGTGGCGAATATGCAGGTTGTGGTCGATCTGGCGAAATTCGACGAGGAGCTGCTCCGTAAGGTGACTACCGGAGCCTGTCTGCGTGTGGACGGACGCCTGGTCGCTTCGTGCGGTGCGGGACAGGGCGTCGAGGTGCAGGCCGAGAAGATCGAGATATACGGTACGGCGGATCCCGAAACCTATCCTTTGCAGAAGAAGGGACATTCGCTCGAATTCCTGCGCGACATCGCTTATCTGCGTCCCCGTACCAACACGTTCGGTGCGATTTTCCGCATCCGTCACGCGATGGCCTATGCGATACATAAATATTTTAACGACAAAGGTTTCTATTACCTGCATACGCCGCTGATCACCGCTTCGGACTGCGAAGGCGCCGGGGCGATGTTCCAGGTGACGACGCTCGATCTGAACAACCTGCCCAAAACCGAAGAGGGGGCCGTGGACTATTCGCAGGACTTTTTCGGCCGTCCGTGCAGCCTGACCGTGTCCGGCCAGCTCGAAGGCGAGTTGGGAGCTTTGTCGCTGGGGCAGATCTATACTTTCGGCCCGACGTTCCGTGCCGAAAACTCCAATACGCCGCGCCACCTCTCCGAGTTCTGGATGATCGAGCCGGAAATGGCCTTTTACGAGCTGGAGGACAACATGGAGCTGGCCGAGGATTTCCTGAAATACCTGATCCGCTACGCGTTGGAGAACTGCCGCGAGGATCTGGAGTTCATGAACAAGATGTGGGACAACGGTTTGATCGAGCGGCTCAACTTCGTGTTGAACCACGAATTCAAGCGGCTGGATTATACCGAGGGCGTGGAGATTCTCAAGGCTTCGGGCCGCAAGTTCGAATTCCCCTGCGACTGGGGGTGCGACTTGCAGTCGGAACACGAACGCTATCTGGTCGAGGAGCACTTCAAGCGTCCGGTGATCCTTATCAACTATCCGAAGCAGATCAAGGCTTTCTACATGAAGCAGAACGAGGATGGAAAGACCGTCCGTGCGATGGACGTGCTGTTCCCGAAGATCGGCGAGATTATCGGCGGTTCGGAGCGCGAGGCCGACTACGAAAAACTTTCGGCCCGTGTACACGAACTGGGTATGAACGAGAAAGAACTCTGGTGGTATCTCGACACCCGTCGTTGGGGATCGGCTCCTCATTCCGGTTTCGGACTCGGGTTCGAGCGCCTGCTGCTCTTCGTGACGGGTATGGGTAACATCCGCGATGTGATTCCCTTCCCCCGTACGCCCAAGAATGCGGAATTTTAATTAAATCCGGACCATTTATCTATTAACCCGTTTTCAGCCGTTCCTGATAATACTTTTATCACGAACTGCAATATTTTATTTTGCCAAAAGAAGAAGCCGATTACTAATTTCGAAGTTAATAATTGGGAGGAGACAAGTATGAGCATGATCAATCAAAAGCAGGTATTGTCCCTGCAACAGAAATTATCACCCCAGCAGATTCAGATGATCAAATTGTTGGAGTTGCCGACCATGCAGCTCGAGCAGCGGATCAAGCAGGAGATCGAGGAGAACATCGTGTTGGAGGAAGACGATCATACTCCGGAGGACGAGCAGCCGCAGCAGATTTCGGTGGAGGAATACCTCCGGGAAGACGAAACTCCTTCCTATAAGAGCCGTATCAACAACTATTCGAAAGACGATAAACCGCGCCAGGCCCCCCTTGCGGGCGGACGTTCGTTGCAGGAGTACCTGGTCGAACAGTTGGGATACCGCAATCTCTCGGAGCAGGATATGCGTCTGGCCGTTTATCTGGTCGGCAGTATCGAGGAGGACGGCTATCTGCGCCGGAGTTTGGAGGCTATCGCCGACGACATCGCCTTCACGCAGGGCGTAGATGTTTCGGTCGAGCACTTGGAACGATTGCTGTCGATTATCCACGAACTCGAACCGACCGGTGTAGGTGCCCGCAACCTGCAGGAGTGTTTGTTGTTGCAATTGGATCAGGAGAATCTTAATACCCGCTCCCGCCGGCTGGCCCGCAAGATCGTGGAGTGCTATTTCGACGAGTTTGTCAAAAAGCATTACGAAAAACTGATGGCCCGGCTTCAGGTTTCCGAGGACGAATTCCGCGAGGCGATCGAAGAGATTACCCGCCTTTCACCCAAACCGGGCAACCTTTACTCCGAAGGCGGGGCCGATACGACGCCTTACGTGACGCCGGATTTCATCCTCGATTACCACGAAGGGCATTTCGACCTGACGCTCAATTCGGGCAATCTTCCCGAAGCGAGAATCAATCATCGTTATATCGAAATGATGCGGGGCATGGTGGATTCCGACGGTCGGGTCAAGGAGAAGGACCGCGAGGCGATTCAGTTCGTCAAGAGCAAGATCGATTCGGCCAAGTGGTTCATTTCGGCGATCAAGCAGCGGCACGATACGCTGATGCGGACGATGCAGGAGATTCTCGATTACCAGCAGGAATATTTCAAGGACGGTAACAAAAGTAAGTTGCGGCCGATGATCCTCAAGGATATCGCCGATCGCACGGGGTTGGACGTATCGACCATTTCGCGCGTGGTGAACAGCAAATATGTACAGACCCAGTTCGGCATCATTCTGCTCAAGTCGCTCTTCTCGGAGGCGATGCAGACCGACAGCGGCGAGGAAGTGTCGAGCTATGAAATCAAGAATATCCTCCAGCAGTGCATCGACGAGGAGGATAAACGCAAGCCTCTGACCGATGAAACATTGATGGATATCCTCAATTCGAAGGGGTACCGCATCGCACGTCGTACGGTGGCCAAGTATCGGGAGATGTTGAGTATTCCGGTGGCACGGCTCCGTAAACAGATTTAATCGCGTAGAAGATGTATTTGCGTTTGTCGAAAGCCGTTTCCGTTGTGCTGCATCCGTTCCTGGTGCCGCTCTATATGGTGTTGCTGCTGTTGCTGGCCGGTACGGTCTATTCGCTTTATCCGCTCAAGGTCAAGATATACCTTATTTGGGTGACGCTGCTTTTTACGACGATCATTCCGGTTTTGGTGATCGCACTGCTCAAGTCGTATCGTAAGATCGGCGATGCGGATTTGAGCGACCGCAAGGAACGCTTCATCCCGCTGCTCGCTATGATCGCCTGCTATACGTTGTGCGCCGTCGCTATTGCGAGGATTCCTTCGGCGCAGATGTTGAGCCGTTTTATGTTTGCGGGAGCCTGTTGTGTCGCCGTGTGTCTGTTTGTCAGCTTTTATTGGAAGATCAGCCTGCATATGACGGCGTTGGGTGCTGCCGTGGCTTTTATCGTTCTGATCAATATCGCCAGCGGCGGGGGACTCTTCGCTGCGTTTATCGCAGCCCTGCTCGCTGCCGGTGCGCTCGGCTCCGCCCGGCTGAAACTGGGGTATCATACGCTGTCGCAAGTGGCGGCGGGATTCGCAACCGGTTTTATCGTCGCCGCAGGCGTCGGTTTGTTCAACTGGTAATAGAAAAATAAGGCAGTGTGTCTTTATGACACACTGCTGTTTTATTATCGGGATGCGGCAAAGTCATTTACGATAGTAAATTCCTGTCGCTCTTACCCGCAAATGCCTTGTCTTGCATCCATTCTGACACCCCTTATTCAGGGGTTGTGCCTGAAATTTTCATTTCGACACAGCCCCGTTTTAATATTACGGGTTGCCTATTTTTTCAACTGTCCGCCCAGCATGATGCCGGGATAATTTTGCATGACGGAGGCGATTTGCTGCATTTTCTCGTTCGCAGCGTATTCCGGAGAGGAGTGCCGCACGGCTTCGAGCGCATCGCCTGCATCGAACTGGAGCGTCAGCACCTCGCCGCGCAGGGAGAGATAGCCTTGGAAGGTGGCTTGTTTCCCGTCTTGGATCAGCGTGATGGCGGCTGTTCCGGTGGCGGGATCGTAGCTATACGTCCCGTCGATCTCATGTCCGCCCATAGAGGCGTGGAGCCGGTTGCGTTTTTTGAAGGAAACGGTCCCCTGTCCCGGTACGAGGCCTGCCTTGACGTAATGGGTCGCCAACTGGTCTTGCAATCCGGCTACGGCGATCGAGGCGAACATATCGTCGCCCTTGTATTCGATGCTGGGAGCCTGGTAGGTCCAGACTCCGAGGAGCGCTTCTTCCGACGGATAGGTCGGCGGTGTGGCCTCTTCCTGTTTCGCGGAGTGACTACCTCCTAAAAGTTGCTGGAGTTTTTCATTCAGCGATTGTCCCGAAACAGCGATTGTCGCGCATACGACGAACAAGGCGGACAGACATAATGTACGTTTCATATCCGAATGATATTATTTGGAAAAATTGAACCCGATGGCGATACTCTTGTATTTTTCGAGCGAAGCTGTCAGGGGTTGCAGCGATGCGATTTTTGCTCCGATTCCCGAGAGCAGCTCCATGAGTTTTTCGCTCGGAAAGACCAGCTGCATCTGTGAGCCGCTCAGGTAGGCATGGCCGGTCAGGGAACCCAGTTTGCCCGGTGCTTTGCTGAAGTGGAGCGTAATGGCATGTGTTTCGGGGTTGAATTCGTAGGTTCCGTTCAGGGAATGGGTTCCTAACAGCGCTTCGAAAGCACCGTCCGTATCGAACGTGAAATGACAGGCTCCGGGTTTGATTCCCGCCAGTTGGTAAACCGGGTCGAGTTTTTTCTCGACGCTACTCGAAAGAGCCGAGCCGCCCAACTCGCTCAAGGTGTCGTCGCTTTCGAATTTGACGCCCGGACCGGAGTATTCCCACCGGCCCGTAATAGCCATTTGGGTCAGTTTTCCTCCCGTGACTTTATCTGCGGCACTGGTCGCCGCTTTGGAGAGGGCGTCTTTCCAGTCTTGGGCCTGAAGTGTGCTGCAACCTATGAGCAATACCGCGAGAATAAGCAATTTTTTCATAGCCGAATAGCAAGAGCTGTTTTATTTTTCCTGAATCAGAAGATCGATTTCCCGCAACCACAGGCTTGCCGTAGCGTCCGAAGGCATACGCCAGTCGCCGCGCGGCGAGAGGGAGATGATGCCTACTTTCGGACCGTCGGGCATGGCCGAGCGTTTGAACTGCTGCGAGAAGAATCGCTGGAAGAATACCCGCATCCAGCGCAGGATCGTCGCCCGGTCGTAGCGTCCGTCGAACGCTTTTTCCGCAGCGAAGAGAATCTTGGCGGGGGAGTAACCGTTCTGGATGAAGTGGTAGAGGAAAAAGTCGTGCAACTCGTAGGGCCCTACCAGCTTCTCGGTGTGCTGGGCGATTCCTCCTTCTTCGCTGGATGGCAGCAGCTCGGGGCTGATCGGCGTGGCGACTACATCGAGCAGAATCTCGCGGATCGCATCGTCCTGACATACCTGGGCCATCCATCGTAGAAGCACCTGGATCAGGGTTTTGGGCAGCGAGGCGTTCAGACCGTACATCGACATCTGGTCGCCATTGTAGGTCGCCCAGCCCAGTGCCAGTTCGCTCAGGTCGCCCGTGCCGAGGACCATGCCGTGCTCCATGTTGGCGATGTCCATCAGGATTTGTGTCCGCTCCCGGGCCTGGGCGTTTTCGTAGGCGGAAGATTGTTCTTCGGGGTTGAGTCCGATATCGGCGAAGTGTTGTTCGCAGGCTTTGCGGATGGAAATTTCGCGGGAAGTGATGCCCAGGCAGCGCATCAGGGCGATCGAGTTGCGGTAGGTGCGGTTGCTGGTGCCGAATCCGGGCATTGTGACGCCGATGATGCCTTTGCGGTCGAGCCCGAGGCGATCGAAAGTCCGCACGGCGATCAGCAGGGCCAGTGTGGAGTCCAAGCCGCCGGAAACCCCGATGACGACCTTTTTGCAATCGGTATGCTGCAGGCGCTGGGCCAGCCCCATCGTCTGAATGTTGATGATTTCACGACCCGATTCGTCCATCTCTTCGGGCGTTTGCGGCACGAAAGGATGGGAACTGAACTCCCGGTCGAGGGTGACGTTCGCGGGGTTTTCCGGCAGGGGAATTTCGACGATGATGCGCTCGGCGGGACGGTGCGGCGCGAAAGTCGTGGTGCGGCGGCGCGAGTTGAGGAGCTTTTCGGTGTCTATGTCCGCGACGATCAACTGTTCCTCGGTCGAAAACCGTTCGGTGCGCCGCAGCATCCGGCCGCTCTCGACGATCAGGCCGTTGCCGCCGAATACCAGGTCGGTCGAAGATTCTCCGTAACCGGCCGAACAGTAGATGTAGGCCGACTGGGTCCGGGCCGATTGCGATTTGACCAGCGTGAGCAGGTAGTTGTGCTTGCCCAGCACTTCGGGCGATGCCGAGAGGTTGAAAAGTATCTGGGCGCCGTCCACTGCCTGATGCAGCGACGGGGCGGCCGGAACCCACATATCCTCGCAGATTTCCACGCCGAACTTCACGCCTCCGATGTTGAAAAGCATGTTGCGGCCGAAATCGGTATCCTGGCCGCACATCCGGATCGTGGCCAGGCCGATCTCTTCGCCCGACATGAAGCAGCGGGCCTCGTAAAATTCCGAGTAATTGGGAATATATGTCTTGGGGACCACGCCGTGAATACGTCCCTGAGCGAAAACTACCGCGCAGTTGTAGAGGGCGTTGCCATAGGTGACGGGCATACCGACGATGGCGACGATGGGCAGTTCGCGGGTCTGGGCGAGGATATAGCCCAAGGCCTGTTCCGCCGCATGGAGCAAGGCGGGTTGCTGGATCAGATCGCCGCAGGTATAGGAGGTGATGCAGAGTTCCGGGAAGAGGATGATGCTTGCTCCCCGGTCGGCGCCCTTGCGGATCAATTCGGTGATATGTTGGGCGTTATAGTCGCAATCGGCGATCCGTACATGGGGAACTGCCGCTGCTACTTTCAGAAAACCAAATCTGTTCATACGATTTTTGCCGGTTTATTTTCTTCGTTTTCTGTTCCGAAGCGTATCGAACATCTTCGTACGGTCCGGGTATCGGAAAAACTCTCGGTTTGTTTTTTTGCGTTTTTTTCGCTCGGCATGGTCCGAACGGATTCGGCTTCGTGTCCGCCTGTCGAAAACGCTTGTTGTGCAATATTTTTATTTTGTCCAGAGCTGGGCCAGGTTCAGGATTACCTGCATGGCTTTGTGCATGGTCGTCAGCGAGCAATATTCGTAACGGCCGTGGAAATTCATGCCGCCGGTGAAGATGTTGGGGCAGGGGAGTCCCATGAAGGAGAGCCGTGCGCCGTCCGTGCCGCCTCGGATGGGCTTCACGAGCGGTTCGACCCCCGCCATTTTCATCGCCTCGATCGCCTTGTCGATCACCTGCGGGTGCGGTTCGACCATCTTGCGCATGTTGTAGTACGAATCCTTGAGCGTGAGGGTCAGCACCCCTTCGCCGTATTTGCGGGCGAGCAGATCGACGCACTCCTGCATGTAGTTCTTGCGGGCTTCGAAACGGGCGCTGTCGTGGTCGCGGACGATGTAGCTGATCTGCGCCTGATCGACCGTGCCGTTGAGGGCGATACAGTGGTAGAAGCCGTCGTAGCCTTCGGTGTGTTCGGGTCGCTCCCAGGCCGGCAGTAGGGCGTTCAGCTCGCATGCTACCTGAATGGCGTTGATCATCTTGTCTTTGGCGTAGCCCGGGTGGACGTTGCGGCCCTGGATCTCGATCTTGGCGCTCGCGGCGTTGAAGTTCTCGTATTCGAGTTCCCCCTCGAAGCCGCCGTCCATCGTGTAGGCGAAGTCGGCGCCGAAGGCCTTGACGTCGAAGAAGTCCACACCCCGGCCGATCTCTTCGTCGGGGGTGAAGCCTATGCGGATCTTACCGTGTCGGATCTCCGGGTGCGAGAGCATATACTCTGCAGCGGTCATGATCTCCGCCACGCCCGCCTTGTCGTCGGCGCCCAGCAGCGTCGTGCCGTCCGTGTGGATCAGCGTATGTCCCTTGAAGAAACTCAACTCCGGAAAGTCCGCGACTTTCATCGTCACGCCGGCGTTCAGCCGGATGTCCTTGCCGTCGTAATTCTCTATGACGTGAGGTTTCACGTCGGCGCCACTCATATCGGGCGCCGTGTCCACGTGGGCGATGAATCCGATGACGGGGGCTTTTTCGCAGCCGGGCGTCGCGGGAATCGTACCCATGGCGTAGCCGTACTTGTCCACCGTAACTTCGGTGAGGCCCAGGGTCTTCATCTCTTCGGCCAGATAATCGAGCAGCACCCGCTGTTTCGCGGTCGAGGGGAAAGTTTCGCTCGACTCGTCGCTCTGGGTGTCGAACGAAACGTATTTCAGAAATCTGTCTTTGAGTTCCATAGTATATTTCGTTGATTTTTTATTCTTCCTTTTTAGCGCGGAGCGAATGTACGGCGAAATAGATGATAAGCGCCAGATACATGCCCAGACCTACCCACGAGGCTGCGTTCGAATTGCTCCACTGCGTGAATTTCCAGTCCACGTCGGCGAATTTCAGGATCGCTCCCACTACGCCCATCAGGGCGCCGCCTGCGATGAAGCCCGACGCGATGAGCGTACCCTGGCTCATGCGTGCCTTGTTGAGCGCCTGGTCTTTCGATCGGGTCGATACGAACCAGGCGATCAGACCGCCGATCAGCAGCGGAAGATTGAGCTGTAGGGGCAGGAACATGCCCAGAGCGAACGGAAGGGCCGGAATACCGATGCCGGTGAGTACCAGCGCGAGGACTGCGCCACAGAAATAGAGTACCCAGGGAGCTGTTCCGCCCTGCATCAGGGGTTGGATCACGGCGGCCATCGCGTTGGCCTGCGGAGCTTCCAGCGGGCTGCCGGGACCGAAGCCATAGGTTTTGTTCAGAATAATCATCACGCCTGCGACGGTAGCGGCCGAAACGAAGACGCCGAGGAATTTCCAACTCTCCTGTTTTTTCGGCGTGGTGCCGATCCAGTAGCCGATCTTCAGGTCGGTGATGAAGCCGCCGGCGGTCGAGAGGGCCGTGCAGACCACGCCGCCGATAATCAGCGCGGCGGTCATGCCGGCCGTACCGTTCAGGCCGATGCTTACGAGTACCAGCGAAGCGAGGATCAGCGTCATGAGGGTCATACCCGAAACGGGGTTGCTGCCGACGATGGCGATGGCGTTGGCTGCGACCGTCGTGAAAAGGAACGAGATGACGAAGACGATCAGCAGCGCCACGGCCGTCTGCCCCCAGTTGCCCAGAATGCCGAACTGGAAAAAGAAGAAGGTGGTGGCGAGCGCCGCGATCAACGTAGTGAGAATCGTGCGCATGGTCAGGTCGCGCTGGGTGCGAGGTACGTTCGTTTCGGCTTTTTTCTTGCCCGAAAACTCGCTGACGGCGAGCCCCATCGCCTGTTTGATGATGCCGCTCTGACGGATGATGCCGATAAGCCCGGCCATGGCGATGCCGCCGATACCCAGCGGACGACCGAAGGTCTGGTATAGCTCTTCAGGGGACATGCCTGCGCCCGTGGCGGTCGAACCGACCACCGGAACGACGAGCAGCCAGATCAGGAACGAACCGGCGGCGATGATGGCCGAATATTTCAGTCCGATGATATAGCCCAGGCCGAGCACCGCAGCGCTCGTGTTGACTTTGAGCAGGGTTTTGAACTTATCGGCGCAGAGGGTGCCCCAAGCCGTCATGCGGGTCGAGATCTCCTCCGTCCAGAGGCCGAAGGTGCTCGCTGCGAAGTCGTACAGACCGCCCACCAGCCCGGCTACGGCCAGCAGCTTGGCCTGATTGCCGCCTTTTTCGCCCGATACGAGCACTTCGGTCGTGGCCGTTGCCTCCGGGAAGGGGTACTTGCCGTGCATCTCCTTGACGAAATATTTGCGGAAGGGGATGAGCAGCACGATGCCCAGGATACCGCCCAGTACCGACGAGAGGAATACTTTGTAGAATGCGGTTTCCAAACCGAGGATGTAGAGCGCCGGCAGGGTGAAGATCGCTCCGGCGACGATGATGCCCGACGAGGCGCCGATCGACTGTATGATGACGTTCTGTCCCAGCATGTTTTTTTTGCCCAGCATGTTGCCGACGCCTACGGCGATAATGGCGATCGGTATGGCTGCTTCGAACACCTGGCCGATGCGCAGGCCCAGATAGGCTGCGGCGGCGGAGAAGAGAACGGCCATCAGCAGGCCCATCGTAACCGAATAGGGAGTGACCTCCTTCGGCTTGGCGTCGGCCGGCATCATCGGGACGTACTCTTCGCCCGGTTTGAGTTCGCGGTACGCGTTGTCGGGCAGAGATTGAGAGGGTTTGGTTTGTTCCATTGCGTATGTAGGTTTTCGTTAAAATTTCGAGGCAACTTACAAAAGTAGGTTTTTCTTTCAGAAAATCAAACGCAATGGCTCCTAAAAATGCGGCAATTCGTATTGCCGGGGCATTTTTCGGTTCCGGTCGTCGAAAAGATGATTATCGCCCGGCGGCATGCGATGGCGCGGAATCCCTGGGTCGGAGCCGGCGTTTCGCTGCGCCGGCAGAAGGTCATATCCGGCGGATGAAATCCGCCATGACCGACACTAACTTTTCGGAAACAGGCGCGGCAGCATCCATATAAATAGTCGTTTTTTGCCGTTGAGGATCGGTCACTTCGCTCTGTTTCAGCAGGTGGGTCATCCCTTCGATGATGACTTTGTCGGCGTCGGGCCGGGCTTGGGCCAGAGCTTCGGCATTGTCGGCGGATATCTGGATGTCGTTGTCGCCATTGACGATCAGGACCGGCTGTTTTACCTGCCGGATCACTTCGCGCGGATCGTATTGCATCCACGAGATCAGGTAAGGCTGTACGGAAGGTCGGAAGATACCTTGTAAAATTGCGGGAATATCTTCGGTCGTTTTCCCTTGTTTGAGCCGGGAGAGGATGGACTGTACGTTGAGGATGAGTCCGGGATTGTAGGAGATCAGTTCGCGGGTAAGCTGGAATTGCAGGATTTCGTCGATCGGGTAGCCGGCTCCCGCCAGCGAGATGACGGCCGCGACGTCGGGCGATTCGGTCGCTGCGACCAATGCGACGAGCGAACCTTCGCTGTGCCCGGCAAGGATGATTTTTCGGAAGCCGCGCTCCTTGAGGTAATCCGTCAGGGCTTCGGCGTCGGCGATGTAGTCGGCCAGGCGCAGCCGGTCTTCCTGTTTGTAAAGTTCCGGATCCCGGTAACGGCTGCCTCCGATGCCCTGTTTGTCGTAGCGGAGCGAGGCGATTCCCTCTTTTTCGAGCGCACGGGCGAGCATGTAGTAGGTGTTGGTTATCAGGCCCGAGCCGCTGTTGCCGTTGCGGTCGGTCGGTCCCGAGCCGGCGATGATCAGCACCGCTGCGTCGCTTCCTTCGTCGGGTACGGTCAGCGTTCCGGAGAGTTTGCCCCAGGAACGGGAAACAGAGATTTCCTCCTCTTTGGACTGGGAGGGAAGCGCCGCAAGCAACAGCAGTCCGGCGATGAGGTATCTGAATGTTTTCATGGTCGCTGTGTTTGTCAATCGAATCGTTACAGGAGATCGGCGAGCCTCTCCAGCCCGATGCTGTGCGATCCTTTGACCAGGATCAGGGCCTGCGATACGGGATGTTTCCGGAGCTCTGCGGCCAGTGCCTCCTGCGACGGGTAGAGAGTCGTGTCGGCGGGTCGGGATTCCAGACTGCGGTAAGCCTTTGCGAAATGCGGTCCGACCAGCAAGATACGGGCATCGGGAATTTCGGCGGCGAGGGAGATGATATGGCGGTGTTCCGCATCCGACCAGTCGCCCAGTTCCAGCATATCGCCGAGGATCAGTATCTTCCGGGTGCAGCTTTCGAGCGGTTCCTGCCGGAAGTTGACGAGCGATGCCTGCATGCTCGAGGGATTGGCGTTGTAACAGTCGAGAATCAGGGTATTCTGCCCGGTGCGTATTTTTTGTGAGCGGTGGTTGTCGGGCCGATAGGAGCCTACGGCATAGCGGATGCGTTCGTCGTCCACGCCGAAATAACGCCCGACGGCGACCGCCGCAGCGACGTTGAAGCGGTTGTAGTCCCCTTCGAGGTGGTGCTCCACGCCGTCGGCCAGCGTGGTCGGGTAACACTCCGCAGCCAGCGTTTCGCGTTCGGCCGCCATGGACATCAGGACCGGGTCGTTGGCAGGAACGAAAACGCGCCCTCCGGTCCGGGCGAGCCAGTCGTACAGCTCGCCTTTCCCGCGCCGGACACCCTCCGGGCCGCCGAAGCCTTCCAGGTGGGCTCGTCCGATGTTGGTGACGATGCCGTAGTTGGGTTCCGCGATCGAGCAGAGCAGGGCGATCTCCCCGCACGCGCTCGCACCCATCTCCACGATGCCGAACTCCACGTCGCGGGTCATTGCCAACAGGGTCAGCGGTACGCCGATGTGGTTGTTCAGGTTGCCCCGGGTGGCATAGACTTCGTATTTCTCGGCCAGTACGCGGCTGACCAGCTCCTTCGTGGTGGTTTTGCCGTTGCTGCCCGTGATGGCGAGGATCGGCAGCCCCAACTCCCGGCGGTGTTCCCGGGCGAGGGTTTGCAAGGTTTGCAGTGCGTCGTCCACGACGATCAGACGGTCTGCCTTGTCGGGGCGGGTGTTCGGGAGCGAGGGATCGTCCACGACGGCGTATGCCGCCCCCTTTTCGAGGGCGTCGGCTGCGAAGCGGTTGCCGTCGAACGACGCCCCCCGGAGTGCGAAGAATACGGAGTCGGGCTCGATACGGCGGGAGTCCGTCGAAATGCGCGGATGGCGCAGATACAGTTCATACAGGGATGACATCGGGGAAATCGAATATTTGGTCATGTTTTCCTTGTCCAAAAGAAGAGCGGAACGCTTGCCGATGGGAAGCCCGGCGAGGGGCATTTGCCTTTTCGGAAATCCCGGCGGCTCCGGAACCCGCGTCGGAGCGGAAATGTTGTGGCCCTTAAATATGTTTGTCGCCTTCGTTGTATTTCACTTCGTCGATGAACTTCTTGATGTTCTGTTCCTCGCTGCGCGGACAGATCAGCAGCACGTCCTCCGTATCCACCACGATGTACTCCTTCAGGCCGTTGATGACGGCTACTTTGCCTTCCGGGAGGGAGACGATGCAACTGCGGGTATTTTCGTCCGTATAGCATCCCTTCTCGGGTTTGGCGTTGGCGTAACGGTCCTTGCGGGCGTGCTGGTAGAGCGAGCCCCAGGTCCCCACGTCGCTCCAGCCGAACTCTCCGCGGCGTACATAGACGTTGTTCGCCTTCTCCATCACGCCGTAGTCGATCGAGATGGAGCGGCATTCGGAGAATACCCGGGCGATGGCTTCCGCTTCTTCTGAAGTGCCCAATACCGGCTGGATGTCCGAGAAGAGGGCGTGGTGCTCGGGCAGGTAGGTGCGCACCGCTTCGATGATGTCGCCGACTTTCCAGACGAAGATGCCGGAGTTCCAGAGAAATTCGCCGCATTGCAGGAACGTCTGCGCCAGCTCCAGGTTGGGTTTTTCGGTGAAACACTTGACCTTGCTGATGGTCCGGTCGTCCGATACCTGGATATAGCCGTAGCCCGTTTCCGGACGGGTGGGCTTGATGCCGACGGTCATCAGAGCCGCCCGGTCGTCGATGAAGTCGAGGCATTCGCCGATGATGGCGCGGAAATCCTCCTCGTTGAGGATCAGGTGATCCGCCGGGGTGACGATCATCTTCGCTCCCGGATCGCGCTTCTGCAGTCCGTAGGCTGCATAACAGATGCAGGGAGCCGTGTTGCGTCCGACGGGTTCGCAGAGTACCTGTTCCGGCCCGAGTTCCGGGATTTGTTCCAGCACGAGGTCTTTGTAGCGGGCGTTGGTCACGACCAGGAAATTTTCAGCCGGAGCCAGTTTTTCGAAACGCTCGTACGTCATGCGTATAAACGACTTGCCGGTGCCGAGGATATCGAGGAATTGCTTGGGCTTGGATTGGCGGCTTTTGGGCCAGAAGCGGCTGCCGATGCCGCCGGCCATGATGACGCAATAGGTATGTTTGTCCATGATGAGTTGTCGCTGCGGTTTGTTTTTGAATGATTTCAGAATTTACGGCCGGCATCGCCGGATCGATCCATTAGACAAAGATAGCTAAAATTATTCTCGGATGAAAATTAAATATTGTTCGGTATGTTTTTGAAATGCGGATATTTGTCGGCCAGGGAAATTTTACGGATGATACGGACGAATCGTACAACGAACTATCCGGCACTTGGGAAAAAGTGCCGGATAGTGGACGTGGAGTCGAGAGATGCGGTTTACCGCAGTACGACGGTGATCGACATCGGACCGTGCGCCCCGAAGACCAGGGCCTGTTCGATATCTGCGGTTTTCGACGGTCCGGACATGAAGCATCCGTATTCGAAGTCGTCCAATTCCGGTCGGGCGAGAGCCTCGTGCATCGTATCGACCAGCGCATCGCGCGGGATGAGGATCATCAGGGCCGTGGCACCGAAATAGAGGGCTTTGTGGCGGATGTCCTGCCGGATCCATACCGCGCCGTTTTCCGCCACACCGAAAAACAACCGTCGATTATGCCCAGGTCGATATCGATCAGCTTCCGGGCGTCGTCCACCGTGTCGGGGTTGATAGTGGCGTGTGCTTCGGGCAGGACGGAGGCGATGGTTTTGGCGTCGGGATAGTATCGGCGGATCAACTCTGTAAGGGGGTTCCCGTCTGCCGCGACGACCTGCCCGCCGGCCGCGATATACAGTTTTGCGATCTCCAGTCCGATGCCGGAAGTGGCCCCGAGGATGACGATTCGATTCGTGGGGATAATCGATGAATTTTTACGATTAAATACAGTGCGAGCCGAGAAGAAAACGGTGTATTTGCAGTTTTCAGGGACGTGTTCTTACGCTTTTACAAATATAGTATGATTTGTCGGATTAGGGATAAATAGCATACATATTGTATTTGTATTGACCGTTCATACAGAAAATAGTTCGTCTGGCGAACCCGCCAGACGAACTATCAAACATTCAGTTCTATATAAAATTACAAATAGAAAGGCCGCACGTATGACACATTGTAAGATGATGCGAATGGCTTGGGCTCAACAACTTCTACCTCGTTCTTGACTACGTTTGCGACAGGAGTATTTGCTTTAATATTCTTGTCATTGCGTGTAATACCGGTATTCTTGCCGATTATACCGGACTTGGGTAGTGTAAAAGAACTCTTCGATGTCGCGTTGAGCTTCTCAACAAGATCGATCAAATCCTGAATATTACCCTTGTTCTCTGCGGTTGCGCGAGTGAAGAGACGACCAAAAGTACCCGGGTTGCCATCGTTATCTTCTGCATAGGCAAATGCTGTCTGCGGAGTCTCCCATTCAACAACATAGAATGAGTACGGCTGTGACTGATCGATTTCCAGCCAATTTGCTTTCAACTGACTCCAAAGGGATGCATCAGGGTATTGATCGACATTTGTCATTTCGTCATACCACATTAGTGCAAATAGTTTCCGTGCGCTATTGAAGCCGCTATACTTGACGACAGTGATAGCTTTACCTCTCGTTGCGTCTGGTTGCCCAAAGATTTGACCGGCCTCGTCGTCTCCTGACCAGTAGCCGATAAGCTCAATGGAAGGATTAATGTTGCCGAGTTTGCCGGTAGTTGCGATGTTTTCAAACTTGTGAATTTTGACAACATGGCCTGTTTCTGCAGAGAGTGCTGCTACAAAGCCGGAGCAAGCTGTTTCAGGAGTCAATTCTGAAGCATCGACAGTGAAAACACCTTTATAATAATATGTACTAAGAACTTGAGCAACAGTAGTGTTAGGATCAAACATCTGTGACATTGCGAACATCTCGTCGAAATTTGCGTTTATATCTGCGGTAAGTTGGTCAAAATCCAAAGTCTTAAACTCTTCTGTTGGCATGAATCCCACCGTATAGTATGTGGTAGTCTCGGATGGTGTTACCTCTGCAGAGAAACCATAAGGGGAAATGTCGGAAGCAGTTATCTGGAAGGTGGTCGATTCCGGATCCGGAGCCGCAAGGGAGCGGAAAGTCTCCATCACAGGGGCTGTAGTTACACCGCCGGCATAGCCGAAGGCAATGACGTAGTAGTCGGTATCGGCAGCATCGAGTTTGTATTTATACGGGCTGCCGGGGCCGCCCGTGTAATCCTGAACGCCTTTATATAGCATGGCTCCGTTGTTCATAAAGTTGCCATATTGTGCTACGATGTCGTCCATAACCTCCGTAGCTGTCTTCTGCCCATCCCACGGAGCCACCATCCAGCAGAAGGTAGCGGTTTCATCTGTCGGAACGATCTTGATAGCGGCATTCATAGCCTCGACCTCACCAACGGTAATTTCGAAAGTAAAATCTTGGGCCTGGGCATTACCGGTGGTATAGGTGGTTGTTGTAACATCGGTAGCGATGGTCACCTGACCTTCCGGAGTTATGATAAAGCCTGCGATTTGGTTGATATACTCCGTGTTGGCGGTAAGTCCCTTGCCTTCGAGTTCCAAAGCCCCCTTGTGGAAGATCGCATTCATAATTTCAGTATCCGACATGCCTTGCTGACGCCGGGCTTCGATTTCCTGCTGGAGACAGAAGAGCATGAATTGCCGTGTTTCCATCTTGTATTGACCGGCAGGATCGGTGTATGCGTCGTAAGTGGCTTTGGGAAGAGTGGTGAAGTACCACACGTCATCGTTGTTCGAAGGGGTGATTTTGAATGTTGCAGAGTTGCCGTCCACAGTCGTCTCAACCTCGAATGTTATGTTGAGATCCTGGAACTCTTCAGTCGTAACGTCTTTCTTAACTACGTCAGAGTTAGCCTTATATCCGTTGGCCGGATCTACTCCGAACAGGATGATGTAGTATTTGGACGCCGGGGACAGATTCGAGAACTTGCCATTAGTGATAGCCCCCTTATCAACGATTTCAGGCATATACTCTGCTAAAGTCTTGCCCTGTGCGCCGGCTTCAGCCTTAAGCTCCTCCAAGATGGCCTCCACGAGAAATTCATCGCGAGTAAACGACTCGACTGTTTTGGCATCGGCCAATATGCACAGGTACTCGGCCTTAAGGTCGGAGGGAGTTACAGTGTAGGCAATGGAGGATGAGGTAATCTCGCCAACCGTTACCTCGAAAGTCAAATTACCACCATCGGTAGGGGGAATTTGCTCTTCATCATCATTACAAGCGGCAAACGATAGTGCGAATACCATCATAAGCGCCATCAACAAATTAAATTTTTTCATACATGTTTTTGGTTAAGGTTTGTAAATAAGGTTCTAATGATTAGGTGTTGTATCGTATTTTCCGCACCTCCTGAAAATTTATCCGTAGTACATTTTTACTAATAGCGCAATCTTTTACAAAAATAAAGATATATTTAATTTTTCTTTTATGCAAATTTTAATTAAAAAATATGGATGTCGAGGGGGAAAATAGCTTCCGATAATTTTCCCGATGTGCATTTTACGACGGTCGTGTGCGTGTAACCGATGGATTTTTCCTATATTTGCCTACTTAATAGGTGGACTAATTCTTTTACAAATGCGGATACGACTTTTCACGATACCGAATTTATTGACCCTCATGAATCTGCTCTGCGGGTCGTTTGCCGTCGTGGTAGCACTGATGTACAATGATTTGACGCTCGCTTTCTGGCTGATAGTCGCGGGAATCGTGTTCGATTTTTTCGATGGTTTCGTGGCCCGTCTGTTGCATTCGTCTTCGGCGATCGGGGTGCAGCTCGATTCGTTGGCGGATGTCATTACTTCGGGACTGGCTCCTGCCGCAGTGCTCTGGCAGGTTTGCCTGCAGACCGAACCTTGCTGGCTGCCGGAGACCTGGAAGCTCGGGTATGGCGTGTTCGTCCTGGCGGCGTTTTCTGCGCTGCGTCTGGCCAAGTTCAACATCGACGAAACGCAGACGGTCGAATTCTGCGGACTTCCGACGCCCGCCGGATCGCTTCTCTGCGCTTCGCTCGGCATGCTGTGGCAGCAGGGGGCGGTCGCTCTTTCTTCGGACGGGGTGTTGCTGATCGCCGTGCTGACCTCCCTGCTCCTCGTTTCTCCGATCCGCATGTTCGCTCTCAAGTTCCACGGCTTCGGTTGGCGCGGAAACGAGGTGCGATACCTCTTTCTGCTGGCGAGTATCGTGTTGATAATTATACTTCGTACATACGCTATCCCGGTAATTATCGTTTTATATATCGTCGTGTCGGCGGTTCGCTGGCTCTGCATGCGCTCGGGAAATCCCGATAAAGCACCGAAAGCCTGATTTTTTACTATCTTTGCCGCGATTTGCGCGTACGTATTCCGATGTTTCCGAAGGTGTTGAAAAAAATTCTGTGGATTTTGCTGTGGGGAGGGCTGTTGGCCTTTCCGACGTTGGAGGCATCCGCTCAATTCGACGCCAGCGCGATCCTGCGAAATCAGAACAATCAGAATCCGAACGACCCGAATAATCCGAACAATATGCTCGGCAGCAACCCGTTCCAGACGCAGAACGGCGAGGAACAACCCGCCATGCCGACCGATTCGACCAAGAAAAAGCGGATTCGAAAGCCTCTCGAATCCTATTTTTTCAACGATTCGATCCGTGCGCTGCCCAACTTTTCGTGGACGATCTCGCGGGACTACAACCAGGTGCATATCAATCCGCTCGATACCACCCTCGCCACTTTCCGCATCGACTACCCGTTTTATAAGGAAGGCGTCGGCCATGCTGCCGTGGGTGCGTTGGGACAGGCTTCGTTGCCGTACAACTATTTTGAACGTCCCCAATACCGCAACTTCTCTTTTGCCGAAGGGTTCGATGTCTATACCTATCGCATGGAAAACGTCCCCTTCTACAACCTCAAACGGCCGTATTTTCACTTCATGTACCTTGAGTCTGGACAGAAGAAGTTCCGGGAGGAGAATTTCAGCCTGACGCTGGGGCATAATATTTCGCCGACTACGGGCTTCAACGTCAATTATCGGTCGCGCGGTACCAAGGGCCTTTACGAGTGGTCCCGTACCAAGAACCACAACCTTTCGGTCGCCGTTTCGCATACGGGAAAGCGTTATTCGGTGCATGCCGGATTCATCAACAACCACATCGAGACGCGTGAGAACGGCGGCGTGGTGGGTGAATGGGCGATCCGGGATACGACTTTCGAAATGCCGTCGGGCGTGCCGATGAGACTGACGAGCTCGCAGGCTACCAACATATACCGCAACAATGCGTTTTTCGTCGAACAGTCGTACGGTATTCCGTTGCTGCCGGTTACCGAAAGCGACTTTTCGATCGCCAATCTGCCGGCCGTATTCATCGGTCATTCGTTCGAGTACAACTCCTGGAGCAAGGTTTATAAGGATATTCGGGGAACCTATACCGACGACCGTTACGAGCGAGATGCAGATGGTAATTTTGTGCCGCAGGATGGACTCGAATATTACAAGAACTGGTTCATCAATCCCACGCAGACGCGCGACTCGATCTATGAGCGGGTGATTTCCAACCGGGTGTTCATTCAGGCGCAGCCCTGGGATCGTAACGGCGTGGTCGGTACGGTGAACGGAGGTGTAGGACTCGACCTGCACACCTATTCGCAGTTCAGGTTGGATTCCTACCTGAACGGTAAGTACGACAAGGTGGATAAAAGCAGTTACTTCGTGTATGGATCGGTCGAAGGAAAGATCAAGAAATATGTCGATTGGGGAGCTGACGCCAAGTTCTACCCGTCGGGATATCGCGGCGGTGACGTTTCGTTCGGGGCCAACCTGACCCTGACGGGATATATCCGCAAACGTCCCCTGATTCTCGAAGGGCGTTTCCGTATGGAAACGCGTTCGCCGGATTACTGGCAGGAGAATCTATTCTCTAACCACTACGTGTGGTTGACTCCTTTGCGCAAGGAGAATGAAACTCGTTTCGAAGTTGCTTTCCGTGTCCCCGATTATGCGTTCGAGGTCGGTGTGTGGCAAGGCATTGTCACCGATAAGATTTATTACGGCGCCGACAGCCAGATAACGCAGGACAACGGAAGCGTCAGCGTGACGAGCGTGTACGCCCGCAAAGATTTCCGGATCGCCGGACTTCATTTGGACCATAAGGTTTTGTTGCAGTGGAGTACGAATCATAGTGTCATACCCGTTCCGCTCGTCAGCGCCTTCCTCTCGTATTATTACGAGTTTTGGGCGGTGCGCGACGTGCTCCGGGTGCAGTTCGGTGTCGATGGCCATTTCAATACGCGCTACTATGCGCCCGGCTACAATCCTGCGCTCTCGGAGTTCTTCAATCAGCGGGAAATCGAGGTGGGGAATTACCCCTATCTGGATCTTTTCCTGATGGGCAAGTGGAAGAGAATGCGGATATTCCTGAAATATCAGCATATCAACCGGGGCCTGTTCGGAAACGGCGAATATTTCGCGATTGCGAAGTACCCGCTCAATCCGGGCATGTTTAAGATGGGTATCTCGTGGGGTTTCTATGATTAGCGTACTGTACGGCACAGGAAGCTGCCTGCAAAAGCAAGTTTTATGTTAAAGAAAACCTGTTTAATTTTCGTATTTTTAACATTACAGACCACTTTTTACGGATTCAACGCCGATTTTTCGACGTCGTCCGAAGCGGGGATTACCCTGGAGGAGAAAATGGAAGCCCGGTATGTGATCTCTCCTTACGATCACGTAATTCGGAATATCAGCGAGCGGGAGGGGAACGACTGGCGCCTGATGAGTGCTATTGCCTATCACGAGTCGCGTTTCAAAGCCGATATAGTTTCCCGCCGTGGAGCGAGGGGGCTGATGCAGATCATGCCTGCAGTGGCCCGGCAGTTCGACGTAGCCTCGGAAGAAGCCTTGCTCGATCCGGAAACCAATGTATTGCTGGCCAATAAAGTGTGGAATCGGATCGATTCGACGCTCGACCTGCCGGCGGGAATTTCCGAGAAAGACCGAATGAGCCTGATCCTGGCCTGCTACAACGGTGGAATCGGTCATGTCAATGATGCCCGGCGGCTGGCCCGTGTGAACGGCGAAGACCCCAATTCCTGGGAGGTGGTGCTCCGCTACCTGGAACTCAAGTCCGATCCCGCCTATTACCAGCACGAGGTCGTGAAGTGCGGCAAATTTACCGGCTACCGTCAGACGCGGGCTTTCGTGCAGGACGTAATGAATCGTTATAATAAGTATTGCCGGATCGCGCAGCTCTGATCCGGAGGGCGCCGAGAGGGTAAGTCCGATAACAGAACAAAAAAGCAGGGAGTGATTCCCTGCTTTTTTGTTGGAAAGCGCTGCGGATTCAGCGTTTGGTTTTCGTCGTTCGTATCCGATCGGAGGGATAGTCTGACGGCGAATATACCTATTCACCGGTTTTGTCCAGCCGGTCGTAAATCAGTTCGAGGTCATCGACGACGAGCACGCTCGAGGTGCTTCCGATGAAATAGTCGCCCCAACGGGAAGCCGAGCAGACGACGACGATATGGGTCGGTTTGCGGTCTGTCGCCACGTACTTCAGCGGTATGGTAAACTCCTGCCATTCGGAGTAGCTGGCGGTGAGCGGCAGTTGTCCGTAGCCGATTACGGCCGGACTCGTCGGATCGAAGAACGAACTGGGGTTGCGGGTGTCGATCGCAATCGGGTTTTCGGCCGATCCGAACTGTTCTCCCTGCGAGATGCCGTACTCTTCCGGGGTCCAGGTGCCGACGGCGATGTAGATCATGCCGTTGTCGGGATCGCCGACCTTGAGGTTCATCCCCGGCGGCTGGGTGCTGCCCACGTTGGTCAGCATTCCCTGGTTGTATTTGAACCAGCCGTGCAGAGCCGTCGGACGGGCTTCGAAAGGTTGTCCGAAGCAGACGATACCGTGCGTGAGATTTCGGATTCCGTAGAATATGCCTGTAAAGAGATTGCCGGCGGCCAATTTGTAAACGCCGACCAGACCTGCGAGCTTCGACGAAAGCTGTGCGGCATAGATGCCCGATGTGCCGGGACGCACGTCCGTCGTCTTGTCGGTCGGAGTAGCGTTGCCGATGCTGGCGCCTTTGTTGCCTGAATTCCAGAAGTGAATGCCGTCGGCCAGGTAGGGATAGACGACTTTGTCGATCGTTTCCCACTCTTCGAAACCTCCGTTCGGGAGTTGCGGTGCCGCTTCGGTCGTGACGCTCGCCACCTCTGTTTCGTCGCTGCCGGAGTAGGCGACTACTTCGTATTGGGTTTCCGGGGTAAGTCCCGTGATACAGGTGTCGAATGCACCGCCCGAGATGTTGATTTGCTCCTTATCGACTTCGGTCCACGCCTCGTCGCCGGTCTTGCGATAACGGAATCCCAGTTCGTCCGCGCTGTTGCCTTCGGCATAGGCCCAGATGACCCCGCTCCAGGCATCGACCTGCGTGAAGCGTACCTTGGTATCGGTAGCTTCGACGTAAAGCGACCATTTCTCTTCGAAGTCGTGGTAAGCGACGTAAACGTAGCGGACCGATTCGAACGAAGTCAGCTCGTCGATCGGAGGTGTCATCGTGGTAATGTCCGCCGGGCCGAGTTTCAGCCGTGTGACCTTGAGGTCGCTCAAATCGGTCCCTTCCGGAACGTATGCTTTCGCCGTAAGTTGATCGACGTCGATTTCCGCAGCGCCGATCTGCGATTCGACTTCGAAATAACGTTCGATCTGCTGGTCCGCTACGATCGTCCATTCGTAATCCTGATAAAACGAAAGGGTGATGTAGAGCGGAGTCCGCAGGTCGAATGTCCCCGAAAGGGGTTTCGACGACCGGGCATTTTCGGTGACCGATATTTTGTCGATCTTTACGTTGGAGATGTCGGTTTGTTCGTCCAGATGAAGTGTGACGATTCGTTCCTGGGTATTGATATCTTCGGGTGCGCAGGTGAAACCTTCGCCTTCGACACCGAGGATTTGCAGCGTGACGACCGGATAAGGAATCGAATTTTCGATGCAGGAGGTCAGCAGCAGGAGTATGCCGATAAGTATATGTCGGAGATGTTTCATCATGCTTTGTTGGCTTTCTTGTTCCATAGATGAACGGTAACGCCGATGCGGATATTGAGCAGGTTGAGCCGGAACCGCATTTTCGAAGCGGTTCGTTGCCCGATCTCGTTGCCGTCGGCATCTTTCTGTTTGATCTTGGTGTATTCGATACCGCCCAGTCCGAAGGAAATGGTGCTGCACACGTTCGGGAAGATATAAACCGCCAGACCCGGGTTGAACCCGAGCGACAGTTTCAGGTCGTCGCTGAACGTGCTTCTGAGGGTGCCTTCGGTTTCGTAGGTAAACTCCGAATTACCGGTCTTCATCGAAAGATCTACTTCACCGAAAAGCCCGAAGTGTCCTTTGCTGTCCAATCCCGCATAGGAGCGGAAATAGAGGCCGACCGACAGTGCACTGCTTTGCAGGTGGAGGTTTTTGAAGGCCAGATTGACGTCGTTTTGCTCTCCCAGATTGAAGTTGCCCGTGTCCAGCGTTCCGTTGATGTTGGTGTATCCGAAACGGACGCCGGCCGACATGTTGTCCTTGAAGAAGTAGCCTACGGAGGGGTTGATGGTGAAGATACTGCCGTTCAGATTCAGGTTGTCCAGGATCAGCAGGTAGTCCGTGTCGTCGCTTGAGAGGGTGCCGTAAGATACGGTGAGGCCCAGGGCGATTTCACCTGCGTAGGCGAATTTGATTTTGTTGATTTCACGGTCGATTCTCCGTTTCATCGGCAGGAATCGTTGTTTCCGACGTACCGGGGAAACCGAGGTCGGCATCGATGCGGACGAGTCGCTCAGATCGGCGTAGAACGTCGGGGCCGGAAGTTCCTCGATGACAGGGACGGTCGTCGGAACCGGAGTGGCGGAGAGGCTGTCCTGCAAGCGGGAAGACGGAATTGCCTCCGGGGATGTCGGTTCCTGGGCTCGGAGTATGGAAACCGTTGCGACGGCTATCAGTATGGTAAAAATCAGTCGTTTCATCGTATTTCCGCGTTATAGATAGAGAGATATACCCAACCCGATCGACAGGATATTGACCTTGAAATTCATCAGGCTCGAAGTTCGCTTTCCGACGGTTACCTGGTTGTGTACCTGGCGTGTCCGGGTGTAGGAAAGACCCATTACGCCGACATTGACTTCGAAAGCTACGTTGTTGGTGGCGAAGGCTACCAGGCCGGGCGATATGCCGATCGAGGCGGAGAAATTGGTTTCGTAAGTGCCCCGGATCGGGGAGTCCGCAGCGAACCGGGATTGGCCGCCGCCCAATGTCAGGCTGGTTTCGTTGAACAGGGCGAAGCGCTTGTTTTGTCCCAGAGGGATGTACTGACGCCAGATGAAAGCTCCGGAGTAGTTGTGTTGCAGTGCGTTGTAGAAATCGACACCGAGGTCGATGTCGCTGCCCAGTTTGATGCTGCCGCTATCTATGCGGAGCAACGAGCGGGAATAGATGAATTTGACGCCGATAGCCATGTTGTCCCGGATCGCGTAGGCGATCAGGGGGGTGACTTTGAAGGTGTAGCCGTCTGAGTTGATATCTTCGATTACCAGAAACGTGTAATCTTTGTTCGTGTGGGTGGAGTAGGAGGCAGAGGCTCCGAAAATCCATTGTCCCCGGGGGACGAACTGGTTGGACATGGAAGTCAGGCCCCGTTCTGCGCGAGGATCGGCCTTACGCTCCGGGGCGGACTCCACCGGAGCAGGCGATTGTGCATCGGTCCGAAGCGGATGTTCGGGCCGAGGGCTTTCGGAAACCGTGTTCACGGTTTCCGAAGAATCGGGTTGCGGTATTGCCGAATCAATCGCAGGTCCCGGAGCGGCCTGCGATTGATTGCTTGCAAAACATAGACACAGTGACAGTGTCAGGATGGCGACGGTTCCTCGCATGAAAATCAATATACAAATTCGATGTCGTCGATATACATTCTGCTCTCCTTGTTCCCTTCCATGTAGTCACCGCGGTAGCTCGCCGAGGCCGTTACCATCAGGTAATTGGGTTTTTCGTCACTGCGGTAGGTAATGGGAATTACGATCTCCTTCCAATCGCTTTGGGATGTTTCGTTGAGCCAGTCCCCGTAGCCGTAGATGGGGCCTTCGGGCAGGCTTTCCTGGGAAGGATCGAAGAAGGTGCTCTGGTCGTTCGTGTCGATCTTGTGGTAGGAACTCCATTTGCCCATGCAGACGAAGAAGCGGGCTTTGTCGCCGGATCCGACCGTACCTTTGTACCAGAACTTGATCGCTTTGGGACGGGCGTTGAAGGTGAACGGACGACCCATATATACGTCGCCTTTGGTGATGTTGTGGACACCGCCGAAGGCTCCGATGAAGAGGTTGCCGGCAGCGATTACGCCGAAAGCGCTCTGGGTCTTGAGCAGGGCGGATTTGCTCCCGGTCGATCCCGGACGGGGATCGTCTGCGGGTTCGGTCACCACGATACCGGCGGCATTGGCACCGGGGTTACCCGTACCCCAGAATCCGGTATAGCCCGTACCCATGCCGTTCGAGCCGATTTCGTCCGCCGAGCAGGGGTACCAGGTTTTGCTGTTCGTCCAGGTTTCGAATCCCGCATTGGGAAGCTGAATGCCCGTTGCGGCCGAGAAATTGTGGACCTCGCCCGTTTCCGCATCGTTGATGAGCAACTGGTATTCGTAATCGCGGTCTGCGGCAAAGTCGGTGGCTTGTGCCGTATAGGTATAGTCGGTACCCGCTACGGCCGCGACGGTCTTCCACTCCCCGAAGGCCGGCGACTCCGCCAGACGTTCGCGTTCGCGGTAACGTACTTTGACGTTGGTGAGCGCCGGATCGGTGACGATTACCTGAAAATCGGCCGTATTGAGCCAGAGGTCGTACACCGCCAGGTCGGTGAGTCCGGGTGTTGCGATGCGGGCTTTGCCCGTACCTTCGGCTTGTGCGACGTCGGTCATCGTAAATTCCACTTCGTGAATGCCGCCGGCGAACGTAGAGAAGAAGGTTCCGCCGAGGGAGAGTTTGCCGCTGTTGTCGTCGGTCTTGGTGTAGCTGATGCCTTTGGCTGCGGCTTCCGGAAGCAGCGCGCCGTCGCTCAACACCTGGATCGTTTCGTCGTTGGCCTTGACGGAGATGCCCGAAAGCGCCTGTACCGAGGATACTGCGAACGAAATGTCGTCCGTGTCGAACCCGATTACCGAGTTGATGTCGAATCCGTCGCCCTTGATCGTCGGTTGCGGGCTGAAGATAAAGGGATCTTCGTGAATCTCTCCGTCCTGATCGACCTGTACGGTAATGCCCAGGTAGCCGTTCGGAGTCTTCGAATACTTGAATGTCAGCGTATAAAGATTGCCGCTTTCGGGTGTCGGAATGACTCCGGTTTTAGAAACGCTGCCCAACTCCGTGCTCGAGCTGTAAAAGCCCCAACTCAAGTTGTGAACATCTTCGGGCAGCAGGTAATAACCCGTTGCGTTCTCGGTGTATTTGAGCGTCGGTACCGAGCCGTTTTCAGCTTCCGTTTTGGAGAAGGTGTCGATAGCGCTGACGTAAGCCTTGAATCCCGGATCCATTTTGTCCAGAATCGTCTGATCGAAGACGACTTTGACGCCGATGTTGGTGGTTGGGCAGACTACCTCTTTGAGGACGGTCTGTTGGGGTTCGATATCGACGTCCAATTCGCCGTAATAGCTCTTGTTGGTGAAGGTCGCCTGGCTCTGGTCCCCTGCTTCCACTTTGATACGGTAGGACCCTGCCACCAGGTAGAAATCACCCGGAGCTTCCGTAGCCGGCTGGTATTTGCGGATCAGTTTCTCTTCTCCGTTTTCGATCTTATAGACGCGCATGATACTCCGATCCAGAGCGTTGTATGCGTCGGCACGCGAGCCGCCGATATTGACGCTCAGACGCAGGGTTCCCATCTCTTCCGAGGCGTTGCCGTCGATGTCGCTTTGCGAGCAGGCTGCGGTCAGGAAGGCCACGCCTGCAAGCAGCGAAATATATTTAAGAATCTTTTTCATCACTGTTTCGGTTTACTGTTGGGGAACATAGAGCATGATGGACTTGATGTTCTGTCCCGAAGCATCCGTTGCGGTCAATTTGAAGTCCGTGTTGCCCGGAGCTACGGCATAGAGCATCGTCATAAACTGAGAAATGTCGAATTGCAGGGTTTTCTGTCCGACGATTTCGTCTTTGGTCTTGAATCCTAACGAGTGGAGTCCTTCGTCCATTTTGTCGGAAGCCGGATTGACCAGATCCATATGCGCTTCCAAGCCGATACCGAGGCTTTCGAGGACTTCGGCGGTGAGGGCATCGCTGATGATATCGACCGTCAGGCCGGTTATTCCGCTCTCGGAGGCGAGGTTGATGAAGACGTTCATACCCTCCTCCGTGAGCGTGTGGCGGGAGTCTATATCGACGATATCCGTACCTTCCGGATTGGTGCTCCAGAAGATGTTCGGTCCCTCTGCGGTGCCGCTGTCGTGGGTGACCTTGATGGTCATTGTCGTGTAGGAGCGACGGCCTTCAGAGTCGATGGCGATGAACTTCGCGGTATGGGTACCCGTGTGGTCGTACAATCCTTTCATACCGTTGTAATTGACCTTGACCAACAGATCGGAGCCGCTTTGCTTGACTACGCAGTAGTCGCCGGCCGGATTTTCGCCTGGCCAGAGGGCTACCGTGTTGTCGCTGTAGCCGGCCGTTGCGAGAGCTTCCAGGAACTGGGCGTTGTCCGAATCGAAGACAACCTCCAGCGAGGCGACGGTCGAACCCTGGTAAGGAGTTACGACGGCCGTAATCATCGGAGAGCAGCTCTGAACGTCGAAGTCGAACATGCTGGTCGTGATGGGGTAGGGCTGGGCGATATCCCCGTTTTCGAGGGTTACTGCCGGAGAGTTCTCGTCCGAAATTTCTTCGTCGGGAATCACCTCTTCGCCGAAAGAATAGAGCGAAGACATGACGTCCACGTCGATTTTCTCGTCGTAAACCCATGTTTCGACCGTAACCTGGAATTGGACGTTGCCGTCGCTGGCATGCAGGATCTTGATGTTGATCTTGCGCCATTGTCCGGCTTTGACGTTCTGTATCTCCTGGCTCCAATTGACCGGCACATAGGTGGCCGGTTCTCCCTCGCCGGCTTTGTTGTATTGGCCGGAAAGGACGATCTTCAGGGTGTTGTCCGTATCGACTGCACGGAAGAAACCGGGTTTGAGCGTTTCGCCCGTAGCTTCGGCGCGGCCGTAAACCAGTGAATTGTCCTGGATCGAAAGGGTGACGGTGAGTTTGTCTGTTTCGTCGTCCGGCTTGAACAGGCTGTCCAAATCGGCGGAAAGTCCGACCGTCGTCTTGATATTGCCCAATTTGCAGACCAGGTTATTGACCGTTGTCGTGAGCTTTTTGATTACGTTGACCGAAACTTCGCCGTAATAGACGGGCGTTTCCCACGCTACGTCGGGAATGCTGGCGTAATTGGGCGATTCCGCCGTGACGGTATAGCTGTCCTGCGGCAATTCGATATTGCCCGTGGTCTTTATTTCGGCATAGGTGTAGCTGCCGACCTGTTCTTTTTTCGAATTGTAAATCTTTACGATATAATCGTCCGGTGCGTCCACCGTGCTGCGCGTCGAAGAGGTGCCGGGAGCGTTGTCCGTCGGCAAAATTTCCATGTCGTCCGCTACGGTCAGGTCCCAGTTCTCAGCTCAGGATACCCGTTTCCGAACCGGGCCCTTCCGGTTGTCCGCCCGTCGGGAGATCGTCTTTTCCGCATCCCGCCGCCATGAAAAGACAGCAGAGCGGCAAGAGCAAATATTTGGTAAAAGTCTTCATAGGATCTGTTTTTAGCTTATTTTATACGGGGTTATGCTTCGGGGTTGAGTTCGATTTCCTGCGGGGGTACTTCGGTCAGCGTATCGTCCAGTCGGATGCTGATGCTGCCCTGTCCCGCCTGCGAAGCGTCGATCCGGATTTTGTGCCAGGTGCGGGCCGTCGTGACACCGATCTGCTGTTGCGGGAATTCCACTTTCACGCCGTTCTGCGCCTTCACCGCCGTACCTTTGAGCAGAAGTTTGCTTCCCGGCTTGACGAAGATCGGAGTATCGGGCGACGAGGAGTGGGTGAAACTGAAATTGTTGCCCGCTTCGGTTTGGACGGTGAATTGCGCTTCGGGAGTAGTATTTCTTGAACCACTCGCCGCATTCGAGGCTGATTACCGAGTTCGTGAGCGAGGCGGTAATGGTCTTTTGAATCGTCTTGCGGGCGAGTATCGTAAAGTCGAGCGCTCCCTGGTAGCGGAAAGCCGTGCTGCCCTCCTGCTCGGGATCGCCGTAGCTGATCGTCGCCGTATAGTCGCCGCTGGGCATGAAGGGGGCCGTATATTCGCTGAGCGTGGTGTATTCGGCGAGGTATTCCGCTGTCGCTGTGCCTTCTTTGCCTTTACGACCAGCTTGAAGCTGTTGCCGGACGGCTTGCAGTTGTCCGGCAGGGACGTTTGCGCCCGGGTCGTCTGCGAATCGACCTCGGAGCAGGTCGTGGTCCGGAATTCGACCGAGCCCTCCCCGTCTGTCGTTTCGGGGATTTCCTCTTTCGAGCAGCCCCCCCCCCCCAACAGTGCAAGGGTCGTTAGAATCAACAGGTATTTTTTCATAGGGTTATTGATTTGGAGGTTTATTTTACGATGGTTACGCGGATGTTGTCGAGGTACATATACCAAGTTTTCGATACCCATCCGTTGCCGGTGAGGTTGTATGTTCTCTGAGTCAGCCACGACAGGCGCGTTGCATTCGTTGCTGCGGGAACTTCGCAGGTGCATACTCCCTGAATATTTCCGAACGATACGCCGCTCAGTGTATTGAGGTTGTCGATCTGTTCTTTCAGCGTGTTTTCGAGGCCGTCGTTACCTTTTTTAGGGGCCGTATCTGTGAGGGTTCCGAAACTGCAATAGAGATAGTCGTTGTCCTTGTTGGCATTGAAGGTCACTTTCAGCTTTACGGTTTTTCCGGGTTTGATATAGGCGAGCGGCGGAGTGTCGAGCCGTCCCGGATACTGGGCTACGGTTTCGTGCCGGACGGAAATACGCATCGCCTTTTGCGAAACCTGAAGACGGGTTCCCGTCCAACCCTCGTCAAAGCCGTACTGTGACAGAGAGATTCCGTCCGGATTGGATGTCGTAGCTTCTGTTTTGTATTCGAAATCGGTTTTATCGTCGAAATCTTCCGAAAGGAGGTACGGGATTTTGAGTGCGATCGGCAGATGTTCGCCGGGAGTGAACGAAGCGACGCTTACATTTTGCGGCACGAGGGCATTTTCGGTTTCGAAGCTGACCTGCAACGGCTGTTGAGCCAGCAGATCGCCGTAAAGGTCGCCGTAGAAAGCCACCGTGTATTTGTTGGATTCGTCGATGGGGAAGGTCTGCTCGGTCGTCCCGTCGCGGAAAGTCATTCCTTCGGGAGCTTTGACGATCAGGTTGTAAGGCTCTTCACCCAGATTCGAGGAGTCGCCCGTGACCGAAAAATCGACATAGCTTACCGGCAACTCGGTCGGGATCGTCAAGGTAATGGGGGTGATGTGCCCTGCCGCCATTTCGCGGTCGATCGGGACGGAGAGCGTGTGGGAACGGTATCCGTTTGCTGTATAGGCCGTAAAAGAGATGTCGCCGCTTACTGTCGTGGGGTTGATGAAGGCCCAGGCATAGTTTTCGGCTTCGTCCGTCAGCGGGGTATTCAGATCGAGCGTGATGCTCTTCGAGCCTTCGGTCAGGGACATTGGGGCCGACGGATCGGCAGCGTCGAACGAAACGGTTCCGACGACTTCTGTCGGGAAATCGATGACCAGACGTGTGATCGGTTCGCCCCAGATGTTGCGGCCTGCGGGGACTTCGATTCGCAGTGCGTGGCATTTGTGACGGAAGCGCAGCGCGTGCGACGGTGGAGTTTCGAGCATTTGGTTGGACTGTTCGAACAGGGGAAGCGCGTCGGCGGTCAATGGATCGGCGGCCAGAATATCCCATTTTCCCTCGTAACGGCCCGTCTGTTTTGCCGGAATTTGGTAAGATACCTGCGTGCCGCTGACGTTTTCGGGCACCGGGCTGACGGCCGTGTAGGTATAGGTTCCTGCCGGCATATCGGCGACCGTCGAGCTGAAAACGGCGGTCGAATAGCTGGGGGTGAAGTAGGCCAGCGAGAAATGCTGGGCGTTGAGCGTATAGTTGCTGCCGTCGGCGGTCGCCCAAAGGGCGATCTTGTCGTTTTTGTCCCAGCGGGTCGAAGCCCAGTCGTTGTCGTCGATCCAGGTTCGGGTGCCGTCGGGCAGGCTGTAAATCTGCGGCTCTTTCGTGTTGTCGCACAAAATGGCTACTTCGACTCCGCCGGACGGAGAAGTCGGCTGCTCGATTTCCTCGTTGCGGGAGCAGGCGCCGATCAGAAACAGCGCCAGTACAGAGAGAAGAATCCGATGTCTTTTCGCCATCATACAGTTCATCGATTATATATACGGTTTTTACAAAAATAGGCGGGCTTTTTCTATAATGGAAATAAATTCAACGAAACGGGGAAAGTTCATCACGAATCCCCGGATTTTTTGTCGGCTTGTTGGGGAAAACAGGGCGATATCAATGGCAAATACCTCCCTTTCTTGGGAGGTATTTGGCGGAATATCGTTGAACTAATGGAGTTAATATACCCATTCGAAGTCATCGACATAGAGGCAGGCTTTGGAGTAGCCCGTCATGTAGTCGCCGTAGGCATTCGCAGCGCATGAGATCACGATCGTGTAGTCCCCTGTGGGAGCCGGAGCTTTCTCTTCGTACCAATGGATTTTGAGCGCGTCCTCGGAAGAGACCAAGGCATCGCCGGGGGTGCTTTGATCGATCCACATCGAGCCGTAGCCGACGACTTTACCTTCCGATACGACGTCCGCTCCGTTGGTGGGATCCCAGGCTCCCGTAGTCGAGCTCATTCCCGAAACGACCGTGTGAGGCTGGGTCCAGTCCACGATCGCCACGAAGATACGGCATTTGTCGGGATCGCCCTCGCTGACACCGGGGGCGGGCTCTTGCGATCGCACCATGTCGATGTTGCCGGTCGTGGCGTGGTATTTTACGCGCAAGGCCCTGGGACGTGCCGTGTAGGTGTATTTGCTGCCGAAGTTCACCGTACCGGTAAAGCTGGCATAGTTGAAACTTCCGGTAAAGAGGTTGCCTGAAGCCAGGACGAACATATTTTGGCTCTGCAGTTTCGCAGCGGGGGCCGCTGCACCGAATTTATCCGTAGTAGAAGAGCATAACCCTGTCGTGACCCCGTTATTGCCGCAGTCCCAGAAGGAGTCTCCGTTTTTGTTGGGGTAGGGAACATCTGAACTGCCGCTCAAGCCTGCTCGGGAAACAGTGCTCCATTCCGACATGTCCGCGTTGGGAATTACATCGCCTTTGGCCGTTGTGAAGCGTCCGGTTTCCTTTTCTGCACCGTCCAGCTTCAGGCGGTAATCGTAGGTCGTACCTGCGAAAACGCCGGTGGCATAGTCCGGTTCGTAAACGGTTTTACCCATTTCGTTGGTCGATGAACTCCAGGTCGGCTCGATCGCGGCCGTGAAAGTGCCGTTGCCGTTGTCGGAAACGGTCGCCTGCTGCCAGGCGTCGTCGGTGCTGCGCTTGTATTCGAGCGTCGCGCTCGCGGCCGTTGCGGAGGGGACGATTTTCAGCGTTGCGGTATTTTGCCACAGGTCGGCGGTTTCGAGCGTTACCTGGCCGTAATGGAAGGTCAGGTCCTGTACGGTCGTCTGGCCGGCCAGGTCGGTAACGGACACCTTGAATACGTGGTTGCCGATTGCATCGGGGAGCATCGCAATCATCGGGACGAGCTTGGTGATGTCGAATACGGTCGATTTCGTATATTGGATCTCCGTGCTGCATTTCAGACCCAAGTCTTTGTATTGGATGCTTCCTGCGATCGAAGTTTCGTGTACCAGATCGAGGTTTTGTATCCCCAGCGAGTTCAGGGCGTCGGAAACGATTTCGACTTTCAGTTCGGCGATACCGCCCGGTACCGTGATGTCGATGGCTGCGGGGTAGGTGAGCGACTGGTCCGGCCCTACCGTGATTTCATGCGTGGCGTCGATGTCCTGGTCGGGCCAGTCGAGCGACGGGGCAGGAATGGCGGAAGGGGTCAGCGTGCCGACCTCTTTCTTGTAGAGGACACCCGCCTCGAACGGCTTGTCGGTACGGTCGATCTTTACGGAGGCCATCTGTTTGGTGGCGGTGATGATGTCCAGATTCAGGTTGTAATTGCCCGGCAGGACATTGAAGAAGGCGTCCAGTTGAGCTGCGGCCGATGCAGACCCGCCGTCGAAGTTTATCAAAATCGACTTCGACCGTTCTTCCGTGTCGAGTGCGGGTGCGGCGGCCTCTCCTTGTGCCAGGTCGAAATTCAGGGATTTGGCCGACAGGAAATCGTCGCTTTCCGCCGTCAGCAGCACGCAGCGAATCGGGTCGGAGGTCGAATTGGTCAGGTCGAAATCCAGGATCGACGTCAGCCGCTGCATATTGAAGCGGATCCTTTCGCCGCTGTCATCGACGCCTTCCGCTGAATTGGCCGTAGTTTGTGCGGGTGCTATCAGAATGTCGAACAGGCTGTTGTAGGTTCCGCCCTTCTGGATGCGGGTATTGCCGAAAGGAATGGTGGCCGACGTGCCGTTCAGGGATTGCTCTCCGTGGGGATAATAGGCCAGGTAGGTCCAGGCGCCGGTTCCCGGAGTGAGTTCACCTTTGAAAATGCCTTCGCTCGAAAAGACGAAGGGTTTGTTGATTTGCGCGACGCCGTTCAGCGTTGCGTGTATGCCGAGTTTGTCGATATCGACCTCCCAGGCGCCGTTGAAACGGTCGTCGCCGATTTCGATCGTCGCACGGGTTGCCGGTAGTTCGGCGGCGAAAGAGACAGGGACGGTTTTTCCGTCGTTCCCTCCCGGAGCGGCTTCATCCGTCGCAGGATCGGCGGAGCATCCGCAGAGGAGAACCAGTCCGGCCGTTGCGAGGGCAAGGGTATTGATTATGCGGTTCATAAGTTCGATGGTTTTAATTAGTAACTGTCGTTCGTTGCGTCGTTGTACGACATAGGTTCTACGGTGCCGCCCGGGAAAGAGTCGCCGAATCCGCGCTCTATGCAGATGTCCAAAACCCCGATGCTGGGGGCTACATACTTGCGAAGCGTCTTGGTTGTTTCCATAATGCTTATCTGATTTTAAGTTCGAAGTCAAAATTATAGTTTGCGGAACATGAAAAAAAATAAATTCAACGAGCGACGGAAAAGTTGTCACCAATACGCTTTTTTTATCAATGGCTTCCGATTCCGTTGTGGAAAATAGAACGGCGGCCTTCCCGGAAGAAGGCCGCCGTTCGCATCGAAACGGTTGAAAAACGCTATTTTTTCAGGTATTTGTCGAGCCAGCCGAAAAATTCGCGGTTCCAAACCACCGAGTTCTGGGGCTTCATCACCTGGTGGTCTTCGTCTTCGAATTCGACCAGACGGGCGTCGATACCGTGCAGACGTGCTGCTGTGAAGGCTTCGAGCGACTGCGTATAGGGGATGCGGAAGTCGAGTTCGCCGGTGATGATCATAATCGGCGTATCCCACTTATCGACGAACTTGTGGGGCGAGTTAGCATAGGTACGCATGGCCGTCGCGTTCTGCTTGTCCCAGTAGGGGCCTCCGTAGTCGTTGTTCAGGAAGAAAAGCTCCTCGGTCGATCCGTACATGGCTTCGAAGTCGAAGATACCGCAGTGGGAGATGAAAGCCTTGAAGCGTCCGTCGTGGTGTCCGGCCAGGAAATAGACCGAATAACCGCCGTACGAAGCGCCGACGCAGCCCAGGCGGTCCTTGTCCACCCAGGGCTCCTTGGCGACGTCGTCGATAGCCGAGAGGTAGTCGCGGATATTCTGGCCCGAGTAGTCGCCCGAGATCTGGTCGAGCCACTCCTGTCCGAACGAAGGCACGCCCCGGCGGTTGGGGGCAACGACGATGTAGCCGTTGGCGGCCATGAGCTGGAAGTTCCAGCGGTAGCTCCAGAATTGCGATACGACGCTTTGCGGACCGCCTTCGCAGTAGAGCAGCGTCGGGTATTTCTTCGCAGGGTCGAAATCGGGCGGCAGGATTACCCACGTCAGCATCTGTTTGCCGTCGGTGGTTTCCACCCAGCGTTTCTCGACTTTGCCAAGGCGGATCTTGTCGAGGATCGGCTGGTTGATGAACGTGAGCTGCGTGATGGCTCCGTCTTTCAGGTCGATTTCATAGAGCTCCGAGGGCGAAGAGATCGTGCAGATATCGGCTACGGCCTTGCCGTTTGCGATCGATACGGCGTTGATGTCGTGATCGCCCCGGGTCAGTACGGAAACGTTGCCGTTCATGTCCACGCGGCAGAGCTGGTGCGTAGCCTCCATCGGCGCGAGGAACCAAAGCGCTTCGCTGCCGTCCCAGATGACGTTGGTAGCGTTGTAGTCGAAATTCTTCGTGAGTTCCTTCACCAGGCCCGTTTCGGAATTCCAGACCATCAGACGCTCCTTGTCGGCTTCATTGCCCGCACGACGCTGCGAACGGAATGCGATTTTGGTGCCGTCGGGCGAGAATACGGGGTATTTGTCGTAGCCGACGAAAGGCAGTTCGGTTTTGGCTGCCGCATCGTGACCGGAGATGGGGGTGAGTCCCTTGCAGATGTTGGTCGTGGCGCCTGTCTCCGTGTCATAGACGAAAATGTCCGAGTCGGTCGAAACGGCGTATTTCGCACCTGTCAGCGGTTTGCAGGTGTATGCGAGTCGGGTGCCGTCCGGAGCCCACGCGATTTCGGACATATCGAAATAGGGTGCCAGCGGAGTGTCCCACTCCGCACCTTCGCCGATGATGTCCACGCCCTTCCCGATGCCGCCGGAAGTCAGGTCCGCGATGAAGATGTGGCGGTATTCGCCTTCATCCCAGCGGTCCCAGTGGCGGCACATCAGGTCGTCGTAAACGCGGGCTTTCGATTCGGCCATGTCCGGGTGGATGTCGGACGACTTGCGGTCGGCGACCTGTACGCCCTGTACATAAAAGACTTTGTCGCCCGCAGGATTTACGCCGAACCCTTCGATGTCCTTTTCGAGTTTCGAAAGCTGGCGGGGATTTTGTCCGTCGGCACCCATTTCCCAGATTTGCGAACTTCCGCTGCGGTCGGACAGGAAGTAGATCTTGCTGCCGTCGGCATTCCATTTCGGATCGGAGTTGTTCGACGAAAAGTCGGTCAGCTGGGCGACTTCGCCGCTGGCGGCGTCACGAACGTAGATCGCCGTAACGCCCCGGTTCTCCTGCATATTGTACCAGGTGACGGTGTAGAGCAGCCGACTGGCGTCGGGCGAGAGCGAGGCCAGTCCTACGCGGCCCATTTTCCACATCACTTCGGGCGAGAGAACGCCGGCGGCGATCTCTTCCTGGGTGAGCGAGTTGTCGATAGCGAGGGGCTGGGAGCGCTTTTCGCTGCATCCGCCGAGTCCCACGAGCGTAATTGCCATAAAGAGGAATAAATTTTTCATTTGAGATCGGGTTTACTTCATATGATTTATACTTAAATTTGCGCTTGTCAATAGCGATTTTTATGCGTATCTATCTATATTTTGCAGATAAAACTCTGATTTTTACCGATGAAACGTCGCCGGCACGTTTTTTTGCCGTCGATCTTCCGCAGGGCGGGCGTATTTCCCGGACGAAGATACTTAATTTTCTGGAAACTCACAATGAGGTTGCGGTTTGTACGCCCGATCCCGAGCAGGCGTTTTCCCTCTTCCGGCAGGAATTCGCTGCTGTCGAGGCTGCGGGCGGCGTGGTAGTGAACGATCGCGGCGAATATTTGATGATTCACCGCAACGGGCGCTGGGATTTGCCCAAAGGACATGTGGAGCCGGGCGAAAGTACGGCGGAATGTGCCGTGCGCGAAGTCGCCGAGGAAACGGGAGCTGTGGGTGCGGAGGTGGTTCGCTTCCTTTGCCGGACGTTGCATGCCTATTATATGCACGGGCGGTGGGAGCTCAAGGCTACGCACTGGTTCGAAATGCGCGTTTCTTCGAGCCGAGCCCTTAAACCTCAGCGGGAAGAGGGAATCGATGTGGCTGCGTGGTGTCCGGCCGCCGAACTGAAAGATCGGCTCGAAGGGATGTTTCCTACGGTGCGCCGGGTGTTCGAATGTTTGGAAAAATAGAGGCCGCTTTTCGTGCCGGATAGATAGAGGACGATTTTTCCGCCGGCCCGATGTCGCGGCCTGTCCGGGACAGGCGGTTCCTGCCTGATAATTTGCCTTGCCGTATCGGTTTCAGGCTGCGGTATTGTCCGGAACGAGGGTATCAACGAAAAAACCGGTGCGATCTGTACCGGGTTTTTCGTTGGGTATTCGGTATTACATCGGTATTACATCGCGCTGCCGTTCATGGCTTTGGCCATGGCTTCGGCGATTTGGTCGAGCGCTTTTTGGAGCTTGCCTCCGATCATCATACGCATCATCATATTCAGTTCCGCGTGCAGCACCAGCCGCATGCGGGTATCGTAGGGACCTGCCGGCTGCAACTGGATCCAGAAGGTGAAGTCGATGGGGACGCCGCCTTCGCCGCTCTGTATCTTGACGTATTTGGGAGCTTCCTTGGCCACGATTTGCAGATTGACGGTGAAGCCCTTGACTTTGAATGAACAACTGTTTTCGTCGGCCCGCCACTCTTCGACCTTGTCCTGCACCGCAGGAGTGAGATTGTCGAAGCGGCTGATGACCGTATAAATCTGTTCCGCCGAGCGGAGTATCTGTTGGTGTTTCGATTCGTATTTTTCCATTGTCGTGTGTTTGTCGTCAAAAGCGGCGATTGCTTTTTTTGCAAATTTTTCGCTTTTCCCGGGCGACCGTTTTTCGAAGCCCTTATTTTTCGGGGCCAAAGATAGTGAAAACTGGGAAAAACCGGGAACTTGTTCCCGGTTTTCCGAGGCGCATCCTATCTAAGACTATGTCAAAGATAGTGAAAGCCGAATGCTAATCCAAACTTAACTTTCTGTTTTCCTATTCCTTGCATGGTAGAGTTCACAAGTGTCCTCTGCGTATGCTTCGAATGTTGGTCGTTTGAGCCTGCCCCCCCTATTTGCTGCAAGGATGATAAAGTGTAGCGAGCCGAATCTGACCGGCGGGTTCCCGACTCCTTCCCGTTTCACGTTGCGGGGTGGGGAAACTTACTACGCCCGATATTCGTTTCGGCAGTCGGTCGTTCGAGCCGGGCTGGATCACACACTCTCTGTTGCAACCGTGTGCCGGATGATCTCGCCTGCTGGAGCCGGAGGGCGGGAAGTCTGTGTTGAGAAGTACTATACAGGGATATTGGGCCGAATCGGGAGTCAGTCGATTTCGATCGTGCGCTCTTCGTCGCCGCCGACGGCGATCCGCACGGTCATCACCTCTTCGGGCAGCAGCTCTTCGATCTTCTCGGGCCATTCGACCAGACAGAGATCCCCGGAGTAGAAATATTCTTCGTAGCCGAAGTCGTAAGCCTCTTCGAGCCGGTTGATCCGGTAGAAATCGAAGTGATAGATATTCTTCCCTTCGCGGGTCGTATATTGATTGACGATGGCGAAAGTGGGACTTGTCACCGTGTCGTCAGCTCCGAGCCGGGCGACGATTTCCCGGATCAGGGTGGTTTTGCCCGCCCCCATTTCGCCGCGGAAAACGACGACCGAGCGTCCTTCGAGCGCGTTTATGACGGCGGCCGCTGCGTGCGGCAATTCGTCCAGAGAGTCGATGTGGATGGTCTGCATGATTTATTGTTTGGGTTTTAGTACGATGTAGGGAACGAGCATCTCTTCCATCGAGATTCCCCCGTGCTGGTAAGTATTGCGGTAGTACCGTATGTAACGGTTGGCGTCGTTGTTATAGACCAGGAAATCGGTGTTGTAAGCGAAGATGTAACTCGACGACAGGTTGATCGACGGCAACTGGATGTCTTCCGGGCGGGTGATTTCATATACCTCGCGGGAGTTGTAGGCCAGGTTGCGGCCGGTTTTGTAGCGCAGGTTGGCCGAGGTTTCGCGGTCGCCGGTCACCTTCACCGGGTTGTCGATGCGGATCGTGCCGTGGTCCGAGGTGATGATTACCGTGTGTCCGCGTTCCGAGAGCAGGCGCAGCAGTGTCAGCAGGTCGGAGTGCTCGAACCACGAACGGGTGAGCGAGCGGAACGAGGCTTCGTCCTCGGTGAGTTCGCGGATGATGTCCGTTTCGGTGCGGGCATGCGAGAGGATGTCCAGGAAGTTATAGACGATCACCGAGAAGTCGGCGTCGTAAATCCGCTGGATGTTGTCGATCAGCTTGCGGCCCGCCTCCGGGCGCACCAGTTTGTCGAAGGTGTATTTGTAGTTCTTGCCGCTGGAGGTCATCAGCCGTTGCAGAAACTGTTCTTCGTATTGGTTTTTGCCTCCCTCCTCGTTGTCGTTGAGCCACTTGTTGGGCATCAGCTTGTCGATGGCCAGCGGCATCAGGCCGGCGAAAATGGCATTGCGGGCGTACTGGGTCGCCGTGGGCAGGATCGCGCAGTAGAAATCGTCGGCCGCGATGTCGTAGTAGCCGCGCAGCAGGGGGCTGATCGAGCGCCACTGGTCGTAGCGGAAGTTGTCGATCAGCAGCAGCGTGGTCTTGGGATTCTCGTCTGCCACCGGGAAGATCTTCGACCGCATGAGCGTATGCGACATGACCGGGGTGGTTTCGTCGCGCTTGTTGATCCAGTCGTAGTAGTTCCGGCGGACGAACTTGCAGAACTCCTGGTTGGCTTCGTGCTTCTGGTATTCGATGACCTCCTTGATGCTTTGGTCGGTCGAATCGGAGAGCTCGATCTCCCAGTTCGTGATCCGGCGATAGACGTTGCACCAGTCGGCGAAGCTGTCGGCCATCTGGAGTGCCGAGGAGAGGCGCCCGAACTCCGCCCGGTAATCGGCTGTGGTCTGTTCGGTGACCAGTTGCTGGGAGTGGACGTTCTTCTTGATCGAGAGCAGCACCTGGTTGGGATTCACGGGTTTGATGAGGTAGTCGGCGATCTTCGACCCGACGGCCTTGTCCATGATGTTCTCCTCCTCGCTCTTGGTGACCATGATGACCGGAGTAGTGGGGCGTATTTCCTTGATTTTCGGCAGGGTTTCGAGTCCTGTCATACCCGGCATCATCTCGTCCAGGATGATGAGGTCGTAGTTGCCCTCCGTCGCCATGTCGATCGCGTCGTATCCGTTGTTGCAGGTATCGACTTCGTAACCTTTTCCCCGGAGGAAAAGCACGTGGGGTTTCAATAGTTCGATTTCGTCGTCCACCCAAAGTATTTTGACCATATTCGCGGTTTTAGTTGAAACAAAGATAGTGAAAGCCGGGAGAAAACGGGACCCTGTCCCGGTTTCCCGAGGCGCATTCTATCTAAGACTATGTCAAAGATAGTGAAAGGTTGCGGGTTTGTTCGCCGGGATTGCCGAACCGGATCCTATCTTCTACAAAAATAGTGATTTTACCAATTATACAATGCGAATTTCGGGTAATTTATTGTGCCCGACGGACGAAACTTTCGGGCGGCGGTGTCCGGTTCCGGCTATCGGGTTGTTTGATAATGCGTTGCCTTTTTCCGGATATTCTTCGGTGCGGTCCGGCTCCGGTCGGCCCGCCGGGTATCGAAGCGCGGTTTTATGGCCCGGTATTTGAGTAAGGGGTTTCGAACTGCGGCGCGACGCGGGGGAGGTGAATTGCAAAAAAATGTTCTACTTTGTTGTGATATAATCAAATAAAACTTATATTTGCAGTCCCGAAATAGAGTTTAACTTATAAATATAAAGAGTATGACAAAGGCAGATATCGTTAGCGAAATCGCTAAAAGTACCGGTGCTGAAAAAGTACAGGTCCAGGCTATCGTCGAGGCTTTTATGGAGAGCATCAAGGGTTCCCTGGCGCAGAACAACAATGTATATCTCCGTGGTTTCGGTAGCTTCATCGTGAAAAAACGCGCGAAGAAGGTGGCTCGTAACATTTCCAAGAATACGACCATTACGATCCCGGCCCACAACATTCCGGCCTTCAAGCCTGCAAAGAGTTTTGCGGCAAAAGTTAAATAAATAATAGAAACTTTAAACAATTACAGTTATGCCGAACGGAAAGAAACATAAGCGTCACAAGATGGCGACCCACAAGCGTAAAAAACGTCTTCGCAAGAATCGTCACAAGAAAAAGTAGGTAGCACGCCTTAGTGCTAATTAAGGTAGATAAAGCTAAAAGGGTGCGAGGCCCTTTTAGCTTACCTGTTTTCCGATTCCCGCTCCGTTCGCAGGGCGGGATATGTCGGATCGTCGGGAAGGAGAGGACGATGTGTTTGTGAACGTATCACCGTATATCGAATCCGCTCCCGAAAAGCCAAAAGAGGCTTTTTGCGAAGGGAATGTGCCGCAATATCGTCCTCTACGGACCAGGCGAGTTGAAAACAATGGAAGCCGGGCTGTGCTTCCCGAACGTCGAACAGCCGCAAACCCCATAATGTCAGAATCGTCGCCGCGGTCTGCGGGACGAAAATATATATGAACCGAGAATTAATAGTCAATGTAAACCCGACCGAGATTTCGATCGCCCTGTGCGAGGACAAGGTGCTGGTCGAGCTCAACAAGGAGCAGTGCCAGACGGGATTCGCCGTAGGGGATATTTATCTGGGCAAGGTGCGCAAGATCATGCCGGGGCTGAACGCCGCGTTCGTCAATATCGGCCATGAGAAGGATGCCTTTATCCACTATCTCGACTTGGGCTCCCAGTTCTCTTCGTTGCAGAAGCTGGTGGCGAGTTACCAGCCCGGCAAGCGGGGAATCCGCCTGGACGCGATGAAGCTGGAGCCGCCGATCGAAAAGTCGGGCAAGATCGGCTCCTACCTGCAGGTGGGGCAGACCGTTATGGTGCAGGTGGCCAAAGAGGCGATTTCCACCAAGGGACCGCGCCTGACGGCCGATATTTCGCTGGCCGGACGCAACGTGGTGCTGGTGCCTTTTTCGTCGAAGGTGTTCCTGTCGCAGAAGATCCGCTCGGCGGAGGAGAAGAAGCGGCTCAAGGGCATTGCAGCCGCCGTTTTGCCGAAGAATTTCGGCGTTATCATCCGCACGGCGGCTGTCGAGGCCAAGGACAGCGATATCGAACAGGATATCCGCTCCCTGTTGGACAAATGGCAGAAGACCCTGCAAAATATTCGCAAGAATCCCGCTCCGGCTCAGTTGATGAGCGAGATGAACCGGGCCAACACCATTATCCGGGATTCGTTGGGAGGCGCCTTTTCGCAGATCGTCGTGGACGACGAAGCGATGTACCATGAGATTCAAAACTACATCCGTCAGATCGAACCGCAGAGCGAGAAACTCGTAAAACTTTATAGGGGCAACGTCCCCATCTTCGACAATTTCGACATTTCGAAGCAGATCAAGTCGCTTTTCGCCAAGTACGTGTCGTTGCGCCGGGGCGCTTACCTGATTATCGAGCACACGGAGGCGATGAACGTCATCGACGTCAATTCGGGCAATCGCACCAAGGCGGAGGACGATCAGGAGCAGACGGCTTTCGATGTCAATCTGGCCGCTGCACGCGAAATCGCCCGGCAGCTGCGTCTGCGCGATTTGGGCGGTATCGTCATCATCGACTTTATCGATATGCACAAGGCTGCGAACCGTCAGTTGCTCTATGAGGAGATGAACAAGCTGATGGCCACCGACAAGGCCAAGCATACGGTGCTGCCGCTGACCAAGTTCGGGCTGATGCAGATCACCCGCCAGCGGGTGCGTCCGGTCGCCGTGCAGGATGTTACGGACGTCTGTCCCACGTGCAACGGCACGGGGCGTATCGAGCCGACCGTTCTGCTCGACAAGAAGATCGAGAACAAGATCTCCTATCTGGCCCAGGATGCGGGGCACAAATATATCAAGTTGCGCGTCAGCCCTTACGTTTCGACCTACTTGAATCACGGCCTGTGGTCGTTGCGCCGCCGCTGGATGTGGAAGTATAAGATCCAGTTGAAGATCGTGGCGGACCAGAGCGTCGGTATCGTCGATGTCCACTACTACGACAAGGAGGGCAAAGACCTGTATAAGGATTAGAGATACCGGATGCCGCAGGGACGGAGGCATGGGCTCGGTCGATGTGCCGGATGGGATTCGGCCCCTTTTACTGGCCGGAAGGCGGACGAAGTCCGGAGCCGGACAAAGGCGGAAGGTGGAAAGACATACATGTTCGGTCGCAGGTACGATCTGCAGCCGATACGAATACACGGAGTTGAATAATCGTTTGAGCGCCTTGCGGAATCGATTCCTGCAGGGCATCTTTTAGCTGGGCGGAATATGGGTCCCGGAAATAAACCGAATATCTTGCAGTTGATCGCCGGAGCGGAGCCTCTCGGCGCGATGCGTCGTGCGTACGATTCGGCGGGGCGGACCGTTCTTCTGCGCGATATGGTCGGCGGGGCTCTCTCGGTTTATGCCGCTGCCCTGATCGCCCGAACGGGCGGTACGCACGTCTTCGTGGCGGAAGACCGCGATGCGGCGGCCTACCTGCTCAACGACTTTTATGCCCTGCTCGACGAAAAACAGGTTTACTTTTTTCCGGGCTCCTACAAGCGTTCGATCGTTTACGGTACGGAGGATGCGCAGGGGGTCGTGCAGCGGACGGCGGCGTTGAGTGCCCTGCGGCGGGAAATGGCTGCGGGCGAATACCGGATTATCTGCACCTATCCGGAAGCTCTGGCCGAACGGGTGACCGACCCCGACTCGATGCGGCGCGAAACCGTGCGGGTGAAGGTCGGCGACCGGCTGGCGATCGGAGAGCTGGAGGAGTTGCTGGCCGATTCGGGATTCACGAAGGTGGATTTCGTTTACGAACCCGGACAGTATTCGCTGCGTGGCGGTATCTTCGACGTGTTTTCCTTTTCCGAGAGCAAACCTTACCGGTTGGACTTTTTCGGGGAAGAGGTGGATTCGATCCGCCGATTCGAGATTTCCAGTCAGCTTTCCGCCGACCGGCTGAACGAGGTGGAGATCGTTCCGAACCTGAACGGTTTTGCCGGGGATCGGATTTCGCTGCCTGCATTTGCAGGAGAGGTGATTTACTGGTTTTTCGATCCCGACTACGTACTGCGGCGCGTGAACGATCTGCGTCGCAAGGTTCTGGGGGAGATGGAGGAACCTGCGGAGATCGACACCCATCTGGTGAGCCGGAAGGTGTTGTTGCAGGACATGGCCGGGATGCGTTTGTTCGAATTGCGCGACAGCCTGAAGGAGCGGCCGGCCGATGCGACGGTCGCGTTCCGCACGGCTCCCCAGCCCAAGTTCAACAAGAATTTCGAATTGCTGGCCGACGACATCATTTCCAACGGACAGCGCGGTTATAAAACCTATATCCTGTCGGAAAACCGGGCGCAGCTCGAACGGCTGGAGAACATTTTCTACCAGTCGGGGCGTAAGGAGGCGCAGATCAACCCCCTGCCGATCACGCTGCATGAGGGTTTCATCGATCACGACCTGAAACTTTGTTTCTATACCGACCATCAGATTTTCGACCGCTACCAGCGCTATCGGATCAACGGCGAGATCAAGCGCGACGAGCAGATGACCGTCGCAGAGTTGAATCAGCTCCGCATGGGCGATTATGTGGTACATATCGATCACGGCGTGGGGCGTTTCGGCGGTCTGGTCAAGATCAACGAGAACGGCAAGGTACACGAGGCCATCAAGTTGATTTATAAAGATAACGATGTTTTGTTCGTGCATGTGCACGCCTTGCACCGTATTTCGCGCTACAAGAGCGGCGAAGGCGAAGCGCCCAAAATCTACAAATTGGGCAGCGGAGCCTGGCAGAAGCTCAAGACCGCGACCAAGAAGGCCGTCAAGGACATCTCGCGCGAACTGATCGCCCTCTATGCCAAGCGCAAGGCCAGCAAGGGATTTGCCTTTTCGCCGGATACTTATTTGCAGCAGGAGCTGGAAGCCTCGTTCATGTGGGAGGATACGCCCGACCAGCAGACCGCGACGCAGGCCGTCAAGCGGGACATGGAGTCCGATCAGCCGATGGACCGTTTGATTTGCGGCGACGTGGGCTTCGGCAAGACCGAAGTGGCGATCCGAGCGGCGTTCAAGGCTGCGACCGACGGCAAGCAGGTGGCCGTGCTGGTGCCTACGACGATTCTGGCCCTGCAACATTACCGCTCCTTCGTGCATCGGCTCCGGGATTTTCCCGTGAAGGTCGAATACCTCAATCGGACCAAGTCTTCGAAAGAGACGTCCCGTATTCTCTCCGAGCTGGCCGAGGGGCGCATCGACATCCTGATCGGTACGCACAAGATCCTGGGCAAGCAGGTGAAATTCCACGACCTGGGATTGCTTATCATCGACGAGGAGCAGAAGTTCGGTGTGGCGGCCAAGGAGAAGCTGACGCAGATGAGCGTCAATGTCGATACGCTGACCCTCACCGCAACGCCGATTCCCCGCACGCTGCAATTCTCGCTCATGGGGTCGCGCGACCTCTCCGTCATCTCGACGCCGCCGCCCAACCGACAGCCGATCATTACCGAATCGCATCTCTTTTCGGAGGAGATTATCCGCGACGCAGTCAATGCCGAGCTGGATCGGGGCGGACAGGTCTATTTCGTCCACAACCGGGTGGAGGATCTGATGACGCTTCAGGGTATGGTAACTCGGCTCTGCCCCCGGGCACGAGTGGGGATCGGTCACGGCAAGATGCCGGCCGAACAGCTCGAAAAGCTGATTATGGATTTTATCTACGGGGAGTTCGACGTGTTGATTTCGACCACGATCGTCGAAAACGGCATCGACATTCCCAACGCCAATACGATCATCGTCAATAATGCCCAGAATTTCGGCTTGAGCGATCTTCATCAGTTGCGCGGACGTGTGGGACGCGGCAGCCAGCGGGGGTATTGCTACCTGCTTTCGCCCGGCGACGAGCTGCTTACTCCGGATGCCCGGCGGCGCCTGCGGGCCATTGAGGAGTTCTCGGATCTGGGGTCGGGATTCAATATCGCCATGCAGGATCTCGACATTCGGGGCGCCGGCAATCTGTTGGGCGCCGAGCAGAGCGGCTTTATCGCTGACATCGGTTTCGAAACCTACCAGAAGATCATGCAGGAGGCGATCGCCGAACTCCGCTCGGAGGGACTCGAGATGCCCGGCATGAGCGATGCCGAGCAGGGCGTGGTCGATAAGATGAGCTATATTTCGGACAGCGTGATCGAAATCGACGTCGAGGCCGAGCTGCCCGACTCCTACGTGCAGCAGCCCGCCGAGAAGCTGCGCTTGTACCGGGAGCTGGATACGGCTCGCAACGAGGAGATGCTCAAGAGTTTCGAGGCCAAGCTGATCGACCGCTTCGGTCCGTTGCCCCGGCCCGCTGCCGAGCTGCTCAATGTGGTTCGCCTGCGGTGGGAGGCCGTGCGGCTGGGTATGGAGCGCGTGAAGGTCAAAAACGGCTTGATGATCGTCCATTTCGTAGGCGACGACGATTCTCCTTACTACAAGAGCGATACGTTCATGGAGCTTTTGCGCAAAGTGACGCAGCGCCCCGACCGATTTGTTCTCAAGCAACACAATAATCGCCTGGCGATGACCGTTAGGGGGATTAAGGATGTCGCAGCGGGATACGAGGTGCTTAAATCTTTGTAGAAAGAGCTGGGGAGTATAATCATAATGTTTTGATGTATGGACTTGCCCGAACGCGACCGATATGCCTCGTCTTTTTCCCGAAGTTCCTCCCTCGGGAGAAGGCCGGAGGACGGCATAACGCTCCGCAGGGTTGTGGGGTGCCGCCGAAATCGGTAAGAGAACGGTCGTGGTAACCGAAAAGTATATAACTGCTATAAAAACTGAATCCGGACGGTTGTGAACGATTCGTGCCGCAGTGAACTTGGAGAACGGCCGTGCCGGACGGAAAGAACGAAGCAAAAAATTCAACGATGAACCTGACGATCGACATGGGTAACACGCGGGTCAAGTACGCTGTATTTGACGGCGGTACCGTCGTTTCCGACGGATGTTCGGAAGAGTTCGACGAGGCGGTGATAGATCGGATTCTTGCTGCTCATCCCGGTATTACGCAGGCTATTGTTGCGACTACGCGCGGTCCGGTCGATGACACCGTCGCGCTGGTGCGTCGCCGCATCGGGCGCTGTCTGCGGCTCTCTCCGCAACTTCCTCTTCCCATTCGTAACGGTTACACTACGCCCGAAACTCTTGGGGAGGACCGTCTTGCGGCTGCCGTCGGCGCTGCGTCGCTCTACCCGGGCCGCAATCTGTTGATCGTGGATTTCGGGACGGCCATTACCATCGATCAGGTTTCTGCCGACGGGGTTTTCCGGGGCGGTAATATTTCTCCCGGCGTACAGATGCGCTTCCGGGCCTTGCACGATTATACGGCGGCGCTTCCCCTGTGTGAATCCTGTGAGGACCAGACGCTTTTGGGGCGTTCGACCGTCGAGGCGATCCGGCAGGGCGTGATGAACGGCATCGCCTTCGAAATCGAGGGGTATATCGCCCGGCTGTTTCCGGAAATCGATGCGTTGTCGATAATTTTTACCGGCGGGGATGCAAAATTCTTTGTTAAACGAATTAAAAATACGATATTTGCACATTGTGATTTGGTCTTTCTGGGGCTGAACCGAATTTTAGAGTATAATGCAAGTGAAGAAAGCCGTCGTTAAACTGTGCCTCGCGCTGGCTGTCGTGATGCCGGGCATGGCATGGGGACAAACCAGCAGTATCAACGCTTTTTCGCCGTATTCGATGTACGGTCTGGGTGAGCTGCGGACCCCGGGAACGCTTCAGACACGTTCGATGGGCGGTGTCGGCGTCGGTATGCGTAATGCGGCTGCTGTCAATTTGCTCAATCCGGCGGCTTACAGTGCCGTGCGCCCCAAGTCGTTCCTTTTCGATTTCGGTCTTGAAGGGCAATGCTTTTACAATTCCCAGAAATATTACGGGCAGACGCTCAATACAAGTTATTATACGGTCAATTTCCACGACATTGCGTTTCAGTTGCCGATTGCCAAGCATTTGGGGTTGGGCTTCAGCCTGACGCCTTACAGCAGCGTCGGTTACCGGATGAAACAGGAGGTGGACGACGATGAAATCTGGGGTAATATCGGCCGCGTGCAGTACCAGTGGGACGGCGACGGCGACGTGACGGAGGTGAAGCTCGGCTTGGGCTGGGAGATCTTCCGCGGATTCTCGATCGGAATAGCTGCCCAGTACTATTGGGGCGACATTCAGCGGATTTATAAAACCGCTATTTTGGAGAATATAACCGGAGGAGGTCTTATCGCAGACGCGACGGGAACCGAAACCTACAGCGTTTCCCGTTTTAAGGGACAGTTCGGCGTACAGTGGTCCCCGATCAGCAACCGTCGGCGTATTCTGACGATCGGTGCGACCTACGATATCGGCGGCGACTTGAATCCGAATGTGACGACGAAGGTGCAGACCGGCGATATTTTCAATACGGTCGCTATGGATATGGGAAATCGTCTGGGGCTCAAGCTGCCCCAGCAGGTTGCCGTAGGTATTTATTACAACACGCCTAAAATAGCTGTGGGGGCGGATTACGTCTATCAGGACTGGCGAAGCGGCAATTCTCGGTTGGTCGAGAAATCCGCAGCCGGTTTCGATGTGGCTTACCGGAACACGAATACGGTTAAACTCGGGGTCGAATACACCCCCAATAAAGCGGATGTACGCAGCGCATTGAAACGCTGGTCCTACCGGGCCGGAGTTCGTTATGGTACCTATAACCAGACTTTCGGCGGAGTGGATGTCAATGAATACGCCGTGACGCTGGGCGTCGGTATTCCCCTGACGGTGTTGGGCGGCATATTGGGTGCGTCGTCGGTCGATCTGGGAGTCGAAGTCGGCGGACGCGGCAGTTTCAAGGCGATCAACGAACAGGTGAGTCTGGTTAAACAGACCTATTTCAAATTTTCGCTGGGCGTGACATTGTTCGGTGATTATTGGTTCGTTCGTCCGAAATACGATTAAACCACACATAAAAAATAAATTATAAAGAAGAATATGAATCGCATGAAAATTTTGCTGTCGGCAGTATTGGTGTTCGCTGCGACAGCTTCGATCGCCCAGGATTTCAGTGACCCTCGGTACGCTCCGTGGGGAGATACGCCCGAACAGCGTAAGCAAAACATTCTGACGAGCAACCTGCTGAAGGAAGCTGTCGATACCCGCGATTACGACGCAGCCGCTGTTTATTTCCGTACGCTTGCACAGGAGGCTCCTTCGGCTTCCGAAGCGACCTTTATTCGGGGGGCACAGGTTTATTCGAACAAGGTGCAACGCGCACAAGACCTGAATGAGAAAAAAGCTCTGCTCGATTCGCTGATGATGATTTACGACCTGCGTGTACAGTATTTTCCTTCCAGTCCCAATTACGGTACGGCTTATGTCCTTGACCGTAAAGCCCGTGAATATCTGACTTTCAATCCTTCCGACCGGGAAGGCGTGCGCAAGTTGTATAAGGAGGCGATCGAAGCCGGTTTGCAGAGCGGTTATGCTGCGCTGCCGGATGTCGCATTGGTGTATTTCAGCAATTTGTTCGATGATTATAAGATGGGCGAGGTCTATCCGGATGCCGTTTTGGATGAGTACGCTCGTCTGGCTCCGATTTTCGAGAGTGATGCTCCTGGAGTAAAGGAGGCGAAAACACAGTTCGATACCTGTTTTGCGGGTAGCGGTGCTGCCGATTGCGAGAATTTGGAGAAGATGTTCCGTCCGCGTATCGAAGCGGCTCCGGAGGATATGGAGTTGCTCAAGCAGACGGTTTCGCTGATGTCCCGTTCGCAGTGCAGTTCCGAATTTTTCCTTCAGATCGCCGAAAAATATTATGCGATGGAACCTTCTGCCCAGACGGCCATGATGCTGGCTCAAGGATTCCAAGAGCGGGGCGACTTCGCCAAATCGACTACTTACCTGCGTGAGGCGATTGCTGCCGAACAAGACGCCGTTCAGAAAGAGTTGCTTCTGGTGCGTTTGAGTATGACCGAACTGGCAGCCAAGAATCCTACGGCGGCTGCAGTTGCGGCTAATGAGGCCAAGGCGCTGAATCCCAATAACGGTATGGCTTATTTCGCCTTGGCGCAGGCTTATGCGGCTTCGGCTGCATCCTGCTCCGGACTGGAGGGTCAGGCTATTTTCTGGGTCGCTTACGATACGATGACGCAGGCAGCCAACCTGCTTGCCAACGACGCCGATGCCGGCAATTTCGCTCAGACGGCGCGTGATGCGGCAGCAAACTACCGTCGCGGATTCCCGACTGCCGAGGAGTGCTTCTTCAACGAATTGATGGAGGGTGCACGTTATACGATTACCTGCGGTCCGGCCCGCGGTATCGTGACGACCGTACGCCCCCGGTAGCGACATAGTTTGTACGAACGATGCTCCGAAGCATTCAACGATATGCACAGGTAGCACTTCTCATCGTGGGAAGTGCTATCTTGCTATATTCGTGCGACAAGGAGTCGGTGGCCGAAGAGCCTAACGATGAGGCTTTGATGACCGAGTACAGCGAGCATTTGACGATGACCAATACGGAGAACGGCCGGAAATCCTATGTTTTTACGGCTCCTTTGGTGGAAGGTTACTCTTTGGCAAAAGAGCCTTATCAGGAATTTCGCAAGGGCGTGGATATCGTGACATATCAGAAGGACAGTATCGGAGCGGTCGATGCTACGCTAACGGCTAACTATGCGATTCATTACGGGAATCGGAAATTATGGGAAGCCAAAGGAAATGTCGTAGTGAAAAAATCCAACGGACAGGAGCTCTACACCCAGCAGTTGTTCTGGAACGAGAAAACGCGCCGGATCTGGTCTAACGTCGATTCCAAGATCGTGGAAGAGAGCGGAAATTCCTACATCGTCGAAGGATTCGAGTCGGACGATCAGTTGAAAGACTGGAAATTTCGCCGAATCAAAGGGCGTATGTGGGTCAATATCGAGCCGACACGGGACGCGGATTCTACGTCGGTGAAACCCGTTGCGGACAATGTTTCCGCTGCGAAGGAGGCAGTTTCCGAACAGCCTGTCAAACCGGCCCGGCCGATACGGGGGAACGACCGGAAAATTCAACTGACTCCCGTAGAAAGTAACGATCGTTCCTTATGATAACTTCGGTGTTTATAATTCTGCTGATGTTGATGCTTTCGGCTTTTTTTTCGGGGATGGAGATCGCTTTTACGAGCAAGAACCGCCTGAAACTGGAGATCGACCGGAAGCAGAGTCGGCTGTTCAATTTCATCGCCGACATTTTTGCCCGTCACCCCGGGCAGTACATCACGACGATCCTGGTCGGGAATAATATCGCCCTGGTTATCTATTCGCTCTATATGTCGCTGTTGTTGCGCTCGCTCGCGGCGGCAGTGGGTTGGACGGAGATCGCTCGCGGCGGGTCCGTCGTTCTGGAAACGGCGGTTTCGACAATCATCATCATCTTCGTCGCCGAATTTCTCCCGAAATCCGTTTTCCGGAACAGCCCGAATTTTTATTACCGCCTGTTTGCTCCTGCGATCTATTTCTTTTATCTGCTGCTTTTTCCGATCGCCAAGCTGACGACCTGGATTTCCCAGGGGATTTTGTGGCTGATGGGGCGTAAGCCGAAGGTTGCGATGATGGAGCCCATTTTCGACCGGACCGATCTGGCCAGCTTGTTCGAATCGGGGAAGCCGGAGGCGCAGCATGAACCGGATAATGAGATCAAACTCTTTCAGAATGCCCTGGATTTTGCCGATTTGCGCGTGAGGGATTGCATGGTTCCCCGTATCGATATGGAGGCGGTCGATATCGATGATACCTCGATCAAAGCGCTTACGGCGCGTTTTGTCGAGAGTAAGTATTCCCGTATTTTCGTCTGGAAAGAGAGTGTCGATAATATCGTCGGCTATGTCAATTCGAAGTCGCTGTTCCGGCATCCGACGTCGATCGATGAGGTGCTGATGGAGGTGCAATACGTCCCGGAGACGATGCCGTTGCAAGCACTCATGCAGCGGCTCATCCGTCATAAGAGCAATATTGCGGTCGTGATCGACGAGTTCGGCGGTACGGCCGGTATTATCTCTTTGGAGGATGTTCTGGAGCAGATTTTCGGCGAAATCGAAGACGAGCACGATGTGCCCGACCTTACGGAGAAACAGGTCGGCGATTCGGAATTTGTCCTTTCGTGCCGATTGGAAGTGGAATATCTCAATGAAAAATACGGGCTTGCCATACCCGAGAGTGACGAGTACGAAACGCTGGCCGGGTATATCATTTTCCGGTATGAAGGGCTGCCGGCGGCCGGAGAAACCGTGCGTTTCGAGCATCTTGAGATCAAGATTCTGCGCAGGACCCGTTCCCGGTTGGAGTTGGCGCGCGTGAAACGGTTGTAGTTTACGGGATATTTTCGACCGGTGAAGGGCAAGTGCGTTTTTTCGATATGCCGGATGCGGAAAATGACGAAAGAATTTGGTCGTTTATCATGGTTTTCAGAATATATTTATTATCTTTGAACACTCATTTTGAAACAATAAATTAAAATAGTTTATATGGCAAGTTTAAACACGTTACGGACCAGATTCGGTGTGGTTTTGTCGATTATCATCGCGTTTGCACTGCTGGCATTCATTCTCTCGCTTAAAACGGATATGGGACTTTCGGGTAACGACCCCAAGGTCGGTGTGATCGACGGTTCGAAGATCAGATATTCGGAATATATTGAGGTATACAACAACCTGAAAGACCAGAGCAACATCTCCGAAAGTAATGAAGAGCAGATGGATCAGTTGGCTGAAATGGCTTGGCAGACTCTGATTGCCAACCACGTGTACTTGCCCGGTTTCGAGAAGATGGGAATCTCGGTGACCGATGCCGAGCGTGAGGGACTTATCAGCGGCGAGTATTATTCCGGGACGATGGCTGCGGCTTTCACCGACCCCCGTACAGGACAGTACAGTGTGGAGGGTGTGAGTGATTTTATCGCCCAGGCAACCGGAAATCCCCAGATGCAATATATGTGGGGGGCTTTGGTCGGACAGGCTATGCGGGAGCGCGAAATCAATAAGTATAACGGCTTGGTCAAAGGCGGTGTATATGTCAATCGGCTGGAAGCGGAAGAAGGCGTCGATGCGCAGAATAAGACTTTCAGCGGTTCTTGGGTCGGCAAGCGTTATCACGATATGCCTGATTCTCTGTTCTCGGTTTCCGATTCCGAAATCAAGGCTTATTACAATAGCCATAAGGCCCGTTATGAGCAGAAACCTTCGCGCACGCTCTCTTATGTGGTGTTCGAAGTGGCTCCGAGTGCAGAGGATATGGCGACTTTGGAGAAGACCGTTCGGGAAGTCGGCGATGAATTTGCCGCGTCGGACGATCCGAAAGCATTTGCCAAGAATAACCGTTTCGGTAAAATTACAGACAATTATCGGTCGGTTGCCCAGCTTCTGGACGATGAGGCCGAAGCGCTGGCCAACGGCAAGCAGTATGGTCCCGTCCTGAAGAACGATACCTGGACGATGACCCGTGTCGTTGAAACTTTGAACGCTCCGGATTCCGTGGGCGTCCGCCATATTGTACTCACCTACGACCAACGCGACCTGGCCGACAGTCTGATGACGGCTTTGCGGCAAGGTGCGGATTTCGCACAGGCGGCTCGTACCCATTCGCTCTATATGCAGGATGCCGGAAATGGAGGCGATGCGGGCGTGATGCCTTTCTCTGCATTCCCGGACGAGCTTTCGGGACTTCTTTCGACGGCTAAGCAGGGGGATATTCTCCGTGTCGAAGTGGGTGACGTTATTCAGATTTTACAGGTTTATCGTCTGGACAAACCTTCGAAGCACATGCGCCTTGCGACGATCACTTATCCTGTTGAGGCTTCGTCGGCGACCCGTCGCAATGTGCATAGTCAGGCAAGTCTTTTCTCTGTCGAGGGCAAGGGTTCTGTCGATGCGTTCAACGAGGCAGCGAATAAGGGAAACCTCACTCCTCGTGAAGCGAAACTCACGCAGGGTGACCGTCTGCTGCAGGGACTGGCTGATTCGCGTGAATTGGTGCGCTGGGCATACGATGCCAAGGTGGGCGCGATTTCCGAGATTTTCCCTGTGGGTGATGACTATGTGGTCGCAGTGGTAACTGAGATCGACAATGAGGATTATACGCCGATCGAGAAAGTAGCGAACAATATTCGCCAGACGCTTATAACCGATAAGAAGTTTGAAAAGATCGTCAGCGAAATGAAGGGTTCGACTATCGAAGAGGTCGCCCAAAACCTTGGTACCGAAGTCGTTCCTTTCGAAGATGTCCGTTACGGATCGTTCTTTATCCGTAACATGGGTGTCGAGCCTCGTGTGATCGGAGCGATTACCGCAACGGAGCAGACGAATACGCTGTCCGAGCCGGTCAGGGGAAATGTAGGTGCTTATGTTTTCGTGGTGACGGATATTCAGGAGGCGGAAACTCCGCAGAGTATCGAAGCTGAAAAGGTACGTGCCGAGGCGTCGTCGCAGGGGATGATTCAGCGTCGTCTGTTCGATTTCCTGGAGCAGATGTCGAATGTGGAGGACTTGCGCGGCAAGTATTTTTAACCGTTACCGGTAGATTTTTTCCGGAATAGTTCCGGCCGAAAAAGAGGGATGTAGCTTATACATTCCTCTTTTTTATTGTCGTTATTGCGATGGCATAGGGGGATGACTTCTCTTCTTAAAAGCGATAAGAGCCGGTTTCCTGACTTCTCTTTTGTGAGGTGCTCGGAGTGGTAGTCCGGCCAATCCGCCGTTCTCTTTTTCCGCATCTTCGAAATGTCCGTGATTTTATCGTATATTCCGGAAGTCTTCGGGGCTGGGGGAGGAGAACGACGGCCTCGGCAGTCGAGGTTTTTGCCGGATAGGTGTTTGCGGTATGAAATCGGCTGTTTTCGAGAGCCGGGGGGGGGAGGATATTCGCTGTCTGTCTAACGGGAAATATGGCCTACAAACATAATTTGTAGGGTTTGTGGAAATGGCACTGTGACAGCATGTATTCGGTCGTTGTTTGAGATCCGCCGCTGTATTTGCGCGGACTCTGGATGTGAGGCCGGCGATGGAATTATGAAGGTCGATGGCAAAGTTCTTTTTCGGTCGGCCGGTTCGCTTCCCCCCCCCATTAAAAAGCCCCGCATCAAAAGATGCGGGGCTTTGATAATAACAGAGGAGTGATCCGGATTATTTCTGCTCGTCGAGCAGGATCTCCATGATCTTGATCGCTGCGGTCGCAATCGGGGTACCGGGGCCGAAGATGGCGGCGGCACCGTCACGATACAGCTCATCGTAATCCTGTGCCGGGATCACACCGCCGACGATGACGATGATATCCTCGCGGCCCAGTTTCTTGAGTTCGGCGATGATCTGCGGAACGAGCGTCAGGTGGCCGGCGGCCAGCGACGATACGCCCACTACGTGAACATCGTTCTCGACAGCTTGTTTGGCTGCCTCCTCGGGAGTCTGGAACAACGGACCCATATCGACATCGAAGCCGATGTCGGCGTAACCGGTCGCAACGACTTTGGCGCCACGATCGTGTCCGTCCTGACCGAGTTTGGCGATCATGATGCGCGGCTGGCGGCCCTCCTTCTTCGCGAATTTGGCAACCAGTTCCTTCGCGTGTTCGAATGCGGGATCTGATTTCACTTCTGAACTATATACACCTGAAATGGAACGAATAACTGCTTTGTAACGTCCTACGACCACCTCGCAGGCATCCGAAATCTCGCCCAGCGAAGCGCGTACCTTGGCGGCCTCGATAGCGAGTTCCAGCAGGTTGCCCTTGCCGGTCTTGACGCATTCGGTGATGGCCTCGAGCGCCTTCTTCACGGCTGCTTCGTCGCGGTTTGCACGCAACTCCTTCAGACGTTTGATCTGGCTCTCGCGTACGGCCGTGTTGTCCACAGCCAGAATATCGATCGGAGCTTCGTGATCCAGACGGTATTCGTTTACGCCGATGATCTTCTCGATGCCCGAGTCGATGCGGGCCTGCTTGCGGGCTGCCGCCTCCTCGATACGCATCTTCGGAATACCGGTTTCGATGGCCTTGGCCATACCGCCCAGCTTCTCGACCTCCTCGATACGCTCCCAGGCCTTGTGGGCGATCTCGTTGGTGAGGGTTTCGATGTAGTAGGAACCCGCCCAGGGATCTACTTCGCGGCAGATGTTGGTTTCCTCCTGGATGTAGATCTGGGTGTTACGGGCGATACGTGCCGAGAAGTCCGTCGGCAAGGCGATCGCCTCGTCCAGTGCGTTGGTGTGCAGCGACTGGGTGTGGCCCAGAGCGGCTCCCATCGCCTCGATAGCCGTACGGGCTACGTTGTTGAACGGATCCTGCTCGGTGAGTGACCAGCCCGAGGTCTGGCTATGCGTACGCAGCGCCAACGATTTCGGGTTCTTGGGGTTGAATTTTTTGACGATCTTCGCCCAGAGCATACGTGCCGCACGCATTTTGGCGATCTCCATGAAGTGATTCATGCCGATCGCCCAGAAGAACGACAGACGGGGTGCGAAAGCATCCACCGACATACCGGCTGCAACGCCCGCACGCAAGTACTCCAGACCGTCGGCCAGCGTGTAGGCCAACTCGATGTCGGCCGTGGCGCCTGCCTCCTGCATGTGGTAGCCGGAGATCGAAATCGAGTTGAACTTCGGCATGTTCTTCGAAGTGTATTCGAAGATATCGGCGATGATCTTCATCGAGAATTTCGGCGGATAAATATAGGTGTTGCGCACCATGAACTCCTTGAGGATGTCGTTCTGGATCGTACCCGACAGTTGATCGAGGGTGCATCCCTGCTCCAGACCGGTCACGATGTAGAACGCCAGGATCGGCAGCACGGCGCCGTTCATGGTCATCGACACCGACATCCGATCCAGCGGAATGCCGTTGAAGAGCACCTTCATATCCTCCACCGAGCAGATCGACACGCCGGCCTTACCGACGTCGCCCACTACGCGCGGGTGATCGGCGTCGTAGCCGCGGTGTGTCGCCAGGTCGAATGCCACCGACAGACCCTTCTGTCCGGCAGCCAGGTTGCGGCGATAGAATGCGTTGGACTCTTCGGCCGTCGAGAAACCGGCGTATTGGCGGATGGTCCAGGGACGCATCACGTACATCGTCGAATAGGGGCCGCGGAGGAACGGTGCGATACCTGCCGCATAGTTCAGGTGCTCCATCTCCTCCAGATCCTTTGCCGAGTAGGAGCCCTTGACAGGTATCTGCTCGGCAGTCAGCCACGGTTCGGTTTGGCCGCAGCCTTTCGAAGCGCAGCAGCTCTTCTGCTCGCCTCCGTCATATGTTAAATCTGAAAATTTTGCTCTCATGACTTTTGCTTTTTAGATACCCATTTCTTTGAGGTAGAACTTCAGTGTTTCGAGTACGTTGCTCTTGACGTTGATGAAATTCTTGATGCCCTGGGCTTCCAGTTCGGGCATACATGCCGGAGCGCCCGCAACCACTAGGATCGCCTTGTCGCCGAGCAGCTCTTTCACTTTGGGAGCCGCCTCTGCGTAGTCGTCGTCCGATGCGCAGACTACGACGATCTCGGCTTTCGATTCCAGAGCGGCCTTGACGCCCTCTTCGATCGACTTGAAGAACGTGTTGTCGATTACTTTGATGCCGGCGCATGCGAAGAAGTTGCAGGAGAACTGGGCACGGGCACGGGCCATAGCCAGGCTGCCGCAGGTCAGCATGAACGCCTTGGGCGCCTTGCCGCTGCGGTCCACGTGCAGACGCATGGCTTCGAATGCCATGGAGCCACGATAGGGAGCCAGCGTGTTGCCTTCGCTCACGGGGCGGGTTACGGCGGCTTCGGTCAGCTCCTTGCCGGCGACCTCCGTAAAGTTGGGGTATTGGTTGGCGCCCAGCAGGATTTCGCGGCGTGTTGCGATGTTCTTGTCCTTGGCTGCGGCCGATGCCTTGACGCGCTCTACGATGAAGCCGCTTTCATAGGCTGCGGTGTAGCCGCCCTTCTCCTCGATTTCGCGGAAGAGTTTCCACGCCTCGTTGGCGATCGAGTCGGTGAGGTTTTCGATGTAGTACGAACCGCCGGCCGGATCGACGACCTGATCGAAGTGCGACTCGTGTTTGAGCAGCAGTTCGACGTTGCGGGCGATGCGCATCGAAAATTCGTTGGGATCTTCGTATGCCTTGTTGAAGGGAGTCACCTCGAGCGAGTGTACGCCGGCGATCGATGCCGACATCGCTTCGGTCGTGCCGCGCAGCATATTGACGTAGGGGTCGTATGCCGTCTGGTTCCACGTCGAGGTCACGGCGTGCGTGAACATCTTGCAGGGACAGTTCTTCACGGGATTATAGGCTTTCACGATGTTGGCCCACAACATACGGCCTGCACGCAATTTGGCGATTTCCATGAAGTAGTTCGAGGTGATGGCCTGCGAGAAACGGATCTTTTTGGCGGCCTCTTCGATCGTGAAGCCCATATCCATCAGGCGTACCAGGTAGTCGTGACCGGCAGCGAGCGAGAAGGCGAGCGCCTCGACGATCGTCGAGCCGGCGTTGCTGAAGATTTCGCCCGATACCGTGATTACGCGGATACCTTTGTAGGCTTTGGTTTTCCGAACCAGGTCGGCGATCTTTTCGAAACACTTGGCACCGTTCTCCGAACAGAAGCTGCCTTTCGAGGTCAGTTTCTTGACCAGCGGGTCGATGCAGAAATTGATGTGCACCTCTTCCGCAGGCAGTTGCTCCTTTTCGATCTTCGCGATCACCAACTCTGCCACATGGGCGGTTTTACTGCCGCTGAAGGTAATTTCGACTGCAGGGATATGAATATCCTTGAGCAGCGTATTCAGATCTTCTGCGGAGAAGGTCTCCGGAACGATCTGGAATTCGATCGAATCGACGCCCGCATTGAGGATCTTGAGCGCGATGGCGTTCGCCTCCTTGGGGCAATTGACGATGACCGTCTGGTGGATCTTCCAGCGGTTGTGGGCGCGGGTGCCCCGCACGTAGGGGAAAACCCCGGCTTCGGAGCCGAGGAACTTCAGTCCGGCGAGGTTTTCAGCCCGGTAGTAGGGACGGACGTTGAAACCTTCCGGCGTTTTCCACACCAATTTACGCTCGTAGTCCGCACCTTTGAGGTCGGCCTTGATTACCTCCTCCCACTGCTCGGTCGAAACCGGCGGAAATTCGGTAAACAACTTTTCACGTTTGGTAGTTGCCATAATAAATTAGAGATTAGTATTGAAATATGTTCAATTGCTTTTAAACTGCCCGTAAAGATATAAAATAATTGCCGGATTGTAAGCAAGAAATGCGGAAAATAGCCGGTTTGTACCAACGAAGGCTCTTTCCGGCGGAGGTTTCGGAAATGCCCGGATCACGAATGGGATGATTTTGCGAAAAATGCTGTTTTTCGCAAAATAACGTCTGAAATCGACTGGTGTGATGAATTTTTAAGCTATTTTTTCGGGAAAAGTTGTTTTTTTATTGGTTTTTTTGAAAAATATTCGATTTTTTTGGGGAGATGTGGTTTTTTGTGCGTTTTTGTCGTGTCGAATATTTATCTTTGTGCGCAGAAAGGATGCCGTTCGTCATCCGGGCGGAAATGTACGGGTTTTACGGTATTCCGAGTTCATAATTCGAATTGATCCCATGTCATTGCTCCGATTCAAAATGGTGGAGGCGGCCATCAATCACAAAGCCGTCGAAGTGAAGGCTCCCGAGGGAAGTCCTTCCGAGTATTTCGGTACGAAGGTATTCGGCCGCGAGGCCATGCGCCGGTATCTCAACAAGACGGTTTATGCCCAACTGCTCGATACGATGCAGCGGGGGACGCCGCTGACGCTCGAAGTCGCCGACGGCGTGGCTGCCGGAATGCGCCAGTGGGCGCTCGACCACGGCGCCGACCACTATACGCATTGGTTTCAGCCTCTCACGGGCGGTACGGCCGAGAAGCACGACGCCTTTGCCGAGCCGGACGGCTGCGGGGGTGTACTCGACGAATTTTCCGGCAAGGTGCTTGTCCAGCAGGAGCCCGATGCGTCGTCGTTTCCGAACGGCGGTATCCGCAACACGTTCGAGGCACGGGGTTATTCGGCGTGGGACCCCACCTCGCCGGCCTTCATCGTGGGCGGTACGCTCTGCATCCCGACCGTCTTCATCGCCTATACGGGCGAGGCGCTCGATTATAAAGTGCCTCTTCTGCGGTCGATTTCGGCCGTGAATAAGGCTGCGACCGAGGTGTGCCGCTACTTCGACAAGGAGGTGAACCGGGTGATTCAGTATTTGGGTTGGGAGCAGGAATATTTCCTGGTGGACGAAAGCCTTTGGGCCGTACGGCCCGACCTGATGCTGACGGGCCGTACGCTCATGGGGCATGAATCGGCCAAGAACCAGCAGTTGGAAGATCACTATTTCGGCGCGATCCCCACGCGGGTCATCGCTTTCATGGCCGATCTCGAATACGAATGCCTGAAATTGGGCATTCCGGTCAAGACTCGTCACAACGAGGTGGCTCCCAATCAGTTCGAACTGGCTCCCGTGTACGAGGAGTGCAACCTGGCCAACGACCACAACCAGCTGTTGATGACCATCATGGACAAGATCGCCCGCCGTCATAATTTCCGGGTGTTGCTGCATGAAAAACCTTTCAAGGGAATCAACGGTTCGGGCAAACACAACAACTGGTCGCTGGGAACCGATACGGGCGTCAATCTGCTCAGTCCGGGTAAAACCGCATCGGAGAATTTGCAGTTCATTACCTTCCTGGTGAACGTAATTGCAGCCGTGCACAAGCATAACGGTTTGCTGAAGGCGGCCATTATGAGTGCCACCAACTCCCACCGCCTGGGGGCCAACGAGGCGCCTCCGGCCATTATTTCGACCTTTCTCGGTACGCAGGTTTCGGCCGTACTCGATAAACTCGAGGCCAGCCGCAGCGACTCGGTGATCCGGTTCAACGCCAAGAACGTCTTCAAGATGAGCGGTATTTCGCACATTCCGACTTTGTTGCGGGACAATACCGACCGCAACCGTACTTCGGCGTTCGCCTTTACCGGCAACCGCTTCGAGTTGCGTGCCGTCGGATCTTCGGACAATTGCGCCGAGGCGATGATCGTACTCAATACCATTGTTGCGGACGAGCTTACGGCGTTCCGCGAGCGTGTGGATGCGCGTATCGAGGCCGGAGTCCGGAAGGAGAAGGCGATTTACGAAGAACTTAAAAGCATGATCCGCTCTTCGCAGGCGATCCGCTTCGACGGCAACGGTTACTCGGAGGAGTGGCGTGCGGAGGCGGCGCGGCGCGGACTCGACTGCGAGACCTGTGCCCCGCGCGTGTTCGACCGCTACCTCGACCGGGCGTCCATCGAGATGTTCGCCCGTATGGGTGTATTATCGAAGGTGGAACTCGAAGCCCGTACGGAAGTGAAATGGGAGACCTATATCAAGAAGATCCAGATCGAAGGCCGCGTGTTGGGCGATCTGACGATGAACCATATCGTCCCGATCGCTTCGCGTTACGAAGCCCTCCTGCTGGATAAGGTCTATAAGATTTTGCAGATCGGACAGGGCCTGGACGCTTCGGCGGATATCGACCTGATCAAGCGTATTCAGCAGCATACGGCTCTGATCCAGCAGTTGACCCACGATATGATCGAAGCCCGCAAGGTGGCCAACAAGATCGAGGATCAGCGGGAGAAGGCGCTCGCGTACCACGATACGGTGGCGGTCTATTTCGACCAGATCCGCAAACACGTGGATCGTCTGGAGGAGATCGTGGACGACCAGATGTGGCCGCTGCCCAAGTACCGGGAGCTGCTGTTCCTGCGGTAGTTGCTTCGGCTTGCCGCTTCTGCGGGCGGAAACGATAATCGGGATAATCCGGCGGATTTGCCGGATTATTTTTTAACTTTGTATGCCTCGAAAACTTCGGGGCAGAATCAATGTAGGGATTTATGTATCGCAACCTGAGTGAATTTATCGCCCGCCTGGAGCGGGAAGGCGAATTGCAGCGCGTGAGCGTGCCGGTGGATCCGGTGTATGAGATCGCCGAGATTACCGACCGCATGTCCAAGCAGCCGGACGGCGGCAAGGCGCTGTTGTTCGAGCAGACGGGGACGCCGTTTCCCGTGCTGACCAATATGATGGGTTCCGATCGTCGGATGGCGATGGCGCTCGGCGTGGAGTCGCTCGACGAACTGACGCGACGGCTCGATGATTTGTTGCAGCAGGCCGTCACGCCGAAAAATTCGCTCCTGGATAAACTGCGGATGTTGCCTTTGCTGGCCGAGATGTCGCGCTGGCTGCCGCGTACCTCGTCGTCGCGGGGCGAATGTCAGCAGGTCGTGCTGCAGGGGGAGGAGGCGTCGCTCGATGCGCTGCCGGTGCTCAAGTGCTGGCCGTGCGACGGCGGACGCTTCGTGACGCTGCCGCTGGTGCATACCCTCGATCCCGAAACGGGAATCCGCAACGTGGGCATGTACCGGCTGCAACTGTTCGACGCCCGCACGACGGGCATGCACTGGCACCTGCACAAGACCGGAGCCCGTCATTACGAAGGTTACAGGCGTGCCGGGCGGCGGATGCCCGTGTCGGTAGCGTTGGGCGGCGATCCGGCTTATACGTATGCTGCGACGGCTCCGATGCCGGACAACATGGACGAATACCTGCTGGCGGGGTTCCTGCGCCGGCGCCCGGTGAAACTGGTGAAATGTATCACCAACGATATTTATGTGCCGGCCGACTGCGATTTCGTGATCGAAGGGTATGTCGATCCGTCGGAGCCGAAGACGGTGGAAGGGCCTTTCGGCGACCATACGGGTTTTTACTCGCTGACCGATGAATATCCCCGCTTCCATGTGACGGCCGTCACGCGGCGGCGCGATGCCGTTTATCCTGCGACGCTGGTGGGCATTCCTCCGCAGGAGGACGCCTATATCGCCAAGGCCACCGAGAAAATTTTCCTGGCTCCGATCCGGCTGGCCGTACAGCCTGAAGTGAAGGAGCTGACGATGCCTGTTTTCGGTACGGCGCACAATTTGGCCGTAGTGTCGATCGACAGACGCTACCGGGGACAAGCCCATAAAGTAGCGCAGGGACTCTGGGGGGCCGGGCAGATGATGTTCAATAAATACCTCGTCATTACGGGCGAGGATTGCGACGTGCATGATCCGGACCGGTTGGCCGCCTTGTTGCGCCGGGCCGAGTTTCCGCGCGATTTGATTGTAAGCGAGGGAATTTACGACGTACTCGACCATGCGACTGTGACATCCGGGTTCGGCGGTAAACTGGCGTTCGACCTGACGGAGATCGATCCGTCCGCTCCGGCGGAGGCCGTTCGGGTGCCGGAGCGGTTCGAGCTGACACCCGGTCTGGTCGAGGTCGCGGACGGACTTGCCGGGAAGTGGGGAGCCTTGCTGCTCTTTGCCGATGATACGGTGGAACAGAAGCCGGATCTGGCCGCTTTCCTTGCCCGAAATCCGTGCCGGGGGATTCGCTATGCCGTTCTTTTCGACGGACATGCCCGGACGATGCGCCCGGACGAGCTGCTGTGGCTCGCCGCAGCCAATACCGATCCCCGGCGGGATGTGGAGTGCCGCGACGGTGTGCTGTGCGCGGATGCCCGGAGCAAGCGGCCCGGAATTGCGGGCAACCCTTCGCGTTTTCCCAATGTGGTGACTTCGCTGCCCGAGGTCGTTCGGAAGGTGGACGAACGTTGGGTGGAATATGGTTTGGGTGAGCGGCTCGAGTCGCCTTCCGACCGTTACCGGGCGTTGTTGTTGTCCGACAAAGCTGCGTGGTAGAGGATGGCCGGATTTTTCCAGATGCGTGAGCGCCGGGCGCTCGTGGTGTTTCTCCTGCTGGCGGGAGTGTTCGTTGCCGGGCTGCTCCTGGCCGAACGGCGGAAGAGCGCGGTATCCGCCGACAGGGTGGAGGCGGAGATGGAAGCGACGGTTGCGGCGGACTCCGTGAGGCTGTTCGAGTTCGATCCCAATACGGTGGAGTATGCCGATCTGCGGCGGCTGGGACTCTCGTCCCGCATGGCGGTCAGCCTGCTGAAGTACCGCGCAGCGGGCAAGGTGTTTCGGATCCCCGAGGATGTGGCTACCTGCTACGGCATGACCGATTCGGTCTATTTTATTCTGGAACCCTATATTCGGATCGGACGCGAGTATGCGCTGACACCTTCTCCGCGTCGGGAATATCGGGAGTATGTCCCGCAGGAGCCGAGGAGGATCGTGCCCCGCGAACGATTCAGGATCGATACGGTGTCCGCATCCTATCTCGCGTCGCTCGGTTTTTCCGTCCGTCAGGCCGAGGCCATTGTCCGTTATCGGGATCTTTACGAAGGTCTTCGGGACGAAGCGGGTTTTCGGGCTTGCTATATGATCGCTGATTCGGTGGCCGATCTTTTGCTCCCCTATGTAATTTTTCCGAAACCGGAGCCCGTTCGCTCCGGATTGATCGAGCTCAACGGGGCCGATTCGGCGACCTTACGCTCGGTAGTCGGGATCGGTGAGAAGAGCGTCATGGCCATTATTCGATACAGGGAGCGGCTCGGCGGATTTTACAGCGTGGATCAGTTGGCCGAGGTTCCGCAGGTCACGGAGTCCAATTTCGAGCGGATCGTGAAACAAATTTACTGCGATAGTTTCAAAATTCGAAAAATTGATATTAACTTTGCACCTCCGAGTACGCTCAAGGGGCATCCTTATTTGCCGCCCGCCGTATTTAGGAAGTTATTTAGTAAAAGACAATTGAAAGGAGGTTGGAGTACCGTCGAAGAGTTGGTTGAAGAGCACATATTAACCCCGCGTGAGGCCGAGCGATTGGCCCCGTATCTTCGGTTTACGGTACGAGAAGCCTCGAAAGACATACCGAACGGGGAGTCGGCGTCGTCCGGATGGAGTCCCGCCCCGATACAAGACACGATCCATTAGAAATTAGAGTAAAAAACAATAAAAAAAGCAACGAATTATGATTATCATGCCGGTAAAAGAGGGCGAGAACATCGAGAAGGCCCTCAAGAAATTCAAACGTAAATACGAGCGTACGGGTGTTCTGAAGGAGCTTCGTCGTCGCCAGTATTTCACCAAACCTTCGGTTGCGAAGCGTATCGCCATGCAGCATGCCATTTACGTAGAGAAGCTGCACCGCGACGAGGAATAGGAAGATTTTTCCATATCTTAATTCTGATAATAGACAAGAATTTTTTATCTTGTCTATTATTTTTTTGTTGTTTTACAGCGGGTTGCTCTCTGTTTTTCCTGCAAAACTAAATTTTTTAGTTTGAAAACTATAAAAAATAGTTGTATGTGAAATTTTTTTCCTATATTTGATGTAGTCTGAAGGTATTTAATTGACTACAAATAGATTAAAAGAAACTCGCATGAGAATAGGCAACGGATAAGAAATTGGTAAAGTGCTTTGATACACTATATTTCTCATGCTGTCAAACAACTCTTATTTGTTTGCAAATATAATATTATTGCAGGTAAAAATCAAAAATAACGAGGTTTATTTTCATTTTTGCCTGCTGATATTTGTTCCGGATTGTCGGATACGATATATTTGTAATTAGGATTCGTACCGTGTTCCAAGCGGTTCATAAGTAACGACTTGCGGAGTTTTGGCAACAAGGGGATGCGGCTCCGTTTTATAGAAATGACTTATGCAAACCGACTTATCCATTTACAACAGTCTTCGCCCTTCCTTTATAGAAGGCGTTCACGCCGTGAAGTTCAATGCTTTGTCGGCGGTCATATCGCGTTACCGGGATTATGCCCGCAGTTCCGAACAAATAAAAGCGTACTCGGGAGATTCTCTTCTGATGCGGGACATCGCCTCCTTGCTTGACGAAGCACCCCGTCCCATAACGAGGGAATACCAGGATTTCACCCCGTTCCTGCTTCTTCTGATGCTTTCGGAGGAGTTTCATGCCGTCCATTACGTCGAGCGTCTTGTAACGTGGTATTTCGGCTACTGTTGTGTCGATGAACTGCGGACGGTCTGCACCATTCTGTCCGAGTGTTCCTACCCGCATCACGACACGCTGCGGCTGCGGTTCAAGAATTACCTGCGTGAAGCCCGTAAGACATTGGGTATGCCCGTTGAATGTAACGCTGCTGTCATGCTGAAAATGCTCGACGTCTCTTATGAACATCTCACTCCCGCCGATGTCGGGGAGTTCGAGGAACTGTTGCACCTGGGGGACGATTACGAGTTCATCTCCCGTGTCAAATCGAATTATCTTGCCTCGGATAACGTCACGGAACTCGCCGGGGTTTGCGGGTATTCCAGCACGATTACCTTCCGCCGGCGTTTTCCAGCGGGTTTTCGGCTGCTCGGCCTCCTCGTGGTTGCGTCAGCGCCGTATCGAACGTATCGGGGAGTTGCTGCGGACGACACACTACACGTTGCAGGAAATAGCCTACATGTGCGGTTTCTCCGCCCAATCCCACTTTACGGACTTTTGCAAGCGGAATATGGGGAGCAATCCCACTTCCATCCGTCAGGAAAGCCGGATTTGACATTAAAATCGGCTCCGTGATAAAAAAACGAAGAGAAAGATAAAAATCGTAATCCGCCGGTTTTTCGATTCGCTAACTTTATACGCGAAAGTAACAAGACGGATTATGATTGCATTTATAGAAAAATTAAACAGCGAAGTCCTGCGGAGTATCGAACGTATCGAATCGCGGGATACCGACGTGTTGAAAAAGTCGCTTGAAGCGTCACGTGTCCTGGGAGAAGCGTTCGACCGTTTGAAACAATATATCATCGGCTACCGTTTTTTTTCAAAACGATGACGAGGAAATAAAGTTCTTCAAAGAAATCAAACCCCGTCTTTTTTGCCGTCTGATCTATTACCGCAAGCTCTACAATATCGAGATGAACCGTCCGGTAGGAAGTATCGAGGCACAACGGGAGTACCTGGACGCCCATGTTCGGGCCATCAACGCGTACACGCAGAAACGCCTCGACTTTATCCGCTATTTCCGCAGCGGCGCCACACACCTGGACAGCCTCTATTTCCTGCGCGGGCAGACCGACACGGAGCAATACCTGGAAACCTTCTACTATAAACTCGACCCGCAGTTTTCGACAAACGCGGATTTCAAGGTGGCGAAAATCCTGGCCAACGATATGTTGTCGGTTTATCTTATGGGCGAATTGGAATCACTGGAGAGCACGAACCTCCGGAACATGGTTCTGCCATTGTCTGACGTGCGTCCGACATGGCAGGACTCGAAGACGGATCTGACGGAACTTATTTACCTGCTCGACAGTAAAGGCTGTTTCGGCAATGAGCCACTCTCACGCAACTTGCCAGCTACATTTCCAACGCTTTCAACGTACACCTCGACATGAACCTTTCGAGGACATTCTGCGATATGAAAATCCGAAACAACCCGACACCGTGGCTTGACAAGGCGAAAGAGGCCCTGCTTAAACGTATGCAGACGTGGAAGCGAAACAAGAAAAACGGCAATTCCGAGTAGAATATGAACCGGTAAAGCACTCTATTCCTTATAGAAACACTGATAATCAGCGTTGTATATAACAAAAGAACCGAGGTCGGTTTTCCCCCGTAACTCTCGAAAGGAACTTTCCCGAACGCCCGTATTTGCACCCGTATAAGGAGCCGATACGGGTGTTCCGTTGTAGCCCCGTCCGGATTAGAACACCGTTAAGCGTTGAATCACAGTATTCTATCGCATTTCTGCCCATAAAAATACCGAGTACGGGCCGCGGATTTCGGTAAAAACACTGCCTTCTTCACCGCATGAACCGTTGAGAATCAGTTCACTGCAAAATTATCAAAAAAAGTCGTACCGACCTCGTTTTAAGCTGTCCATATAAGCCCGACCTTTGTAACAGACTAAAAAACAAAGGAGTATGAAAATCATAGTGATCGGTTCGCGAGCCTATAACGAGCTTGTCGGGCGTATAGAGAAAATAGAGGCTGCAATCGCCTCTCTCCCTGAAAAGGGGCGTGCATGGAATAAGGAGTATATAAACGACGAATGGATGGACGGCGAGCAGGTCTGCCGTTACCTGGGTATCAGCGGGCGTACCCTTCAACGCCTCCGCTCGGATCACGTGATCACCTATTCGGCCATCAACCGGAAGCTGTATTATTCCCTCACGGAAATCCGCCGTGTGCTGAAGGAGCGTTCCGTGCGGCGCAAGAACCAACCAAAGGAGTAGGCCATGTTTCTGGACAAGGAATATTTCGACGGATGGATGCAGCGGCTCTCGGAACGGCTGGAACGTATCGAGAAAGCTGTGCGCGGGGACATGGAGCAACCGCTTTCCATCCTGCCTGACGGGGAGCGTCTTCTGGACAATTACGACCTGTGCCGTATGCTCAATATCAGCAAGCGCACACTCCAGCGTTACCGCACCTCGGGAGAGCTGCCTTACGAGATGATCTATCACAAGACCTTCTACCGGGAATCGGACGTCCTGCGGTTCATCGAGCGTAACTTCAGTAATTTCCGCAAGCTGAAAAAGGATCGTCCTGCCGGTTCCGGTTAGGCCCTGTCCCGAGAGTCCGGCGTCATGGAAAAACGCGGAGATACATGGAATAAGGCACGACAAGGCGGTACAACCGCTCGATATTTGCCGTAAAATCAGTATGTTTGCTGAATGAAGCCTATATAATAATGAAGCAATGAAAGAAACTGATAAAATATATCCTGCCGACAAAGGGGAGGAAGAGCTGCTGCATAATGTGCGCCATATCTTGCAGGAAGCGCGCGCGAAGGTGATACATCATGTCAATTCGACCCTCGTGAGGGGGCTTACTGGCAGGTAGGGAAATACATAGTGGAGTACGAGCAGCAGGGAACCGACCGTGCCGGATATGGCAAGGCTGTCATCAACACCCTTTCCAGGCGGCTCGTGGCGGAGTTCGGAAACGGGTTCACGGCCACCAACCTGCGGTACATGAGGCAGTTTTTACCAGTGCTACCCGAAATATCACGCTGTGTGATAAATTGAGCCTGGTCGCATTGCCGCACGCTTTCAAAGGTGTCGGGCGATGCCGCCCGTGATTTTACCTGCACGAGTGCGTCAAGGAAAACTGGAGTGTCCGGCAGCTCGACCGCCAAATCAACACGCTTTTCTATGACCGCCTGCTGGCCAGCCGAGACAAGAAAGCCTGTGAAAGAGGAGATTTCCCGTACCGAACCGGACGTGTCGAACCCAAAGAGATCATCCGCGACCCGTATATCCTGGAGTTTCTCGGTATCCCGCAGGGAGAGCATTTTCTGGAAACCGATCTGGAGCAACTGCTCATCAGCCGCGCTTGCAGCGCTTGATGCTCGAACTCGGGAAAGGCTTCGCCTTCGTCGCGCGACAGAAGCGTATCTCCTTCGATGACAAGCATTTCTACATCGACCTGGTCTTTTTACAATTACCGGGCCTGTTGTTTCGTTTTTAATAGACCTTAAATCCGGGGAGCCTGACCCATCAGGATTTAGGGCAGATGCAGATGTATGTCAATTACTACACCCGTGAGTTGATGAATCCCGGGATAACCCTCCGGTGGGTATCGTCCCTCTGCGCGGAGAAAAACGACGCGGTCGTCCGTTATACGCCGCCCGAAGATGAAAAAAGCAGGTCTTCGCCGCCCAGTACATGACCCATCTTCCCACGCAGGAGAGCCTGCAAACACTTTGCAGGAAGTGTGACGACAACGCTCACGGACATATGAAAAAAAGCCGATGGAAATCTGTACTTCCGTCGGCTTTTCGTTTACATCTTGATCCCTTTCGCAGGGCTGTTCTCCGGCGGGCTGCCCACGCCCGCGATCACGATGCGCCCCCGGAGGCGTCGGCAATCTGCCGCAGCCGGAAGGAATACGGCCGCCGTGTTGTCTTCCTTCAGGGAACAACTTCCCGCCGTGTCATGCCGTTCCCGGCACACGTCGTTATCCTCCTCCGCCTCCTTTCCCTCGCTCTCTTCTATCGGTTTGAGGCTTTGCTGTATCCTGCGGTCTATTTCCGTCAGGTCGCCTTTAGGGCCATCGTTCCGGCCTTTGCGCCAGGAACTTTCCACCACTCCCGCAGGACGGGAATATCTTTCTCCAGTTCCCTCCATTCTTTTCCGGAATTTCTCCAGTGTCGGCTCGATGGTCGCGAGCGCGTGGATGAAGTTCATCGCCGCCAGTCGCGGGTCGGAGGCGATATTCCTGTAGTTATACGGTATAGATAATCCCTTCACACCCCGGACATAAAAACGGTTCTGCACCAGGTCGAGCCCGTCTTTCCCGGTCGTTTTCGCTCTGACGAGCATGCTCGAACCCGTAGAGGCTCCCCGATGGGTTCGAGCCTCCGTCGAGCGTGCGTGCCGTTTCGGCGATATGGTTGAGCCTGTTTCCCCGATGATGGCCTTTGGGGTCGGAGGTTTCCAGCCCGTTCAGTTTCACGGGATTGCGGTACGAGCCGTCCTCGTTGAACTCGACGCGGGCCTTGAAGTATTCCAGATCCCGCCGATACGCCGTATCAGGTCGTTGTTCTTCTCTATCTTCTCCGTGATCTGCTCCAGCCTTTTGTAGCGGCTCGATGATTTGCCGCGCACGCCTGGCGTTCGCTTTCGAGCGTGGCAATCTTCTTTCTCCAGGCGGGCTTTGTCCAGCAGGTCTGTATTTCCCGAGAGTGACGGCGACATACTCGGAAAAATTCATGCCGCTCTTTTTCGTCGATGGCCCCTCGTCGATGGGTACGGCTTCCCATGTTGTTGGTCTTGCCTGGCGGATGAACAGTTGCTTGTTGTGCAACAGCCCGAACCCAGGCGTCGAGCGACTTCTCGACGGCGTATAGTCATCACGTCCACCTTGTTGTCGGCATGGAGAGTTTGGCGATCTGTTCCCGGTGCGTATTCCCCGCCCGTCGCGCTGCTCCAGGTCGCTGGGACGCCAGGGGCAGTCCAGGTGGTGTATCGCCACGCAGCTTTTTGCGCGTTCACTCCCGTCCCGAGCATCTCGGTCGATCCGGAAGAGTACGCGGATTTTTCCGGTGTTCATACCGGCGATCATCTCCTTGCGCGCGTTTCCGAGGTCGCCTCCTGATGAACCGCACCTCGCTTTGGGGTATGCCGTAATCCTCCGCGAGTTTACGCCGTATCTTGGAATAGACGTTCCACCCCCGCTCCGGGTTTAGGTTCTGCGGGTCGAGAATACGAACCGTACCTTTGTACGCCTTCGAAACGGCGGTAACCGGCAATCATGGGCGCAGTGGCTCGCCTTGTTGTCCACGTGGTCGCTGTATAGTTCGGGGTCATCATACGCATATCGAGCGACATCTTGCGGGCGTAGTCTGTGGCAATGAGCATTTTTCGCCTTTCCTCCGCTCCGAGAGCGGCAGGCGGCCCAGGAGCGTGGCATCGCCCGATTTACGAACTCGCACCAGCCGTTCTATGAACTCCGTCTGCTGGGGTGTCGGCGGATATTGTGCAATATCGTTCTTTTGCGGTCGGTCGATCCTCATCCTCCGCCGAGCGGTAATCTGTAATCTCGAGTAGAACATGGCCAGTCGGGAACCTTGATGAAATATCGGAACCGTTCTTTCTGCACGACCTCGTTGGTCACGGAAAACTCGTAGTCGATGGTTTTCTTGGCAAAATATGGCCGCCCAGGCATCGAAGGTGCGGATATTCTGACGCTCCAGTTCCTTCGGGCGCAGGTACTTGAAAAGCAGGTACAGTTCCGTGAGCGAGTTGGAGATGGTCGTTCCCCGAGAGGAACGTCGCCCCAGGTCGCGGCCCGTGCGTTGCTGTATGGTACGCAGCGCGAAAAGCATGTTGAGCGCCGCTGCGACCCCTCGGGATTCGAGGCCCGCCACCCGGTCATGCCTGGTCGTGAAAGTCAGGTTTCTAGGCTCTCTCGTCCACGTAGAGGTGGTCGATACCCATGAGGCGGAAGTCCACGGCGTCGTCCTTGCGTGTTTCCAGCGCGTGCGCCACCTTCTGCAACTTGGCTTCCAGGTTGGCCTTGCGTTTCTGACACCCTTTCATCATGGCGCGGGAAACGTCCCCTGCCTTGTGCTTTGAGCACTTCGAGGTTCTCCTCCCACACAGTCTGGCCTCGGCCTTCGCATATCTCCTGCTGTATCTCCCGGAGACTGGGGTATCATGCCGAACTGTTCGTGCGAGAGGATCACGGCGTCCCAGTCGTTGTTGCGTATCTCCCGGAAGATGCGCTCACGCTTCCGGGGCGTGAAATCCTCCTTGCCCGGGTAGAGGACTTTGGCCATCGGGTAAAGCGGTGCAGAACGTCCGGGCTATTTCATGGATGTTGGCTTTCAGCCCGATAATCATGGGGTTTGTTGGCCAGTCCGAGGCGTTTCTTCTCGTAGGCCCCGCAGCACATGATGAGGGTCTTTTTCCGCCGCCCACCTCGTGGTCGATTATCCCGCCGCCGAGCAGTTTGTCCATCCATATCGCGTCCTTCTGGCTGTCATACAGATTGTCTCATTCCCAGCCCCTTTGAGGTCGAGGTCGGGGAATTCCTGGTGCGTCCCGTCGTACTTCGGGCGCACGTAACAGTTGAAAGTACGGTTATAGAGGTCTGTCAGGCGGTCTTTGAAGTCGGACGACTGCTCGCGCAGCCATTCGGGGAAAGCACCCCGGATCTCGTCTATCTTGCTGTTGGCGAGCTGTATGGCCTCCCCGTCACGCACTTTGACCTCCCGCCGTTCGCCGTCCACCCATTTGAGGACGGTCTTGGTGATGTCGGGCGAAGTGTTTTGCAGGGCGTGTTTCAAAAGGTGCAGGCCGTTGTACTTACGGGTCTGCGCGCTGACGGCATACTGCTCCGTGATCTTCACGTTCGTCGCTTCCGCCTTCACGCCGTACTCGTCCAGGTTGGAGGCGAAGGTGATCTTCACCTCCGTATCGAAGAGCGAGGAGGCGAAACGCTCGTAAATACCTTTTGGAATCCACCGTTCGCCCAGGTTGAAGTCCAGGTCGTCGAAAGCGATGGGTTTGGGTGTCGCCTCGCGCAGAGCCTCCAGCGATTCCCGGGCCGGGGCGTGGTCGGGATTCTCCCGCAGGAACGCCTCGATCCGTTCGGCTTTCCCGATGACATTGCCGGCGATGAACTTGTCGGCAACCTCGTAGCCGTCCGTTTCCGGGTTGTAATAGATACGTCCTTTCAGTTCCCCGAGTATTCCCTCCACGGTAGTTCCCGTGAGCGATGCCATGTAGCGAGGTTCCACCCGGCCGTACTTGTTCAGGCTGGCCACAAGGGCCTCCGGAAGCATCGTCAGCGTGCGTGATCTCATCGGGATTGAAGGCCACGGGACGCTCGGAAGATGTCGGCTTTGCGTGCTTTGCCGTCGATGTAACGCTCCAGCGATAGAATCTCCGTCCCCCGCGTCCATCTTGATCAGGTCGAGGTTGCGTTTGTCATTGAGCCGTCCGAAGCGTTCGGTGAAATTGTCGTAAAGCCGGTTGAGCATCTCCGCAGGGCGGGTTCGCCGTCGTTTCCGCCTCGTTGTTATAAAGGTAATAGGCACGCGTATCTCGATATACATGGAGGCTTTCGTCCGTTGTGCAGGCGTGAGTTCCAGCGGGTGAAATGGGTTGCAGGGATTCAATCCCCGCAGGTAGCCGACCCGGTTTTGTCCGTCCGTGACGAGTCCCTTCGCGGAAACAGGGGGCGACTCCTCCCTCGAACGGGCGGGGTTTCATATCCACCTCCCGTAATTGTGGCGTTTCTTTACCGGGTTCTTCCTCCTCCGGATTTTCCGACGTGTCGAACAAGCTCGCCCGTTCTCTATGTACCGGCGGCTTGTTTCCGTCTGTCTTTCGGGGCTTCCGTCGGGGGGCGTACTGCCTGCCGTTCCTGCTGTTCCGTGGAGCTTTCCGCCGCCGGGCGCTTTGTCGGCGCAGCAGTTCCGCTCCGTTCCGCACGCGACATCATCATCTCGTAAAAGCCAAGCTGATCGGCGGGTTGTCCCTCCCAGTTCAGGAGGCATGCAAGTCTTCGGGATCACGCCCGGTGGCGTCGTGTCGGCATTTCGCTCTTCTGTTCCTCCGGAGAGGAGGCCGGGGCGCATCAGGGTTGCTGGGCGTCTTTCCCGCTTTGCTCGGCGGCTGTCGTTTCTTGGATATACCGGTCGTAAAGCCTGCCTGCCGCCGCTCGGCGCTGAAGCCGCCGCAACAGGTCGTAGAGCGTCAGCAACGGTTCCCCGCTTTATCGCACGGTCGGTAGCCTGGTGCCGCGACCGTGTCGTCGAAAGCGACGGCGAAGCCCTCCCGCGGTTTTCGGCTACGTCTGGCGCGAGTTCCGCCCAACGCGTAAGCGTACGGGAGACCCGCCATGCCGGAAATCTGCGCTGGCGGGTGCGCTGCTCACAAGCGATTCTCCCGCCTCCTTCGACCAGTCCTCCCGAAGCCGGCCAGATCCTCTCCGGTCGGTTCTCCGGCGGGTGGGCGCGGCGAATCCGGTCACACGTGTCCGGGTGGCTTGCCGACCCGCACTCTCGGTCTCGGTATCGACATGGTAGCCCTGCGCCGCCATTTCTGGCGACGACGCGGCGTCTTCCTCCTCCTCTTCCCGCTGCTGCTGCAGCCGCTACGGGCGCCGGCGATACATCTCCCTGACGATTTCCTCCGGCAAGGCGCTCGTATCTCTGGCACGCTGGCGTTCCGCCTGGTCGGAACGACCACTCCCGCCCGGTGTACGCTGCGTCTGTTCCGGAGCGCTGTTCCTGGCGGGCACTAACCTCGCTGAAATGCGCCGCTGAAATCCTCCCGAGAGCATTACGCGCCGTACTCCCGGTCGATGCCGTTCATCGCCTCCGCGTAGTGAACCCATCGCCGGTTTGCCGTAGGTGGGTTCTGCCTCACTTTGGCCCTCGGTATGGATCACTCTGGTCGAACGACTCGAAAAGGTTGCTTTATCCGGATGCCGGCTCGACAGCCTCGTTGCGGATTCGACATGAAACTCCCCGCTGCCGTTCGGACAGTTCGTGGCGGGCTGCTTTGCAGGATAACCATGGCTCGCTGCCGACCTCCGTCCCTGCGTGTTCTGTAAAGAGGTTGCCCGGCATGCCGGATGGCCGATACGGGCTCGCAGCGGTTCATCATCAGCCACGCCTGCGCACGCGTCCCTCGCTCGGCGCCCGTCACTCCCCTGCGTGAGGTGATGAATGCCACCTGCGCCGCCACTCCTCGCGCTACCATCGACCGGACCCTCATGAGGTAGCAGCGCCCGTGTGCCTTGCCGCCGCACGTCGGTCTGGGTGGAGAAGAACGGGTCGCAGAGCGCCATCACGTCCCGCTCGACGGCGATGCTCTTCACGGGCACGTCGTAGCAATCGGCGTATTTATATGTTCGATGCACGTCGAAAATTCCTCTCGCACCCGCACCTCGTCGATGCAGGTGCTTCAGGATCAACCCCGTGGCGGGCCCTTCTCGAAGCAGGTGATCTCTCCCGCGTAGGGGTCGTGGAAACCAATGGCATTGACGAAACCCTGTCTCGCGCTAGTCAAGAATAATGTTTGATCTATCCAGGTGTCCCATATCGCCTCCA
>VOFK01003878.1_pt1 | contig 112111 bp, 128 predicted proteins | sample 5384121 | NCBI WGS metagenome assembly VOFK01 (sample SAMN12384730, study PRJNA508395) | human gut metagenome | isolation source: healthy gut J | host: Homo sapiens
TTTCAAAGATCTTCCCTGGAAGTTCTTTAATGTTCCACCAAGTTCGAGCTGGCTGAACGCTTGTTCTCAGGCTGTCGCCGTGCGCAAGCCTCGGATATCTGAGCGGATAATGAGCTGGTATGCAGTATGCTGACTCATTAACAAAGTTAAAAGGAGGCTGCCATTCATATCACATTCCAGAAAGCCAATTTGAATATTATATTAACATCAAAAAGAGCAGCGGTTATGTAGAACTTGGATGCAAGCAAGCAGTGCCGATGGAACTACCGTTGAAAGAGAAAATCTGGTGGTTGACATCTCTTTGGGACTATGGACGATGACCATGAAAATCGTGCCACTTTAACAAAGTTCCACACCGGCTGAACTTGGGCAATCTTTCCAATCTGTACAAGGTGACTATGATTGGGCATGGAGGGAAATATTAATAGAGCAGCTCCTCAAGCATTAGTTCCGGCACACCTTACTCCGCACCTTAAAGTGATTATTCTTGAAAGCGATTTTCCCATTAAAGAGTTCTCATTCGCCACCTGGTGGGTTACTGGTTTTTCAGCGAACAGCGATTGCGGCAGAATCATATTGGCAATGAATTGCGGTTGGTGGCGCACTTTCACTGCTCTGAGAGAACTGGGTCAACCAACTGTTAGACACATGAGACAAGCTCGCCACTGTTGTATGCAGAAAGAACATTAACAACACTCCCGCAAGCTTCCTTGTAAAGCACTTTGCAGAAAAAATGTTTGACGGACTATTTTGTTATTGCTGAAAGATTTACTTCATAATGAAGCCTTCATCCGCGTTATCTGCGCGAGGACGGGCGCCAAATCTCGACGATTTTTATGACGGCTCTGCCGACATTGGCTGCGGGTCATAGAGGACATCGTTTGCCAGTGATCGCCCAATATCAGTGACATTTTGTTGTTTCACTCAGTTGCAGCCCGTGATCCAAAAGCGCCTAGCCTCCATTTTAATCAACGGTTTCATTTGTTCCAGTGTCAGTTTTTCCCAGATCTGTGCCCAGCACCCAACTCTCAGGAAGCTGTAGCCCCTCAGTACCCATCTCAGTGCCAGCCTTCAGAAGTCTGCCCCGGTTCCAAAAGCACTGATCAGATGGGTTACTTTCTGGAGATGTTCAGCAGCCAGTTGGGTCATCGTCTGCTGGGATAGCCTCAAGGTTAAACTCCTGCCCAGATTTACAGCATGTTGCCAGATAAGCCACCGCCCGCAGAGCAAGAAAGTTGCCAGCAGTTCTTTTCACTGCCTTGTTGGTTTCACTGGTCTCCTGTTCACAATTTGTATGTAGGTACATACGTCTCGCGCACGTGACTTTGCCAATTTCAATATTTCACCAAAAGCTGCCGTGGTAAGCAGAACAAGCTGTCTGCGCCCGCAGGCAAGTTTCCACCGCCCGGTGGAGTACCTCCGGAACGATATCCAGCACATTGCCGTGCCGTGCGCCTTCATCTGTGGGCGGCTTGGTGCCGAAGGCAAATTCCCAGCTCGCTGGGTCAGCTCAGCGCTGCTCCATGACCATCTGCCTGCCTGTTCTGAGGGAACGGCCAAATGGAAGCTTCTTCGGCCAGCTTCAGCTGCTCCAGCAGCCACTCATTCTGCAGTGCGTCAGGCCGGTACCTGAGCCTGCTCCTGTTCGCGGGCGGCAACTTTGCCCCAGTCTTGCATGCGTCTCTTCCAGCTTTGGCGCCTTTTGCTCTGGCAATCGCGCATTTTCTGCCGCAAAGCGCTCATGCTCCGCACGAAATGGTCACCATTTCTCCGTTTTGTCTGAATTTCGTTTCTATGAGAAATTATACCACAAGGCAGAAAAAGCCAATTTGTTTGAGACATTCTTCCTTGCTCAGATCGTGCTCAATCCCCTGTCACCGGACGGGCTTTGGTTGTCTGATCTGCAACCCTCCATGAGCCAGCGGTACTGCTGCGGGCGCTAAAGTCTTCACCTCAGATTCTGAGCGCGGCTATTGATACGCTCCTGCTCCAGTCGTTTGTACAGCAGGATGAAGCTAACTTTTCCCAGTGGCTAAGTTCTGATGGGTCTCGCTGCCAGAACAGGAACAGCAAAGTTGGTAAACGGATCCAGTTCAACTGCTGACGAGCCGCGCCAGACCACCTTTACAGATCCGCAGCCGCAGGCGATGACTTGATTCGCACCAGCAAGTCGTTCAACATAGCAGGAGCTCACCAGCAGTCCAGCTGTTCCAGCGTCAGCAACCAAATGTCCAGACCGGCGCTTCCATTATGTAGTGGCGCCCGCTGGCTGCATGATACCTGCTGGTAACTCCGCAAAGGTCACGGCTGTTGATGGCTCCGTTTTCCAGTCAACAGTTCTGTTCCCAACGGCACAGGCTGTCGTAACACCCGCCGCAAGCCACTCATTCACTTACAGAGAGTCCGCTGCCCCCGCATTCCCTGCCTTGGCTCATGCCTCGTCATTTGGCTTCACACTCTGAATATTGCAGTGTTTCAATTATTGTCCCATGTCTGTCCAGCCGCTGCCTGCTTTTACGGTTTACAAAAGCGTGGTGGTATGTAGAAATTAGCTGGTATCTATCCATGTCTTTTTCACCTTCAGCATAATATTCATCATCAATAAAAGCATTCTGACAAGCGAACCAGAAAATTGAATTTATCATTGATACCTTATGTTGTCTCCATCAAATGTAATTTTCCATTAAAATTAACGCAAACGGCGAAATGAACGGGTTGTTGATATTACTGTGCAATTGCCTTTTAAATATATGTATTAAGCTTCTGCACTAACATCTTGATTTGCATCCCCAAAAGTGTTTGGATATCGTCTTCGGATGTTTAAACTACAAAGGGAACCCTTCAACTTGTTTTGGCGCAAAACATCCACGATATCCAGCAAACTCATCACTGTTCTGATAAAAGTACTCTTCCACCGAAATATTGCGGCTTTTTGTTTTCTACAAATTGAAAGACAAGAATAAAGCAGAATAGTCGCCAGAAGGTGGGTAGACAATCAATTTAGTGCGTTGCATTATAGTATTCGATACCCCACTTCACTGACAGATGATCTTCCTCGCTCTCACCGTAGTACTCGTCCAAGAGTTTCCAGATTTCAATTCCCGCATTCGCCACTCCGCCGCCTAAATATAGCATTTCATCGGAGACACCAAGAGCCTTCCCCCAATAGCCATATGTAATATTGCCCATCATCTCGGGTGTGACGACCGAATCATCAAAAACGAATCGGAACTGATTTCCATAGAAACTTCCATCTCCAAAAATAGCTTCCCATCGTTCTTCAACTTTGATGTCCCATTCAGCATTAGGTTTTACCATGCTTGCAAACCACAAAAGTTCATTGATTCGCTTGGCTTGATACGCAGAGTTATAATTATAAACTAAGCGTCCAAACCATGTGAGATTTTTACCTACTTCAGCAACATAATCTTCGTATAGTGGGATTTGGTGTTCAAGCACTACCTTTTCGTTTTCAGTAAGGACTTTTGTTCATAGCATCGGGTATAGTCGAAATACCAAATACCATTGACTTTCTTGGTTGACACTCCAGCAGGAAGATTGTCCAATACAGATTGTGAGAAACCTTGAGGAACAACACAAACATATTTGCGATAGTAGTCTTTATTCGTAATTCCATCACGTTTCATCAGTTGCCGCACATACAGATCGTAAAAAGCCTTTTGACTTTCTTTGTTAGAATACCTTTTGTTAACATAGACATTGGCAACCGTCAGATAGGTCGTATTGTTAACGAAGCTTGTCGGTTTAATCTGGTAATTGAGTTGGAACAAATTCACCGCAGCAGCAGTGAGACCTCCATAGTCTACCCCCATATCTCCATTGGGAATATTTGAATATCCCATGTAGTTAAGCATCTGTTGCATCTTCTTCAGCTCAGTTGAATAGCTATGCGATGCATCCTCACCGTTATTACGTTTAGATACAATGTTCTCGTATTTAATCCAAATAAGCCCTAACGGATCAATCTGTTTTATGGGGTTTGTCCACAACATACAGATACTGCACCAAACTAATGGGATTCGCAACTGTTCCTGCAATCAAGTCAACCGCATCAAACCGCTTGTTCTCCGCATCGTACATTCTGGCCTTTGCGTAGAACTGGTTCAGCACATCGTCATACTCATGGGTGGCGTAGGTGATCTCCGGCAGCAGTCTGCGGAAGCCGCCGTCCACGGTGATGTCGGTGTATTTGCGGACCTCACCCCAATCGGTATAGTCTGCCCGTGCGGTCACACGGCCGTACTGATCGGAGAGATTCACCACGCTGCCGAGGCGGTCGGTGTGGACGTAGGCCATATTGACGCATTTCTTGACGCTCTGCCCCCACCAATTGCTGCCTTCGCCAATCGTCATGACCTGCAGCTTGTCCAAACCGTAGGTGTAGAAGAAGTCATAGCCGTCCTGCTCGGACTTCATCAGCACCCGCTGGTCGATGTCCAGTCTGGTATAGTCAATGACATAATCCGTCTTGACCACTTCCGGCTTTTCGATGCCGGTCTCCACGCTGGGCGTCTGGCAGTGGAAGTCCGTATAGCCGTGGGTATTATCCTTCAGGATCAGCTCCGTGCCGACCCGCACGCCAAGACCGTTGAAGGTGTATGCGCTGACCTCGCCAGCTTTGTTGGTACCCCGCACCATGCGGTTCGTCTCGTCATAGAGATAGGTCGCAACGGTGATATTCTTGGGTCCGGTGGTGGTAGGCGAACAGATCTCTTCTTCCTTCACCAGATTGCCGCGCTTATCGTAGGTATAGCCGTAGTCATAGATGCGGGTGATCTTCTGCTCGTAGCCGCACACATGCTTGCTCACCATCTGGTTGAGGTCGTTGTACTGGTAGGTATCCTCTTCGCCCTTAGTGGGACCGCGCTGCTTCAGCAGGTTGCCAAGTTACATAGACTCGATGTTTACATCTTCATTTACATCTTTAGCCTTTTCGAGCGCATGCAATAAAATGGTGAGGAAATCTTCTCCGTCGCTTGTCACAAAATAATTTGATAGGTCCGTGATATCTTCACTTATATCATTTCCCCACGGTGGTTGCTTGGATAAATCTTCTATATCCCATATGACATGATCAGGAGATAAGTCTCTAAGTTCTGCGCTTATGACAGCAAGTTCACCTATCGCGGCATCTACATGCTCTTTTGATAGGTGGCCTTGATACAGCTCTTTCATAATCACGGGGAATCGACTTCCCCATTTCATATTTTCCAAATTATATGCTACGGTCGAAAAGAACGCGTGTAAGAAGTCACCGCTTCCAATTTGATACCAGTAAAATTTCACCTTAAACCCAACCATACCGCATTCCTCCAAAATCATATATATGGGGCAACGGGGAACTCAATCATGTTGTTGAGTTCCCCGCCGCTGACCTCAACCTACATAGGACTATACTTCTTCAACAGCCCCGTATAATTTACAACACCGCTTATTTCACTTTGAAGGAAATGCTTACTCCTCCATTTGTTTTTTTGTGTAATTTCAGTATACAGCTTAGTCAGCACTTCATCAGAGACATTTTGTCCTCTAAGATCAATCTGTACAGATTGTTTTGATCCCTCCGGCAAATGCATCAACCGTTGTTCGTATTGTTTTAAATATGGGGACACATCGTTTGATATGTCCCCATAAAGCGTTGATTAGGATGTCTTTATTCAACGGTTCTTTTCGGGCAAGCAGAAATCTACTGCCGTGTTTTCTGCAGCAGATATAGTGATAAGGCGAGTATTTGAGAGCAGAAATACTCCTGGAGAAACATAATACCCATCTACCTTTTTACAATATCTTGAAAACACTTTTCGAACATCTGCCATCATTTGTTTGGAAACATTGTCTGAGCAAATTGTCGAAACTTCACCTTTCAGCAACAAGTTTTCGAATCGATGTCCCCCGAGTGCCCAGACAATAGATGGCGTATTCAGTTCCTGAGACACAACAATTCTACTGCCTTCATCAGTAGGAATGATTTTGGGGCACAACGCCTGTGTGCGATTCAACACCAAAAACATATCTCCTCTACATTGCGCCGATCGTGCGTAGCCAAGATGGGGGTATTCAAGCAAGGAATCATACATTCTCGCATTCGGATACTCACTTTCAGAGAAGTTTTTGTACTCAATATATTGGAATTGAGTGTTTGCATCAACTTGTTTAACTATCTCTCTTAAATCGTCACTTGTTGTAAAATACGAAAACTGTGCTGCCATAACTTTACTCCTAATCAGTCAAAGCCTCTAAGAAGTTCAGGAAGATTTCCAAGTCCAGTTCCTTTAGGAATGAGAATAATGGATGGATCACTACCAATCTTCCGGTTAATTAGATCTGCTGCAGCTTGTTCACGAGCAGTCGGCAATCCAGAGGCATAGGTATCGACCGTATTGATACGAATCGTTACCTCCCCATGGGATGTGGTTTTGGTTGCTGTAATGTCAATGTAGTTACTACCAGCTCTGCCTTTTCCACTCAGCGGCGGTAAATATTCTTCTTTAACCTGCCCGCCGCCACCGGTCACAGTCCATCCCTTTTGCTGGAGGTAATCACCAATTGCTTTGTTTTGCTGCCTTGTAGCACTATTTCCAAGGCGTCCTCCAGCAGATTTAGCCGTTGCTGTGGTTGCTCCTTCATCGGTCGGAATTGCACTTTGAGTCTTGCACTGATACTTGGCCATGTAATAGCCAATCTCATGCTTAACCGCGGGGAAACTCTTAACCGCAAGAGCTGCAGATCCAATCGTGCCCGCTGCGTTCAAAGCAGCATCGAAAACAGCTTTCGAAGAAGAGGGCGTGGCAGAGCCACACCCTCTTCTTCATCACGCAGGGATTCTCTGATTGCCCGGCGCTATCCCCAGTGGCGGCGTTTTACATTCAGAATGATAGCTGTCTAAACTCCGTTGTCATTGAAAATGGGCTAATTCGTTTTCGACGGTTGCGCTGGGACAAACTTACTCCATATTTCAAACACTTCATATAATCCTTCTGAACTTTTTCCATTGGCACATTGCCACATCAAGGTATCAACTATACGTCGAGGATTCATGTCAAGACCATTTTCAAATCCTAAAAGCACCGGCTCATTCACCGAGACTCTGCTTTTGGGTTTAGTAAAAAATCCCCAATATATCTGAGGAAACTCGTGAACGAATACTTCGCCCAGATAAATTGCTACATCCATTCCTATCGATAAGCTCTCTGTTGTTAGCTTATATTTGCCAGCAACGATGTATTCATGCAGCCATTTAGGAACTGCATCAAGCGATTCTTTTAAGTCGCTTTCTGTTAGCTCTTGTAATTGGATGTTAGCAACCAACCAACTCCACAAAGGACGCAGTGAATCTTTCCCTCTTGTAAGCTGTACTGTTCCGTTAACATCCGCATCAATGCATTTCTGCAATTGATCTAAACGTGCAGGAATATCATCTGTATACCATTTAAATATTTCCTTAGCTTGTCTTGTCGTTAGCAAATCAAAAGATTTTACTGGGAATGGTGGTATCTGCATTTTGTAAATCACATTTTCTACCTCGGTTCTTATTCATAGATCACAACTTTAATCCCGTAATCCTCCAGCAGCTTTTTGAGTGGCGCGGATGGACCAATTTTCTGAGTATCTGCGCTTCTAAAGAAATGCCATACAACCTCATCGACCTGTTTGGTTGCAAGCAACTCTGCATCTTTTGCGGCCTGTTTCTTAATAAAATCAGTTGCTGCAACATAACCGACCTTAGATTCATGAGCAGTTCTCCCAGCAAGCTGATCCACAAATCTGCGCCCTTGAGATGTTTTGAAGTAAGCCTGTTGTCTTCCACCAAACATTTCTTTCAAAAATTCTTCGCCCGCATCCCCACCGCTGAAGATTCTCCGCTTAGCTGCAGCTTTTGCTACATCACTACTATCGTCCAGAATATCATATAGCGTGTTGGCAAGCACTTGCTTATTTTGGCAGGTAAAATCATTGAAATAGTTTCTAGCTTGATTTGCAAGACTAACTATTTTCTGCCCAACCTTGCTGCCTTTTAATAAATCCATTGCTTTATCAACAATGGTAGCTCCTGCAAAAGCAAGAACAATATCTGTGGCTACGCTTCCGACAGCGCGTCCATAATTATAGACTTCACTATCGGTCTTTTTCTTCAATGGATTAAGAGTGTCGGCGTATCTAATTACATGCCAATAATCTCCAACAGCACCCTTCAGAACCGCTTTCGCCAATTCTGCAATATCAATATCTCCGCCGATAACACCCTTGACCAGTTCCTTGACCATAGGAACTGCTTGTGGGATACTCTCCACCAAGCCAATTGTGTTGTCTTTAACACCCTTCCAAACGCCAGACAACAAATCGTCCGTCTGCGTGAAGTAATTCATCAACCCAAGTGGATCAATGTAGGTATACGGTGCATCAAACGCATAGACCTGCTGTACCAGCATCATCGGATTGAGTACATACAGTCCGATTTCATATCGGCTCGCATCCAGAATTGGGTCAACCGCATCAAACCGCTTGTTCACCGCATCGTACATTCTGGCCTTTGCGTAGAACTGGTTTAGGACATCGTCATACTCGTGGGTGGCGTAGGTGATCTCCGGCAGCAATCTGCGGAAACCGCCGTCCACGGTGATATCCGTATACCGGCGCACCTCGCCCCAATCGGTGTAGTCTGCCCGTGCGGTCACACGACCGTACTGGTCGGAGAGATTCACCACGCTGCCAAGGCGGTCGGTGTGGACGTAGGCCATATTGACGCATTTCTTGATGCTCTGACCCCACCAGTTGCTGCCTTCGCCAATCGTCATGACCTGCAGCTTGTCCAAACCGTAGGTGTAGAAGAAATCGTAGCCGTCCTGCTCGGACTTCATCAGCACCCGCTGGTCGATGTCCAGTCTGGTATAGTCAATGACATAATCCGTCTTGACCACTTCCGGCTTTTCAATGCCGGTCTCCACGCTGGGCGTCTGGCAGTGGAAGTCCGTATAGCCGTGGGTATTGTCCTCCAAAATCAGCTCCGTGCCGACGCGGACGCCGAGACCGTTGAAGGTGTACGCACTGACCTCGCCGGCTTTGTTGGTACCCCGCACCATGCGGTTCGTCTCGTCATAGAGATAGGTCGCAATGGTGATATTCTCGGGTCCGGTGGTGGTAGGCGAACAAATCTCTTCTTCCTTCACCAGATTGCCGCGCTTATCGTAGGTATAGCCGTAGTCATAGATGCGGGTGATCTTCTGCTCATAGCCGCACACATGCTTGCTCACCATCTGGTTGAGGTCGTTGTACTGGTAGGTATCCTCTTCGCCCTTGGTGGGACCGCTCTGCTTCAGCAGGTTGCCCAGCGTATCGTAGGTGTAGGCATAGGCGAGGGTATCGTAGGGATAGACCTCCAGCCTGCGGGTGCTGCCGGTGAGCCGGTTCAGCGCATCATAGGTAAAGGCCGTGCGGCTCTTGAGATTTTCCGTAGCGTCGCTGTCCCGCTGGAACTCCGTCAGCACATTGCCCTCGGCGTCGTAGGTGTACTCATACTTGACCTTGGGCGTCTTGTTGTAGAGCTGGAAGGGATCGGTGTCCACCGTCTTGAGGAGGTTGCCCTCCGCGTCATAGGTATACTGCTCGATCCAGCCGTTGGGATAGGTCAGCTTGACAGGGCGGTTGGCAGCATCGTAGACATAGGCGTAGGTGCCGTCATCCGCGTCAATGACGCTGGTGAGGTTATACACCGCATCGTAGAAGCTGCGGGTCTTGCTGCCGTCCGGATAGGTAATGCCGGTCTGATTGCCCACGGCGTCATAGGTGTAGGAAACCGTGTTGCCCTTGTGGTCGGTCATCTTCTGGAGGCGGCCCAGCAGGTCCAACTCGAAGGTGTTGGTGCCGGTCCAGTCATCCATCTGCACCAGTTCGCCGACCTTGTTATACTGGTAGGAGACCTCCTTTGCCCCATTGTAATTGATTCTTCACCAAATCAAGGGCGGTGTAGGAATACCGGGTCACATAACCGTCCGCGTCGGTCTTGGAGACCAGATTGCCGTTGCCGTCGTAGACATAAACGGTACTGTCGCCAAGCGCGTTGATCTCCTTCGTGACCAGATTCCGACCATCGTACTCATACAGCGTGATCTCGTGGGAGTCCACGCCATTGAGGGCATCCACACGGTGGAGGTCGGTGGAAATGAGCTGGTCATTTTTATTGTAGGTGAATACGGACTCCGTGCCCAGTGCATCGATGGTCTTTACAATGTTTCCATTGCCATCATAGACATACCGTGTGGCATTGCCGTTGCGGTCCTTGACCTGCACGATGCGGTCTGTGGCATCATAGGTGAAGAACTGCGTATTGCCACGGCGGTCTTTCACACTGGTAACCCGATTCAGGGCGTCATAGGTATAGGTCACGGTGCCGGCAGCATCCGTCATGGAGGTGAGGTTGCCATTGGCATCGTAGGCATAGCTGGTCACAACGCCCTTGGCATTGGTCTCGCTCTTGACATTGCCTGCCAGATCATAGGTGAATGTGGTCGCATTGCCCTTGGCATCGGTGACCTTGATGACCCGATCCCTGCTGTCGTACTCAAAGCTGGTAACATTACCCAGGGCATCCGTCATGGAGATCAGACGACCATCCGCATCATAGGCATAGGCGGTTTCCGCACCCTCTTCATTCACGGACTTTACCATACGACCATCTGCGTCATAGGTATTGTACGCGGTATTGCCTTCGGCGTTGGTGCTGGAGACTGCGCGGTTCAATCCATCGTAGGTATAGCGGGTGGTATTGCCGTTGCCGTCAGTAGAGGAAACCGTGTTTCCCTCATTGTCATACTGGAAGGAGAAGGTATAGCCCTCCGCGTTGGTATAACTGGCAAGACGATCCAGCGCATCATAAACATAAGTAGTGGCATTTCCTTCGGCATCGACAGCCTTGACAATGTTCCCGTTATGATCGTACTCCGCGCGGGTCACGCCGCCATTGGCGTCCGTAACGGCAACAGCGCGGCCAAGCGCATCATAGGAATAGCCGGTCGTATTGCCGTTGGCGTCTGTAACCGAGGTCATATTTCCCGTTTCGTCGTAGCGATAGGTTGTGCTCCCGCCCAGAGCATCGGTAACAGAAGTCACATTGCCGACAGCGTCATAGGCGTATGCCGTTTTGCCGCCCATGGCGTCCGTCATCTCGATCAGTCTGCCGTTGGCATCGTAGGCATAGGAGATCACGCCGCCCAGTTCATCGGTGGCAGTCAAAACCTGACCGTTGGCATCATAGGTGTAGTAGAGCGTCGTTTTGCCCTCGTTGATAAAACGGGCATTGTGGGCGATCAGGCTGTCCTGTGCCTGACGGAAGATCTCATCCAGCACCGTGACTGGCACGACACCGGAGCCGATCAGCTCGTGGAACACATCGCCGGCGCCCACGCTCTCCAATTGGTCTGCGTCACCGACCAAAAGGACTTTGGTGCCGGGGCGCAAGCGTGAAAAGAGCTGATGGATCAGCCACATATCGACCATGGAAGTCTCATCCACGATCAGGAGCCCTGCCTCCAGCGGTTTCCGTTCCCGGTCTTTCTTGGATTCCGAATCACCGTGAAGCCCCAGGATGCTGTGGAGCGTCTGTGCTTCATCGATCCCCGTTGCCTCCGCCATACGCCGGCTCGCCTTACCTGTGGGCGCTCCGAGTACGATCTTCTGCTGAGGATAGAGCTGACGGTACACTTCGATCACTGTTTTCAGAACCGTAGTCTTGCCGGTGCCGGGGCCGCCTGTGATAATGGACAGGTTATGCCGGAACACCATCTCCACGCCTTCTGACTGGCGTTTGGACAGGTTGAGCCCTAAGCTATGCTTCACTCGCTCCAACGGCTGCGTAATGTCCACCACCGTCGGCTTTGCCAGAAACAGCTCTACCGCTTTCTGTGCGGTTTCGCTCTCCTGCAGGAATTGCTTGGGCAGATACACATTGCCGTGGTTCGATACCACCTCATCCTGCCGGATCATGGCAGACAGCTCCTGTTCGACCTGGCTCATGGGGACGCGCATCTGCGGGAGGGGTATCCGCTCATTGAGCAGCTGCATAGCCGCTTTGAGCAAAGACTCCGCCTCCAGATAGAGATGCCCGTCCTTTGTCCGTGCGTCCTCCAGCGCATAGAACAGCGCACCAAGAACGCGCTTCGGATCACGCAGGTCTCCCCCGGATTTTTGCACGATGGCGTCAATACGCTTGAAGCCGAATCCCGGCACCTGACAGAGATTGAAGGGACTCTGTCTCACGATGTCTGCACAGACAGGACCGAAATGCTGATAGATCTTCTGCGCGGTCGTCGGCGTGACCTTGAACGGGGCCAGCAGGGTCATCAGGACACGCATCCGGCTGGTTTCCGCATAGGCGTCCTTGATCTCTGCAAGCCGCTCCTTTGTAATACCGCGGATCTCAAGAAGCCGGTCTGGCTGATGTTCCAGAATCTCCAGAGCATTGATGCCAAACTTTTCAATGATCGCGTCGGCGGTCTTTTCTCCGATGCCCTTCAGCAGACCGGATGCAAGATAATTGCGGACGCCCTCCAATGTGGGCGGCACGATCTCCTGCCAATGATCGACCTGAAGCTGAAGCCCGTATTTTCCGTCCTTCCACTCTCCATCCATCTCGATCTTCACCGTATCCGTCTGCGGCAATTCGATGCCGACGGCGGTAAAGCGGATCAGGTGGTCGTGATAGCGATAGGGGCTCCGGGCTTCTGTGGGTACGCTGCTGTCCTCCGTTTTCATCCGAAGAACAGAATATTTGCTGGACGCATTGAAAAACAGTACCTTGTCCAGTGCTGCAACAATGCTCACAGCACATCACCTCCGTTTCTTTTCACGCTGCCTGCAAAGCAGCTTTTTTCACGTGGAATCTTCGCCATTCAGACACCGTGACATACTGATCGTAAATATCAGGGTGTTCGTCCTTCAAACGCTCTAAGTCTAAGGCGTCCTTCGATATGCCTGCGGAGCGTACCGGATTGTAGGTTATGGTGTAGCTCTCCGCAAGACCGTTATACACGGCGGTACAGCTCGTGCCCATTTTCTCGATGAGCATACCCTTCAACCGTTTGATGTCCTTGTCCAGCTTGCTCACATCAGCCGACAGCGCCTTTTTCTGCTCTTGCAGGGAGAGAAGCATGGACAACTGTCCAAACTGCGTCTGTCCCAACAGCACAGGCGGCGCGTCCTTGTCCGCAGGCCCCAGCTTTCGCCGCAGGCTTTCGAGGATCAGGTCACCATCCGCTTCCACATAGGGAGGCGGCGTTTTTGTGAGGACATGATTCTCCCAGAAGTCCCGTTCCAAAGCAATCAGTTCTTCTTCATAGGCCATGTCACGGTCGATACGACGGATCATCGCCTCGTCTTCCGAATTTCCGTAAAGGCAGCAGAAGTAGACCCGGTCAATGTTCATGACCGCCATGTAGTGCCGCCCCTGCGATTCGTAGTAGATAGGAACGATTTCCTCGCCGTTGTACCACCAGTTATCCTTGGCGTTATAATTCGTGGTTTTGATCTCAAGGATGGCTGTTGTACCGTCCGGCAGTTCCACCATATAATCCAGATCCGCCAGCATCCAGGGATACAGCGGGTGCTGGAACATGAATGGTCGGCGGTAGATCTTATAGCCCGTCTTATGAGCGAAGATCTTGGCAACCAGCGGCTCCAGCAGAGTTCCAACCTCCAACTGGACCCAGTTTTCGTTATCGTCTGCCGTGACGATATTCAGCTTGTCATAGTAGAGATCCCGCCCGGTGCGGAACGGTGAAATTCCGAGAACGGCAGCGGCGTCACTTCCGCCAATGCCCTTGCGCCGGTATTCCAGCCATTGTTCACGCGGCAGACCTTCTGTGCTGACAAGAATTTGCGGAGCGTAACACGCTGCGTTTTCCATAGATACATTCCTCCTCGGCTTCATATCCGATGCACGGCTTATTCAAAAGCCGCTTTTTTCTGTACCTGTGGTACGGTCGGGAGGAACGTCTGGGATGCCCTCCGAGTTTCCATTTTCGTCTGAATTTCATTTCTTGTTTCCACCTTTCTTGATGATATATCCTCAAAGCCTTACGGCATTTGGGCGCAAAAAAGCGGGAACAACGATTCTGGTAAAATCCAGTGTGTTTGCCTGACAGCAAACACTCGTCATTCCCGCGGCATTGGGGTGTTACTACCCCGTAAAATAAAAAGCCAGCAGCAGCCGGCCTCTCATGGCGCAGCAATACTACTGACATAAACGTACAAACCTGACAACGTGCACAGGTGGATCGCTCCACACACAGGCCAATCGACCCATGCCCCAAGTAGGGGAAATTGTGCAAACTCATTTACAGGCAAAGTGTAGCACAATATATTGTATAAGTCAATACGCAAATACTATATTTAGATTTTTTGAGGTGTATGCAAAAAATACTGACAGCGTCTTGTATTTATTTTATGAATGGTAAAAACCATCCGCTCCGCACCTTGAAATCGCCCTCAGAGATAAGGAGGGCTGCATAGATTCGTCCGGAAGTTATACAGGATCGGCTGACAGTATGCGTTTGCGTACCTGCCGGGGAAGTGCCGCACAGCGGCAGCCTGCAAATACGCGGCCTGAAGCGAGGGCGCAGGAAATGGCCCGGATATAGTTTCGAGTGAATACAAATTCCAGCTTATGGTTAAAATTTTTACATCATTTTTTACAAAGGAGGTCTGCACTTGAATAATAACCTGAAAGAATCTGCTTTACACTACCTCTCGTCTCCTGCTTTCAATAAGAACACTTTGGTTGATATTACAGAGATTCATGTACGGTCAGAATCCGATGGCGATAAGATGAAAGCATTTGTAGATGCTGTCAAAAATCCGTATCTATTCCGTGTCGGTAGTATTGGCGTTCATGTGACTTATTCAGGAAATACAGGGGATACTTTACAGCGCCGTATCCATAACTTGCTCATTTCGGAGAATTGATTTTGCTGTTTCGTATGATATAATTAGTGCGTGTAGTATAGCCATATCATACGGCCTTATAGTAGGAGGTTTATATGGCATACAGAAACCGATATGATGAATATTTGCGGAAACGCCAGGGAGTTTTGCCTGATGCAAAACAGTGGAAAGCTGCGGATTACGCACGTATTTCAAGAGAGGACGGTGATAAAGAGGAAAGCGATAGCATCGGGACGCAATTTGACATCATTGATGATTATATTGCCCATAACGATGATATCACCTTTATTGATCGCTACTCTGATGATGGTTGGAGCGGAACTAATTTTGATCGTCCGGATTTCATGCGTCTGATGGAAGACATCAAAAAGGGAAAAATCAACTGTGTCATTGTCAAAGATTTATCCCGGTTAGGCCGAAACTATATTTTAGTGGGTCAGTATCTTGAGATGATTTTTCCTATGCTGAACATTCGCTTTATATCCGTCAATGACCGAATCGATAGTATAAAAGATCCTGCCTCCATTAACAACGCGCTGGTTTCCTTCAAAAATGTGATGAATGACGAATACTGTCGTGATATTTCAAACAAAGTTCGTTCATCGCTGGATCGTAAACGCAGCAAAGGAGAGTTCATTGGTTCTTTTGCATCATATGGCTATATGAAAGATCCTGATGACCACCATCATCTTATCGTTGACCCTGTTGCTGCTGAAGTCGTCAAAAACATCTTTGACTGGTTCTTGCAGGGAATGAGCATCATTGGCATTGCAAAAAGGCTAAACCATATGGGAATCCCTAATCCCAGCGCCTATAAACGCCAATGCGGCCTAAATTATAAGCATCCTGCCGGACAGTTGGACAGCGCATGGCCTGATTCCTCAGTAAAGCGAGTTTTGAAAAACAGACTTTATGTTGGAGATATGGTTCAGAATAAAAACCGAACCAAAAGCTATAAGGTGCAGGTTAGCGTTGCTGTTCCCGAGGAAAACTGGGTGATTGTTCCGAACATGCATGAAGCTATCATTGACCGCGAAAAATTTGAAACGGTACAACAGCTTTTAATGCGAGACACACGGACTTCACCCGGTATCAATCATGTCAGCATATTTGCAGGGTATATCCGCTGTGCGGATTGCTTGAGAGCAATGGGGAAAAAGAGTGTAGCACAGTCGTATGGAAAGTACCACTACTATGTTTGTCAGACTTTCCGTAAAGCGGGGCGCAATTTATGCACCAAGCATACCATTCGGGAAAAACAGCTTTATGACGCCGTTCTTGCTACCATCCAGTCTCAAATAGATCTCGCGGTTTCAATGGATCAGCTTGTGAATGACCTGAAAAGTCAAAATGTACGAGCTGCGAAGTCTTCTCGCCTTGAAAAGATGCTTCAATTAAAAGAAGAGGAATACGAGAAGGTTTCCCGCTGTCGAATCGACCTTTACCCCGATTGGAAAGCAGGGATACTGTCCAAGGACGAGTATCTTTCACTAAAAGCCAAGATTGGTGAGCAGCTAGAGCAAATCGAAATTGCAATTGCCAACATCAAAGAAGAGATCAGCAAGTACCAATCCGCCCCCGTTTCAGAGAACAAGTTTATTTCCAGTTTCCTTCGTTATCGCAATATTCAAGTTCTAACTCGTGAGGTAATTGTAGAACTGATTGAAATGATCTACGTTCACGAAGGCGGCACTATAACAATACAATTCAAATACCAGGACGAATATCAGCGACTCCTTGATTTGATTGATGAACAGGGCCTTGCCAGTGCTGCTGGCTGATATTTATGGGTCTATTGGAACATCATCCCCCGCCGCCTATGACACGCTGTGCGCGCTCTTTCGCGACACGAGGACAAAACCCGAAGACTATGACCTCATCGTGACGGGCGACCTCGGCAGGCTCGGGCATCAGATCGTCTCGGACTTTTCGCGCGCGATGGGCTCCCTCTCGGTGAGCGCTACACCGACTGCGGGCTTCTGCTCTACGACATCGAATCGCAGGACATGCACTGCGGCGGCAGCGGTTGCGGGTGCTCGGCAAGCGTTTTGTGCGGGTATCTGCTGCGCGGGATGCGCGAGGGCAAATGGAACCGCATCATCTTCGCGCCGACGGGCGCGCTGCTCTCCCCCACGACGACATTTCAGGGCGAGAGCATCCCCGGCATCTGCCACGCGGTCGTATTCTCGAATCACAAGGAGGGATAAGCGGTGGATTATCTGAACGCCTTTCTCTGCGGCGGCATCCTCTGCGCCATCGGACAGATTCTCATCGACAAAACGCCCCTCACGCCCGCGCGTATCCTGACGGGCTATGTCGTCTGCGGCGTTTTACTGACGGCCATCGGCGTCTACGAGCCCATCGTCAAATGGGGCGGCGCGGGCGCAACCGTGCCGCTGCTCGGCTTTGGCTACTCGCTCGCCAAGGGCGTGGAAAAGCCGTTCAAGAGCAGGGGTGGCTCGGCGTGATGACCGGCGGCCTCAGCGCCACGGCGGGCGGCATCGCCGCAGCGGTCGTCTTTGCTGTGCTGATGGCGCTCATTTTTAAGCCCGGCGACAAACGGTAATAATGAAAAAAGAGGAGAGGGTTTTCACCCTCTCCCCTTTTATGGAAAATCGCTTTTTACGATGCGCGCAGGCCGGGCTCTTCGATCTGCTCAAGCGTCATCACTCTGGTGTGGCAGATCGGCTTCCACTCGACCTTCGTAAAGAGCGACACAATGCAGATCGGCACGTAGGTGAGCATGAAGAGCGGGAACGTGAAGGCGTAGAGCACCTTTTTCCACGCCGCGCAGCGGATATTCTTCCACTCCGTCACGGTCGTGATCGCGCCGAGCACAAAGAGCGTTAAGTACAGGCTCATCAGCGTTTGCAGCACGGAGACCGCCAGCACCGCCATCGAACCGCCTGACGTCGCGTTCGCGATCGCCGCGCCGATGTTCACGACCACGCTCACACCCGTGAGCACCGCCGCGGGCATGATGTTCATCGTCATGTCATAGCAGGAAAAGCTGCCGCGCGCAATGCCGGAGAAGAGCTCGGAGGCGTACTTGCGGAACACCTGCAGGTAGCCTTCGACCAGCGCATGCGCTGGCGCCAGGACTGGGCAAAGCTCGTGGGCTGCTCGTCATAGAGCACCGCGCCCGCCGCGTAGCCGACCTTTTCCCCGCGCACGACGTTGTCAATGGTAAACTCGATGTCCTCGGTCAGCAGGAAGAAGTTCCAGCCGCCGCACGCTTCCAGCACACCGTCGGAAAACAGAAAGCCTGTGCCGGACACGGCGCAGCTGCTTTTCCAAGGCGCATGCGCGCGTTATTGAGATACTGCGCCTCGCGCAGGAACCACAGCGCATAGCCCGCGGAGATCCAGTTGTCGCCGTAGTTTTTGGAGTTGCGGTAGCACGTCACGATCTCATAGCCGCTGGAGTAGACCTTCTCGATCTCGGAGATGAAGTTCGGGTCGAGGATATTGTCGGCGTCCAGCACGAGATAGGCATCGTAGTGCTTGCGGCCCGGGCGCTTGATGCGCTTGAGCATTTCATTGAGCACATAGCCCTTGCCGACATGCACCGTATCGTGGCGCTCAAAGACGATCGCGCCGCGCTCGCGCGCCACGCGGGCCGTGTCATCCGTGCAGTTATCCGCGCCGACGTAGATGTCCACGTGGTCCATCGGATAGTTCTTCTGCGCGTGGATGCTGTCGAGCAGCTGGCCGATGACGTTTTCCTCGTTGCGCGCGGCGATGAGGACGGCAATGCGGTGGTTTTCATTGCGGCAGGTGAATTTTTTCCGCTTCAGCAGCGCCACCGCCACATAGAAGAATTGATAGGAATAGCATACGAAAAATAGCGCCATGATGACGGCGTTGATCGTGATGACAGTCTGCATAATATGTTCCTCCATTGCCGGAAGCTCCGGCCCATTTTGGTTTCTTTCCCGCCTGTGGGAAAAGTTATATCATGCAAACCTTGTGATTCCACTGTGAAAATTCTTAACAAATTCCGAACATCCACGGTAGAAATTATTAAGCCCTGAAATGAGTAACAGGCAGCGCCGCTGGCGCTGCCTGTTCACTCTTTTATAATGTAATCGCGCCCGGTTTGACATCGAAATCGTGGTTGGCGATGCACGCAACGCAGTTCCGCTCCCGACTCTGTGCCCTGATCCACGCGAGCGACTTTCTGCGCCGCGCGGTCGTCGGCGATGCCGGAGAGCAGCATCTGCTCCCACGATTTTTTCGCGTAGCCGCCGTCGGCGCAACCTCCCGTCCTCCCCCCGTGATCCTGAGCGCGCACAGGCCCTTGGAATGGCCCGGAATGTTGACCATCACGAGCATCCCGTCACCGAACACGTCGTAAGACCGGCCTGCGGAGCCCATAAGGCCATTCCAGTCGAAGGTCTGCATCTTCGTGCCGCGCCACCAGTCCGCATTGTAGCGGATGCGGTTGACGGGTGAGCCGTTCTCCGCGAAGCGCAGTTCGTCCTTCAAAACGAGAATTTTCTTCGCGTCCGCGACCAGCTTGAGGCCGTTCGCGTGGTCGCAGTCAAGATGCGAGAGCAGCACCGCGTCCCAATCGACAGGCGCGACGCCCCGCGCCGCGAGCTGCTCGTCGATGGCCGCACTGCTTTCGACAACAACCTGATTCGTAAAATACAGCGGCAGCGAGCCGAGCGAGCGGATCTGCGCCCTGCGCTCAAAGACGCCGTGCGGGCTCATATCGCGGTGCCTGCCACAGTCGAACAGAACGTTCCCGTGCGCGCACTCGATGAGATAGGCCGAAACCGGCAGCCAGAGCCGTTTCGACTTTCTATCCAGCACGCCAGACGCCTTGAGCGCGCTGTAATGCTCGCCGCCGAACGGCAGCTCCGGCGCGACGCACACCTTGCCGATGGGGAAAATATGAATCTTGATCTCGCTCATCGTCTGCCTTCCGTCTTGAAATGCCATCAAATCCCGCTTTTTTCGATCTCTGCCAAAAGGCACTTGCAGCCCTCTGAGACATCCCGCCACGTCGCTTCAAAATCGCCTGTATACCACGGGTCGGCGACGTCGCCCGGGCGGTCGGTGTAGTCGAGCAGCCGGTGCATCTTCCCCGCCGGATCACCGCCGCAGATACGCTGCATGTTTTTGAGGTTCGCGCCCTCCATGCCGATGAGCAGATCGTACTCCTCGTAGTCCTGCGCCGTGAGCTGGCGCGCAGCGTGTCCCTCGCAGGAAATGCCGTGCTCGGCGAGCTTGCGCCGCGCGGGCGGATAGACGGGATTGCCGATCTCATCGCGGCACGTCGCCGCGGAGTCGATCTGAAATTCGTCGGCAAGTCCTGCCTTTTCGACCAGGTCCTTCATCACAAATTCCGCCATCGGGCTGCGGCAGATATTGCCCAAGCAGATAAATAAGATTTTCGTCATAGTCTTTCTCCGTAAGTTTTGATAACCGTAGTGTAACAGAAAAATGGAAAATCGTTGAGAAGAAATGCTGCCTTTTCGTTCAGAACTTGTTTGTAAATTCGATACTGCCTTTCCAGTCCATAGAAGGCGTGCTAGGATTTTATGGGAGCGCAGAACACGCTAAAGAAGTACGGAGGTGTCACATGACTGCAGATCAAGGACAATATGAGAAATTTATGGCAAAACTTTCTAAATCAGGATTGGAACTCCAAAAGGACTTTAGCCGCCTCTCGCCGGAAAATCAAAAGCGTTTTATGCAAGAGGTCAACCAAAGGCTAAAGTGTTTTGGACATGCAGTAACCATTACCGATATTCTACAGAGTCTATTTCGTGGGACGAGCTGCTATCTTCTGCCCAGGATAAAATTATAAACAATAGCGTCAACTGTAGAACAAAATCGGTGAAGTAAACTACTATGTCGCCCACAATGTAGCCCACGGAAGGAACTATTCCAAACCGAAGCAAAAACGTTTTTACCAAAAACAAGAAAAACCTTGAAACCGTTATGGCTTCAAGGTTTTTACTTGGCGCGGAAGAGAGGATTTGAACCTCCGCGGCGCTTTTTACACGCCCTACTCCCTTAGCAGGGGAGCCCCTTCGGCCTCTTGGGTACTTCCGCAGGTCGATGGAAAAATTCAGTTGGCGGAGAGAGTGGGATTCGAACCCACGGATGCTTTCACATCGCCGGTTTTCAAGACCGGTGCCTTCAACCGCTCGGCCATCTCTCCGGATAATGAGTTCACGTCTAACTCTCAAACGCAAGAATAATATTACCATATTGAAGTACTGTTTGTCAACATAAAATACGAGAATTTTCATAGAAGAAAAAGTCAAGCAAAAAATGCCGTGCTTTTTCAACAAACTATTCTGCGTTATTTTATGCATTTTGGGCAGCACGAAAAGGCCACCCGCCAAAGTCCCGCCGGTAGCCTATGCTTTATCGTGTTATTTCCGTGTTATTTTCGTGTGTTATGCGTGCGTTTTTCTCTTAAATATGAACGGACGGGAGCAGCACGCCCTCCGCCGCCATCCACTCGGCCAGCGCCGTGTTCGCACAGCGCCCGCCTAAAACCATCCTTGGGTAGTTGTTCATCCAGATTTGGATTTGCTCGATCTCCGCCTGTGATACCTCGGAGAGCTTCGTCCCCTTCGGGAGCCACCGCCGGATAAGGCTGTTCGCGTTCTCGTTGCTGCCGCGCTCGAAGGCGCTGTACGGATGGCAATAGTATATGTGCGTCCGCGCCCGCTTTGTCAGGCATGACCGCTCCATGCCCTCGCAGTCTGCGAACTCGCTGCCATTGTCCACGGTGATCGTGCGGAATATCCGGCGGAACATCCGCGACCCCAGCTTCCTTTCCAGCCTGTCCAGCGACCGGACGACGCTCTGAGTAGTGCCGTCCGGCATTTTTATGATGATCTCCTGGCGGAACATCCGCTCCGTCAGCACCAGGAGCCGGGCCGCGTCCCTCTTGCAGGATACCACGGTGTCCATCTCCCAGTCTCCGGGGCGCGCTCGTTCCGCGATCTCCTCCGGGCGGTCCTCGATGCTGTCGCCCTGCGGAAGGTGCGCGGCCCGGACCTTCCGATACCCCTTGTTTTTCTTATTCCCCTTGCGCGGCAGGCTCTTATTCGTCACACCCAGGAACACGCCCTTGGTGATGTAGGAATACAGCGTCCACTTGGAGAGCGTCACGGAGAAGGTCAGCCGTTCCTCCTTGATCTTCAACAGGACCGCCTCCGGCGAATACCGTTCCTCCACGATCTTCTGCTCGATGTATGCCGCCAGCTTGTAGTCGTTGCCCAGTTTCAGCGCCGGACCCTTGGCCGCGAGGTTGGCCCGGTACTTGTTCTCCGCCACGTCCGGGCAGTAGATTTCCCGGTCGATCAGCTCCGTCGTGCGCTGGACCGTCTTTCCGCGCTTGATCTCCCGGTAGATGGTGGTGCTGTCCACGTGCAGCGCCGCCGCGATCTCCTTTACCTTGTGGCCTTCCTTCAACATTCTTTCAATTTTCAGCCGGTCCTTCCACCGCAGATGGGAAAATCTCCGTCCTTTTTCGCTGCTCATTGTGGGCACTCCCTTCTTTTTTCGGGGATAATAACCCATAAAAGCGCAGAATGTCAAGCGCTCAGAGCGCCGCAAAAAGAAATGCCGTAGGCTTTAAGCCTACGGCATAATTATTTTTCTTCCTCGTCCATCAACCAGTCCGAGGTGACGCCCAGCACCTCCGCCAGGGCGCGCAGCTCGTAGTCCTGCACCATGCGGCTCCCACTTTCGATGCGGCTTATGGCGTCCTGTTCCAGGATAACGCCCGTGGTCTGCACCTTCGCCGCCAAGTCCGCCTGTGTCATACGCTTCTTCGTTCTCATTTGCCGGACCCGCTCGCCAGATACATTTCGCCGTCCGTCCAGATTGATGATCTTCAAGTGTTCGCCTCTCCTCGCTATGTGATATTCCCATATTTTATTTGACTTTACCATATTCTCTGATATTCTTATGGTAATATCCCATAAATGCGCAAAAATATAAAAAATGTGGAGGGGAGAACATGGGCCTATTCTCATTTCGTAAGCCCCCGGCGCGTGTCAACAGCTCCGGCAGCGTCCCACACACCGCCGATCTGCTGTATCCCGCCGTTCTTCCGGCCTTTTCAGAGATCGCGGCAGACGAGCACCGCGACCCCAGGGCGGTTTTCTACACCATCCGCTTCATGGACCCACAGCGCTCACGCCCATTCACGCCGGATGTGCTGGACGCCTCAGACTTCGGCAGTAAGGCAGAGGTCCGGCGCGTTCTGGTCCGACGTGGCTTCGTGCAGAACGCGGACGCAGGTCAGACGCTTTCCGTGCTCTACACGAAGGACGCCATGAAGGAGCTTCTGCGCAAGCGCGGCCTTTCGGTCGGCGGCACCAAGGAGCAGCAGGCCGCCCGGCTTCTGGCCGACGGCTTCCGTATCAGCCCCAGCCGCAGACTGTTGGAGTTGACCGCCTCCGGTTCCGCGCTGATCGCGGCCCACGGCGTCAACCTGTCCGAGGCTATCCGCCGGGCCACGCTGGCTTTGAAGGAGCCGGACTACCCCGGAGCCGTCGCCGCATACCGTGACTATGACAGCCGGTGGGGCTATGTTCACCCCTCCGGCAAGACCCACACCATCTTCGCAAGCTATGATGTTCCATTCCACCGCCTCGACTTTCTCGCGGGCTACCCCATGCGTGAGCTGTGCAACTCCGAAAACTTCCGCCGTACCCTCCGGGCCTGCCTGATTGCCGGGCTGATGCGAGGGGAGCAGGAGCGCACGGAGCTTGCCTTCCGCTTCAAGGAGGTGTGCCAGGAGCAGATCGTGTGCCCCGGCATTGTGGACCTGTTCACCATGGACGACTTCGACGGCAGCACCGCCGCCGCGATGCGTGAAGCCATGGAGCAGAACGTCGCAGCGGACAGCGATTTCACTCTGGAATATTATATCTCGCACATGCTGTACCTGAGCAGGCGCGCCTAAACAAAAATCCCCCGGCAGATGTCCGTTCTCTGGACCTCCGCCGGGGGATTTCTCACTTATTCGTTATTTTTCTTGATCTGACCGAGCGCTTCTTTCAGCTTGTCGAAGCCGAACATGGCAGCGTAGGCCACCGCGAAGCCCACCACAACGGCGGCGGCAACGTAATACCACATGACGGCGTAGCCCATGAAGGCCATATACCCGAAGAAGGCCACCAGCGTCAGCACCATGGCGACGATGATCGCCAGCAGGTTCGTGGGCATCTTCTCCCACGTGGCCCGTTTCAGGACCTCCACGATGATGTTGGTCAGTACGGTCAGCGCGCCGATGATGGCGACGATGGCCGAAATATTGAGCGTCAGTTCCATAAACGTCTTCCTCTCTTATTTGGCAGGCATCTTCAACACCTGCCCAACATGGATGATCTCGGAAGTCAGGCCGTTCAGGCGCATGATCTCCTTGTAGCGGCTCCCGCTTCCGAGATAGGTACTTGCCAGCGCCCACAGCGTATCTCCGCGAACGACGGTGTGCGTGCGCGTCCCGCCGGTGGCAGAGCCGCCGATGTCCGCCGCGTCCACCCATCCATACACGGTGCTTCCGCCGCCGCTCACGGCGACAAGGTGATACGGATGCTTCGCCTTGCCCGGCTGGTACACCTGCGTGACCTTGGCCTTGCCCGGCTTACAGGCCGTGCCGCTGGCCGCGTTCGCGTTGGTGTAGTGCTTCCCGCCGGTGAAGTTCACGATGTCGCCCACCTTGCAGGTGCCCGCGCCGGTGTTTCCGGTCCCGTCGGTCTCGCCGCCGGTCGTCCCGGCGTCGGTCCCCGTGGCCTTGCTGGCGTACTTCGGCACGCCATAGCCCCGGATATACCGGCCATTGACGGCGATATGGCGATACCCCACGGCGTCGCTCATGTTGCCCTCGATCACGGTGATGGTGCTGCCGTTTACCTCGGTCACGATGCCCACGTGGTCCGCCGCGCGGTGTTGTCCGTCGTGGCGTAGTTCGTGCCGTCCTGCCAGTCGTAGAAGATGTAGTCGCCCGGCTTCGGCACATAGGCGTCGTTCTCCACCCACGCGCCCAGCTTCTTGAACAGGGTGATGTGCTTCTCACACCCGCACTCCGTCGGGATGATGTCGGTCAGCCCGGCGGCGATGGCGACGGCGGAAGCAAAGGTACTGCACCATGCGTCCGTATACTTCACGGCGTAGCCCTGGCAAGGGGCTTGTGGCTGTTGTACAGGTCGATGATCTTCCGGTGGCTCCCGTCCGCTTCCTTGCAGCCGAGATAGCTCACCGCGATCTTGACGACCTTCTGGCGTAACTGGTTTTCAGTCATTCCGTTTTTGCCCTCCTTACAGGTCGTTGCTTGGCTGGTCCGCCGTTTCCTCCTCCGCCGCCGGGGCGATGGGGTCCGGCTTATCCGGCCAGTGATTGTTCTTGCTCAGGTTTTCCCAGGACGGATTTGATGGCGTATGCCAGCACCACGCCGATGATCTCCTTCACGGCCACCGACGACAGCGTTTCCGCGATCTGCTCCCGTCCCAGGTAGGCGAGGACATAGCTGCACCATATCCACGCAAACCCGTTTCCCAGGCATATCCAGACCACCTTTTTCATGGTCTCGGTCTTCTTCCCCTGATCGCCATTCAGCCGGAGGGCGCGCAGCCTGCGGCGCAGATGGCTGATCGTGCTGTTGCAGAGGAGAAGGCCCGCTCCCAGGCCAAAGAAAAAGGCGGCCATGACTACCCACACGTACTTCATGGCCTGCCCTCCTCACATACCGATTTGATGGAACACGAAGCCGATCACGATGCCGATAACGGCGGTGATGATGTAGCCCACGACCTTGCGCCACATTTCACCGTCCCGTCCTTCCAGCACTTCCAGGCGCTTGCCCTGCTTCTCCTGCTCCTTGACCATGTCCTCCACGCTGGTCGCCAACCGCTCCACCGAGTTCGTCAGCGCCCGCATTTCGCGCACGTTCTCCTCAAGCATTTCGATACGCTTGTCCTGCCTCTTGTTCTCCTCCGCCAGACGGCGGCTGAACTCCTCGTGCTCTGCCCGCGAGATATAGGGGTCGTCCATAACGGCACCCTCCTTTCCTGGTTGTTGACGATACAGGGGAGGGCCGGGCAGCTATCCCACCCGGCCCCCGCCGATCATAGTTCTTCGCCCAACGCCTCGTCCGGCCATTCTCCGCTTCCGATCAGCGCGGTATACCGCACCTTCACCCGGTCGATGTCCTCCGCCAGCGCAATGGCGTCGTGCTGCGCGAGGAGCTTCTGCTGCTCCGTGACGATCTTTGCAAGGTCGGTACAGATGCCGCACAGCTCCTCGATGATTTGGAGATTACTCACCGGCATAGACCTCGCCGGTGATCTCCTCGTACTGCTCGGCGCTGATCTTGCCGTTCTCCACGCGGCTCGCCAGCTCCGCCTTGACGCCAGCCTTGCGGGAAGCAGGCACCTCGGCCCACTTGCGCGTACCGGCCACCAGTCGATTAGCCCAAATAGCGTTCATCAGTTTTCACCTCCTCCGTTTGCAGCGCTGTCCAGCTCGCAAAGAGCTTCTTCCACCGCCGTCAGCCGCTCCTCCGAGGAGCTGTCCATATCGCACATGGCTTCCTCCATGGCGACGAAGGCGGCGTTGGTCGCTTCCTCGTTCTCGATGATGCGGGCGTGGTTGCGGAACACATACTCCTCAGCCTCGCCCTCCTGTGCCAGCGCCTCCGGCGCGTCGGGGATGGCGGTGCCGCCGGGCAGGTTGTACACCTCGCCGCCCACGGCGATGCCGATGGCCTCAGCCTCCGCCGCCTCCACATAGGCCCCGGTCTCCTCGTTCCGCTTCACATAGCGGGGACGCTCACACAGGGCCAGCAGTTCGCCTTTGCTGATAATTGCATACATGGGTCGTTACCTCCTCACTTTGATGTGCAGCGCGTCCGCAAGCTCTTTCAGCTCCGGCACCGCCGCCGCGAAAAAGTCTTCGTTGAACAGAATGACCCACATCCTGCCGCAGGAAATGTGCCCACTTCCGTTCCAGCAGCTCGATCTCCTCCTCGGTGAAGCGCTGCTGCCGTCCGTTCGGGCCGGTCCGCACCCGCCGGGAGTACGCGATGGCCCAGGTCAGCCTCCCGCGTTCCAGCCCTTGCCCGTCGTCGTTGCGGGCGAAGTGCATCTTCGCGGCCTCGCTGGTCGCGTAGCAGATCGGCTTTCCCTCCGTGGTGATGATGAAGTCGCCCGCCGTCTCCATCTCCGTGCCATACGGGATGTTCACGGCCTCGCCGCAGGCGGCCAGCTTCTTGAACCTGTTGTGTGTGATGTACTTCATGCGCACATTTCCTCCTCAATGACGGCTCCGTGCCGCCGGTATATCCAGCCGCACCCGGTCCGTGTGGCTTTCATCGTGCACGGGAACGGCTTCCGCCGCCCGGCCAGTTCCTCAGCGAACATCCGCGTGAAGCGCTCGTCCATGGCGCGCAGCGTGTCGTAGCTGTTGCACCGCTTCGCGTGCGCTCTCCACGATTGATAGGACTGGAACACGTCCTCCGGTCCCATTCGGCCCTCGTCCATCCACCGCCGGAAAATATCCATCTTCCGCCGCATGGCACGGATGCTCTTGCGACTGAGCTTCATCACCACCTTGCCCGTCTCCGTCAGCGTCACCCGCATTTTCAGGAAGGTGAAGCTGTGGTGCCGGAACGGCGTGATGATGTTCTTCTTGTCGCTCATGGCGATGCCCAGCGCCTCAGCCAGGCGGTACAGGTTGCGCTTGATGTCTTCCAGTTCCTCCAAGGAATTGCTGATCACATACCCGTCGTCCATATACCGCCCGTACCCGTGGATGCCGCGCACGTCCTTCACGTAATGGTCGATGGGGCTGGCGTAGTCAAGGGCGATGATCTGCGATACCTCGCTGCCCAGGCCCACGCCCCGGTGTGCTTCCTTGTCGGCGGTCTTCATCAGCCGGAAATCATCCACAAAGTCGCAGAACAATGTGTATAACCGGTCGTCCATGATCTTCTTCCGCGCCCGCCGCTTGATCTCCTCGTGCGGCAGGCTCCCGAAATAATTCTTGAAGTCGAACTGGTAGATACCGCCCTCAGTCCCATACCGCCGGTAATGGTCCTGCAGGTGCTTCCTGAGCCGCCGGAGCTGGAAGTCCATGCCCCGGTCTTTCAGGCTCGCGCTGTTGTCGTAGATGAAGCTCCTGGAATAAACCTCCGTCAGAAGGTTCTTGCACAGGCATTTTTGGATGGCCCGCTCCTGGATGGGCAGCGCGTCGATGTTCCGCACCTTCCCGTGCTCCACCGTCGCAAAGCTGTGGAAGCCCTTGAACACGCGCTTTCCGTAGTGCAGCGTGTCATAGGTCGCCTGTGCTTCGCCCAGCAGGTTCGTCTCGAAGTTGATGGTGGAGGTCTTCCACCGCGCTCCGTCACAGCAGCTCTTTCCGGCCTTGCAGATGTTCCCGAATGACATGACCTCCTCGAAGCTCGCTCCACCGGCCTCCCGCGCCCTCTGCTCGCGCCGGGCCTTTCGCCGCTGGTATCTGGCCTCGTGCCTCTCTTGGCTATTCAATCATGTTGCCTCCAATGCAGTATCCCACCCGTACAGCGTTCGGTCTGGCGCGCGGTTTGCGGGTCGCATGACCTCCCGCACCTGCGTCGTCTGCCGCAGCGGTTTGAAGTAGCTGCATAACGGTTGCTCATGGAGCCGGGGCAACGCCGCCGTAAATCCCCGGCCATGCAAGAAGCGTCCGGGCCTCCGTATCGAGTTGTGATTTAAGGAATGAAGCCCGCGCATGGCGGGCCAGTCTCCAAGGGTCAAGTTCTCCTTTAAGGTTTGGGGCACAGCTTCGCAGTTCGCTACTTGTTCAGGCCCCAGGCTGTTCTTAAATCCCGGCGCGAAGCCATTCGAATTGTAGGCGTTGTTGTTGTTCGCAGACCCGTCCGTGTTCACATTGCAGAAGTTGTTCGTGTTGCTCGCATTCACGGAGCGGAGCCACCAGTTGCAGGCGTGGCCGTCAGAACTTGCCCTACGGGGATTTATAGTGTTTTTGCTTTCCGGTCTCTCATGTACCCATTCCACCGGCGCTTGTCGCTGTCCATCACACCCCGCAGGCGCGACAGCGCATTGTTTGCCAATGTCGTCCAGGTCTGGAACGTCCGCTCGTACTCCTCCTTGTTGCGGAAGAAGTTGTTGCCGTCGTCCACCAGCTCATAGCAGAAGGTGATCTCGCCCAGCAGCGCGTCGGCGCTGGCCGTGGCCGCCGCCAGATAGCGGTGCCGCAGCTCGTAGTCCCGCTCGCTCATGTCCTTGTGGACGTAGATGCTGTTTCCCTTGAGCGCGTTCATGTAGACCTCGCTCGCCAGTTGCAGCAGCGGCCCCGTGGTCACGTACTTGTAGCTGGCCGGAAACTTCCGTGCGATGCGCACCGTGGCCTTCCGCAGTTCTCGTGCGTCTGCCACGAATTGCGCCGCCGCGTCCTTGCGCCGCGATTTGTATACTGCCATTTCGGTGCTCTCCCTTCCGGTTTGATGCCCCCGTCGCCGGCAGGAGCGTTGCCGCTCCCGCCGGATGGGGCCTGTGTTGATTTGGGTACTCGGTGCTTGGCGTTTCGCTGGTAGGGGCTTGCGCCCCCACCGCTCCACTTTCGATGCCTGATTTCGGATTAGGCCACCTTAAAGCCCGGCGCGAAGCCACGCGAAAAGTAGGCGCTGTCGGGGTACGCAGACCCGTCCGTGCTCACAACGCAGAAGGTGTACGTGCCGCTCGCACGCACGGAGCGGAGCCACCAGCTGCAGGCGCTCGTCGTTGCCGTGTGCTGGTACTTGACCTTGCTATTACCGTTCTTGTAATAGTCGTACTGCTTCTGGTAGTTCGCCTCGGCGCTGTTGGCGTAGCTTCTCGTACCCTGGACCTCCATCTCACTCAGCAGCCAGATTTTATCCGAGGTCGCGGTCACGTAGCTCGCGGTGTTGGAGCCGCCGCTCGTGTTGTCGCTGTACTTCGTGCAGGCCGCGATGATGTTCTGCCAGGCCGTCGGCAGGGCCGCCAGGAACGCCGGGCAGATGGTCTTGCGCATATAGCTGTTGTTCCATCCGCCGGAGTTGGTGTTGCTGGTGTTCATGCAGAAGCCCGTGCCGGTCGAGCCGTAGCTGTTCACGAACGCGATGTCCACACCAGCCGCCGTCTTGCCGAACTGGAAGTGGATGCTGTTTCCGCCCTCCACGCTGCTGTTGTGGTTGAAGCCCAGGATGAAGGCGTACACGGTGTTGTTATAGCTCAGTCCTCCGAAAGAGCCATTGACCGCGATACCCACCTTGTCGCCCACGCTCCAATAGTTCGCCGCCTGGCCGGACTTGGCCGCCGCCGCGATGATGTCCGGCGTGTTGTTCGCCAGGCTCGTATCGGGCAGGCTGACCGTCACGTTGATGGTCTTGTCGCTGGGCGCGGTGTGGTTGGTGCCCGCCGCCACCTTCACGGTGATCTTGGCGGTGCCCGCCTTGAGGCCGGTGATCTTCACGCTGGTGCCGCTCACCTCCACCCTTGCCGTGGCGGTGTTGCTGGATGTGGCGCTGATCACGCCGTCGCCCGCGCGGGTCACGGCCACGCTCTCCGTCAGCGAGGAGATGTTCAGCGTCACGCTGCTCTTCGCCAGCGTCAAACTGCCCGCCGCCTTGCCGATGGCCCAGGTCACGCTCTTGGCGCTGGTGCTGCCGTCGGACCACTGGTAGTTGGCCTTCGGCGTGAAGGTCGCGGCATAGCTTCCCGCGTTGGTGGCGGTGCTCGTCCCGCCGATGGTCAGCTTATTGCTGTCGTAGTTGCTCCACTGGGGAGACTGTGCGCTTCCCGTGTAGGTCAGCGTCCCGCTCTGCGCGGGTACGGACAGGCTGGCCTTGCTGATCGTCCAGGTCACGCTCTTGGCGGTCTTGGTGCCGTCGGCCCACTCGTAGCCCTCCTTGGGCGTGAAGGTCGCAGTGTAGTTGCCTGCGTTGGTGCCGCTGGTCGTTCCGCCGATGGTCAGCTTCTCCGTGTCGTACCCGTTCCACGATGGGGACTGTGCCGCGCCCGTGTACGTCAAGATGCCCGCCTGGGTGGGTACGCTGTTGATCACGCTGGTCAGCTTGGTCACGGCTTCCAGCGCGTCGTTCGCCGCCTTCTGCGCGTTGCTCGCCGCAGTCTTGGCCTCGTTGGCCGCCGTGTTGGCGCTGTTCGCGTTCTCCTTGGCGGCACTGGCGGCGCTGGCGGCAGCCGTCGCGGCACTGGCGGCGGTGTTGGCCGCATCCAGTGCCGCGTCCGCCTTGTTGCCCGCGTTGCCCGCCGCCGTCTCGGCGTCGGCAGCCTTCTGCATGGCGGCCTCCGCCGTTTTCCCGGCGCTCTCTGCGGTGCGCTGGGCGGCCTCAGCCGCTTCCTTGGCCGCCTGAGCGGCCTGCTTCGCCTCTACGGCGTCCATCCCGGCAGCGCCGGGAACATTCACTTGTCCTAATGCCATGTATTACTCCTTCCCGCTGCGCAGCCAGTATTCCGCCGTAATGGCCTCCGTCGGTGCCTTCATAGCGCGCAGCCTGATCTTCCCCTCTGTCGTCTCGCTGGTCGGGCACAGGCCGCACACCGTCGCCGCATCCAGGCTTTCGCGGCTGATCGTCACGTCCGCCCGGTGCTTTGCGGTCACGTCCGCCGCCGCGATGTCGTAGTAGAAGGGATAGGATGCCTCGGTTCCTTCCTCGTCGGTCTCCCCGATCTCCTCGGAGGCCCACCCCTCCGTCGGAATAGTGATACTGACGGGCGAAACCTTGTTTTCCTTGCCGACTTCCAACTTGTCCAGCCGCTCGTCGGCCTTGGTCATAAAGCCTTTGAACTGTTCCAGAGTTACGTTCTTCTCGTCAGCCAACTGGGTTTCACCTCCTGATAAGCGAGCCGGGGCATTTCGCCCCGGCCTGGTATTTGTTTTTGACGCGAGGAGGTGCCTTAGCCCTCGGTGGGGGTCCAGACCTCATTCATGGCGGCGTTGAACTCGGTGTCGGTGGCCTGAGCACCGGCAACGGCGGTGGCGGCGGCCTGCTGGGCCTCCTTCGTCGGTGGCGTAGGCGTCCATGTCGGCCTTATCCATCTTGGTCGCCAGTTTGTCGTCCACTTCCTTCTTGGTGTAGACGTTGGCGATGGCGGTCTCAATGGCGGTCACACGCGCAACGGCGGCGGTCAGGTCCTCGTCGGTGGCGTACTGGTCGATGTTCAGCGCGGCGATGGCGGTGCTGATGGCGGAGGTCACGTCGGCGGTCTTGGCGTACTCGCTCAGATCGACGGTGGTATCATCCAGCAGGACGACGCTCTCGCCGACCTTGGCGTAGATGTCATAGTGCTTGGTCTTGCTGTTCATGTACAGGTACATGACGTTGGCCTGAGCCGCGAAGCCCTCAGCGGTGGGGTCGGTCTCAGCGACCTCGAAATGAGCGTGGCCGGAGGCAGCGATAGCGGCCTGGACCTGCTCGGCGGTCTGATAACCGGCCTTCTCGATGTCGCCCACACGGACGGTCAGGGCGTCCAGATCGGCCTTGGTGGCCTTCGCGGCGATAGAGGCTTTCAGAGCCTCGCCCAGCTCGTCCTCGGTGATCTCGGACTTGTAGGCCAGAGCGGCCAGGCCCTTGATGGCAACAGCAGCGCCGTTGACGGAGATGGTGCCGTTCTCCTCGCCGGAGGCGATCAGGATGTCAACCATCTTGTCGGAGATAGCCAGGGCAGCGCCGTTGACCTTGACGCCTTCGAGGATGTTGGCCTCGCCGCCGGCGGCGACCAGGTTATCGACCTTGGTGGTGACCGTTTCCAGCTTAGTACCCAGGGCGGCGTCTTCGGACTTGACCTTGTTGGCAAGCACCTTGATCTGTTCGAGATTTACGAATTTGGACATATTTTTGTCCTCCTTAAAAAATATTCAATTTCGGGGATGCCCCCGGAATTGTCGATAAAAATACCGCCGCTTCAAGCGACGGTGCTATGGGATTGTGGGGCGGCTTATTTGCCGTCCTCTGCGCCGAACACTTCGTTCAGCGCGCCGGTGGTCTCCTCAGTGTTGGCCGCATCGACCGACAGCTTGCCCTCGTTGTCCACGGTCAGGCCGTCGCCCACCTTCACGCCGCCCAGGCGGAAGGGGGTTGCCGTCGGCAGGGTGTAGCTCCCGTCGCCGCTCTTGCCTCCGCCGCCCTGGCCGACCAGCAACACGCTTCCGGTCAGCTCGCCGTCCGGCACCTTCATCGCCCAAAAGCGCAGCACGCCGCTCGCGGTCTCCACCGTGGGGCACAGCTCGCACGCCTTGGCCGCCGCCAGGCACGCCTTGTCCAGCGTTGCGATGGGCGTGTGCATGGCGGTCGCCTCGTCGCACGCCACATCAGCCCGGCACGGGGTAGGTGCCGCCGCCCTCGTCGGCCTCCGCGCCGCCCGCGCTCTGCCATGCCTCATGCGGGATGGTAAAGGCCACGCACACGGCGCTCGCCGTGTCGGTGGTCGGGTCCAGCGTAAAGGTCAGTGCGTCGCTGTTGGTCATAACGATGTGCATGAGAATGGTCAGCGCAGCGGCGATGCCGTCCTCGATGGCTGCCTTCTCCGTGTCCGGCAGGTTGCACACGGCGATCATGTCGCCCTCGTCGTCGATCAGGGCAGCTTCACGCGCGGTGAAGCCTCCCACGGTCCCCGGCAGCACGAACTTCACGTCTACCATGTTAGAGGATTTGCTGTTGATCTCTTTGCTGGCGATGGCCCCGCGCCACACCTCATGCACCAGCGCGGTCATATCCGCCGTGGGCAGGTAGTAGCTTCCGCCGCCGTCGCCCACCGCCGCCATGACGACGTTGACCTTCTTGCCGTTCAGAATAGCGTTGGTCATTTTCTCTTTGCCGATGTCGGTCACAAGGGTCTTGTACTTTCGGTCCTGTTTGGTGACAACTACGTTTTCAGTGTCCATTTCATCCTCCCCCTTCCGGGTATATTTCAACGACCTGGCTCGCAGCGGTCCCGCCGCCCCGGTCCAGTTCTGTCGTTGCTTCGATTTGCTCGGTCAGCTCCGGCCAGACCTCAAGCGCCTGGTCCGTGTGCGCCGCGCCGCCGGTCTCCCGCGTCACGGTGATCTCCACCACCGCCGCCAGCTCCGGCCATACCTCCACGGCCTGCGCGGTGCTCGCGGCTCCGCCGGTGTGCCGGTATGTCAGGATTTCCAGCGCCTCCGTCAGCTCCGGCCAGACCTCCGCCGTTTGGCTCATGCTGGCCGCGCCGCCAGTCAAGCGCTCGCCGGTCACTTCCAGCTCGCTCACAAGCTCCGGCCATACCTCGATGATCTGGCTCATGGAGCAGCACCCGCCCGTGATCACAACGGCCTCGCACTCGTGCTGAATGTCGATCACGTCCAGGTGGCTGCGCTCGTTCTTTGTAGTCAGGATGCCGGTCTTGAGCCGCCGGTACTCCGCCGCCGTGATGCCTTCTTTCGGCAACGGCAGGCTCACCCGGAAGCAGCCCGGCCTCCCGTCGTACTGGAACCACTCCGTCACGGTGGCCTCCGGGTAGATGGCGTGCACCTGCAGCTTCACCGCCGCCGCTGTGCCCATCAGCCGCCGGACCGTCAGCGCCGTCTTCACGATGCGGCGCTTCTGCTCCACCGTCAGTTCGGTGTCGTACCAGTCGATCTTCCAGTCCACGGCCAGCACATCCAGCACCGCCTCCGGTGCGGTGTCCAGCCGTGTGTAGATTTGGCTCTCGTCGGTGTAGTCCAGCGTCTTCCCCAGGGCCAGCCCCAGGGCCTCGGACAGGGCGATCACCCATTCCTGTCTCGCCAACACCCTCGGAAGGCCGTCTGTAATGCGGGCTTGACGCAGACTTTTAATCATCCTCAAGCCCTCCGTAGGTCACGGTGCGCGTGTTCCGCTTCGGGAGCTGCGTTTTCTCGATCACGATGTCCGCCGGGGCCGTCAGCTTTACGCGCTTGGCTCCCGCTGCGCGGACCCGGTACACAAGCTCGGTCGGGTTGATGTCCCGTCCCATCTTGCGCTGCCAGCTCTCGTAGGCGTCCACCGCCGCCTCCACCTGGGCCTGAATGGTGCCCGCGCTCTTTTGGTCGTTGCTGGCGATCCAGTAGGTCAGGCTGATGTCGTAGGGGACCTCCTCCGCCGCCTGGCAGCTCACGATGTCCGTCAGCGGGCGGATGGTGTCGCCGTTGAGGTAGGCGGCCAGCTCCTCCCGCTCCGTCTCCGTGGGCAGCACGCCGCCGTCCAGCACCACATAAACGTGCACCACGCACGGCTCCGGGCTGACGATCTGCACGTCGTCCACGTCCGTCCGCCATTCCTTCACATAGTAGGCATAGGCGTCTCGCGGTCCGGCGCAGGAGTATTTGCTGGGGGCCAGCCACACCCGTTCCGTCAGGCCGTCGTCGTCCTCGATGTCCAGTCCGCCCGTGCTCGCCTCGATGCTCTCCACGCTCGCAACGTAGGGGATGGGGTCCACCAGCGTGTCGATCTCTCCGGCGGCGATGCCGCTGCTCTCTGCTCCGGCCTCCTCCGCCTGCACGTCCACGTCCACGGTCAGCTCGCCCGCCGTGACTTCCGCGTAGTCCACGGTGTTGAAGTATTTCCCGTCCTGGGTCTTCACCCGTGTGCCCGCCGGAATGGCCGTCGGCTCGCTTCGCTGGCCGGAAAGCGTGAAGCGCACGATGCACGTAGCCCGCCTGGCCTCCTGCCGCGTAATGCCGAACAGGGCCGCCAGTGCGTCCAGCGCGTCGCCGGTCGAGGTCTTCAAAAGCTCTGCCCGGCCCTTGGCCTCCACATACTGCATCACCTGGTAGAGCACAAGGCTGAACGATTTGATGATCAGGTTCTTTGCGTCCGCCTCGCCCAGCTCCGCGTCCTGCCCGGTAAGCTCCTTGAAGATGCACGTGTAGTTTGCCCGCACAAGCTCCTCCGTCTCCTGCAGGCTCATGTTTTCGATGAAGCTGATCTCCGGCACGTTTGCCAGCTCTTTGATATTAGACAAAGCTCACCACCACCTTCGGGACGATGCCGCCGTCCCTGGCATGATTTTGGGTCCATTCCACACGCATGACCCGGACCCGTGGCTCATACTGTTTTGTTTTCCGTACAAACTCCGCCGTCAGCAGCGCCTTCGCCGCCTCCTGCGGGTTGTCCAGAATGTTGATGTCGATGCCGAACTCGCGGTCAAGGGCCTGTTCTCCCGTCTCCGTGCCGTAGAGCACCTGTAGATTTCGGTAGACTTCCTGTGCCGTCCGGTCGTCCACGGTCCCAGCCTCGATTTCAACGATGGTATCCTCAATGTAGATCACGGCTTGCCCTCCCTCACGTGTATTCCTCGATGTTCAGGCTCACCCGGCACTCGATCAGCGCGCCGCCGTTGAGCACCGTGTCCCACTCGTCGCTGACGCTCACCAGCTTGAAGGGGTTGTCAGAGATCGGTCGCCCGCCGATGATGAACCAATCGACCATCTGGCTTTCCGCCGCTCGCTGGAAGTAATCCAGCGTGGACCGGGGGCTTACGCCGTCCTGTGAGCGCAGAAGGAGGTCCATGGTGTAGCTTTTCAGCTTCGGGCCTACCCACTGGCTCCGCGCCTTCCTGCCGATGATCTCATGGTTTGCCCAGTCGCTCCCGGCGCTGCCTTTCAGATTGCTCGGTGTCAATATCCTCTGGCTGCTCACCGTGAACACCCGGCCCATGTAGCTGCCCACCATTTTCCGCTTCCTCCTCGCTGTTCGTTTTTTACAGCACCAGGGAGGACCCGCCCTGCAGGTCGATTTGCTGTGCCTTCATGCTGATCTTCCCGGCGGTCTGGATGGAGACGTCGCCGCCCTCGCTGATGGTGATGGTCACGCCGTTGATCGTCAGCGTCACCTCGCCGGTCACGGTGTCGCGGATGCCTCCCTGAAACTCCCGCTCCACCTCGCCCTTGTATAGCTCAGTGTTCTTGCCGCCCACGGTCAATGCCCGGTCGCCGCCTGCGCCCTCGTCCAGGTCGCCCTCGGCTTCCAGATTGATGTTCTCCCCGGCGTCGATGGTCACGCTTTTCTCCGCGCCGATGCCCACGCCTTCCTTGCCGTGGATGCTCACGCTTTTGATCTTGCTCGTGATCTGCACCAGCTTCTCCGCGATCAGGCTGATGGTGCCCTTGGCCTCGTCGAAGATGTCGCCGTTGCAGTTGCGCCCGGTCCGCACGTCGGTGTACTGGGTGTAGATGCCGGTGTTTGCGTCGTAGCGCTCAAACGCCTGCCCGGCCTTCTCGCCGTATTCCTTGCGGTAAAGCCCGGCGAAGCCCTCCGCTGGGCGGTTGCTCCGGTTCCATACGGTGCCGCTGGTGGTGGCCGCCGCCGTGCCATTGCTCGTGTGCGTCACGCTCACGATCTGGCCCACTCTCGGCATTTTGTATTCGCCGTTGCTCATGGCGTTGATGCGGGCCGTGACCCTCCGGCCCTGGTCCGCATACGTCACTTCATAGGTCCCGCTCGCATAGTCGATGGAGCTGACCCGTCCGACCCGGTTCGTGCCTGCCATCGCTACTTCACCTCCATGGTCGCCTTCGTGCCGCCGCCTCCGCCGCCGGTGCTCGTGTCCACGCCGCAGTAGCTCGCGGGCACCCAGCCCGTCACGTTCTGTCCCACCGGCAGCTTCCCGCAGCGGGAAGCCGCGTTGGTGATGCGGTAGCGCCCGTTGACCAGGATGCCGTCGTAGAAATAGAACACGCCGCTTTTATAGCAGCTCGGATTTGGGGCCACGCTGGTGTAGTAGAAGGGGGCGTTGGTCAGCGTCACCGCCGCCCCGGCCTCAGCTCCCGCCGCCGCGCTGGCGGCGCTGGCCGCCGTGCTCGTCTCGTAGGAGCTGCTGTAATTCGTGTCGCTGGTGTCGGACCCTTCCGTGTTGTACTGGATGGAGCCGCCCACCTCGTAGGGATGGAAGCCCTCCCGGACGCCGCTGCACTCGAAGGCCGTGGTAAATCCGCCGCTCTTGGTGTATTTGTGCGTCGCCTTGTCCACGAAATACTTGCCGTTGATGCCGCCCTCTCCGCCGGAGGGGCCGCCGCCGTAGCCGGTAATGTTGATCGTGTTGCCCGCACTCACGGTCCAGTCTCCCGGAACGGTGAAGCGCAGCTTGATCGTGCCATGGTTGGCCCGGTTCAGCTCCGCGCAGAGCTGGACCGCCGCATCCTGCACGCTGGTGGCCCTGCGGTTCACGCTCTTGATGTGCGTTCCGCCGCCCACCTTGCAGGAGATGTCGCAGTCCTTGTCCGCGTCGGTGTAGTCGAATGTCCCGCCGGTGTAGGTCCCGGAAAGGGTAGTGGTCCAGCTCAGGCTCCCACGGATGATGTCCGTGCGGTCGAAGGTCCGCACCGCCCGCTTTGCCTTGTATGCCTCCCGGTCGTAGACCCACAGCCGCCGGGCGTACACCTTGAGCACCAGGCCGTAGTTCTGGCACAGCGTATTGTAGTAGCTGCTGTCCGCTCCGTCCTGTTCGTCGCACTCGATGTCGTAGTCCTCAGCGTCATAGGTGAAGCCCAGGCCGTAGCGCGCCGCGATGGTCTGGCCGATGCGCTTGATGGAGGTGTTCTTCCACGTCACCTTCCGATCTGTCTCGCTGAAATTGCTGTCGCTCGGTTTGCTCACGCCGCCGAGCTGCAAGGTGGTCGGCGTGTCCGTGTAGTTCACGTCGTCCACTACGAAAAGGCCGCAGTCCATGGCCCGCTCGTCGCCGGGCCGCTCCCAGTCGTGGCCCAGCAGGCGGGGATAAAGCGTCGCGCCCTTCTGCGGCATCCAGCCCCACAGCCACTTGCTGTCCTGCGCGTCCAGCGCCAGGTCGATGCTGTCGCTGTCGTCCGCCGCGTTGTCCACATAGGTCAGGCTCTCGATGGAAAGGCCGATGTCCGTTCCCGTGCCCGCGCCCAGCGTCGCGTTCTCCTGTCCGGAGGTCTCTTTCTTAGGCGTGGCCTTGGCGCTGCTCACCGCGCCGCAGTCCGCCGCGTCCGCCCAGCCGGTCACGTTCTGGCCCACCGGGGTCTTGCCCACTCTCGACGGGGTGTTGGTGATGCGGTAGCGCCCGCGTATCAAAATACCGTCGTAGAAGTAATACACGCCCGTCTTGTGGGTCGCTGGGTTCTTCGCCACGCTGCTCATGTAGAGGGGCGTGTTGTTCAGCGTTACCGCCTGTCCCGCCGCCGCGCCGGAGCCGGAGCTGGCGGAGGAAGCAGCGCTCCCGCCGCCCTCCGCCGCGTCCACCTGGGCGCTTGCCTGCACCTGCGCGGAATACGGGGTGTTGCGGTACTGCACCGCAAGTCCGATACTTCTTGCCTTATTCATACTGCGTCTCGTATTTCCATGGCGGCAGCGTGCCCGCTCGCGCGTCCTCCACCGTCGGCGTTTTCAAAACGACCCCGGCGGAAAAGCGGAATGTGTCGATGTGCTCCGGGTTGGCCGCCATCAGCGCGTCCGCGTGGTATTCGTTGCCATAGACTTCCTTGGCGATCACATCCCAGGTGTCGCCGCTCTTTGTCGTGTACATAGCTTCCTCCCATCAATAGGCCGTCCGGGCACGCTTGCGCATCATCTGCTCGTACCATGCCTCGAACTCCTCCTTGGCCCGCCGCAGCGCTTCCTCAAGCACGTCCGCGTCGGCGTTGCCCTGAATGACGATGTTCGGTGCGAAGGTGAAGCTGCCTCCGCCTCCGCCGCCCTCGCCGGGGTCGATGGGTTTCAGCTCTGCGCCGTCCGCCGCGCTCAACGCCTGCTCGGCGCTCACGCCCAGCATCCGGCCCGCCTGTGCCCAGGTGGCGATGTTCTGTGCCCGCACGCCGCGCTGGAAGCTGATCACAGCCTCGCGCCCGGCTTCGCCCGCGATGCTCACGCCGTCGGTGAAGCCGCCCTTTGCCAGCATCGGTATCTCCGGGATGCTGATGTGGAAGCTCTTGCCGCCGATGATGGGCACCCAGTCCGGGATGTCCAGGCCCAGTCCATTGATGCCGGAGATGGCCTTGTTGATCAGCGCGATCACCGCGTTCACCGGCGTTTTCAGCAGGCCCACCAGCGCGTCGAACGCGCCGCCGAATATCTGCTTTACGCCTTCCCATGCCTGGGACCAGTTCCCGGTGAATACGCCCGTGATGAAAGCGATCAGCCCGTCGAATACGGTCTTGATACCTTCCAGGATGGGGCCGATGCCCTGCGCCAGTGCCGAGATACCCGCCAGCACAGCGGGCACCACGACGGAAGCGATGCTCATAATGACGGTGATGATGCTCTGCACGATAGGCATGACTGCCTGGATGGCCGAGCCGATGATCTGCATAGCCGTCATAATGGCGGAGCCGAGGCCGCTGATGATGCCAGCGATAGACGGAGCCGCCGCTGTGAAGGTTTGCAGGATGATGGGCACCACGGTTCCCGTCAGGAAACTGAAAATGTCCTGGATGATCGGCTTCACGGTCGTCTGTGCAAAGCTCACGATCTGCCCGACCACGCCCATCACCGATTGCAGGATGGTCGTCAGCCCGTCGAAGGCCGCGCCCGCATCCTCTCCGAACAGGTTCGTGATGGTCTCCCGCAGCGGGGCCAGTGCATTTGCCACGCCGCCGTCCGCAAACAGTCCCGTGATGAAGCTGCCCACGTTTTGCAGCACGCCCATGAACTTGTCGAACACCGCCACGCCGGTATCGCCGAATACGTTCTGGATGATGCCCCGGATGTCTTCCAGGTGGTCGCCCAGGATGCTCACCACGGCGATGATGGAGGAGATCACGCCGATCACCGGCGCGGCTCCCGCGAAGATGCTTCCGAAGCCGGAGGCGATGGGACCCCACACGGTCCCCAGCACACCGGCTCCCGACTTCGCCACGGTGCCCAGGCTCCCCAGCACGCCGCCGATGGCTTTTCCCGCGCCGGAGTTGGCGATGCCGCTCACAAAGCCGCCCGCCTTACCCAGCAGGCCGGATAGGTTCTGTTGGATGATGCTGCCTTGAATGGTCGTCGCAGCACCGATGCCCGCGATGCCCTGGCGCAGCGGCATGGTCAGGTTGCCCAGCGCGCCGCCCGCCTTGCCCAGCAGGCCCGAAAGGAAGCCGCCGGTCTTCGTGTTCCCCAGTGTGCTCCCAAAGCTCCCCAGGGAGGAGAACACGCTGCCGAAATACTGCCCGATGCCGCTTCCTGCAATTCTGTTTTTCAGTGCGCTTCCCGCGCCCTGGTAGCCGGATAAGAGGCCCGGCGTTCCCGCCGCCGCTTCCAGCAGCCCCGCCGTGCCCTTGATGCCGTTGCCGGAGATCAGGCTGGATGCCACGCTCCCCAGCGTTTGGGAAAAGCCGTTTCCGCTGGCCGCGCCGCCGAAGGTGGAGAGGAAGCCGCCAGCCGTGCCCGCCGCCTTCTGTCCGCCCTGGAACAGGCTCTTGATGCCGCCCAGCAGGCCGCCGGTGCGTTTTCCGCTGCCGCCGACAGAGCTGCCCAGCAGCAGGCTCCCCGCGCCGCTCAAAAGGCTTTCGATGCCCGGCGCGAACTTCATGCCCACGAACACCGCCGCCAGCTTGCCCAGCGTCGAGGCCACCTGCGGCCCATTGTTCGCCAGATAGTCAAGCCCCTTCTGGATGTAGGGCAGCGCCCGCTCCATGGCATCGCCCAGCCGCTCCACGCCGTCGCTTGCGATCTTTCCCAGCGAGTTCGCCAGCGTCGTCAGCTCCGGCATATTCTTCCTGATCTGGTTCAGGAAGTCGATCATCGACAGGCTGAACTCCTTCTTTGCCGGAAGGAACGCTTGGCCGATGTCCTGCATCAGCGCCGCCTTCGCGTTCGACAGCATTAGATCGACCGCTTCCGGCGTGCTCGCTTCGATCAGGAACTCCCGCTCCATACTGCCCGTATAGATGCCGGGGTCGTTGACCTCACCCAGCGTCTTCTCAAGCAACGCGAGGTTGTGCGTGATCTTCGCGCCGCCTTCGATGGCCCTGACCAAACAGAGTGTTCAGGGCAGCCACCTTGCGCTCGTCCGGCATATTGTTGATGGCCTGGAACACCGATTTCAGCGTCCCGATGCCGTCGCTCTGCATGGACCTCGCGATGCCCTCAGCGGTGAAGCCCAGCTCCTCCCACATGGCTTTCTGTGCCTTTGTGGCGTTGGACCCCTTGCTGATGTTCGTGTAGATACGTGAAATGCTGGTTCCCACGCGGTCCGTCGCAACGCCGGTCGCCTGCATGGCCGTGGCGATGGCCGCCGTAGCCGACGGGTCAACGCCCGCGATCTGGCCCATGGATGCCGCCTGGTTCACGCTCTGCGCGATCTCCGCCGCCGTCGTGGCATTGTTCGCGCCCAGGTAGTTGATCTGGTCCATCAGCGTCATTACTTGGTCATGGTTGAAGTTGAAGGCGGCCTCCCACTTCGCCATGTAGTTGCCCGCCGTGTCGTCTTCAAGGTCCATAGCGGTCGCGGCGACGGCGGTATCACGCAGGATGCCCGTGCTCATTTGCCGGTCCGCACCGATGCCGGACTGGCCCAGGGCCGCCGACATCTTGGAGATTTGTTCGGTGGTCCGTGGTATCTGCGTGCTGAGGTCCTGGATATAGGTCCTCATGGCTTTCAGGTTGCTTTGTGCCTGCTCGGTGCTGGTGGTCGCGCTTTCCGTCAGTCCGTCCACGTAGCGCACCATCGCAGACATATTGTTTTCCAGCTTCGCGGCCTCGGAGGTGCACTTGGCAAGTCCGGCTACGGTCGCCGTTGCCAGCGCCCCCATGGCCGCAAGCCCCGCCGTGCCCACCTTGCTCATGGTGGTGGTCAGGCTCCCCATCAGGGTATTGGTCTGGTTGATCGCCGTCGTCAGGCTTTTGTCTACCTTACCGGCGATCTTGATGCTTAACTCTAATGTTTTGTTCTGTGCCATTCCTCCGCCACCTCGTTATTCAGCGCGATAAACTCCTCGACGGGCAGTTTCAGGTAGAAGTCCACGCCCGTTCTCGTGACCGCTGACAGGCGGATGGCCGCTTGGCGTAAGGCTTTCGCCCCGCCCTTTACTCGAAAAAACCGCTGTCGTTCACCGCGTTTTTCAGTTTCAGCACCTCGCACAGCGGCAGTCCCGTGAAGAACTCCTCCGGCAGTCCCGTCGCCATGCTCGCAAGGATGCAGGCGAACAGGTAGTTGAAGGAGGTCTCCGTCACCATAAAGCCAGCGCGTGCCAGCCGGTTCTCTGCCTCGCTCTCGTTCATGCTGTTCAGGTCCGCGATGCCGTTCAGGTCCACCTCCGTGTAGGTCTGGCCCTTGAAGTGATACGGCTCCTCAAGCTGCATCACGTGGTTCTCCGTCGCGGCATCCACGTTCATGTAGTTGCGCACGACACCGGCCACCTTGCGGCTGGCCCCGCGCGGCATCAGCTTGAAAAACTCGATGGGCAGCTCCGCCGCCTTCGCGGCGATGGCCCTTGCAAACGCGGTCGTGGTCTCGCACAGCATAGCGGCGGCCACCTCCCGCTCGTTGAAAAGCTGACGCTGGGCGTCGATGGCGTCCTTCACCGTCAGCTTATCCAGTCCGCTCAGGTCGATGGAAGTGTATTCCGTGCCCTCGAACTTGTAGGGCTTGCCCAGGTCGATCACGCGCTCGCTCTGCGTGGTCTGCGCGGTTTCCTCGTTGGCCTCCGCCATCATGTTCTTTTCTTCGTTCATAGTGCTGCTCCTTTCGATTTTTGAATATGGCGCAGGCCCTACCCTCCGCCGGTGCAGAGAGTAGAGCCTGCTCGTTTCGCTTTTGACTTCCTGGCCTTATCAGGTCAGCTCGGAGATGCCCGCCAGCATATCCACGCCGTTGACCTTGTAGACGCCGTTCAGCTTGTCCACTTCCAGCAGCGGAGAGCCGTCGTTCTCCACCAGCAGATAGGTCAATTCCAGCGTCACCTGGCCTCCATGCCTTCGCCCTTCTCCACCTTGCCGGGGTTGAAGGTCTTCACGCGGCCCATCTCCACCACACGCAGGCCCTTGAAGGCGTAGCCGCCGGTCTTGTCGTAGACCTGCTGGGCGGCGCGCAGCGTCAGGTTCACCACGGACAAGGGGAGAGAGCATATCCATGGCGCTGCTGTACAGCACGTTGAAGTCGATCTCCTGCTCCATGCCCTCGAACTGGCCGATGGTGGGGCTGTCGATCTCGCCGTTGATACCAGCGCCGGAGACGGTGCTGGTCTTCATCTTCACCTCCGGCAGCGTAACAGACGCGGCCACGCCGATCATCTTATTGCCGTCCATATAGGTGTTGAAGTCGTTGATCTTCTCAGGGATGTAGTTGTTGCTGATGCTCATGTTTTCTTACCTCCCTTATCAGCTCAGTGCGCTTGCCAGCGCATCGGGGTCGAACTCGATGATGTCCTCGATGTCCTCCGCCGGGGTGTACGGGGTCATGTACTGGTGGAAGGTGATCTTGCCGTTCATCAGGTCGGTGACGGGGTTCTCGTCCTCGTTGTACACGATCTCGTCCCTTGCGGCGACGCCCATGGCGACATACCCGTTGCCGCGCACGTTCTCGCTGTCCACGATGGCTTCGATCAGGCGCTTGTTCAGAGGGCTGTCCACCTTCTGGAAGTACGTCAGGATGAAGCTGTTGGCGCGCCAGCTCATGTAGCGGCGGCAGGAGAAAAAGCTGTCCTTCGGGTCCGTGTTGCCGGGGTAGGCGCAGGTGCGGTTGCCCCACAGGCGGAAGCCGTTCATGTTCAGCCAGGTCGCCACGCCGTAGCTGTTGACCACGTTGGCCTGGTCCTGGTCCAGCAGGACCTCGGTGCCGTCGGCAAGGCACATGGCGCTGATGGCGATGGTCTTGTTGCTGGGGTTGCTGGGGATGTCGTCGCTGGCCGCGTCGGTGTAGGCGGTCAGGGCAGAGGCCAGGGCGGAGCCGCTGTACATCACGTCGCCCACCTTGCCGTAGCCCCACACGCCGTAGGCGTTCGGGTCGGTCAAAGCCTGGCGTTCCTTCTGTCCCTTCACGTCCGCGTACTTGCGCGCGCCGTCCGCGCCGCTGTCCACGTCCGCGATGCACACGCACTTGAATACGCCGTTGATCTCCTTCGTCTTCGCCTGCAGTGCCGCGCTCACGGTGGCGTTGGCGCTGAAACGGGGAGCCGTCAGGATGCCGGGGGTCATGCCCAGCTTGGGATAGACCTGGCGCACGACTTCCAGGCCGGTCTCCGCGCCGGTGGCCGCATCCACGCCGCCCACGATGTCGGCAGCGGTCACTTTGCTGGCGTCCACCTTCTTGCCGGAAACGGTCAGGTTGGTCGCGCCGTCGGCCTTTCCGCCCTCGATCAGGACGATGCTCACGGTGCCGTCGGCGTTATAAACGGCGGTGTAATCCTCCTCGGCGGTCAGCGTCTCCTCGCCGTTTTTCACCACCAGAGTGCTCAGGAGCACGCCCGTCTCCTCCACAACGGCCACGCCGCTGTTGATCTGCACGGTCTTCTCCTCCATCTCGGCGGAGTGCTTGGCCGGGTCCAGCACATTGATCAGCACCAGGGGAGCCACGTTCACCACCGCGAACGAAGCGGAGATTGCTTCGCAGAGGGTGAAACTCGCAAAGTCGTCGCTGTACCCAACGGCAGCGATGGCTTCCGCCTTGCTGTATACCAGCAGAGGCTTATTGATGGCCGCAGCCGGGTCCGCCAGCAGGTGCACCGGGGCAGTCCCGATCACGACCTGCAAACCGGCTGTTCCGTTCAGCGGAGCGATCATGCTGGTTTCCTGCTCGCTGACGTAAATGCCATGTCGATACATACGTTCTTTCCTCCTTCTTACAATTCGGATTTGATTTTCTGGAACAGGATAGCCTCCGCCGTCCCGCTCCTGCCCAGGTTGCTTCTTACCTGGGCGAAACGGCCCACGCTCACCAGCAGCCCTTTTGCCGCCGGGTGGGCCTGAATGAAGTTTGCCAGCGCGGCAGGAATGGTGCCCGCGTACACGGTGTACTGTCTGGCGACGCCGCGCACGCTGGGGCCGCAGTAGACGACGGGGCCGGTCTTGACCTCCCGCTCCACGGGAACGGCAGTCTTGACCTCCGCCGCCGCAGCGGCTTCGCTCATGGGCGCGGCCATATCCGCCGCGCGCGGTTCGGTTCTCTTGCTCATAGCAGTCCCTCCAATTCGGTGTCTTGGGTCATGGCCGGAGCCGTACAGTTCATGGTCACGGCTCCGTAGTAGTACGGGGCCGTGTCGTCCTGCTGCAAGGCCCAGGCGATGGGCTTTAGGATGGTGAAGGCCCCGCCGAAGTACGGCGCGGTGCACGCTCTCTGCACGATGTCCTCCTTGATGTTGGCGACATCCTGAAAGCCCGCCCGCTCGATGCCGGTGTCATAGGAGCAGATGATCAGGCTGAACTCCACCGTCTGCGGGCTTTTATCGTCCGCGATCTCTCCGCCGGTCATGCGTACCACGATATAGGGCGCGTGCGCCACGTCGGTGTCGGCGTCCACGTCGTTCTCCTCCGGGATGGGAAGGTCCTGCTTGAAGATTGCAAGCGGCTTCCGCCCCTCTCTGGCCGTTGTACTTCTTCCCGGCGAACAGCTCGCGCAGCATCTCGATCAATGCGTCCTGGCAGAGCTGCGGCGTTTGGCCGATGCCCACTTTCATCGCTTCTTTCATGTCCTCACGCCTTTCTCTTTGCCCGTGCCAAGACCTGCTCGGCCCGCTCGGTCAGCTTTGCCGCCAGGAACAGCTCCACCTCCGGCTCCACTTCCGGCCAGATGGTCGAGTGCATCGCCGCCGCGCTGGGGCTGCCCATGGTCTGCATCTTGTCGCTGGTGCTCGGTGCGCCGCTGCGCACGGTGTAGTGGAAGCGCCCCGTGCCCACGATGCGCTGCACCATGCCCACGTGCCCGCTCTTGAACTCCACCAGGAAGCCCTTGCTTAACCGGCCCTTGCCGGTCAGCGCCTTCATGGGGGAGGTTTTCAGCACGCGGGCCGTGAAATACTCCGGGGCCTGCGCCACGTCATGCCCCATGAAGGGGCGGTTCGGCCTGGTCTGGAAATAGCCCAGGTCGTTGCGGTAGCTTGCGATGCGCAGCTCCGCGCTCAGGCTGCTGTTGCTGGCCTTCTTGCGCTGCACCAAGTCGCTCAGGTGCCGCTTGCCCGCGCTGTTCACCGCGTATCGGGCCTTCGCCTCCGCGATCATCAGTTTGCGGGCCTGCCGGGCCGTGGCGTTGATGGCTACCTTCGCCACCGCTGGGGTCTTCTTCCGCAGGTCGCCCAGCACCGCGCTCACATCGTCCAGGCCATCGACCTCGATGGTCATGGTCCCCGCGTTATATCGCACGTTGCTCATTGTCTCGTCCTCTGTAGCGTCATGCGGAAGACCCCGCACTCCTCCTCGCATTTCATAATGTCGAAGGTGCGCTTATGGTCCGTCCCGGCGTCCATCACCAGCGGCTTTCCCACCTTCGGCTTCGGCCCGTAGTCTTCCGTGCGGATGTACAGGATGGTGTGCGCCTTGTACAGTCCAGTGTCGAAGTTCTGCTTGGCTCCCGCCTCCCAGTGTGAATTATGCTCCCGCGTGCCGCCTTCCACGATCACCACAAGAACGTCCTTGCCGTCGATGATGTGCCGGTCGGCGTGCTCGTTGCCGTTGAAGAACACGGTGTCGATGTCCGCCGCCGCGCAGTCCTTGAACGTAGGCGGAGGGGGCAGCCCCTCCGCCTCATTCCCATAGTCCTGTTTCAGCTCGAACAGTGCCATCTCAGCACACTTCGGCCACCAGCCAGCTATCCACCTTGTCGGGGATAGGCAGCGGATGGGCCTGCAGCTCCACCATGCGGCGGTCGGGGTGATGCTCCACATAGCTGCGCAGCAGGCGGCTGGTCTCCGCCGTCACCCACTGCTGCGTGCCGTCCTCAATGTAGGTGCACGCGCCGTAGGCCAGCATGAAGTTCGACTGGCCGGAGATCAGAATGACCACGTTCTCCGGGACCAGAGGCTTCACAGCCGGGGTCTCAGGGTCGGTCCAGTCGTCCAGATACACCTCGCCGTAGGTATACAGGTCGATGTTCGGGCTGGTCAGATGGCCGTAATACTTCACGCCGTTAGGCAGGTCGCGGGGGTCGTAGCCGCCGATGTTGATGCGGCGGTTGTCAAGGAGCTTCTGCACCTTCTCGTCGTTGATGAAGGCGCGCAGAGCAGCCTTGCCCATGATCACGCGGTCCACGTTGGTGAAGCCGCCGGTCAGCACCTTCTCGGTCCAGTCTTCCAGGTCCTCGATGGGCTTGGCAGCAGTCTTGCCCCACTGCTTCGTGCCATCCAGCTTGATCTTGTTGGTAAAGCCGAAGTCGATCACCTCGTTCACGCCGGGGCCGACGATGGGGATTTGGCCGGTGACGATGGCCTGCACGCACATCCACTCCTCGCGGCGCGTGGTGGCGTCGTTCAGGCGGTTGTACTCGTCCATCAGTTTGCGGGCCGCGCGCTGGGCCGGGGTCATGCCGCTGTACAGGTCCTCGCCGGGCAGGCGGGTCATGTGCTGGTCTGCCGTGGTCACGTCGTAAGGATTGATCAGGGGCGGCTTGTAGCTCTCGGTGCTAAAGCCGTTGGCCTTGAGCACCTGCCCGCCCACGCGGGGATGTACGAAGGCGGCCATGCGGCGGTCGCCCTTCACCAGGTCAATGTCCACGCGCTCGGTGGAGAATGTCTTGATGTTGGTGAAAAAGGTGTCGCGGAAATAAGTGTGGATAGGCGGTGCCTGTCTCACGACCTCCGCCAGATAGCGGGGTATAGATATTCACTTCGTTAGGCATATCTCTGTTTCCTCCTTACTTCAAGTAGATGCCGAGGTTGCGCAGCGGGACCTCCAACATCAGCAGCAGTCATGCCCGCAGGCAGGACCAGCGCATCAGCGAAGAACTCGCCGGAAAGGTAGATGATGGCGTCCTCGCCGCTCTTGGCGGCTTCGGCGGTCACGCCGTACAGGCCGGTCAGCTTCGCAGCCTCAGCCACGGGAGTGACCTTGCCCTCCGCCAGAAGGACGGGGGTATGGGCGCTCAGGTCAGCGCCCGCTTCCTTCACCGCCGTGGCGATGCGGATGTTGGTGCCTGCGATGAAATACTCAGGCTCGCAGGAAAAAGTCTTTCTTGCCAAATCCATGCTCATGCTGTTGCCCTCCCTTACTTCTTCTGCGCGTTCTGGCCCACGCTCTTGATGGCGTCCAGGAACTCGTCCGTCTTACCGGCAGGGGGCGTGTTCTCCACAGTGCCCGCGCCGCTGTTCTTGGCGTCGGTCTTCGCGTTGTTCAGATACTCGTTGCCCTGCTCCTTGGCGCGCTTCATGGCGGCCTTGGCGTAGTCGCTGGCGCTGACGGGCTTGGTGAACTTCGCCTCGGCGGTGATCTCCTCGCTGCCCGGCAGAGCCATCTCCTCGATGTCGCGGATGCGCTCGCGCTCCTCGTTGGTCGCACGATCAGCCGCCGCCTGCTCGATTTGGTCAACCAGCGCAGGATAAGCCTGGCGCAGGTCGTCCGCAGTCTTGATTTCCATGTTCTGTACCTCCTCGTGTTGTACTCCCGGTTTCATGGCTCCGGGTTTATTTACAAAACGTCCGGCGGCGGTGGGTGCTGCCAAACTGTTCTGCATGAAGGTTGGTGCCTTATCGAAAGGCAGGTGCATATTCACGCTGTTCACGAACAAAACGCCGTCGCGGTTTTCCACCACCGGCGTTTCCACATCCTCCACAAGCTCGTCCACAAAGCCGTTGTCCTTGGCCTCCTGGCCGGTCCACCAGCTCGTCGCGTCCATCCAGCCGGTCACTTCTTCCTTGTCCCGGCCCGTCTTCTTCGCGTACAGGCTGATGATGTTCTCCTTGATGGTGTCCAGCGCGTTCAAATACTGCTGCATGGTCGTGGCGTCGTAATAGCCCAGCAGGCCCAGCCGGACCGGGTGGACCATGTAGGTGCTGTCGTTGGCCGCCACAACGCGGTCACAGTGGCAGGCCACGATGGTCGCGGAACTGGCGCACAGCCCGTCGATGCGGGCCGCCACGTTCGCAGGGTGCTGTTCGAGCAGATTGCCGATGGTCTGCGCGGCAAAAACGTCTCCGCCGCCGCTGTTGATGCGCACCGTGATCTCGCTCACGGCTCCCAGCTTGTCCAGGTCCTCCGCGAACTGCTTGGGCGTTACCTCGTCGCCCCACCACGTACTGTCTGAAATGTCGCCGTACAGCAGCAGCTCCGCTCTGCCTCCGGCCACATTCTGAAACTTCCAAAACGGTTTAGACATTCCCATTTCCTCCTTCGCTCGCGGCGCTGGACGGGTCCATGATCTCGTCCACCTCCCGCTTTCTCTTGGCCTCCGCCACTCTCTGGCGGATGTTGCGGTTATAATTGCCGCCGGTCATTTGCGCGGTCTCCTCCTGCGCGGTGGAGAAACCGGCCTCCACGCGCTTCGTCGCCGCGCTGATCTCCTGCACAGGGTTCAGGCTCGTTCTGGCCGGGCCGGGCCACGCGCACCCGCTGTAAGCCTTGCGGATGGCCGGGTCCTGGAAGAAGCCCGGAGCCTTGATGCGGTTCCGCGCCACGGCCTCCGCCAGCCACTCCTCATAGATTGGCTGACAAAAACTGTCCACAAAGTCGTCGCGCTGCACATCGCAGGAGCGCCAGAACTCATTCAGGGCACCGCGCGCCGCGCTGTAGCTGGTGGAGAACTGCTTGGAAATGACCTCCGGCGGGATTTCCAGCGCCGCGCCGATCTGCTTGATCATGGCCTCCGTGAACTTGTCGTATCCGGCGTTTGGGTGCTTCGGGTCCGCGAAGGATACGGTTTCGCCGGGGTTCAATCCCACGATAGCGCCGTTGCCCAGCTCCACACTGCCCTGGTCCTCTGCGTCGATCAGCATATTCTCCGGCAGCATCTCGCCGAACGGGCGATCATCCGTCGCCGTGGCGGGCTGCACGAACACCGTGAACATGGCGGAAATGACCGCCGCGTTGATCTCCGCCTCCGTGTACCGTCCCAACTGCTTGAGCGCTTCCAGCACCGGGGCCAGAACAGGCACGCCGCGTAGCTGGCCCGCTCGCTCCCGTGTGATCAAATGGACGATGTTCCGCCGTCCGGTCAGCTCACCGCGCGACTCCACGCGCGTCCATTCCAGGCCGCTGCCCAGCATGGAGGTGTCGGAAAGGGGGTGCCGGTTGCACACCCAGTAGGCCACCACGCGGCCCTCCGCATTAGTCTCCACGCCCTGTACGATGTTGTGGACCTCATAGCCTCGCACCGTGCACGGGGCCAGCCGGTCGTAGCCGTCCGGGCTGCAAATACGGTCCGCCTCCATCACGCGCACCCGCAGGCCATAAGGCTGGCCGACCTGCTCGCACATAGGCAGCGCCGCGAAGGCGTCGCCATTCATCAGGTATCCCAGGTAGGCAAGCTGTTGCAGCTTGTAGAAGTTGCCCAGCCCATCCATATCGCACTCCGGCGTGTCCGCCCACAGGGAGAACTCCCGGATGATCTTCTCCTGCAGCTCCTCCGTCTGCTCCGCCGACAGGCCCAAAAATGCGCCGTCGATCTGCGGCGCAGGCATCAGGCCGCCCGCCACCACGTTCGTGCGCAGCGTTTTCAGGGCCGAGGCCGCCACCGGCACGCCCATGTAGGCGTCGCGGCTCCTCTGGCGCAGCACGTCGATGTTGTCCTCGATGTCCTCCTTGGAGCTGCCGCCGTGGTATTCCCACCCGCGCATACTCTTTTTTGTCAGGTTCGCGCCGTAGTTGCCGTATCCGCTGTTCAGAAATTGCAGCGCCGTCCGCGCGGCGCTCCTGCGCACCGCATGGACCGGAGCCACGGCCTCGAAGCAGCGGTCGATAAAGTTCCTTGCCATTGCCGCCCTCCTCACACATCACGGGGTACGAAATGGTACAGGCGGTTTCTGCCGCCGGTCGTCTCAGCGGCTTCGGCCTCTGCCAGCTTCGCCGCCCAGTATTCCATTTGCGCCCGGATTTGTTTCAGGTCGGCTCTCGTCAGCATACGGGTCCCGATCTGATAGCTCTGGCCGGTCGCCACGGCTTCCTCCGCCGCCAGCCATGTATTCAGTTTCTTGGAGCACAGCTCCTTGCTGAAAACTGCCATGTTAAATACCTCCACTCAGGCGGCGTCTTCCGGTTGCCCTCTGCCGCCGCTCTGTCTCCGTCTCCTCCGGTCCTTTCAGTACCGGGTTTGCGATCTCTAAGGCAGCGGTGGCGTAGTTGCGCAGGTCAAGCGGCTCGTTTCGCTTGTAGCTCGCGTCCTTGATCTCCCACACCGTCACGCTCCGCCCCTTGCGGAACCGCACCACGGCCTTCTCGCTGGTCAGGCCCCGGAAGTATTGCTCGTCGTATCCGGCCTCCTCGTTCAGCGGGAAGTGGCAATAGTTCGGCCCCTTCCGCTCCGGCGGCTCGTGCTTGAGGCGCTGATACACCAGCGCCTTACCTGCGTCTACGCCCAAAACGAACAACGGCGTCTTCACGCGGTTGTTCGTGGACGGATTGCGGATGTACGGCACCTCCTGGCCGCCCTTGCCCTTGATGGCGAAGATGCGCCGCTCGTAGCGCTCCTTGGTGAAGCGGTAGACCTGATCGGTGTGGTGGCCGCCGCTGTCGATGCAGGTGCACAGGATGGGAAGCTGCGTCCCGTCCTTCTTGCTGAACGTCGCCGTCAGGAAGGCGTCCAGATCGCGCCACACCTGTTCCTTGAGCATATCGCCGTATATCTTCTGGTAGCGGATGCCCCAGCTCTCCTTGCCGACGCCCCAGCCCACGACTTCCACCTCGAAGCGGTCGTCCTGAACGTCCACGCCTGCCGTCAGCACCAGCACATCCTCCGGCACCTGGGCGTCGTATACCTCGCGGCGGTTCACCAGTTCGGTGTCTTCCAGCCGCTCGCCCGGCTCCTCCCAGGTCTCGCCCAGCTCCGTGTTTACCCACGTTTTCATCTTCTCCGGGTCGCCCCTGGTCCAGCATCTCCTTGGCAAGCAGGAACTTTTTTTCCACAACCTCCTGCCACCCGCAGAAGGTGGAGGCCAGCGTGTTCAGGTGGAAGCCCCGCGCCGCCGCGCCCGGATTTGCCGCCACGAAATGCCCCTTGATCTCCTGGGCCTTCCAGGCGTATTCACTGCTTTCGCGCCCGCAGCGCTCGCATTTATGGCGCACGCCTTTTTTCAGGTCGTGCCGGTCGAATACGATGTTGGCCCAGCGAAGGGGCTGATAATGCCCGCACTTCGGGCACGGTACATTCCATTCCTCCCGCGTCGTCTCCTGGAACTCCGTCTCGATGCGGCTGCTTCCCTTGATGGTCGGCGTCGATACGATAACGGTCTTCTTGTCCCAAAAGGTCGTTTGGCGCTTCTGCGCCAGGAGCAGCGGGTCGCCCTCTGTTCCGGCGCTGGCCGGGTAGCGGTCCACCTCGTCGCACAGCAGCACCTTGATTGGTCGGCTGGCAAGGCTCGCCGGGCTGTTGTTCGCGCCGATGATCGTCACGTGGCCGCCCGGAAAGTTCTTCTTCAAGATCGTGTTGCCGGAATAGCGGCTCTTGGTGTCTACCAGCACCCGCAGCACCGGCGTATCCCGTATCATGGGAGCCAGGAAGTCCTTGCTGAACGTCTGGCCCATTTCGAGGGTCGGCTGCATCACCAGCACCGGCGCGGGATAGTAGTGCATATAGTAGCCGAGCATATTCATCAGCATGGCCGTCTTGCCGATCTGCGCGGCGGACATGACCACGACCTTGCGCACGTGCTGGTCGCCGATGGCGTCCATGATTTCCCGCTGGTACGGCGCGTTGTCCGTGTGCCACCGGCCCGGCGTGGCGCTGTTCTCCGCACTCAGCATCCGGTAGGTGTCCGCCCACTGGGATAGCGTCAGCTCAGGCGGCGGTTTCAGCACCGCCACACAGCGGGCGAACATCTCCGCTGTCTGCGGGGCAAGCTCAATCGTCCGGCGCTTTTTCTTCATGGTCTGGCTCCTTCTCGCCCCGCATCATCCGCTCATACTCGGCGCGCTTGCATACGGGGAGGGAGCACAGCACCTTCTCGCTCGTGCCCGTCCACAGTTTCCATACGCAGCCCGCGCATGGGTCCTTATTCTTCTTTTTCTCCATCCCCGTCCTCCTCTTGTGCAAAGGCCACGTTGAAGTCCCGCAGCTCCTCAAGCGTCTCGTCAATGGCGTGTTTCAGCTCGTCGAAGATGCTGGCCTGGTCTCCGCCCATGGCCGCCAGAGCCGGGGACAGCTTCGCGGGCAGGGAGAGGAAACGCCCGCGAATATTCAAAAGCATCGTCTTGATGCCGGTCTCGATCTCCTCCGTCCGGTGCAGCTCGCCGCGCCGCAGCGCGTTTTCCATCTCCGCCGCCTCCCGCTTGGCGCGGGTCAGGCCCGCCCGCTCGTCGGCAAGGCTCCCGCTCCGCAGGTAGGAGATGTACCGCCGCGTAGTGGCGCGCAGGTCAGAGGCCCGGTGCCTGCTCCTCGATGATGCCCTCGTCCCGGAGCTGGCGCACCCGCCGCTCCGTCAGGCCCAGCCAGTCGGCGATCACCTTGCTCGTGTACAGGCGCATGGCGTCACTCGTTTCTTGCGATGGCGGCGTTGGCCCACATAGTCGCTTCCTCCACCTTCGTGTGCGCCAGGCTCTTTTCCCGGCTGTCCGGGCAACACACCTCGATCAGCTCCGCCAGCTCCCGCGCCTTGGCCCTCAGCTTTTCATAGCGCGCCGTCTGGTCGCCCTTTGGCGCGTGATAGGTGTATGTGTTTTCAAACCGTTTCGGGTCCATCTGCATCCTCCGTTCCTTCCGGCCAAAGCTCCGCCGCGTCCTCGCCGGTCTCCGGGTCCGGTGTCTCCACCACGCCCGTCGCCCGCATACGCAGGATTTCCAGCCGCTTCTTTTCCAGTTCCAGGCGCTTCTCGTTCTCCTCCAAAGCCCGCAGGCTGTCCGCGATCTTTGCGATGCGACCCTGCACCTTGTAGAGGGCATCCTGCAATTTCAGCACCCGTGCAAAGGCGCTGTCCTTGCTGTACATTCCCATCTGCTGTCTGGCACCGTCTATCTTCTTGTCGCCCCGGCCCGCAGGCTGGCGCATATCCAGCACGCTGTTCAAATACAGCTCGTCCTCCGGGGCCTGCTCATACTCGATGATCTTGGTGAGTATCCGGTGCTCGCGGAACTTGAGTATCTGCATCTCATGTTCCAGCGCCGCCCGGCTTCCCACTGGCGTATTCATCACCAGCTCCCGCTCGGCTTCGCTCAGCGTATCAAAAAAGATGGTGCTGTAAGCCCCATCCTTCTCTGCATTGTGATTGCCCGCCGGTGCGCCCTTGTGGCTCCCGGCGGCGTTTTTATGTCCGGCGCTGTTCCGGTTCCCAGGCTGGCCGCCGCGTTTCTTCTTCGGCTCCGCCTTTTCCCATTCATCCGCCGACTTCCAGTTGCGCAAGGTCTGATAGTTGACGCCCAGGCCCTCCGCAAGCTCCCGGAGGTCTACCAGTTCGCCCCGGCCTTTCCGGGCGAGGTATTCAGCCTTTGCGGCGTCCCGTTTCTCACTCCGCTTCGGCATTTGCTCTCACCCCTGTCTATCCGGTATCCTTTCGCCTCCGCGTCCCTGTAATAGTTCCGGGACCGGGGCGGGCTGCCTCGCAGCTCCTCCCGTCCCGGTATGCAGCGTGTCCCGCTCCGCCTACCTCCGCCGCGCAGCGGATACTTCCGCGCATGAGCGCAGACCTTCGGCGGCAACAGGACGTTTTCCATTCGGTGCCGCCTGCGGCCAGAGGGGACTTGAACCCTGACCCTTTCAGCGGTAAAGGATGCGAAACCCGCCTGGTTTTCCACGACCACAGCGGCCCCCGCCAATGAAAAAGGCCCATGGATTTCTCCATGAGCCATTACTGCACAATATCAATGTAACACGGAAAACCTGCGAAAGTTGCTAACTCCGAAAAATATTTTTCCCATGCGTACCAAAAGCCCAACCCGCCGGAACAAAATGCCCCGCCGCGTACAAGATCACCACCCCGGCGTAACGCCCCCGCCCGCGCGTGGTCCATCCGTGCGCCCCAGCAGCTTCCGCCGCGCCAGCTCCTTCCACCATTTTCGTGACGCCGCGAAAATGATACCCGTCCCGATCTCACGCCCGCCCGCGTTCCTTTTCCCTCGCGCGCCCCCGCCCGCGTGCGCGTTCCATATTTTTTGACCCCCCTCCATTTTTTCGCCCGGACCCGCCGGAAATGAAAAAAATGCATCGCACCTAATCAATTTTTGCGCTCTCGAACCCGCAAAGGTCCTCGTCTGCGCCGGGAGGACCCGCCGCCGGGCTGGGGGAGGGTATAGGAGGGGGTGTATCGCTATCAATGGCGGTGAGGAGAAGTCGTGCGCGTTTGGTATCTTCGCGGGCGGGCGCGTTTGCTTGGCTGGCGCTCTGCTGGTGCTGGCGGCGCTGGCTGGTGGTGCCTGGTCTCTGCATGGCTGGCGGTGCTGGCGGCCCGCTGCCTGCCTTGCGCATGGGCGGGCGCGTTTGCTTGGCTCGCTGGCGTTGGTGCTGGCGCTGTTCGTCGGCTGGCGGCTCCGGCCCGCGCCGGGCCGGTATGCTCCGCCGCCGGTCATCTATCCCATCAGGCACACACGGCCCACGCCGCCACGGCTGGCCCCGGCTCCGGTGAGGGCCTGCCCATCATGCCGCCGCGCCCCGGCTCCGCCATCGCCGGACGGCCCGCCGAAAACGGCCACGGCCCGCCGCCGAGGGTATTTACCGCGCCCGGTCTCGTCTCCTGGTAAGCTATGCTAATATGCCCCCTATAGTCCCCCAGCCTGTGCAATCTGCACAGAAAACCGCCACGGATTTTTGTGCAAAAATAATTCCCAGGCCCCCTAAAGGGGGGCCGTGGGAAGGGATTTCGGCCTATTGACGGCGCAAAAAATCGCCGCTATCATCCGGGGCAAGCGGACGGCCCAGCGGCCACCGCCCAGCGAACCGCCGCCAGCGGCGACCAGAAAGGGGAGGTGAACATGACCACGCCGAACACAGGCGAATTGCTTGTACAGCAGGCCCAGGAGGCCGAACGGCTCCGGCTCTTGATACTCGCTGACGAGTGCAAGACCATCGAGGAGTTCCGCCAGCGGCTCCGCGACCTGGTGAACAAGTAAAGCGCCGGGGGCCAGTCCTCCACGACATCCCCCGACGCTTAACAATCCGGCACGGGCGGCGAGTTCGCCGCCGTCCGGCCACGGGTAAAGCATAGCACACCCGCGCGGAAAAAGCAACGCCGCCGGGGCCGCTGAAAAAAATTTCCCCCGTAGGGGGAACACCCAGCCGCCGAAAAAAACCGCTTGACAAATACACGGCACCGTGTTACATTCGAGCCACAGCAAACAACACGACACCGTGTAAAGGCCGAACAGGCCGGAAAGGAAAAACGCCATGACTAACAACGAGATCATCTTCGAGACCGTCCGCAACACCTTCACCCCCGCCCAGCTCGCCGAGCTGGTGCAGGCCACCTACACCGCCGAGCAGATCGCCGCCCGCCGCGCCGCCGTCACTATCACCGTTGACGAGGGCAGCGACGAGAGCGCCGAGAACATCTTCTCCGCCATGCTGGCCGCCGACACGTTCCACACCTTCGCCGAGTGGAAGCGCATGGGGTACAGCGTGAAGAAGGGCCAGCACGCCGCGCTCACCTGCCAGCTCTGGAAGTACACCGACAAGCCCGGCAAGGCCGCCCGCGAGGCCGCCGAGGCGGCAGGCCAGGACACCCCCGAAACCGACCCGCATTTCTACATGACGAAAGCCCATCTTTTCCACGCCTTGCAGGTCGAGAAGTCCAAGCGTTGACCCAGCACAAGCGGACACTTTAGCAGGGCTGCACCGCACAAAGCAACCCAGCCCCATACAGCAAGCCCTAAAACAACACAACAGGAGGAACACCCCATGAAAAAGTTTACCGGACGTTACACCACCAACACCGCGAAGGCCCTGAAAGGCTCCGAGCGTATCTTATGCCAGGTCTCCGAGGACGGCACGATCTACGTTTGCAACGGCTATCTTCTCTGCACCATGAACGCGCCGGAGTACGCCGCCACGGTCCAGCCGTTGACCTGCTGCGAGCCGGGCGCGTGGACCTTCGACAAGGACGGCAAGCACGAGGACGACGCGCACAAGCTCGATCTGGTCAAGCTGTTCGCCGATACTGTCCGCACCGCCGCCGACGCCGAGCCGCTGGCCCGCGCCCCGTTCACGGTCCAGGCGAAGAAGGCCCCCGCCGCCTGCTACTATAACGCCGCCGCCGATTTCGCCGCAATCTATGACACAAAGTTCATTGACGCGCTTCACCCCGCCGCCCAGCTCCGCACCACGTCCGCGATCTCCGCCGCCGTCGCCTATGTCAATGACGAGCCGTTCGCCGTGGTCATGCCCATCAGGGCCGAGCCGAACGCGGCCCGCGCCATCAAGGCATTTTTCACCGAGGCCGCCGAGGACAACACCAAAACCGACGAGGCCGACAAGCTCCGCGCCGAGCTGGCCCAGGCCCAGGAAGAAGCCGCCGCGCTGCGCGGCGATCTGTACCGGGCAGCCAACGAGATCGACGAGCTGAAAAACAAGCTGGCCGAGCTGCACGAAACCAAGACGGAACAGCCCGCCGAGCAGAAGCCCGAACCCAAAACCGCCGCCGAGATCATCGCGGCCCGCTGGGCCGAGGTGGACGGCCTGACCGCCACCATCAAGGGCGCAACCACCGCCGCGCCGGTAGTCTGGCTGGCCGGTGACACAAAGCCCCACGAAAAAGAGATCGAGGCCGCAGGCGGCAAGTGGAGCGGCAAGAAGAACGCCTATTATTTCCGCGTCGCCTGACCCGAAACCCGCAAGGCCGACGGCATCCCGCCGCCGCTGGTGCAAGTCCAGCCGCCCCCCGCCGGGGCGGGCGCTCATGGGTAAACCCAAAACCAAAACACAGGAGGAACACAAAATGAAAACCACCGGATACTGGCCTTGCAGAAACGAGATCATCTCTGCGCACCTTTCTACCCCGCACAAATACGAGCCGTTCACCGAGCTTTTCGACGTGGGCCAGCTCGACGCCATCCGCGACAAATACGGCGTGGACCTTTACCGCGAGTGCTACGCCGACGCGCTGCACGAGGTCACGGAGGCCGCCAACATCACAACGCATCTTCGTGCCCTGGGCGTCGAGTGCAAGCCGATCTTCACCCCGGACGACTGCCACGTGAACTATATCGCCGTGTTTTCCCTTGGCAACGCGACCGCCCAGCGCATCAACGAGATCGCCCGCAAGGCTGATCTTTGCGTCCTGTTCCAGTGCCCCACCCACTAACCAAAACCACAAAACGGAGGTACACAAAATGTCTTGCTTCATCATGTCCGACCAGGCCCACGCCGCCACCGCGAACGCCCTGGAATACATCCTCAACAGCGGCTTCAACCGCTTCGGCTTCGACGCTCCCGACAGCCTTTACAAGGCCCTGAGCGACTGCCGCGACCGCTATGGCTTCTACTGCTCCGGCCTGATCTTCCGCCGCCTGTACAACCTGAACAGCCGCGCCTATGCCGGGCGCTACAAAACCGATGCCGACACCACGCCGCCGGAGATGCCCAGCGTCCCGCCGCTGGTACAGGAGCGGGAGCGCGAGGACCAGCACGAAGCTGTTGCCGTGGCACTACAAGCTCGCCAAGCTGATCGACTGCGAGATATACCAGGCCAGCGAGGACGCCACCAGAAAAGACCCGCTGCTCCTGGCCCTGATCGACTTCTCCCGCGTCTACACGCATTTCCTCGTTTCCAACACCGCCGACTACAACGCCGCCCCATGGGGCGCGATCTGACCCCCGCCGCCGGACACCTTCGCGGGCCGCACCGGGCAACAAAGCGACCCGACCCCATAAGCGAAACCCCAAAACCAAAACACAGGAGGAACCCAAAATGTACGAACAAACAAGCATGATCGGCCCGCAGACCGCCGAAGTGCCCGCGCCCGCCGTCCGCTACTACGAGATCAACGAGGAGACAGCCCGCAGCGCTCACTACTGCGTCCACATGAGCGACTACAAGCCCGGCAGCGCCACGGCGGAATACCGGCGCGCCGTGGACAAGGCCGCCGCCCTGGTGGAGACCAAAAAGGCCCGCGTCAGCCCCTTCTACCACGACAAGCTCGACGCGCTGTCTCGACCGCTACGCCCGCCGCCTTGCCGAGTGGACCAACGACTACAACCGCAACCAGGCCAGCTATCCCAGCCAGTTCATTTCCGGCGCGGGCGGCTACAATATGCGCAAGCACGAAAAGCAGATGTCCCGTGAAGGCACCCTCTGGAACGAATACGACGAGATCAAGGCCATCTTGAACAAGATCGAGGCCGTCGGCTCCGGCCCGGTCGATCTGGCCGACCCTCACGCCCGCGAAATGCTCGCCGACCAGCTCCAAAAGCTCCAAAACAAGCTCGACGAAAGCAAGGCCCTGAACGCCTACTACCGCAAACACAAATCCTTCGATGGCTTCCCCGTCCTGACCGCCGAGGCCGCCTCCAAGCTCACCGCCAGCTTTGCCGACACACAAGAACGCTGCCCTTGGGTCAAGTCTCCCATCCCTGACTACGAATTGACCAGCCTTCGCGGCAAGATCAAGCGGGTCCAGGCCCGCCTCGACGAGCTGGACAAGCGCGCCCAGCAGGCCGAACAGCCCTCCGACAGTACAAAGTTCCCCGGCGGTGAGATCGTCCGCAACCTGGAAGCGGACCGGCTCCAAATCCTCTTTGACGAAAAGCCCGACGAGGGCACCCGCGCCGCGCTGAAACAAAACGGCTTCCGCTGGTCCCCCCGGTACAGCGCATGGCAGCGCCAGCTTACCCCCAACGCCGAAGCCGCCGCCCGCCGCGCCCTGGGTCTGACCGAATAACAAACCAAATCCCGCCCCGGAGGTCACGAGGGCAGAAGGAGCACAAAATGGAATGGAACATCCCCAGCGAGAACGCCATCATCACCCGCCTCGACGAGCTTTACGAAGCGCTTGACCGTTTCCCCGACAGCCCCATGGCCCCGGCCTGGCAGCACGAGATCGAGCGCCTGAAAGAACAGCTTGCCTACGCCGGATAACAAAACGCCTGTCCTATCGGGCATACGGGGAGAAAGGACACAACATGACCACGACCACAGCCCCCACAAGATACACGATCAACCTCGACGGAACGCTGGAAAAATGGTATTTGGAACACGACGGCGGCGAGACCATTTATCTCCGCAAGACCCCGCGCCCAAAATGGAACTGCGGCATGAAAGAGTTTCCCGCCGCCGAGGTATTCCCCGACTACAAAACCGCCCGCGCCGCGCTCAAATCCCGCTCCAACGCAAAATAACCCATAGACTTCTACACGCCAGCGTGTTATAATGCACCCAAATCCAAAGGAGGCTCCCATGGACCAAAACGCCGACATTTTCCCCGCCTACCGTCTCGTGGCCCAGTTCGCCGACGGCCAGCGCCTCACCTTCGACGGCCTGACCGAGCAGCAGGCACAAAACCGCATGGAGGCCGCGCAGGCGCTCCACGGGGATATTTGCTGGTACGACGGCGTGACCGACCAGCACTACGAAAACGGCCATTTCTACAAGCTCACGCCCCCGCCGCCGACGATCAACATGATCGACCTGACGGACTACCACGAAAAGGAGGAATGACCGTGCCCATACCCGAAAGCAAGCGCCGCAACAACGACATCTACAACGCCAAATGCGACCGCATCAGTGCCCGGCCCGTCAAGCCCGTCGGCAACGCCATCCGTGCCGCTGCAAAAGCCGCCGGGCAGAGCGTCCAGGCGTATGTGCTCCAAGCCTGCGCCGAGCGCATGACCCGCGAGGGCCAGCCGCTCACGATAGACGCGCCCGCCGATCACAAATAAGCCGCCTATGATCACAAAACCGGCGGTCCCGATCACAAAAACCGCCGCAAAACGAACGCCACCCCGACAGGCTGCGACCAACAGCCCGCCGGGGTGCTTTTTATGCCATTCGCAAATTGTTTTCCCACGGGCCATTCGTTCCCGCCGGAAACAGTCTTTGCGCACGCGATTTCACTGACAGAAAAACACAGGAAATTGAAACAGCTCGACCCATGGCCGCCGGGCCGCCGCCCTCACCAAAAGCCAGGTGAAAAAGCAGCTCCCGCCAGCCCTCGATTTTTTCGGCGCTTAATATGTACGCGCGCGTGAAGCACGCTCCAAAAGCTCCTCCGCCATTGGCACCTCGTCCAGCGCCTCGCTCAGGCACAAAATTGCCTTGTCGTGCCAGTTCCGCACGGTGCTGTCCGGCGCTCCCATGCGTACCGAGATATTCGCCCAGCTATGGTGACATTTGTGCCGCAGTTGAAGGATGCTTTGTACTTACCGGAAAGGCCGTCCAAACAGTCCCGCACAGCAGCGGCGTCGCCCTCCAAAACCAGCAGCCGCACGTGTATCTCCTGCAGGCGCTCATACACGCCCCGCTCGTCCAGCCGTATCACGGCAGCCTCCACCGGTTTCCCAGGGCCTCCGCCGCCGGGCATCCCGTCGCCGCCGGTTCCTTTCAGCGTGTCGTACAAGCTCTCCTGCTCCCGCTGCTCCGTCTTGAGCAGGCGCACCATCTCCGGTATCTCGTAGTAATACCGGACGATCTCTTTCACGTTTTTCTCGCGCATCTGTCAGCCTCGTTTCTGTTGCTTATTCCTCCCGCCGGACCTCCTGTGTGCGGTCCGGCGCTTTATCCAGTTCATCCGCGATCAGGATACGGTCGCTTTTCTTCCGGCGCTCTGCTTCCCACCGGGCCAAAAATCGCCGCTGGGCGTGCTGGGCGATGTTCTTCCCGTAGAAGGACGGCATGGGCCGCTTACGTTTCCCCATCGCTGCCTCCGAAGACGTTCTCTTGGTCCTTGTCTTCCTCCTCAGCCACCGGCGGCGCGGACAAATGCCTGTCCAGCTCCCGCCGCGTCAGCGACGCCAGTTCTTCCAGCTTGTCGCAAAATCCCTCGTTCACGGCCTGCACCGGGAAGATCACGCCCGCGACCAGCATACCCGTCTTTGCCACCACATAGCGCCCGCCGCTGTCCGACCGGCGCACGTAGAGTTCCAGAAAATCCATCTGGTCTTCCAGCGGCCCAAGGTATTTGCTCTGGATGAACAGCAGCCCGCCGGGGAAACGCAGCGGCATCAGCACCTTCCCGCCGGAGGAGATCGTCACGTCCATATCCTCCGCGCGGACCTCAGAGCGGCACCAGTCTTCCACGTTCAGGCCCTCCGGCAGCGCACTGTGATTGAAATATATCTTGTCTTGCTTCTTCTCCGACACGTCGAACATCCGGTAAAGCTCCGGTTCCGACAGCACCGGCAGGCCGTGTAGGGGAAAGGCACAGCACCCGTCCCCAAGCCACTGTGTCACAACTCCGTCGCCGTCCACACGGTCGAACAGGCAGAACGCATTTGCGCTGCTGCACAGCGCCGCGACCTTTTTCAGCTTCATCGGCCAGTCCTCCCGCTCTCCGCTCCGTTGATGGCGCGCACGGCTCGGTCCACATCCGCCGCCGTGGCGTTGTCAATCTGCACGATGCTGGTGCCGTCGGAATAGCTGGTCCGGCGCACGGAGCGCTCTGGCTTCCGCATGGCCGCGATCACGTTCGCCAGGCCGTCCAGCAGCGTCGCCACCAGGACGACCGTACCCGCCCAAGTCCAGAAGTTCGCAAAGATGATCTCAAAAATGCTCATGTTATTTACTCCTTCTCCATCGTTCGATTTCACAGTCGGCCCCGGTTATCCACCGGCCCCCGATCTTGTGTGCATAGTCCAGGAACAGGACCGCCCCGGTGAAGCGCACGCGGAAGTCTTCCAGCTCCGCCGCCGAAACGCTCATGTGCCCAAAGGCTTCCTTCATGTCCCGCCACACCGGCCACGGCACGAAGAAAAAGCGGTCCCGGATACCCACGCACACCGCCGCCAGCGCTCCGCAGCGGTGGTGCCGCTCCAAGGTCTCCATCTGCGTTTCCGTCAGCACGTCCCGCTTCATGGCGTCTGTGGTGGTGTACTTCGCCTCGAAAATGATACTGCGCCCGCCGTCCAACGTGCCTTGAAAGTCCGGCTGGGCGTGTGCGGTGAAGCGGCCCACGAAAATACCGCCTTCCCGCTTTTCCAGCACCCGGAACGGTTCCGGCGTCTTCTCCACCTTCGCCCGGCCCTGGCTCGCGTACAGAAGGCACGCCTGACGGATAGCCTCCTCGAAGTCATGGCCCCGGTTGTTGCTCATGCTGGCGTGATACTGGCCCAGCGCTCCGCGTCGTCCTTTCATGCCATACCAGCCTCCACGATATGCGTGGCCCGCATATCCGCCGCGTGCAGCTCGTACACGATGCGGTGCAGCTTCATTGCCTCGTTCAGGCCACGGCTCCCGCCGCGCACAGCGTCGTCCCACGCGCCCATGTGCCAGCGGATAGCCAGGGCCTCCTCGTCTTCCAGCTTCATAAACCGCGCGATCAGGTAGACAGACTTTTCCCCGTGTCCCATGGGGAAGCGGTCCTTTTTCACGTAGGAATAGACCTCGCCCGGTCCCGCGTGATGCTCCCGCACGTATGTATTCGCCTTGCACAGGTCATGGAGCAGCGCACAGATGGCAACGGCCTCCATCGTCGGCTCGTTGTCGATCACGACCTTCCGCAGTTCCCGGAACACGTTGACGCTGTGCTCCACCAGTCCGCCGGGGTAGGCCAGGTGATGCTTCGTGCTGGCTGGCGCGGTGAAAAAATCCGTCTCCCGCTCCATCCATTCCAAAAGCTCCTCTGCGCCCTCCCGGTGGATATACCGCCGGTAAAGCTCTTTGAACTGTTCTTCTCCTGTCATTTCAGCCCTCCGTTCTGTTTTATATGCGCTCGCCGCATGGTCAGGTAGAAATACCATCCTGTTTGCTCGTTGAATGACTTCTCGCACTCCACCAGCTCCCAGCCGCGATACTGCTTTTCCCAAAAACGCACGAACTCCTCGCTGTCCTCCGGCAGCTTTGCTATCTTGTCCAACTGACGGCGCGTGTACTTCCGGTCATTCGGTGCCCGGTGCCACGGCTTTTCCAGATTTTGCGATTGCGTCCAGTGCTTTTCCGGCGCTGTCCTGGACCATGTACCCGGCCATGCTGGCGATACCCTTCGCGTTCGGTCTCAGGCGGTCAGCGTTTGCCCATCCGTACATGACCGGCTCCCGGTCCTTTGTGCCCTTGGTCTCCCACCACAGGTTTTCCACCTCGTCGCGGTCCAGGCCGCCGTTCATCAGAATGTGATGGTGGATGCGGTGGGTCCCATCCTTCTTCCGTCCGATCTGCGTCACAAGCAAATACTTGAGAGGGGGCATGCCCCGCTTCTTCCGCAGGTATGCTACCCGGCGCAGATACTTGGCGACGATCTTCGCGGCCTCCTCCTCGCTCTCCGGCAGAAACTCCGGGGCGTAGGTCAGATGGACCACCAGATCACCCACGCCGAAATTGGAATTGGCGAGTTGAATGAAATAGCGCTTGGCTCTCCGGTCATTGAGGTTCTTCTGCTTCGGCGCAGAGACGTTGACTTTCTTCCCACGCTTCCGTCCGACCACCTGTTGCTGTTGTCCGCTGTACGGATAGATTTCCGGTGAAAGGAAGTTCTTACCACAGTGAACGACCTTTTCCCGTATGAAAGACCTGTTTATCATCCGTGTACCCCTTTGCATCGTCTCCTGGTCCTTCCTCGATGCTTTTCGCAAGAAGGATAATACCCATTACAAGCCCGTCCGCCGCCTCCCGGCGGCGTTGCGGCGCGCCTCTCTGCACCCTGCGTCGAGGCCGCTATCTTGACTTTATCCGTGCATTGTGGTACAATATGTAGTAGGAAATGACCCCGCGCACAGCAAAATCTTGAAGATTTCTCCCCCGGTTTTCGCTTCCCACAGCGAGCGCCGGGGGAGAATGTTTTTTTAGAACAGATATGGATTTCTTGTGATGCGGACGATCTCGTCGATCTGCTCACCGCCCATCTGGCTCGGATACGGCGAGCGGAGCCACCACAGATTTTCTTTCTTCGGAATGGGGATGCCCCGTCCGCCTTCGTAGTTGATGTGGGACACGATCTCCTCCATGCTCATGCACTCCATGTTGACCAATGCCTGCTCCACATCACGGTCGCAGCAGTCATTCCAGAGCATATACAGCTTGTCCCCGGTGATTCCGTTGTTCTGCATACGCCGGAACGCTGCTTCGGCGCGATACGGATTGTACTCATAGGCCAGCATCACGAACGTCAGCGCGCCCGGATTGCCTTTGCAAATATCGAATGTGACCATGGCTGTCTCCTTTGTTCTCCGGCGCTTACGCACCGGAGATTTTTTCGATTTTCGATCAGATGTCAAAGCCCGGCGCGAAGCCATTCGAATAGTAGGCGTAGTAGTAGCTCGCAGACCCAGCCGTGCCCACAATGCAGAAGCGGTTCGTGTTGCTCGCATACACGGAGCGGAGCCACCAGAAATACGTTCCTTTGTCGCCGCACTCCTTCACGCGGTCGCGCTCACGGGTGAAAACCGGGAGCTGGAAGTCGTCGTCTCCGTCGTTCCACCAGGCCCCGTCCGGCGTGCCGAACACGTCCGTCGCCGACGGCAGCCACAGCGGGTCCGAATACTCTACCCGCTCGCCCTCGATGGTCTCCACGAAGGTCCTGGGCACGATGATCTCCCGCCATTCCGCCGCGATGTGCGGATAGATGTCCTCCAAAACGTGCTTGCGGCCCTTGCTCTTGAAATACCCGGTCTTGTTGGTCGCCTCGTCGTTCATCACGCCCTCGTCCCAGCAGTCTTTGAAGACGAAGCGGGCCGAAGTGGGCGTCACGTAGCAGCACCACGGTGACGGTCCTGCCGGTATCCAGCGGCACCTCGATCTCGTCGCGCTGGGCGAGCAGGTGGTCCAGCTTGCCCTCGGCCTTCGCCCGCTTCAATTGGGACGGGCTGACGAAGCCGATGTGGATGCTCCGCAGCCTGCATAAGTCGTCCTGCGTCGCACTCTTTTCCTCCGCCGGTTCCTCCGGCTCTGCCTTCTTGCTCACAGGCTCCTCGGCCTTTTCGGGGGCGTGCCCGGCCCGGAGCAGCACGGCCAGCAGTTCACCGGCCTTCTCGCTCTGGCGGTCCAGTCGGCCCAGGTATTCCAGGAACGCCGCCCGCTCGCGCGCCACCAGATCGGCGTCGCCCTCCACGTGCAGCCTGGCCTCCCCAAATCGCAGCGTCAATTCGCTCATGTGCTTGTCCTCCTTCAATTTATATAGGTATGTGCCGCTCACGCGCTCAGGTATCAGCCTTCCCGCCGTGATGGCGCATCCAGTTCCGAATGTACTGGGTGATGTCTCCGACGAAGCCCGTGCAGAGGTGGATGTCGTGCACAGGTTTTCCCTCGCAGCGGCAGTCCGAGCAGTTCAGACCGTTGTTGCACTGAGCCTCGCAAAACTGGCACATACAGTTCCCGTTGTCGAAGGGACACGGGCTGACCGCTTCCACCTCGATCTCATGGCCGCAGCCGGGGCAGAAGTTCCAGCCGTTTTCCACCGGCCCGTCCGCCTCGAAGGTCTCGATGTACCCGCATCCCCGGCAGTTCCAGGTGTTGTGCTCTTGGTCCACGCATGAATAGATCACTTTCTCGTCCATCACAGCACCTCCGCCGGTTTCTTGAGCCATTCCAAGAGGTCTTGATAATTACCGGAAAAGTCAAAATCCGTATCAAGGCCAAGTCCTTCAACAAGGAGCAGGAATATTTTCTTTTGCATCCCGTATAGCTCCTTTGCCAGCTCCTCGTCGTCCATCTCTCTGAGCTTGTCCGCGTTGGTGAACACCACGTCCGGGCACTCCTGTTTTCTGGCCTCCCGGCAGGCTTTCCCGCCGTAGGTCAGCAGGCAGCCGGATACCCGGCACCTATCACACAGTTTCATACGCTTTTCCTCCCGTTTCCGGTTCGTAATTCAGCCACACCGTTTCCGTTCTTACCGCGCCGCCTTCCGCCTGCGCCCGCCGATGCAGCTTTTTCCACCCCTGCAGGTGTTCGTTGTACAGGTCGTTGTCATAGCCGGACAGAATGACCGGCCCCGGATGCTCCTTCAATGCGTCCAGAAGTTCGACGTGCTGGGCCTCCTCGGCCATCTCCACGATGTATTGCTTGCCCTTGCGCGTATGCAGCATATAGGGCGGGTCCGCGTAGATCAGCACGTCCGGGTGACAGAAGCGCCTGATCACATCGACCGCCGGTGCCTGCTCAATCTGCGCATCTTTCAGGCGTTCCGCCACGGCGGCAATACGCTCCGGGAGCTGCCGCCAGTAGCGCACATCGTAGGCGTACTCCCGCCCGGCGCGGTCATTTTTCCAACCGCCCTTGTAAACAACGGTGCTCCCGTGGGCCTGCCAGTAGCGTACCAGCGTCAGCCGGGCCGCTTCGATGCCGTCCGGCCGGACCTGTCCGCCTGCCTTGAAATACGCCCATGCCTGTTCATACTCGCCCCGGCTGTACGGCGTACAGGCCACGGCCCGCATCAGCTCCTCCGGCTGTTCCCGGATGCAGCGGAACAGGTTGATGATCTCGCCGTCCAGGTCGTTGATGGTCTCGATACGGCTCGGCGGCTTTTTGAAGAATACGGCCCCGCTCCCGAAGAACGGTTCCAGATAGCTCTTGTGCGGCGGCATGAGGGATACAATCCATTCCGCCAGCCGCCATTTGCTCCCCGGATATTTCAGCACAGGCTTCATCTGGCCTGCCGTCTTGAACGTCTCCGCGTTCCAGTCGATAGCCTGTCCACACCAGCCGCAGAAACAGCAGCGGTTCCCGTCCTCGTTGTAGAGATATTCGCCGCTCCCGCAGGTCGGGCAGGCCAGGATGCTTTCATCCCCGTCCGGGTGCGGCGGCTCCGGCATCCGCCGGAACAGAGCCGCCCGGCCCATCCGGCAAGCCTCGTTCACGATCTCAAGGCTCTCGTATGTCTCCCGGTGCTCCGGGTCTAAAATCTCAGTAGCCCGTTCGTAGGTCATGTTTCGCTCCCTTCAAGCAGCATCGCCAGCCGCCCTTGTGCCTTTGCCAGCAGCAACGGGTCGGCTACCTTGTGATACTCGTCCAGCGTGTGCCGCATCGCCGCGATCTCCTCCGGCTCCGTTTCGGTATCCTCGAAGGCGGCCAGACGGTCCAGCAGCTCGCGGACGCCCTGCGGGCTGACCTCGCAAGCGATCTGCCCGGTCTCGTACTCATTCGACGCGCCGATGTAGGTGACGACGCCGTTGCATCTTTTTGTCAGTCTGTTCATTGTTTCTCCTCCACATAGCACCAGCTCTGCGGGGCACGGCGCAGGTATAGCGCCTCATTCCCGCAGCGCCCGGTGTTTTCTCTGTGCATAGCGCAGCTTTCACAGTCCAGATCTTCCGGACACACACGGCGGAAGCTGTTCAGCTCATGGGGTGCGTCGTAGATCACCAGGTCGGTGATGCGCCAGCCGATGGGATTGCCCTGTGGCGCGTACTCCCATATTTCCTTGCGAGTCAGACAGGCCATCCGCGCGATTTCCTCCGGCGTCCCCGTCACGAAGCACGGGCGTCCATGGCTGAACGGGATGAAGCCCTTGCACGTGAACTCTCCGATGATCTTTCCGCCGCCGTAAAATTGCGGCTTTTGGTACTCCGTCTCAATAAAGTCTTCATGCGGGTACTTCGCCTGCGTGCAGTAGATATAGCACTTGAACGGCGGGGCCAGCTTGGGCCTATTCTTTCTGACCTCGATGGTCTTTTCTCCGTTGGCGATTTTTTGACACCACGCCGGGCGGATGCTGATAAGTACAGCTTTTCTCATGTTCCGTCCCCCAGTCTCAGCGTTCCGCTGGAATACAGAGTGTACAGCGTGTTCCCGTGTCCGTCGGTCAGATACGGCAGGAAAACCTCGTCCACGCTCGCCATCCCAGCCTCGATAATCGCCATTTGTGCCAGCACCCAGTCCCGCAGGTTGCGCCAGCCCGTGCGCTCGGCCTGGTCGCGGTCGTCCTTGAGCTTCTGCTGCTTGAATACGAACAAAACGCCGTCGATGTTGGCCGGGAGCATGAAGCCCCGCCGCCCAGTTGGCGTATCAATGGAGAAGGTCACGCCCGTCGGGCGTCCCTTTTCGTCGTATTCCACCATGATCTGACGCGCTCCGTGCCCGGCGAGCGCGCCCTGTATCTCTCCCAGGCTGGTGAACACATCCACCCCGGAGGTATAATTCTTGATCGCCATGCGCTCCTCCTTATCCGTCGTAGCACCCGCATGGAGCGCCGCAGAGGCATCCGCCGGGACTGTCCGGGAATAATTCATCGAAGGTGATCTGCGCGTCTTCAAACGCTTTGTTCTCATGAACTCGTTGTAGTAGCTCTCCCAGGACCAGTTGCGACCCAGCCCTTTGACGTTTACATTCCTCGCAGCCGAGCCGTGTTCAAGCGCGATTGCGCGCTGAAACAGGTCCGGGTAATTCTCCCACAAGGCTTGTATCTCCTTCTTTTTCATGGAAGGGCAGAAGAAACACGAGCTTTTTCCCGGCTTCGGCAGCCCGGCCCGCTCGATCACACGCACGCACTCCTCGCGCGTCCAGCCCCATTCGTAGAGCGGATAATGTTTTTCGTACTTTTTGTCCGCTTCGTCGATGGGGGCGGCGTGTTGGATGCGCCGCGTCTCCCCGGCATCGTAGCCGATGTATTTATGGACGCGCTGGCCGCTGGCCCACACCTCTTTGCACGGTTGATAGTTGTTGCAGAACTTCTCCTGCGTCCCGATCTTGTGCTTGAGGGAGCAGCGCTTGAAGCCGTAGGCGATGGAGGGCAGCGTCCCGCTGTTGATGCACTCCTGTTCCAGCGTCAGGCGGTTGCCGTCCTTGTCGTGATACTGCACGGAGGTGATCTGCGGAAGCCCGTGCTTTTCCAGCCATCCGTTGAATGTCTCGATGAACTCATACGTGTGCGGCTGTTCTCCGCCGGTGTCGGCGAATAAGATCAGGTCTATCGGGATTTTGTGCAGGTACATTCCGATGATCATGGCGGTGCTGTTGGTCCCGCCGCCGAAAGAAACGACATTCATCACTTTCTCCTCTCCGGCGTCAAGATCGCGGCCAGCTCCACGCCGCGCACATTAGCCTTATCGAACATTTCAAAAACCTTGTCCCAAGCGGCAGCGCATCCGCTCGCCGTCACGGTCGCGCCGGTCCTCTCGCCGGTGGTGTAGGTAACGATCACAGCATATTTCATCCTTTAGGTCTCCTTTAATTCAGGGCACCAGGCCGGAATATATGGCAGGAGCCGTTCAATTCCGACGATATACCCCTTGCATCTTCCGTCTGCGCCGCAGCGGAAGGACGGAACATCTTTCAGCCACGGCTCTGTAACGAGAAAACGGCAGCCCTCGCACGTGCGGGAGTAGTCCGCCTTCACTGTGCGCTTCATTCCGCCGCCTCCGAGGCCCCGCCGGTAAGTCCTGCATAGGTCCAGCCATCTTCCCGGACCTGAAAGGCGTCTCCGAGCTGCACCACATCAGGGAAGTTCGCCTGCGTTGTCTGAATGGCGAACTTGTCGATCTCTGTTGCGTGGTAGCTGGCGATCTCTGCGCCCAGCTTGCCCAGGGCGATATGCCCACAGCTCATGCCATCGTACATAGACAGGACCTCCACCGGCTCCGCCGTCAGCCCCTCAAAGTGGCCCATGATGTGCGCGATCACATCTACGGTCCAGCCGTTGCCCAGCATCTTGTAGGCTTGACTGGGGCTTACGGGGAAAGCATAGGTCTCCGGCACCGTTTGGAGGCGCATACACTCGCGGACCGTCAGTTTGCGGATGATGTAGCAACCGTCCCTCAGCTTGATAGGGTACTCTTTTCCTTTGACTGTGATCATCCCACCGCGCACCTGATAGATCGGCGCGTCGATGGTGCCGCAGTATTCGTAGAACTCGCACGAGGTCGTCAGGCAGTTTGTCTTGTCCTTCATGGCCCGTCCCCGCCGCGTCTTGCTCTGCGGCATGGCAAGGCCCACACACTCGCCCGGCTGAATGACTGTGTATCCCAGCTTTGTTGCCTCGTTCACCTGCACGGGAGGAGTGATTGGCGTTGCATAAAGGCCCGTCTTGGCTCCCAACCCTCCGCCGTTGCCGCAGAGCGTCACGCTCTTTCCGTCCGGCGAATAGACGCGGTACTGCTGGCTGTCATGGTCCTGGTTCCTCGCGTCATTCTCGATGGTGCCGATGCGCACCGGCTCCGCCAATACGTTATAGGGAACGCCCTTGTGCGTGTTCGCTGTCACGCAGGCGCTCTTATCCTTGGTGGCGTCGTGGAAATAATCGAAGCCGAAATGATTGCGCCCGTCCTTGGTCTCGCGCACCATGTATTCCATCTCTTTTTCAGTCAGCGGCTTAATGGCAACAGGCTCTGCCACGGCGTTCCGTTGCCTGCGTGCAATAGCGTCTTCCGCCGTAGCGCCATGTCCTGTTTGAAGCGCATAGCCTTTCTCGCGCAACGGGAAGCCGGTCTCCAAAATATCCCGGAGCAGGATGCCTCGGTCCTCCGGCAGCTCGACCGGCACTTGCCTGTATGTACCGTCGGGGTTACGCTTTCCGGCCCAGTAGAGCCGCTGGCGGTTCTGCGCGCTCACCAGCGCGGAATTGATAAGCACGGGTTCCACGCCCAGCTCCGCCGTGATCTGCGCCCGGATAGCGGGTGACATACTCTTGTTGTTTTCATAAAGAAAGAAATCCGGCTGGTATTTGTCGCGGGCGATGCGGTAGTTTAGGAACAGCTCCCAGCCGATGCCGCTGGCCTCGGTCTCGCGGTTCTTGGTCTGTGCGATGCTCCAATGGGTGCACGGGCTTCCGCCAATCAGCAGTTTCATTCTGTTCTCCACCTTTCCGCCGCCGCCATGACTTTCTCGGCGTACTCACGGTTCCCCGTGTCGTGCCCGGCATTGTAGGCCGTCAGGGCCGCGCCGACGTTCCCGGCGTACTGGTCCAGCTTTTCAGCGATTAAGGCCACGCCATACTGAATGTTTTCCGCCGGTGACAGGTCGGCGGGGAAGTAGTCGGGATTGAGCTGCATCAGGCCGTAGCAACCGACATAGCTCACCGCCTCCGGGTTGAAGCTGCTCTCCGTTTCAATGAGGCCCGAGGGCCAGCGCATACTCGACCTCGTGTTCACGGCAGGCGTCCCACAAGACTTCCTGCAGTTCTGCGCTCAGGGGCACGTCCTCTCTGAACATGAATACCTCCGCCGCCGGTTCCTCCGGCTCTGCTTCCGGCTCGAAGTAGATCGTCTGCACCGGCTGAAAGGCCGGGGTCACGATGGCCGGCGGCTCGGCGATGATCAGCGTCTCCCCTGCTCCGCCGCCCGGCGGGCGTCTGCCTCGTCCATGATACGGAGCAGGCCGAAGCAGAAGCAGATGATCGCCAGCAGCATACCCATATAGAACTTGTCCGCTTTACTGGCCCGCATCCGTCTTCGCCTCCAATCTCAGCCACCATGCCGGGCTGTTCCGCTGTTTCTTGTAGGGGCAGCCCCTTCCGGCGTCACAATTCACGCGCCCGCAGCCAGCGCAATTTCTCTGGAACTCCTCGTCCCACGGTCCTTCCAGCACAGGGAGCGAAGCAAGGGAACTCGCCCAGCGCTTCCGGGGACTGCGTGATCTTCTCAAAGTTGGTCATTCCTTTAGGCTCCTTTCATGCTCGGCGCGGCCTTCGGACGGCGGCCACGCTTGCGCAGATTGCTTTGGTAGGTCTTTTCGCCCCGCTCGGCTTTGTACTCCGGGCGGAAGTTATGGTCCAGACCATCTCGCCGGTCCGCTCGTCCGTTCCTGCCCGCGCTTCAATTCCGTGTACACACGGTGCACTGGCTGATACCCAGCTCGGCGGCGATCTTTAAGGGGGAGGCGTTGTCCTTCCACATCTGTTCAATCTTTCTGCGGTCCTCAAGCGTCAGCTTCTTCACCATTCGTCACCTCGTTTCTCCCATTTCAAGCCCTGAAATAGATAAAAAAATAATGCAGAAAAAAGCGTTAAACTTTTTTCTGCATTTAATTTACTATGGGACCAGAATTTTCATAGAATATCCTGTTGAATAAACTCAGAAATTCTTGATTCGGATATCCGATCTGTTTGTAGTGTACTTCCAACTCCCCTGCTGAATTCAATTCACCGGATCGTAATGAGATATGTGAACCACTTTACCTTATCCAATCAAAAAGAATAGCCTGCACTATACGATAGCCGTTCTTCCATGAAAGCAAAAAAAGAAGCCACTCTCTTGAGTGGCTTCTCTCCGTGTTGGCGCTACCTATCTTTCCGGGCCGTCTCCAGCCAAGTATTGTCGGCAGAAGCGAGCTTAACTTCCGTGTTCGGGATGGGAACGGGTGGACCCTCGCCCTAATCAGCACCAACTGCTGTATTGCAACTGCATCTCTACAGTAACAAACCTTTATTCATTTGTCAAGTTCGGAAAATGGTGACCCGTACCGGATTCGAACCGATGTTAACGGCGTGAGAGGCCGCTGTCTTAACCACTTGACCAACGGGCCATGCCTTGCGTCGTGGGGTCCCCACTGGATGGTGCTCCCATCCAGTGGGATGGTACACCTTCAGGGACTCGAACCCTGGACACCCTGATTAAGAGTCAGGTGCTCTACCAGCTGAGCTAAAGGTGCATGTTCTTTCGCTCATTGCGCTTATCTTTCTGTCTGCTCCTCCTGCTCGCACTACGTACTCAATCGCAGGCTAAGTGCCGCTCCGCGGTTGCCCGCGATACAACGCCTGTCGGCGTTAGTACCAGCTGAGCTAAAGGTGCATGTCTTCAAATCTAACCTTCAAAACCGAACAATGTAGTGAAACTTCAAAGCTCCTCTCAAGGCCTTGCCTGCTTCATTCGTAGGTCAAGCCCTCGGACTATTAGTACCGATCAGCTGCACACATTACTGCGCTTCCACCTTCGGCCTATCAACCAGATCGTCTTTCTGGGTCCTTACTCCTTGAAGGATGAGAGATCTCATCTTAGGGGGAGTTTCACGCTTAGATGCTTTCAGCGTTTATCTCGTCCGTACATAGCTACCCAGCTATGCCCTTGGCAGGACAACTGGTGCACCAGAGGTACGTCCATCCCGGTCCTCTCGTACTAAGGACAGCTCCCTTCAAATCTCTTACGCCCGCAACAGATAGGGACCGAACTGTCTCACGACGTTCTGAACCCAGCTCGCGTGCCGCTTTAATTGGCGAACAGCCAAACCCTTGGGACCGAATTCAGCCCCAGGATGCGACGAGCCGACATCGAGGTGCCAAACCTCCCCGTCGCTGTGGACGCTTGGGGGAGATCAGCCTGTTATCCCCAGGGTAGCTTTTATCCGTTGAGCGATGGCATTTCCACTCACATACCACCGGATCACTAACTCCAACTTTCGTTACTGCTCCACCCGTCGGTGTCGCAGTTAGGCTCGTTTATGCGTTTACACTCATTGCACGATTTCCGTCCGTGCTGAACGAACCTTTGAGCGCCTCCGTTACCTTTTGGGAGGCGACCGCCCCAGTCAAACTGCCCGCCTAACAGTGTCCCCCGACCGGATTCACGGCCGCAGGTTAGAAACCCAGCAGTACAAGAGTGGTATCCCAACAGCGACTCCATACAAGCTGACGCCTGTATTTCTCAGTCTCCCACCTATCCTGTACATGTACTACCGAATTTCAGTATTAAGCTGCAGTAAAGCTCCATGGGGTCTTTCCGTCTAGTTGCGGGTAACTGGCATCTTCACCAGTACTACAATTTCGCCGGGCGGGCTGTTGAGACAGTGCCCAAATCATTACGCCATTCGTGCGGGTCAGAACTTACCTGACAAGGAATTTCGCTACCTTAGGACCGTTATAGTTACGGCCGCCGTTTACCGGGGCTTAAATTCAATGCTTCGTTGCCTGACATCTCCTCTTAACCTTCCGGCACCGGGCAGGCGTCAGCCCATATACGTCATCTTTCGATTTAGCATAGACCTGTGTTTTTGGTAAACAGTTGCTTGGGCCATTTCTCTGCGACCCCCCGTAGGGGGCTCCCCTTCTTCCGAAGTTACGGGGTCAATTTGCCGAGTTCCTTAACAACCCTTCTCCCGTTGGCCTTAGGATTCTCTCCTCATCTACCTGTGTCGGTTTGCGGTACGGGCACCTTAGCATACCTCAGAGCTTTTCTCGCCTCCGAACATCGCGGACTTCGCTACTCTAATTTCGCTCCCTTTCGCCCGGGTCAACCAACGCCCGGGTTCCGCTATTTCGAAGTGTCCCTCTGTTTAAGTTTCGGTGGTTACGGAATTTCTACCGTATGTGCATCGCCTACGCCTCTCGGCCTGAGCTTAGCTCCCGACTTACCTTGGGCGGACGAACCTTCCCCAAGAAACCTTAGATTTTCGGCCATTATGATTCCCACATAATTCTCGCTACTCATTCCGGCATTCTCACTCCAGTACAGTCCACCAGTGCTTCCGCTCTGACTTCACCCCATACTCGACGCTCCCCCTACCCCTGTACCTAAGTACAAGCCCAAGCTTCGGTTTCATGCTTAGCCCCGTTATATTTTCCGCGCAGAGTCACTCGACCAGTGAGCTATTACGCACTCTTTTTAATGAGTGGCTGCTTCTAAGCCAACATCCGGTTGTTTTCGCAATTCCACATCGTTTTCCACTTAGCATGAATTTGGGACCTTAGCTGTGGGTCTGGGCTGTTTCCCTTTTGACAACGAAACTTATCTCACGCTGTCTGACTGCTATGCATCAATTATCCGGCATTCAGAGTTTGATAGGTCTTGGTAACCTTATCGGCCCCGCCACCATTCAGTGCTTTACTCCTCCGGTAATCTAACATAACGCTAGCCCTAAAGCTATTTCGGGGAGAACCAGCTATCTCCGAGTTCGATTGGAATTTCTCCGCTATCCACAAGTCATCCGCCACCATTGCAACGGGGTCGGTTCGGCCCTCCATGAGATTTTACTCTCACTTCAGCCTGCTCATGGATAGGTCACCCGGTTTCGGGTCTATGGCAACGAACTTAACGCCCTATTCAGACTCGCTCTCGCTTCGCCTCCGGTACTCAATACCTTAAGCTTGCTCGTTACTATAACTCGCCGGACCGTTCTACAAAAAGTACGTCATCACGCTTTAACGCGCTTTGACTGCTTGTAAGCACAAGGTTTCAGGTTCTCTTTCACTCCCCTCCCGGGGTCCTTTTCACCTTTCCCTCACGGTACTGCTCCTCTATCGGTCATCAGGTAGTATTTAGGCTTGGATGGTGGTCCACCCGGTTTCCCACGGGGTTTCACGTGTCCTGCGGTACTCTGGATCCAGAACTGCCAGTCTTCATTTTCAGATACAGGGCTCTCACCTTCTGTGGCCGGCTTTCCCACGCCGTTCTCTTAATTTCCTCTGGTCATGATGTCTGTCCGCAACCCCGAAGAACTTGCGTCCCTCGGTTTGGCTCTCCTCCGCGTTCCGCGTTCGCTCGCCACTACTAGCGGAATCTCGGTTGATGTCTTTTCCTGGCCCTACTTAGATGTTTTCAGTTCAGGCCGTTCCCTTCGTACGCCTATTTGATTCAACGCACGATGCTCAAGTATTGCTTGAGCGGGTTCCCCATTCGGAAATCCACGGATATAACGGATATTTGCTCCTCCCCGTGGCTTATCGCAGCTTGTCACGTCCTTCGTCGGCTCCTGATGCCAAGGCATTCCCCTTGCGCTCTTTTCAGCTTGACCTATCGAATCATTTGCTGATCCTCAAAGTTGAATTATGCAGGCAATTTAACAGGATTTTTCGAAATTGTAATTGTTACCCATCTATACGATGTTCCCACAATTAAAACTAAAAATACGTTCTTCTGTTCTTTCAAACAAAAGACCTCTCTGTTGCCTTGCTTATCACTTCTTCATTACATTGTTCAGTTTTCAAGGTTCGATCTTCCAACTGCTTTTGCAGCCAGATTTGAAGATCTGTCTTACGCCAGGTCTTCAAATCCAACGACAAATGTCACTGGTATGGTGGGCCCGAGTGGGCTCGAACCACCGACCTTACGATTATCAGTCGTACGCTCTAGCCAGCTGAGCTACGGGCCCGTATGAACTTAAATGGTGGAGATAGTCGGGATCGAACCGGCGACCTCCTGCTTGCAAGGCAGGCGCTCTCCCAGCTGAGCTATATCCCCAAGCTATCTTCGCTTCCCGCAGACTTCATCGCCTGCGCCCTCTAAATTAAACAACGAAAAGTCTTCAGCACCCTGACCTTAGGACGTTACAAGCTTATCTTTCAAAACTTGAAGTCTCCTTAGAAAGGAGGTGATCCAGCCGCTCGTTCTCGAACGGCTACCTTGTTACGACTTCACCCCAATTATCGAACCCACCTTCGGCCGCGCCCTCCTTTTCAGGTTAGGCTACGGACTTCGGGTGTTCCCGACTCTCATGGTGTGACGGGCGGTGTGTACAAGGCCGGGAACGTATTCACCGCGGCATGCTGATCCGCGATTACTAGCGATTCCGACTTCATGCAGGCGAGTTGCAGCCTACAATCCGAACTGGGACGGCTTTTGGGGGTTTGCTCTGCCTCGCGGCTTTGCCTCGCTCTGTTGGCCGCCATTGTATTACGTGTGTAGCCCGGGATATAAGGGGCATGATGATTTGACGTCGTCCCCACCTTCCTCCGTTTTGTCACCGGCAGTCTCGCTAGAGTGCTCTTGCGTAGCAACTAACAATAGGGGTTGCGCTCGTTGCGGGACTTAACCCAACATCTCACGACACGAGCTGACGACAACCATGCACCACCTGTCTCTGCTTTCCCCGAAGGGCACCTAATGTATATCTCTACTTCGTTAGCAGGATGTCAAACCCCGGTAAGGTTCTTCGCGTTGCTTCGAATTAAACCACATAATCCACCGCTTGTGCGGGCCCCCGTCAATTCCTTTGAGTTTCAACCTTGCGATCGTACTCCCCCAGGTGGAATACTTATTGTGTTTACTGCGGCACGAGGGGGTCAGTCCCCGCACACCTAGTATTCATCGTTTACAGTGTGGACTACCAGGGTATCTAATCCTGTTTGCTCCCCACACTTTCGCGCCTCACCGTCAGTTATCGTCCAGCAATCCGCCTTCGCCACTGGTGTTCCTCCTAATATCTACGCATTTCACCGCTACACTAGGAATTCCGATTGCCCCTCCGACACTCAAGATCTACAGTTTCAAATGCAGTTCATGGGTTGAGCCCATGGATTTCACATCTGACTTGCAGACCCGGCTGCACGCCCTTTACACCCAGTAAATCCGGACAACGCTTGCCACCTACGTATTACCGCGGCTGCTGGCACGTAGTTAGCCGTGGCTTATTCTAGAGGTACCGTCTTCTGCTCTTCCCTCTTAAAAGAAGTTTACAACCCGAAAGCCTTCTTCCTTCACGCGGCGTTGCTGGGTCAGGCTTGCGCCCATTGCCCAATATTCCCCCCTCTGCTGCCTCCCGTAGGAGTCTGGGCCGTATCTCAGTCCCAATGTGGCCGTTCAACCTCTCAGTCCGGCTACTGATCGTCGCCTTGGTGGGCCGTTACCCCGCCAACCAGCTAATCAGACGCGAGGCCATCTTGAAGCGATAAATCTTTGGCATAAGAATCATGCGACCCCTATGCTTCATGCGGTATTAGCAGTCGTTTCCAACTGTTGTCCCCCTCTTCAAGGCAGGTTCCTCACGCGTTACTCACCCGTCCGCCACTTTCCTCTACTTCCATTGTCCGAAAACTCTTTCAGTAGATTCTCGTTCGACTTGCATGTGTTAAGCACGCCGCCAGCGTTCGTCCTGAGCCAGGATCAAACTCTCAATAAAATGGTATCTAAAAAGCCGAGGCTTCTTAAATCTTTATCGAGCTATTTGTCATAGCTTAAAACTTTTTATCCTTACGATTCAGACGTAATTGACTTAACCGTCCTCCTCGCAAGCCACTGTACATATTGCACAGTTTTTCATCTGGTGCTTGTCAAAGTTTCGTTGTTTAATTTACAAGGTGCACGCTCCATTCGCGGAACAGGTGTTATCTTAGCACCTACCGCCCCTTTTGTCAACACCTTTTTTCAAACTTTTTGATTTTTCCACAATTTGTTTGTTAGACTGTGCAAAATAGACAGGCAGAGAGGGCGCAAAGCACCCTCCCCACCGTGCATTTGCACTGCTATCAGTTGAAGCAGCCGCTAAACAGCTGGCACAGCATCGTAAAGAGCGTGCCGCAATCAAAATTGCCGCAGTTAAACATGGCGTCAAGTCCTCCTCGATTCTGGAATGCGCCTCGATCAAGACAGGCGGTATTCTACCGTTTTTGCCGCCGGATTGCAAATGCAATGATTGCCAGCGTGCTCAGTCCGCGCTGAGCTTGGCGTCATAGCCGCCCGGAAACATATCGGCGTGCAGCGGATCGTCCCACACCTCGCGCAGGCCCTTTTCCAATTCCGCCGCCTGTTCGGGTGCAAGACTGGCAAGCGCCTCGCGCAGCTCGGCGCTCGGGCGGTTATAGATCATATTGGGAAGCCGCCACTCGTGCGACTCGCCCGCCGACAGAAGCCAGCACTCCACAAGCTGCGCCGCCGTCGCCTCCTGCTGACCGGAATCCAGACTACGGCCGATCTGCGGCAGCCAGACCGCGCCGCCGCCCGTCCATGTGCCGTCAATGTACCAGTTTCCCGCTTCATCCCGGCACGCGTCCGCGGCCATACCCCAGCCATAATAATCGCCGTACTCGCCTTCGCCCGTCGGCTCGATCATGCCGCTGCCGGCCTCCCATTGATAGCGCTGTGAGGACTCCGGGTCATCAAAGCGCATCACGCCAAAGCCGAAGCAGAAATTCGGGTAGTCCGTTCCGTAATACGCGTCGAACACGCGCTCCTTCACCGCTGCCGCCGCGTCATCTGGTTTCCCGCTGAACCAGCGCGGCGCGGCGTTCAGACCGGCGGCGAACTGCGCACAGAACTCGTTTGCGATATTCTCGTAGTCCGTCTCCGTACCAGGAACGTGCAGGTCATATAGTTCTTTCATCACCGCGTCCTGCGCATAGCCGAACAGGAGCTGCGCCGCGTGTGTCGTACTGCTTTTATAATAGGTAGTCTCGCCGTTTCGCGTCAGCCGCAGCACATTGCCGCCCGGATGCTCGTACTCTGCATCCGGTTTCATTGCTCCCCAGGGCGGAATGAACGCGATCGCATCTTCCCCATAAGAAATCTCCGCAACGACCCCGTTGCGGCAATCGTCCCAGTCCTGCTCCGCCGCCGCATACCACGGCTCGTCGCCGTACATCGACGGTTCACTCAGCGCATATACAGGCGAATTGCCATAGCCCTGCTCGTCTGCACCGCGTGGGCAGTCGTATTCATCCACGCGCCCGCCGTCTCGCTCATCCGTCACGCGGATGTGATAGGTGCCTGTTTCCTCCGTGCTGTCGAAGATCGCCTCGCAGCATTGCAGGATCGCCTCCCGCGCCTGCGGGTCGTTTTGCTCGGCATTTTCCCCTTTTTCCTGCGCGCAGCCGCTAAGAGAGAGCAGCGCCAGCACCGTCAGCGCGGAGAGCAGAATACGGCTCGTTGTCTTTTTCATTTCTTTTCCTCCATGATCAAATCGGTTCAAGGGGGATGCTTTATTTTTTAAGACGCAACGCGCAGCGGTTTTGTTCCGCGTTCTTTCCCTTTTTATATTTTTATTGTAGATAACGAAAAAGAGGGCAGCCCGATTCGCCGTCCTCTTCTCCCGATTTTCACTTGTCAGCTTTTTTTCGCGGTGCTATACTATATGATATATAGTCAAAAACCATATAGCATGCTGCGATCAATGTCCGCGAGCGAGTGCGCGCCGCACATGCGCATCGTGTCGGCAAGCTCGGCTTTGAGCTTCTGGACGTAGAGCTGCACGCCCTCCTCCCCGCCGCCATAGACGGTGGTAACAAACGGGCGGCCGATGAGCACCGCGTCCGCGCCGAGCGCCAGCGCCTTGAACATGTCCATGCCGCTGCGGATCGCGCCGTCGACAAAAATCGTCATCTTGCCGCCGACGGCATCGACGATGTCCGGAAGCACCTCCGCCGTCGCGGGGCAATGGTCGAGCACACGGCCGCCGTGGTTCGAGACCACAATGCCGCTCGCGCCCGCCTCCAGCGCCTTTTCCGCGCTGCGGGCGGTCATGATGCCCTTCAGAATGAACGGACGCTGCGCCCAGGAGACGATCTGCTTTAACTCCTCGACGCTCTTGCTGCCGGCCGGCGGCGTCAAGCCCTGCAAAAACGGCAGACCCGCCGCGTCGATGTCCATCGCGATGGCGAAGGGCTCGGATTCCTGCACGAGCGCGAATTTTTCGCAGATCGTGTCCATATCCCATGGCTTGATGGTCGGCACGCCGCAGCCGCCGTTCGCCTTGAGCGCCTCAGCCGCGCCCTCGACCACCTTCGGGTCGGTACCGTCGCCGGTAAAAGCGAGAATGCCCGCGTTTGCGCACGCGCGCACAAGGATATCATTGTATGCAAGATCGTCGTACTTGTCCCCGTAGTGAAGACGCATCGCGCCCACCGGCGCAGCGAACGCCGGAATCTCAAACGTCCGGCCAAAGAGCGTGAATGAGGTGTCCACCTGTGAATTTTCGCAGATGGTGTCCATGTTGACGCAGATCTCACGCCACTTTTCTGCGTTGCGGATAAAGCCCGTGCCCTCGCCCTTGGCGCCGGGGCCGGGCATCGTGTTGCGGCAGACCTTGCCGTTGCAGTCATTGCACGCCTTGCAGTAAGGGCCGATGCAGGTCCTTGCGTTTTCCAGCACTTGCTGATAAGTCATGTTGGTTCCCCCTTCGGAAATGAGTTTGCTTGCCAATATCGTGTCGATCCGACGCGATATCGCCTATATTTTATCCCGTCCTGCCGAAAAAGCAAGACCCAAAGGAGCTATTTATGAATACCGTTCACACACTGAGAGAATATGTCGATGCGCTGCGCGACGCGGGCATTCTGGTCGAAAGCACCGTGAGCGACGAGCTCGCCGCGCGTGAGATTCACTGCCTCACCTACGATACGCGCGCACTGAGCGAGGACGCGCTTTTCATCTGCAAGGGCGCACACTTCAAGGAAGAGTACCTGTGCGACGCACTCTCGCGCGGCGCGATCGCCTACGTCGCCGAGAAAAAGCACAATGTGGACGCGCCCTGTCTTCTTGTCAACGACATTCGCTATTCCCTCGTCGTGCTCGGTCAGCTCTTTTATAACCATGTGACGGACAAGCTCACAAGCGTCGGCATCACGGGCACAAAGGGCAAGAGCACCACAGCCTACTACGTGCGCTACATCTTAAATGACTGGCTGCGCGCGCAGTCGATGCCCGAGTGCGCCATTCTCTCCTCTATCGACAACTACGACGGCAAGAGCACCGAGGAGTCCCACATCACCACGCCCGAGGTGCTTGAGCTCTACCAGCACTTTGAAAACGCCTATGAAAGCGGCATTTCGCATCTTGTGATGGAGGCCTCGTCCCAGGCGCTCAAATACGGCCGCGTGCGCGGTATCACGTACGACGTCGCTGCATTTTTGAACATCGGCAGCGACCACATCAGCCCCATCGAGCACCCGGACTTTGAGGATTACTTCAACTCCAAGCTCAAAATTTTCGACTCCTGCCGCTTCGGCTGCGTCAATACCGACGCCAAGTACTCGGATCGCGTCATCGAATACGCCAAGGACCGCTGCAACCTCATCACGTTTGGCTCACACGAAAGCGACACTGTCTCCTGCCAGCATGTGGAAAAGCGCAGCGACGGGCTCTACTTCACGGTTTCCTCGCTCAAGTACAACGGTGAATTTTCCATCACGATGCCCGGCCTTTTCAACATCTCCAACGCCCTCGCTGCCATGGCCATCTGTATGGTGCTCGACGTGCCGGAGGAGTATGTGCGCTCGGGCCTTCGCAAGGCGCGCGCCGCGGGCCGCATGCAGATTTACGAGAGCCGCGACAAGAACGTCACCGTCATCGTCGACTACGCGCACAACCGCATGAGCTTTGACGCGCTCTACCGCTCGACGAAGATCGAATACCCCGGCCGCCAGATGATCTCCGTCTTCGGCTGCCCCGGCTCCCACGCGCTCCAGCGCAGAAAAGACCTCGGCGAGCTGAGCGGGCAGAACTGCGACTTCGTCTTCATCACCGAGGAGGACTCCGGCGAAGAGCCGTTCGCGCAGATCGCCGCCGACATTGAAAAGCACGTTGCCTGCCCGCACCTTGTGCTCGAGGACCGCGCCGAGTGCATCCGCCGCGCAATTCTGGACGGCAAGGACGCGCGCGTCATTCTGCTGACCGGCAAGGGAGAAGAGACAACGATGAAGCGCGGCAGCGTCTTCGTCCCCTACCCGAGCGACGTCGAGCTGACACTCAAATACCTCGCCGAATACGACAAGGTCCATCCCGCCGCGCCGGCGAGCAGCGCCAAAAAGGCAAAAAAGGACTTTTTGCCCATCATCCTCGGCAGCGACGAAAACGCCTACGGCACGGCGCGGCTCTTCCAGGAGGCCTATCACGTCACACCGCTGCTGCTGTGCACGCAGCAGCTCGTGCCCACGCGCAGCTCACACCTGTTTCTCTGCCGCATTATCCCGGATTTTGAGCGCGAGGAGGTCTTCCCCGGCGCGCTGCTCGGCGTGCTGAAGCAGTGCGCACAGGACTATGAAAAGCTGCTCGTCATCCCCTGCTCGGACTATTACACGGGTCTTCTCTGCCGCCACTATGACCATTTCGAGGGGCTCATCGCCAACCGCTTCATCTCGGATGAGCTGCTTGAAACGTTCGACACGAAAGACAAGTTCTACGCCCTCTGTGAGCAGTACGGCATGGACTATCCCAAGACCGTCGTTGCCTCTCCCGAGGAGCGCGAGAGCGTCGTCGACCGCCTTCCGTTCGACTTTCCCATCGTCGTCAAGCCCGAGAATTCCAATGCACTCGACTATCTCCGCTGCCATTTTGAGGGGCAGAAAAAGGTCTTCTTCTTCGACGCGCGCGAGCAGTACCTCACGATGGTCCACAGCATGAACCAGTCGGACTACCGCGGCAAGCTCATTTTGCAGGAGTTTATCCCCGGCGGCGACGACGCGATGCGCGTGCTCAACAGCTATTCGGACCTTGACGGCCATGTGCGCGCGATGTGCCTCGGCCAGCCGGTGCTCGAATACTACGACCCCAAGTCTGTCGGCAACTATGCCGCCATCATCTCGCGCGGCGATCAGTCGTTGTATGACAAAATGCAGGAGTTTCTCGAAAAGCTCGGCTACGTCGGTTTTTCGAACATCGACATGAAGTACGATTCCCGCACGGGCCGCTACGTACTCTTCGAGATCAACCCGCGCCTTGGCCGCAGCAGCTATTTCTGCCGTGCCGCGGGGCTGAACATGATGAAGCTCCTGACTAACGATGTCGTCTACGGCAAGCGCGAGGACTGCGTCTACAACCACACCGTCGCCCTCTGGCAGAACGTGCCGACCGGCATTCTGCGCCGCTATGTCAAGGATCAGGAGCTCTCCGACGAGCTCAAGCAGTTCAAGGGCACGCACACGCTCTTCTGCAAGGGCGATCTGCCGCTCTCTCGACTCTATCGCCTGCTGCGCTACTACGCCGCGCAATACCACAACTTCCGCGATTACTACTTCGATAAAAAGTGACTCCTGTCAAAAGAAAAAGGAACGGCTCGTGCCGTTCCTTTTTCTTACCAGAATTTTTTCTTTTTGCACATCCACAGGCTCAGCACCACCACAGCGATGCTCACAAGGATGATCGCGGGATAGCCGTACTTCCAGTGCAGCTCCGGCATGCCGGAAAAGTTCATGCCGTACCAGCCGGCAAGCAGTGTCAGCGGCAGGAAGATTGTCGTCACGATGGTCAGGATCTGCATGATGCGGTTCTGACGGATGTCGATCTCCGACTGAAACAGCGACTGGATCTGCGTGCAGTATTCGCGCAGCAGCTGCGATTCCTCGCGCAGGCGGATGACGCGCTCTTCAAATAATCGGAACAGTCCGCACTCCTCATCCGAAAAGTAGCCGTTCTCATTTCCCGCAGCTCGCACGCCACGTCGTCGAGCTGGGAGTAGTAGCGGTACCAGGCCATCGTCTCCTTGCGCAGCTCGCTCATCGGGGTGCTGAATTCCTCCAGCTCACCCGAGAGCACACGGTCCTCCAGCGCCGTCGCGCGGTCTTCGATCTCCTCGAGGCGGTGCAGGTCCCTGGCGATCAGCAGCTCGAAGAAGTCGTAGAGAAATCGTCCGACGCTGTTTTCTATCAGGCGTTTTTCCTTGACGATGTGCTTCAAATAAGGCTCGGCCATCTCTCCGTCGTCCACCAGCACCACGCGGTCCTTCGTCACGAGATAGCCGCAGCAAAGGCGCGTGCCGTCCCTGCGGCCGCGCGGCAGTGCGAGCGTTCCGCTCAGACAGTTGGAGCGCACCTCCGCCTTGCAGACGTGCGCGTCCCGCGCGCTCGGCGTACGGTGCAGCACCGCTTCGAGTCCCGGCAGCGCCGTTTCGTGCGCCAACTCGTCCGAATTCAGCAGCACCACCGCCGCGCCGCTCTCCGGCGCGCGGTCCAGCGGCGTCAGCGTCTTGCCGATCGCATACCATTTCATACCCGTTCCCCCAATGCGCTTCTTTCTCTCCCCCATTGTAGCAGAATATGAAAAAAGTACAACGCCCCGCCAGAACTTTTTCCCGCAGCGCAATATTTTATGATAAAATTTGTAAAAGCGTGAACTTTTTTGTTATCTTTTGCGTCTATATGGTTGGAAGATGGAACACCCCACACACAAAAGGAGGAAATTTGGATGAAACGAAAATCTCTTCGCACGCTTGTTTGCGCGCTCCTCGCATCTCTTGCGCTCACAACCTTTGCCTTTGCCGACAGCGGGCCAAAGCCCCTACTCATCGTGCGCGTCAAAGACGCGCCGCAGGAACCCTACTACCTCGACCTGCTCGCCGAGGGCAACTGGGACGCGAGCGAGGGCAACAGCCGCTTGAAACAGAGCACCGTCATTACGAACAGTGACGGCAGCGAGACCACCGTCCCGCTCAACGAAGATCTCCTCGCCCTGCTGCTCGACAATATTCCCGCCGGATGGCACGCCTGCACGGCACAGGGGACCTTCGGCGCACCGATCTTCAGCCATCTCTTTTCCAGAGGAACGGACGCCTCTGGCAATGCACTGCACTGGTTCGGCTACGTCGGTGTGCCGAGCACCTACCGCATCATCCTCGTCACCGAATCCGGCAAGGTCTGGGTCTCCGATATACTCAATCGCCGCGTTCTGCAATCGTCCGTCACGGTCAACTGGTCGGACGATACGTCGGCAGTCACCGTTTCCGTTCCCTCAACCATCCCCGGCTACTTGCTGCAATTTGTCGCAACGCTCGTGCCGACGTTTCTCATCGAGGGCGCGCTGCTGCTTCTGTTCCGCTATTCGTGGAAGAAAAACTGGGAAGCGTTTTTACTTGTCAACGTTTTGACACAGGGCTTTTTAGCCGTTGCATCTGTATATGTCACCGCACACAGCGGCGTGAGCGCTTGGTATCTTTTTCTTCCTGCTTCCGGCGGAACTCATCATTTTGCTTGTCGAGCTGTATCTCTACGCCGGCTGCGGCTTCCTCACCGGCCACAGCAAGGGCCGCGCCGCGGCCTATGCGATCACCGCCAATCTGGCTTCCGCTGTTCTCGGCTATTATCTGGCCGAGCCTGTCTGGCGGCTCGTTGTCTCGATCTTATGATTCTGTTCACATAACGCCAAGGAGGAATTCGCATGACCGACCAAGTCTTTCCTGATCTGCCGCAAACTCCCCCGCCCGAACCACCCGCCGATCCTCCCGCACAGGAGGAACCGGCCGAGGCTCTCACGCCCGCGCAGGAGATGGCCGGCGCGCTCTCCGCGCCCGAAGTAGAGACGCCCGATGTGAGCGATTCGCCCTTCTGCCGCGCGATGGGCTTGATCGCCGGCGGCCTCGCCGTCACCGGCGTGACGCTGAATTTCTGGAACCTCGACGTGCTGCTGCCGCTGGTCGGCACATTCTGCCTGCTCGTCGGCTTCCGCGCCCTGCGGCGGGTCAACGGCTTCCTGCGCGCGGGCTATGTCTGCGCCTGCCTGCACATGCTGCTCCTTTTTGTTGAGCTTGGGCAGGATGCCGTGATCTACCGTGCGGACACCGGCCTGGCGGCATTTTTCTCCGTCGTTGCCGCCGCCGTGCAGCTCGTGCTGCTCTTCTGCCTCTGGCAGGGCCTGCTCGATATGCAGCGCGACGCAGGCATAACGCCGCCTGCCGCCCCCGCCGCGGGCGCTCTATTGCTCTGGTACATTCTGCTCTATGTCGCAGCGGCATTGTTTGCCTCGCTTTCCCTGTTGCTCGGCGCTTACCTCGTCTGGTATTTCTACCTGGTCGTCCGCCTCAAAAAGCTCTCGAAGTCGATGGCCGCGCAGGGCTGCGCCATCAAGCCGATCAAGGAGCGCTTCTCAAATCACAAGCTCGTCGGCTCGCTGCTCGCCGTCCTCGCCGTCGTCATTACCTGCGGCTTCCTGTTTTTCGGCTCGTACCGCATGGACTGGACACCTAAAGAGACCAGCACCGACGCGCAGGTGATCGAAGCCTATGAAAGGCTCCTCGCCCTCGGCTATCCTGAATCCGAGCTCAACGACCTTTCCGATGAAGACCTTCTCACCTGCCTCCGCGCCGAGCGCGTGGTCATCAAAGAGTGCACAGGCAGCGCTTATATCAACTACTCCAATAAGCCGCAGACGAATGACGCCTTCCACCTGACCATCGTTGCCGTCCAACGGCCCTTTGACCGGCTGTTCGTCGCCTGTCATTTTCGCTGGGACGATGGCGTGCGCTTTTACGGCACGGAGAGCCTTGCCTTTGAGCCACACCACGACAGCAACTCCTGGTTTGCCAAAGAGTTCTCCGGCCGGGTGTTCTATGACAGTCCGGACGGCACGACCTATACCGCCCCTTACATTGATCCCGGTACGGAGCAAGCCAGCCTCAGCAACTGGTACATCAATTGCTTCAAGCAGATTTACTGCGCCGACGTCTCTTTCCCGAACGATGGCACGAACCAGCGCGGCTACGTCGCCTGCGCCCTCTCCAACAACATCGACGAGTTCACCAAATTCGAGGGACTATTCTATTATGTCCACCAGAACGGCCGCTTCCAGTACCCCGTGAAGACCGCGCGCGATTATCAGGACTTCAACGTCAACAGGCCCCTCCTCTACAACGCACCGTTCGAGCGCGTGCAGGATTATTTTGTCCTCTTCCAGAACGAAGACGGCGTTTTGAATATTCACTGATCATTTCAGTAACAATTCCGTGGTTCACGGAGGAATGCCGCAGTCTCTGCGGCACGCAGTCAAGGGGGATATTCTCTTTCACAAAAGAGAATATCCCCCTTTAAATCCCCCAAGAGAAAGGTTTTAGATTGGCAGTCTCAATCTCGAATGACCTTTTTGCCTCCGGAATGGAAATGCTTGCGCGCAGCGTTGCCGCGTTTAGTGTTGCTATACGACTTGGTGTGCTTCTATTATCCGCTGTTGCGCAGCCGTTGGCGGCTCTGCCGCCTTACGGATGCGGTACACCCCTTGCGGGTGCCGCTCTGCCCATCTTGTAGAAGTGCAAACTAATTCCCGTCTACCAGAGTGCTAATCAATGCGGCGAGCGCCAGCAATGCCGCATTCGGCAGGCAGTCTGCCGCCAGACAAACGTCACTCGCGCCTCACGACAGTAAGGCGCGGTTGCTGTCAGATCACGACTCGCAGGGATTCATGGCGAAGCCATGTACACCGCACCCACACTGCGCAGCGCGTGCAGTCATTCAAGCTGCAAACTCACAATGTGCGGGGTCGAGGGGGAAGGCCCCTCGTCCTTTCTCTCGGGGGTTATAAAGGGGGATACTCTCTTTCAAGAAAGAGAGTATCCCCCTTTAGCGCACTCCTGCACGATGCAGGAATCCCCCTCGCACCCTACGGTGCGACAATATGAACCCCCGCCGTGTACGTCTGATACCCCGACCCAAGGCTCGCGTAATACTGCACCGTCACGTCGGCGCTCTTGCCGTCGTCCGCGATCACGGCGTCCAGGACGCCTGCCTTTTCGTCCACGCTGACCCAGCCGTGACGGTAGCGCGGCAGCGTGAGCCCCTCCGCGCCTGTGATCTCCGCGATGCGGGATGTGCCGTCCGACTGCTGTTCCAGCCGGTAGCTCACGCCGACCGTCGCCAGAAATGTCTCGTTCCCCTCGATCCCGACAGGGGCGAAGTACGTGCGCTCCGCGCCGTCGCCCTCCGTCCAGTCGGTGAGCGAGGTCTGCTACGCGCTGCCCTCGCGCGTGACCGTCACCTTACGCTCGCCGCTCTTGCCGGAGACCGTCGCAATGATCGACACGCCGTCGGGCGCAAAGGCAAGGCCGCTGATCTCCTCGCCGCTCGCGAGTTCGAGCGCGGCGAGCTTCGTCCCGTTGAGCGCGTAGATGTCCGACCAGTAGGAGTAGACCGCGGTAAAAAGGTCATCTCCTTGCCAGATAAGGTTGTTGCCGGGGAAGGTCTTGAGCAGCGTGCCGGCCACGAAATTGAACACCACGTAGAGGTCGTTTTTCTCCCCCAGGCTACCGAACGCCACAAAGTAGTTGCCTGCGGTCCCAATGTCCTCAAACCCTTTGAGCGACGGGTACTGTTCGGCAAAGTCCCAGCTTTTCTGTCGATATAGATCGTTGTGTCATCCATTGCCACTCTGATCGTTTTCGGCGATACGCAGTACCAGCGCTGCACCTCGCTCGTCAAAATGAGCTCGCCGTCCTGTTGGGCAATGAGAAATTCGCTCTGGTCGATCAGCTCATTGACGCGCGCTGCGAATGCCTGCTGCGATTCGCCCCAATCGCCCTTCTGCGTTCCGTCCCAGTTCAGATAAATGCTCGTGTTGTTGTTTTCCACGATGTTCAGTTTGCCGCCGTCAAAGGTGTGAAGGCCGTAGTAGTAGGCACAATAGCTGATCGCGTCTTGATTTTTGCCCTCGTTTAAGCTGTATTGCAGCAGCATGTCGCGTCCGTTTTCGCGGCAGAGGAAGTAGACGTCGCCCTCCCACATGCGGTCGCGCATCAGTTCCTCGCCGTTGTCGTCGACGACGCACAGCTCATAGCCGCCGAACGCTTTCTCGCAGATGATCTGCTCTGCCCTGCCGTCGTTGTCGAGGTCGACGGACGCCAGCGCCCTGCTGCCGTCGCTCTCCGACGGTTCTGCGCAGCGGATGACTGTGCCGTCGCCGTAGGAATGCAGCTCGGCGTTCAGCGTGGAGAACAGCAGCTCGCTCTTGTCTAAAAGCCTGTTGACCTCGTCCGCGAATTTCCGCGCCTCGGCGGGCCATGAATCGGCGGAATCGGAATTTACGCTGAAGCTCACCGAATTCTCCGCCAGCGTGGTCGTCCCGTTTTCACTGAGCATAAAGAGCTCGTAGGAATACGATGCCTCGCCCTGATAGATTGTCGGCTCGTAGCGCAATAGCGCCGTCTTGACGCTGTCGCGATAGAGGAAATAGCTGCTCCAGCCCACGTGCGCCAGCCCCAGCTCCGCGCTCCAGAGCTCTTCGCCGCTCTGATTGCTCACCCGCAGCCGGTACGGCTCCTGCGTGGAAGTGCCGGTATAGGAGATCACTTCCTCGATCCCGTCGCCGTTCAGGTCAGCGCGGGTCAGCTCGGTCGCGCCGCCGTTCAGGCGGACGATCCAGCGGTAGGGATGTGCCCCGTAGGGAAGTCCCCCGCTGCGATAGCCCATCACGAGGTAAAGGCTGCCGTCCTTCTGCTGCAATAAGAGCCACTGGTCCATCGCCGTGAGCTCGTCCTGACGCCTGATCTCCGCCATCGGCACTGTCGCATTGACGTCCTCGCCCGTTCTCGTGCCGCGCCAGGCATGGGCGTTTTCGCGGCGCAGCTTCGCAGCGCTCGTGCCATTCCAGTCTTCGCCGCTCGCGCTGCGGAACAGCCAGTCGAAGTTGCTCACGGTCAGGTCGATCTCCTCCCACTCCGAAAAGCGGTAGCTGTATCCTCTCGCCGCCGTCACTGTACCGTACAGAATACCGGTCATGTCCGTGCCAAGTGCGGAGGAAAGCCACAGCTCGGGCGTGGACTTCGTATTGGCAAAGGTCTCCTCATAGCTGGTTTCCCAGACGGAATCCTCGAAAACGGCCTCGCCGAGCGTATACACCCCCGTTGTCATCCCATAGAGTGCATACGACAGCCGGTCTGCCATGTCGATCGGACTTGCCGAATCGCCCTTTAGCACATAGTTTTCCCATTCCGCCTGATTCTCGACGTCCGCATCAAAAGTATCGCCGTCGATGATCAGATAATGGCCCACTACGCTGCCGACAGCATGCACCGTGCCGTCGTCCATCGTGAGAAGGAACCACACCGGCAAGCCGGCGTAAACCGTCTCCGGTTTTTCGATATATGTGCCGCGGCTGCTGTTGATCAGTTCGACTGCCTGTGCCATTTCTTCCGTATCGAGTTTTTTATACTGCCGCGCCTCCCCTTCCGCCGGAACGTAGAGCTCGATTGACGCAACGTCCGCCGCATTCAGCTTCTGCGCCCAGACAAGGCTGCCGCGCTCCGACCTCGGATTCGTCAAAAAGCACACGGCCACGATCACGACCGCGAGCACCGCCGCGGCGGCGACCCAAAACGCGGGCTTTCTATAGTGCAGCGCGCTTTTCACGCGCGTTTTGATGTTCCCCTCGCCGAATGCCAGCGGGCAGGCCGCGACGGCTCTTTTCGGCGCGGCGCAGGACAACAGCGCCTGCGAATAGTCTGCGCGTGCCGCGCCATCCAGCCCCTTGACGACTTTTTCATCGCACGCGAGCTCGATGTCGCGGCAGAAGAGGATGTAGGCGACCCACACCAGCGGGTTGAACCAGTGCAGCGCGAGCACGAGGTAGCCCAGCACCTTCCACCAGTGGTCGCGGCGGGCAAGGTGCGCGCGCTCGTGCGCGATGACATACGCCGCCGTCCCCTCGTCCATGTGCATGGGAAGATAAATGTTCGGCTTCACCACGCCGAAGACAAACGGCGAATCGACAAATTCGCTCTCGTAGATGTTATCTCGCAGCAAAATCGCCGTTGCGAGCTTTCTTTTCAGCTTTCCCGCGCTCACGAGCGCGTGGACGAGCAGCGCCGCCATACCGGCGAACCAGAGGACGCTATAGATGTTGAAGTCCACCTGCGCCTGCTGGCGGCTCACGCCGACGGGGACCTCCGCCGCCGAAGGCAGCGTCGGATTCGTGACGATATCGAGCGTCGCCTGCTCGTAGAGCACCGGCTCGCGCGTTTCGGTCACGATCTCGCTCGGGATGGTCTCGGCGCTCGGGATGAGCGAGAGCGCGCTTTCAATCGAAAACAGGCAGACAAGCCGCAGCGCGACCACACCCCAGAGAAGCGGCATGACCCACTTCGGCGCTTTTTTGAGGACAACCCGCAGCACGAGCACCGCCAGAATGAGCCAGCTTGCGCTGATGCTGAGGTTCACGAGCTTCAAAAAGACGTCATCCATGATGATTCTCCTTTCGATAAAGGTCGATCATTTTCTGCACCTCGTCAAGCTCTTTGTCGCTCACGTGGCTCGACTTTGTAAACGCGGCGACGAACGCGGGCAGCGAGCCGTCGAAGCGCTTGTCGAGCAGCTCGTCGATCTCGGCGGTCTGCGCCTCGTCCTGTGCGATGAGCGACGTGACGACAGTATTCTCGTTTTTCAGCACCCCGCGCTCAGAGAGCCGTTTGATGACCGTGTAGGTCGTCGTCGGTTTCCAGCCCAGGTGCTCGGCGCAGAGGGCGACAAGTTCGCGGCTCCTGACCGGCTCGTGTGCCCACAGAATTTGGCAAAAGCGGTATTCGCTTTCAAAAATTTTCGGCGTTTCCATCTTGTTCCCTCTCTAATCTGTTAGAGTATATTTGTACACTAACAGATTAGAGCATTTCTGTCAAGCCCTTTTGCGCTCAAATTTAGTTAAGTCTTACTTGACAAGCATCTATTCCCTCCTTATAATAATTCATATCGCACAAAAAGCTCCGCGCAGGAGCTTTTTTTATGTTTGGAGAAAGAGAGAATCGTCCCATGTCGAAAAAAGCCAATCCCGCGGCGCTGCTGCCGATCTTAGTGTTCCTTGTCCTGTATCTGGGCCTCGGCCTGATCTTTGAGTACGTGCTCAAAATCCCGATGGGATTTTATTCCATCCCCATCGTCGTCATCTTCCTCATTGCGCTGCTCGTAGCCTGCTGCCAGAACCGCGCGCTGTCGTTCGACGAAAAGCTCACGCTGATGGGCCATGGTGTGGGCGATAAGAACATCATCACGATGCTGCTCATCTTCTTAGCCGCGGGTATGTTCGTCGGCGTCGTGGGCCGCTCGAGTGCGGAGAGCGTTGCGTACTTCATGCTCTCGATCATCCCGTCGAAATTCGCCGTGGCGGTGCTGTTCGTCGTAAGCTGCTTTGTCTCCACCGCGATGGGCACGAGCGTCGGCACCATCACGCTCATCGTCCCCATCGCCATCCCCATCGCCGCGGCGAGCGGCTATTCCCTGCCGCTGTGTGTCGCGTCCGTCATGGGCGGGGCAATGTTCGGTGACAATCTGAGCTTCATTTCCGACACAACCATCGCTGCCTGCAACGGGCAGGGCTGCGCGATGAAGGACAAATTCCGCGAAAATTTCCACATCGCCTTCCCCGCCGCGCTCGCGTCGCTCGCACTCATCCTCGTGCTGACGCTGAATGCGGACGTGCACCCCGCGCCCATCCCTGCCTACAATCTCATTCAGATCATCCCCTATGTGCTCGTGCTCATCGGCGGTATCATCGGTATCAACGTCTTTGTCGTGCTGCTCATCGGTATCGTATCCGGCGCGGTCATCGCGCTCGCGACCGGCGCGACGGGGCAGACCGGCATCCTCGCAGTCAAGGCCCTGCTCGAAAACATGGGCAGCGGCGCGGCCGGGATGTTTGAAACCTCGATGGTCGCGATCTTAGTTTCCGCCATCTGTGCGCTGATCCGTGAGTACGGCGGCTTTGAAGCGCTGCTCGGCTGGATCAAAAAGGCGTTTCGCGGCAAGCGCGGCGGCCAGATCGGCATGGGCCTTCTCGTCGGCGCGATGGACATTGCCACCGCGAACAACACCGTTGCGATCGTTATGGCGAACCCCATCGCCAAGGAGATGAGCGAGGAGTACGGCATCACCCCGCGCAAGGCCGCGTCGATCCTCGACACGTTCTCCTGCATCTTCCAGGGCATCATCCCCTACGGCGCGCAGATGCTCGTTGCCATCTCCGCGGCGCATGAACTGGGCTACGCCATCTCCGCGTTCGACATCATCCCAAACCTCTTCTACCCCTATCTTCTGGCGGTGAGCTCATTCTTCTTCATTGCGATCGACAGCAAAAAGAAGGCGTGACTGATGGTTGACCATAATCTTCTTCAGCGCAAAAAGCTCTTTCTTTTCGACCTCGACGGCACGCTGTACTTGGGCGACCGGCTTTTTCCCAGCGTCCGCGAGCTGCTCTCTGCCATCCGCGCACGCGGCGGGCAGTACCGCTTTCTGACAAACAACTCCTCGCGCAGCGTAGCGGCCTACGTCGAGAAGTTCACGCGCCTCGGCGTCGCGACGGAGGCGGTCGATTTTCTCACCTCGGTCGACGCGCTGATTCACTATCTCCGCGAGCACGGCGGAGAAGACCGACGCTATTACGTCTGCGGTACGGAGTCGATGAAATCACAGCTCCGCGCGGCTGGCTTTACCGTCGCAGAACGGCGTGAGGACGCGAACACACTCCTGATGGGCTTCGACACCGAGCTGACCTTTCAAAAGCTGGAGGATGCCTGCATCCTGCTCGGACAAGGCATCCCCTACCTTGCGACCAATCCCGACTGGGTCTGCCCCACGGCCTACGGCTTCGTGCCCGACTGCGGGAGCGTGTGCGAAATGCTCTGGCGCGCGACCTCCCGCCGCCCCGTCGTCATCGGCAAGCCCGAACCGCTGATGCCGCAGCTCGCGATGCTCGAAGCGGGCGTTTCCGCGCGGGAAACACTGCTCGTGGGCGACCGCATCTACACGGATATCGCCAGCGGCGCGAACGCGGGCATCGACACGCTGCTCGTCCTCTCTGGCGAGACGAAGGAAGAAGACCTCCCCACCGCTGACCCGCAGCCGACGTTCGTTCTGCCGGACGTCGCCGCACTGCTGAACATCTTGGAATCTTAAAAAGGACAAGCTATGGCAAACATCATCGAAATCCACGATTTTTCCGATCCCGCGCTCGACGTCTACGCGCGCCTGACCGAAAACCAACTGCTCAATCGCGCGGATCCCGACAACGCGCTCTTCGTCGCGGAAAGTCCGCTCGTCATCGGCCGTGCGCTTGATGCGGGCTGTGAGCCGGTGTCGTTTCTGATGGAGCGGCAGCATACGCAGGGCAAGGGGCGCGAAATTCTCGCCCGCTGCTGTCAAGATATTCCGGTTTACACCGCTGATGAATCCATGCTGACACAGCTCACCGGCTTTCACCTGACGCGCGGCATGCTCTGCGCCATGCGGCGGCCGAAGCTCCCAAGCGTCGAGGACGTCTGCCGCAATGCGCGGCGCGTCGTCGTGCTCGAAAACGTGATGAATCCGACGAACATCGGCGCGATCTTCCGCTCTGCCGCCGCGCTCGGCATGGACGCGGTGCTGCTCACGACTGCGGGGAGCGATCCGCTCTATCGCCGCGCCTCGCGCGTCAGCATGGGAAATGTGTTCCTCATCCCGTGGACCTACCTGCCCGAAAGCGGCGACTGGACGCAGCTGCTGCGCGATCTCGGCTTCCGCACCGTCGCGATGGCACTGCGCAACGACTCCGTACGGCTCGACGATCCGCGCCTTGCCGCCGAAGAAAAGCTTGCCATCGTCATGGGCACGGAGGGTGACGGGCTCGCGTCCTCGACCATCGCGAGCTGCGACTACACGGTCAGGATCCCGATGTACCACGGCGTCGACTCGCTCAATGTCGCCGCGGCGAGCGCCGTGGCGTTCTATGAGCTGGGACTTCCCCCGCTGAACGAAAAGGAGGACTGACATGCTGAACAATACCGGCTTCGACCTCTGGGCCGACGGCTATGACAAGAGCGTCGGCCTCTCCGACGAGAACGACCGCTACCCCTTTGCGGGCTACCGCGCCATGATGAACGCGCTCTATCAGCGCGTGCTCGCGCAGAGCGGGCGTGATGTGCTGGATATCGGCTTCGGCACAGGCGTTTTGACCTCGCGGCTCTACGAGCAGGGCTGCCAAATCTATGGGCAGGACTTTTCCGCGCGCATGATCGAACTGGCGCAGGCAAAAATGCCGGACGCGCGGCTCTATCAGGGCGATTTTTCCAAAGGCCTTGTGCCCGAGCTTTGCGCACAGCAGTACGACGCCATCGTCGCGACCTACTCGCTCCACCACCTGACGGACACGCAGAAAATCGGCTTTCTGCGCACACTCCTGCCGCTTTTGAAGCAGGACGGCTGTCTTTTCATCGGCGACGTCGCCTTCCGCACGCGCGAAGAGCTCGAAGCGTGTCGAACTGCGGCATGCGAGGATTGGGACTCAGATGAAATTTACTTCGTCTACGGCGAACTCCGTCCCCACTTCCCCACGCTGACGTTTGAATCCTTCTCCCACTGCACCGCGCTTTTGACGCTGCGCCGCTGATTCCCCGGGAAATACGATAAAAAGCCTCTGTATGGTCAACCCATACAGAGGCTTTTCTGTGAAGCATTATTCCTTTTCAGTCGTTCAAATGGTCGAGGATCGCCGCGATCAGTTGCTCCTTGCCCGTGCCCTTTTCGGCAGAGAACGGAATGACGAGCTCATCGTCGCGCAAACTCAGCGTCTCGCGAATTTGGGCAAGATTCGGCTCGATCTCGCGCGCTTTGAGCTTGTCGAGCTTGTTCGCCACGATCACGACGGGACAGCCCGTCTGCACGAAGTAGTCGTGCATCGTCACGTCGTCCGCCGTCGGCTTGTGCCGCGCGTCGACGATCTGCACACCGAGGTGAATGAGCCCCGCAGACTGGAAATAGCTCTCCATCAGCTTGCCCCAGCGGTCGCGCTCGGTCTTGGGAGACCTTGGCGTAGCCGTAGCCCGGCAGGTCGACGAGGTAGAGCTTGCCGTCGATCTTAAAGTAGTTGATCTGCGAGGTCTTGCCCGGGGACGCACCCACGCGGGCAAAGTTCTTGCGGTTGACGAGCCGGTTGATGACGGACGATTTGCCGACGTTCGACCGCCCCGCAAACGCGAGCTGCGGCATTCCGTCGCGCACGAACTGCTTTTCCGACGCCGCCGAGAGGATGAATTCGACCTTGTTGAAGTTGATCGCCATGGTTTTCGTTTCCTTTCAGCTCATTTCGCCCGCACGCAGCGCGCCATGCGCGCTCTCCTGCACGGGAGGAAGATAGCTCTCGTGCGCGGCAGCGGTGCATTTTTCGGGCAGCACGAGCGCCTCGGCAAAGACGGCGTCCACCGTCTCGACCGGCACAAAGCGCAGCTTTTCGCGCACCAGCGGGTCGATCTCGTCGAGGTCCTTTTCATTCTCCTTCGGGAGAATGACCGTATGTACGCCCGCGCGCAGCGCGCCCATTGTCTTTTCGCGCAAGCCCCCGATGGCGAGCACACGGCCGCGCAGCGTGATCTCGCCCGTCATGGCGACATCGCGGTGTACCGCCTGCCCCGTCAGCGCGGAGAGCACCGCTGTCGCGATGGCGATACCGGCGCTGGGTCCGTCCTTGGGGATGGCCCCCTCAGGGAAGTGGATATGGATGTCCTTCGTCTTGTAGAAGTCCGGCGCGATGCCGAGCTCCTGCGCCCGCTGGCGCAGGCACGAGAGTGCCGCGCGGCAGCTCTCCTGCATCACGTCGCCCAGGTTGCCCGTGAGCTCGACCTTGCCGCTGCCATCCATCACGCCGACCTCGACGGGCAGAATTTCGCCGCCCACCTCGGTCCACGCAAGGCCGTTCACCACGCCGACAAGGTCCTTTTCGGGAATCTTCTCCTGTGCAGCACGCGGCGCACCGAGGAAGTCCTTGATGTTCTTCTCTGTCACGGTGACTCGCTTTACATCGCTTGTGGCAAGCTGCATTGCCGCCTTGCGGCAGATCTTGCCGAGCTGACGCTCAAGCGAGCGCACGCCGCTCTCGCGCGTGTAGAGCGCGATGGCCGCGCGGATGGCGCTCTCGTCCACGCGCAGGCTCGAGGCCGTCAGCCCGTGGGCCTGACGCTCCTTGGGCAGCAGGTGCCGCTGCGCGATCTGCACCTTCTCCTCGTCCGTGTAGCTGGGGATTTCAATGATCTCCATGCGGTCGAGCAGCGGGCGCGGAATGGTGTCGAGCGTGTTGGCCGTCATGATGAACATCACGCGGCTCAGATCGACGGGAATTTCAAGATAATGGTCGCGGAAGGCGTAGTTCTGCTCGCTGTCGAGCACTTCGAGAAGTGCGCTCGCGGGGTCGCCGCGCCCGTCGCTTCCCATCTTGTCGACCTCGTCGAGCACGAGCAGCGGATTCATCGAGCCGCTGCGGGAGATAGCCTCGATGATGCGGCCGGGCATCGCGCCGATGTAGGTCTTGCGATGGCCGCGGATGTCCGCCTCGTCGCGCACGCCGCCGAGCGACAGCCGCGCGACCTTGCGGTTCATCGCCTTGGCGACCGACAGCGCGATCGACGTCTTGCCGACGCCCGGAGGGCCGACGAGACATAAAATCTGCCCCTTCGCCTCGGGGTTGAGCTGGCGCACGGCGATGAACTCTAAAATGCGCTCCTTGACCTTCTGCAAGCCGTAGTGGTCGCGGTCAAGAATCTTGCGCGCGGCGTCTACGCTGGCGCGCTCCTTCGTCTCCTCGCCCCAGGGCATTTCCATGCAGGTGTCGAGATAGTTGCGCAGCACACTCGCCTCGGCGCTGCCGAACGGCTGCTTGGCGAGCTTGTCCACATCTTTCAGCAGCTTGCGCTCCACTTCTTCGCTCAGGTGCGCCTTGCTGATCTTCTCGCGGTACTCGTCGAGTTCTTCGTCCTCCCCGCCCTCACCGATCTCGTTCTGTAAGACCTTGATCTGCTCGCGCAGGACAAAATCCTTCTGAATTTTTCCGACGCGGGAGCGGACCTTGCTTTCAATGTCCTGCTCCATGGCGGTAACTTCGATCTCGCGGCGCAGAATCTCGTTCATGCGCTGCAATCTCGGCAGCGGGCGCAGCTCGTCGAGGATATCCTGTTTGTCCTGATAGCGCAGGTTGAGCTGCTGGGCGATAAAGTCAGCGAGATAGCCGGGATCGTTCGTCGATAAAATGGCGGCGTAGACATCGTCCGGCAATTTCTGCGCGAGCTCGGCATATTCCGTCACGCTGGCGTAGGTCTGGCGCAGCATCGCTTCCGTCCGCTTGCTATGGCGCGAGGTGGCCGGCTCATCGATGAGCTCGACCTGCGCCTGCAAAAACGGCTCGCGCTGCCACAGCCGCTTGAGGCGGGCGCGGCACGCGCCCTCCATCATCACGCGCAGCACGCGGTCGGACACGCGCAAAATCTGCGTCACGCGCGCGACCGTGCCGATCTCGTACAGGTCTTTTTCCTCCGGCTGCTCCACGCCGATCTCACGCTGGGTGACGAGAAAAATCTCCTCCCCGTTTTCCATGGCGCGCTCAAGCGCGTGCACGGAGATCGGACGCTCAAGGTCAAAGCTCGTGTTCATGCGCGGGAACACATTGAGCCCGCGCATGGCGATGACCGGAAGATTTTTTGTTACAGGTTCCATGGGGTTTCTCCTTATGAAGCGGAGTCTGCCGGCAGCGACGGCTGCGGCGCCTCCCCTTCTTTCTCTGTGCGGTGGGAAATTTTCGGCTGTTCCGTCCCCTGCACGCAGCCCGGCGTGATGGTCACGCGGTCGATCGTGCGGTCGGACGGGATGTCGTACATCACGTTCATCAGCAGACCCTCCATTACCGCGCGCAGGCCGCGCGCGCCGATCTTGCGCTCGATGGCCTTGTCGGCAATCGCCTCGAGCGCCTTGGGCTCGAACGTGAGCTCAGCGTCGTCGTAAGAAAACAGCTTTTGATACTGCTTGACGAGCGCGTTTTTCGGCTGGGTCAGGATCTTGACAAGGTCGTCGCGCGTCAGCGCGTCGAGCGCCGTGATGACCGGCAGTTCTGCCGACCAGCTCGGGGATGATGCCGAACTTCAAGATATCGTGCGGCTGCACCTCGCGTAAAAATCTTGCTTTCATCCACGTCGTTTTTGCTCTTGAGCTCCGCGCCGAAGCCCATCGACTTGCGGTCGAGACGGCTCTCGATGATCTTCTCGATGCCCTCGAACGCGCCGCCGCAGATGAAGAGGATGTTGTGCGTGTCGATCTGGATGAACTCCTGATGCGGGTGCTTGCGGCCGCCCTGCGGCGGGACGTTGGCAACCGTGCCCTCGACGATTTTCAGCAATGCCTGCTGCACGCCCTCGCCGGAAACGTCGCGCGTGATGGAGGTGTTCTCGCTCTTGCGGGCGATCTTGTCGATCTCGTCGATATAGATGATGCCGCGCTCGGCGAGCTCCACGTCGTAATCCGCCGCCTGAAGCAAGCGGAGCAGAATGTTTTTCCACATCGTCGCCGACGTAGCCCGCCCGGTGAGGGTCGTCGCGTCCGCGATGGCGAACGGCACCTTCAGAATGCGGGCGAGCGTCTGGGCAAAGAGCGTCTTGCCGCTGCCAGTGGGGCCGAGGAGCAGGATGTTGCTCTTTTGCAGCTCCACCTCGTCGTCGCCGCCGAAGAAGATGCGTTTATAGTGGTTGTAGACGGACACGGACAGCGCGACCTTGGCCGCCTCCTGCCCGATGATATACTGGTCGAGCACCTCGCGAATTTCGCGCGGCGTGGGGATGGAGTCGGGCGCTTCCAGCTCGTCGTGCGGCTCATAGCCGTCCTCCAGCACGTCCATGCACAGGCGGACGCACTCATCGCAGATGCGCACGCCCGGCCCCTGGATCATGCGGTGCACTTCGTGCTCGCTCTTGCCGCAGAACGAGCAGCGAAGCTCTTTTTTCCTATCTTCACTCATAAGTCAAACTGTCCTTATCTCTTGTAAATGACCTTGTCCACAAGGCCGTAGGCCTGCGCCTCGTCGGCCGTCATCCAGTGGTCGCGCTCGGAGTCGAGCTTTGACCTGCTCGGGCGTCTTGCCGGTGTTCTCGGCAGGATCTTATTCAAGCGCTGCTTGATGCGCAGGAAGTGCTCCACGTCGCTCTCCATATCCGTGACCTTGCCCCTGCGTACCGGCGGAGGGCTGGTGGATCATAATCTCCGCGTTCGGCAGCGCAATGCGCTTGCCCTTGGCACCGGACGAGAGCAGGAACGCGCCCATGCTGGCGGCGAGGCCGACGCAGATGGTGGACACGTCGCACTTGATATATTGCATCGTGTCGTAGATCGCCATGCCGGCCGTCACACTACCGCCGGGGAGTTGATATAGAGCTGGATGTCCTTGTCGGGGTCCTTGGCTCGAGGAATAAAAAGCTGCGAAACGATCAGGCTCGCGGTCGCGTCGTTGACCTCCTCGCCGAGGAAGATGATACGGTCTTCCAGAAGGCGGGAGAAAATATCGTAAGAGCGCTCGCCGCGGTTGGTCTGTTCAATGACGTAAGGGACTAAACTCATCTTGGTAACCTCCTTGTTCATACCCTGTTCAAAAAATTGGTATGTACACAATCAACCACAAATGGCAGGCATTTGTGGTTGATCGTCGTTTCTATCTATTATGGCCGCTTTGCCGATTATTCAGCCTTTTCTTCTTCCTTCTTGGCGGACTTTTTGGCAGCGGTCTTCTTGGCGGGCTTTTCCTCGCCTTCAGCGGCTTCGCCCTCGGCTTCCTTCTTGGGAGCCTTCTTCTTTCGATCTTGGCGCTGTCGACCACGAGGTTGACGGCCTTGTCGCGGATGATCTGTGCACGGATGGACATCTCGTCAAGATACTTCTTCAGCTCGCCCACGTCCATGCTGTACTTCTCAGCAAGGTCGTTGTACTGCTTTTCGACCTCCTCGTCGGTGGCCTCGAGGCTTCTCTTCCTTGATGATGGCGTTCACAGCGAGGTCCATGCGCACCTGACGCGTCGCGGGCTCCTTGCCGTCCTCCAGGAACTTGGCTTCATCCATGTTGGTCATCATCTTGCAGTACTGGTCATCAGGGGATGCCCTGAGACTGTAAGCGCTGCTTGAACTCCTCGAGGAAGCGGGCGCACTGCTCGTCGATCAGCGCGTCGGGGATGTCGCACTCGATGTTCGCGGCGACCTTCTCCATCAGCTCGTTCTCGACGGCATACTTGGCGGACTGCTCGCGCTGCTCGGTGACCTCGCGCTTGATGCTGTCCTTGAGCTCCTTGAGCGTGTCGTACTCGGACACGTCCTTGGCGAAGTCGTCATCAAGCTTGGGAAGCTCCTTGCACTTGATCTCCTTGGCCTTGACGTGGAAGACGACCTTCTTGCCGGCGAGGTCCTTGTGATAATCCTCGGGGAAGGTGATGTCGAGATCCTTCTCTTCGCCGGCCTTCATGCCGATGACCTGATCCTCAAAGCCGGGGACGAAGCTGCCGGAACCGAGCTCGAGCTCGTAATTCTCGCCCTTACCGCCCTCGAACGCTTCGCCGTTGTCGAAGCCCTCGAAGTCGATGACGGCGATGTCGCCCTTCTTGGCCTTGCGGTCGACGGAGACGAGGCGGGCGTTGCGCTCGGCCATCTCATTGAGGCGCTCCTTGACATCGTCGGCGCTGACCTTGATCTCTTCCTTCTCAGCCGTCAGGCCCTTGTACTCGCCGAGCTTGACCTCGGGATACACGGCAACGGTCGCCTTGAAGGTGAAGCCGTTCTCGTCGATCTTGTCGTCCACGATCTCGATCTCGGGATAGCCGACAACGTCGAGGCCGCTCTGGCCGATGGCCTGCGTATATGCCTCGGGCAGGGCGATGTCAACGGCATCGCTGTAGAAAACGCCCGCGCCGTAGAGCTTTTCGATCATCTTGCGGGGGGCCTTGCCGGGGCGGAAGCCGGGAATGCTGAGCTTGCCGCGGGCCTTGGCGTAGGCCTTGGCAACGGCGGCTTCAAATTCCTCCGCGCCGACCTCGACGGTCACCGCGACTCTGCTCTTTTCCAGCTTTTCAACATTTTTGACAGTCATGATTTCTTTTTCCTCCGTTTAACATCAGATAATGATGCTTTTGCAAAGTGGAATTATACCATAGCTTCCTCAAAATTTCCACCCTTTTTTGCATCAATTTATGTCTTAATTGCAAATTTTTACAGGCTGAAAGGCGACATAATCCGCCGCGATCAGCGCATATTCGGTTTTTTCGCGCATCCCCTCGAACGCGCGGCGGTGCGTGTAGCCGTGCAGATGCCCGTAATAGCAGCGCTCGACCTCGTATTTGTCGAGAAGCTCGAGCATCTCGGGACACTTGTAGCCCTGATAGATGGGCGGATAGTGCAGAAAGCAGTAGATGGGCTTCCCCTCCGCCGCCTTGAGCGACGCTTCAAGCCGCAGCGCCTCGCGCGCGAGCATCTTGCCCGTGTGCGTGCCCGCGGCGTCCTCTTCATAAAACCAGCCGCGCGTGCCGCAGATGGCGTGGCCTCCGTAGAAAAAGGCGTTGTTGTAAAGGATATCGAGCGTTGTGATGTCGTGCTCGGCAAAAAACTTTTTCATCTTCGACGCCGTGCCCCACCAGTAGTCGTGGTTGCCCTTTAAGAGAATCTTCCTCCCCGGCAGCGCGTCAATAAACTGAAAATCCGGCAGCGACTGCTCGAGCGACATCCCCCACGAGATATCCCCCGCGATGACGATGACGTCGTCATCGTTGAGCTTCGAGAAATTTTCCCGAATGCGCTCGACATAGTTTGCCCACTTGGGGCCGAACACGTCCATGGGCTTGTTCGTGCCGAGCGATAAGTGCAGGTCGCCGATCGCGTATAATGCCATCGCGTGCCTCCCTTCCAAAGTCAGATCAAAATGCGTTTTCGATGTAGGCGATGCGCGTCTTGCCCGCGCTGCGGTGCACATCGGTGTAGACCTCCGCCACGTCGAAGCGGGCGGGCACATCCAGCTCGCGCTCGCTCAAGTACAAAAGCGCCGCGGCACGCAGCTTTTCCTGCTTTTTCACCGTGACGTACTCGCGCGGCGCACCGTACTGCAAATTTGTGCGCAGCTTCACCTCGACGAACAGCAGCACGCCGTCCTTCTCGGCGATGAGGTCGATCTCGCCGAAGCGGCAGCGCCACTCTCGTTCCACGATGCGGCAGCCGCGCTCGCTCAGATACTTTTCGACCAGCGCCTCGCCCCAGTCGCCGTCCTGCTTCGTGCTCATCGCCGCGCCTCCCACTTTTTGAGGAACGCCATGCGGTGCACGGGGCTCGGGCCGTACTGATCGAGCATCTGGTAGTGGAGCTTTGTGCCGTAGCCCTTGTGCCTGGCGAACTGATACTCGGGATACATCGGGTCGAGCACTTCGACCACATAATGGTCACGGCTGACCTTCGCCAGCACGCTCGCCGCGGCGATGGATAAGCTCGCGCCGTCCCCGCCGACGATGGTCTCGTGCGGCGTGGTGATCTTTGCCGACGCGCCGTGGTCGCGGTTGCCGTCGATGAGCGCATAGTCCGCTGGGATTTGCAGCGCATCGATGGCGAGCTGCATCGCCTTCATGCGTGCGCTCAAAATATCCGTTGCGTCGATCTCCTTCTCGTCGACGGACGCGATGGCGTAGGCGACGGCTTTTTCACAGATGACGGGAAACAGCGCCTCGCGCTTTTTCTCCGTCATCTTCTTGGAGTCATTCAGCCCCTCGATCTCACAGCCCTCCGGCAGGATGACGGCGGCGGCGTACACAGGGCCCATCAGCGGCCCCGCGCCCGCCTCGTCCACGCCGCAGACGGATGAAAAGCCCGCGGAGCGGGCTTTGTCCTCGTAGTGTAGGTTGACGCTCATGTGCGCTCACCCTCCGGCGGGAATTCGAGCGTAAAGCGGCCGAGCTTGCCGCCGCGGAACTCGTCGAGCAGGATACGGCTCATGCGCTCGGTGTCGACCTCGCCGCCGGAGATCAGAAAGCCGCGCTTGCGCCCTGCCTTTTCGAGCAGTGCATAGCCGTCGTCCTCTTCCGAAACGGTGAGCTTGTAGCGCTCCTCGATGGCCTTGGGATAATTTTTGCCGAGGTAATCCATCAGGCGCATGGCGAGCTCTTCGATGTCGATGACCTCGTCGCGGATCGCGCCGGTGAAGGCTAAACGCACGCCGACGCTGCTGTCCTCGAATTTTGGCCACAGGATGCCTGGCGTATCAAGGAGCTCGAGCGTCTTGTCGACCGGCACCCACTGCTTCGTGCGCGTGACGCCGGGGCGGTCCTCCGCCTTGGCGCTCTTGCGGCCGGAGACCTTGTTGATGAACGTCGACTTGCCAACGTTCGGAATGCCGAGTACCATCACGCGCAGCACACGGCCGATCTGGCCCTTGGCCTCGTAAGAGGCGATCTTATCGTGCAGCAGCGTGCGCACGGCGGAAGAAAACTGCTTCACGCCCCCGCCCTGCTTCGCGTCCGTTTCGATGACGGCGCAGCCGAGCGAGCGGAAATACGCCGCCCACTTTTTCGTCATCTCAGGGTCGGCCTGATCGACGCGGTTCAAAACGATCAAACGGGGCTTGCCCGCTGTCAGTTCGTCCACATCGGGGTTGCGGCTGCTCATCGGGATGCGCGCGTCCAGAATTTCGCACACGGCGTCCACGTTGCCGAGCTCCGCCGTGATCATGCGGCGGGTCTTGGTCATGTGCCCCGGGAACCAGCTCAGAGAATCCAACTGCATTTGCTCGTCCCCCTTTACTGCAAAAGGCCGATGCGGCCAAACTCGCGCTGCTCGGTCAGATAGTCGCGTCCCGGGAAGACGAGGAACACCGCCTTGCCGATCAGAAGGCGCGTGTCCACCGTGCCGAGCGAGGAATCGCGGCTGTCGTTCGAATGGTTGCGGTTGTCACCCATGAGGAAGACTTCGCCCTCCGGCACGGTAAGCGGGAACACGGTGCCCTCTTCGCGATAGGTGTAGTCGTTGATGTAGTCCTCGTCCAGAAGCTCGCCGTCCACATAGACCTGACCCAAGTTAAAGTCGATGTCCACGGTCTGGCCCGCGGTGGCGATGACGCGCTTGACGATGGGCTTCGAGTCAAAGGTCTCCTTGTGCGCGATGACGATATCGCCGACCTGATAGTCGCCGCAGAGCAGCGAGTTGACGACGAGAAGCCGGTCGCCGTCCTGCAGCGTCGGGATCATTGACGGGCCGGAAACGCCCATCAGCCGCACAAGAAACGTAAACACCAGCACAACGACCAGCAGCGCCGAGACGAGAGACGAGACCGTCTCATACACGTCGCGTCCGGGGATCTTTTCCACGATCTCCTCCTGCGGCTGCTCGCTGATCTCCATTTTCTGATCAAATTCGTCCATTTCGGTCTCCTAAACCCAGCGCCGCGCAGCGGCGGACTAACAGTCTCCCTCTGCGGCAAAATGCGCCTGATTTTCTAATGTATTATTGTAGCACGCTTTTTGAAAAAGGCAACAAAAAAAGCATGGCGGAAACGCCATGCTTTTTTGTTCTCAAAGAATCTGCCTTACAGCTTCTCGCGGATCTTGGCAGCCTTACCGACGCGGCCGCGCAGGTAATACAGCTTGGCGCGGCGAACATAACCGCTGCGCACGGTCTCGACCTTCTCGATGAGGGGGGAGTGGATGGGGAACACCTTCTCGACGCCGACGCCGTAGGCAAGACGACGAACGGTGAAGGTCTCCTCAAGACCGCCGTGCTTCTTCGCGATGACGATGCCCTCGAAGACCTGGATACGCTCGCGGGGGAGCCTTCCTTGATCTTGACATGAACGCGGACGGTGTCGCCGACGTTGATGACGGGCATTTCCTTTTTCAGCTGCTGGGATTCGAGCTCTTTGATGAGATCCATGGATATTTTCCTCCTATTTATAGGCGTTCTTGACCGCTTTTCTTCGGCGCTGTCGGGACTCTTTCACCCGCGCACGGCAGAGGACCGCCCTTTTCAAGCTATGGTAGCATATCACATCCCCAACGGGAATGCAAGCATTATTTTTGCAAAAAGCACGGCAGAAATCAGCGGAAAACGTTCATTTCCGCGTCGTAGACCTCTTTTCGGCGCACGCGAACAAAGTCCGGCGCGATCTCCGGCAGGTGCCGCGCGACCGCCGCGCCGATCAGCGCGGGGTTGAGGCCCGGGTCCTGCGCGGCGACGACCGCATCGGCGAGGATCACGCCCTCCCCCTCCGTCAGCGTGAGCGAGCGGATGAGCGGCGCAATGTTGAGCTCGGTCATGCCCTTGTGCTTCGTGCGCTTTTCGACAAAGATCTCCTCCTGCGTAAAAAACTTTCGCGGATGCGCTCGCACGCCCCTCGGGCACGCCGTTGTCGTATTCCATTTCGAGCTGTGCGCGCAGGTTGACCATCTCGCACGGGGCGCGTCACGCAATAGCAGTCCAGCACGCGAAGGCCCGCGGGCATGCCGGTGTTCAGCGCCTCGGCCACGCCCTCGCCCGTGCTGTCTTCCACGCTTTCAAAATCGAGGATCTCGCAGTCGCTCGACTGCCCCACGGGCAGGGGCAGCACGATGGGACAAAATGGGGTGCGGGTGGAAGCCGTTGGAGTGCTTGATAGAAAGGCCCGCGCGCGGGAACACACGCTGGAACGTGCGCATCACGTCAAGATGCGAAATGTAGGACGCCTGATGCTCCTTGACAAAAACCAGCCGCAATTTAGACATCGCATTTCCCTCCCACCAGGCAGTTTGCGCCGCAGGCGTTGCAGTGCGTGCGGCAATCCGGCGTCGTCACGCCCTCATAGCTCAGCGCGTGCTCACGCTTCAAATACCCCGGTGCAACGCCGCAGGAGATCATGCTCCACGGCAGAATTTCATCCTCGCTGCGGCGGCGGTTGGCGTAAGTGCGGGTCAAGGCCGCACTCCTCAAAGGCCTCCATCCAGCGGTTCAGATCAAAATAGTCCTCCCACGCGCTGAGCGTTTCGCCCTTGCGCCACGCGGTCTCGATGACCTTGCCGAGCCGGCGGTCGCCGCAGGAGATGACCGCCTCCATAAAGCTCGTGGGCGAGGGGTGCCAGTTGTACGTGACGGACTTGGTGTTCATCGCCTTCGCGCAGGAGCTTGACGCGGCGCTCGTACTCTTCAATGGGGATCTGCGGCTCCCACTGGAACGCCGTGTGCGGCTTTGGCACAAACCACGAGGTCGACACCGTGATGCGCACGCCGCGCGTCTTGTTGAGTGCGCTTTCGCGCCAGGCGTGCATGACATGGGCCGCGATGTCGGCAATGCCGAGCACGTCCTCGTCCGTCTCGGTCGGAAGGCCGAGCATAAAGTAGAGCTTGACCGCGCTGTATCCGCCCGCAAACGCGCGGCGGCAGGATTCGAGCAGATCTTCCTCCGTCAGATTCTTGTTGATGGCGTCGCGCAGTCTCTGCGTGCCCGCTTCGGGTGCAAACGTGAGGCCGGTCTTTCTGCCCTTTTGCAGCCGCTCCATCAGCGCCATGGAGAAGTTATCCGCGCGCAGCGACGGCAGCGCGAGCGTCACGTGGCGCTGGGCGCAGAATTCCTCTCCAGTCGTCGCACAGCTCCACAAGAGCCGGATAGTCTGAGGTCGAAAGCGAGGAAAGCGTCACATCCTGATAGCCGGAATCCTCGACGGCTTCAACGGCGTAGCCGCGCAGCAGCTCCTCCGAGCGGTTGCGCACGGGACGGTAGACATACCCCGCCTGACGAAGCGGCAGCCGCGGATGCAGCCGCGAAACAGTTCGAGCGACACACGGTCCTGCACGATCTCGGTCGAGGGAACGATGGTCTTGGTCGGATAGTAGGCCTTGTCCATGTCCCGCATGATGCGCTTTAGGACGACCTTTGGGCGCCCCTCGTTTGCCGTGATGGACTTGACCGTGCCGTCGTCGTTGTAGGCAACGTCGTAAAGGCTCGGCACATAGACGCCCGGGATCTGCGCGGCGCACACGAGAAACTCGTGCTTGCTCCAGCCCTCTCGCCGCGCCTGACGGTGCAGCTCGATGAGCTCGACATTCATCTCCTCGCCCTCGCCGACAAGAGCAAGAGATCGATAAAATCCGCGATGGGTTCGCAGTTGTACATCGCCGTGCCGCCCGCGACAACGAGCGGTGTGAGCGCCGTGCGTTCGCTCGCGTGCAGCGGCACGCCTGCTAAGTCCAGCATGTCGACCATCGCGGGGAACGCCATCTCATAGCCAATGGAAAAAGGCGATGATGTCAAAATCGCTTTGATCGGGTCAAACGATTCGAGCGCGTAGAGCGGGATGTGCGCCTTGCGCATCTCCTCCTCCATGTCGCCCCAGGGGGCGTAGCAGCGCTCGCACCACACGCCCTCCATGTTGTTCATCACGCCGTAGAGGATGCGCATGCCGAGGTTTGACATGCCGATCTCGTAGGTATCGGGAAAGCAGAAGCCGATGCGCGTATCGACCTTGCTCTTGTCCTTCATGATGGCGTTGAATTCCCCGCCGACGTAGCGCGCGGGCTTCTGAACGCGCGGCAGGATGCGTTCCAGTCTCTTTATCCCAAAAAATCTCCCTTGAAAGAAAAAGTAAGACAGCTCAAATGGGCATAGGAAACCATTTTTGGAGCTATTATGCTTACACTCTTCCTGCGTTTTTCCTCCCGATCGCCGCACCGCGCCGAAAAGCAGCGCAGGGACGCGAGCAGGAAGAAGGTGCTCCCCCCCCGCCCGTTCCGCTGTGACGCCACCCCCCGCGCTCACGAGCACCAACGAGCATGTCCCGTGACCGCAGCATCCTCTCGCCCGCGAGCGGGGCCGAGGAAGAACGCCGCTGAGATAGCGCCCGACGCGCCGTCGAGCGGCGGGATGGGCAGCAGGTTGAACGCCGCGAGCAGGGATGTGCGCGCCCGCAAGCACGAAGCTCCTTACCCATGAAAGGCGCAGCGCCAGAAGCGCCGGCAGCACGCCGCAGAAAAATATTCATGCCGCAGCCCGCGAGCGTGACGATCAGCCCCGCCCGAGAGCCTGCAGGCGCCTCGCGCATACAGCGCGCAGAGCGCCGAGCGCCGCAGCCCTCGACCCGTACACGGTAAGCCCGCAGCAGGTGCCCGCATCTCGTGCAGAGACGCGGCCAACAGCACAGATACGACGATCTCCGCCGGCTGATGACCGCCGCGAGCAGCACCAGCAGGAAAAAAGCTCCACGAGGCGTGCACGCCCCGCTCAGGGAAACAAAAACAACATAGTAGATGGGATTCAGATACTCCCCGCCGTCGTGCACCTCAAAGTGCAGATGCGGCCCCGTCGCGTTGCCGGTGGAGCCGACGTGCGCAAGCTCATCGCCCTTTTTCGACGCTCTGCCCCTGCGGGCCACCGTGACGGCGCTGCAATGGGCGTAAAAGCGTCGAAAAAGCCGCCCTCGTGGTTGACGGTCACATACTTCCCGAGCAGATTGCTCTCCCCACCGTGCCGGACGGTACCGTCGGCAAAGCGAAGGCAACGCTCGCCCCTCCTCGCCCGCGATGTCACGCCGTAGTGGAAGCACTCCTCGCCGCTGTTCGGGTCCTCGCGCCAGCCGAAAGGGCGAGGTCGGAAGCGGCCGGCGTGAGTAGGCAAAAGCCCAAAATGCGCTGCTCGCCGACGGCGGCGAGCGCGGGCAGCTCGCGCGCATCCGCCAGCTCCGGCGCGTCCTGCTCCGGCACGGTGACGCCGGATGAGCTCGCCCGGAGACCTCCTGTGCCTTTTTCTCCCCTGCCGAAGCAATGGTGGCCTCCGCCGACAGCGAACGTTCCCAGGTCTGTTTCGCTGGCGGCGCGCCCGAAAAAGCCGACGAAGTCTCGCGCCGCGCAATGGTTTACTGCTCCCAGCAAAAAGGTGCAAAGCGAGCTTTAAAAATGTCCGGCATGATGAGCTTGAGCCTTGCCGAGCGCGACACGAACAGCGCCCCGCAGACGATGACCTGCATCAGGACCATGTGCGGCGTCCGGTCCGTCCTGCTGCGTGGCGTTTCCGCCGGTGTCTCCTCGGCGTGCGCCTGCTGCAGCAATGTAACTGAACGGAAGTGGCAATGAG
>VOFK01003973.1_pt1 | contig 112049 bp, 92 predicted proteins | sample 5384121 | NCBI WGS metagenome assembly VOFK01 (sample SAMN12384730, study PRJNA508395) | human gut metagenome | isolation source: healthy gut J | host: Homo sapiens
GGTGCTTAGCCTACACAAAAACGGTTAGAAAGTATTTTGGTGAGTCGTTGTCGTCACCAAGAACTGGACGATGTATCAAGTCTCCATTATCGTGCCACACCATTATCAACAATGCCGATTGTAAGATTCTGCCTTGTTATTAACAAAGCTTGACTCGTACAGTTCCTCGCTCGGATCGGACGACAAAGAGAAAGCGCGGTGATATTCATCATCAGTCCAACGATCCGGCACGGAAGTATAAGAGGTTTGAATGGGCTTGGGAGGTGTCCGGTCCGGGGTTGCCCACAGAAACCTGAAATGAGTGAGTTCACCCATAACACGGGAACCGAAAACTGGAAGTCACATAAATGACAGAGAAGTTGGGCGGCAATATGGAGCAGGCTATCCGAATGTTGGCGAGAAGAAAAAAGAAAAAAATAAACGATTAAAATAAAAGAAGCAATGAGAAAGAGAATTATAAGCATGTTGTTTGTCCTGTCGGCCTTTATAGTACCGGCAAGCGTACAGGCACAGTGGGGTGGTGTCCGATCCGGGCAACCTCGTCCAGGGTATCGTGAACAGTGTCAACGAAATAGTGGAGACCTCGGAAACGGCGCAGAATGCCCTCTCCACATGGAAGCGAGACCTCAAAGATTTTCGAGCAGGGGCGTGATTATTACGACAAGCTGCGCAAAGTGAACGACCTGATCAGCGGCAGCGAGAAAGTCAAGGGAGTCCGTCCTGATGCTCGGTGATATCTCCGAGATTTACGTGAACAATTTCGGCAAGATGCTAACCGACAAGAATTTCAGCCAGCGGGAGCTGAATGCGATAGCTGCCGGTTATAACACCATCATGAAGAAGAGCAGCCGCAGCATTACCGAGCTGAAGAATATCATCAATCCCACCGGCATGTCCATGAACGACAAGGGAACGCATTGACCTGGTGAACCGGGTATACAGGGAAATGACACATTACAAGGAATTGGCCAACTACTACTACACCCGCAAGAACCTGCATGTATCCTACCTGCGTGCCAAGGAGAAGAACGAGCAGCAACAGGTATTTGACCTGTACGGCAAGGATGAGCGTTATTGGTAGTCTACAATTTTAAAAGAATCAATTATGGTATTATTATCCATTTCATTTGAAAATATGCACCAGATTCTTCGGAATCTCTATGATACGATGACCAAACTCTGCCACCCGATGATGGACATGGCGATGGCACTCGCTGCATTAGGAGCTTTGTTCTATATCGCTTACCGTGTCTGGCAGTCGCTCTCCCGTGCGGAGCCCATCGATGTCTTTTCGATGTTACGGCCTTTTGTCCTGGGCATGTGTATCCTTTTCTTTGACGTGATGGTGCTGGGAACTCTCAACGGTATCTTTAGCCCCATCGTTCAGGGAACCGGAATGCTGCTCCGTGACCAGACCTTCGACTTGCAGAAGTACCAGCAGGAGAAGGACAAGCTCCGTGCGGACATGATGGCTAAGACGATGATGACCGGACGTGTCTTTGCTTCCAATGAGGAGCTGGATGCGGAACTGGATAACATGGGCTGGAGTGAGGAGGAGCATACGGCCTTGCAGACCATGTATGAGGTTTCGTATGCCTTCTCCCTGCAAGGTATTGTCCAGATGGTCATGCGCAAATTGCTGGAGATTCTCTTCCAGTCCGCTTCGCTGGTCATCGACACGATCCGTACCTTTTTCCTGATAGTCCTAAGCATTTTTGGGACCGATAGCCTTTGCCCTGAGTGTTTTTGACGGACTGCAGAACACGCTTGTCCAATGGCTGGCACGCTATATCAGTGTCTATCTCTGGCTACCGGTGGCTGATCTCTTCGGGGCGATGCTTGCCAAGATACAGACGCTAATCCTGCAGGAAGAGATGAACCTGATGGCCGATCCGATGAGTGTCATTGACGTGGACGGTTCCTCGGCCATCTATCTGATATTCATGGTCATCGGCATTATCGGATATTTTTGTGTGCCCACTGTTTCGAACTGGATTGTCCAAGCGGGAGGTATGAGTGCCTATAACCGGAATGTCAACAATACGACATCCAAGGTGACCAATGTAGCCGGTGCTGCGGCGGGTGCTTCGACGGGAAATGTCGGTGCCGTATTATTGAAAAAGTAGAAATTGAAAAAACATAAAATTATGGAATTTAAAAGTTTTAAAAACATCGAATCCTCGTTCAGGCAGATCCGCCTGTTCACGTTGGTCTTTCTGGGTATTTGTGCCTCACTGACTACGTATGCCATCTGAAAGTCCTACCTCTTTGCTAACCAGCAACGGGAGAAAGTATATGTATTGGATCAGGGCAAGTCACTCATAGTGGCGTTATCCCAAGATGCGGCATTGAACCGTCCGGTGGAGGCCCGCGAGCATGTGCGCCGCATGCATGAACTGTTCTTTACGCTGGCTCCCGATAAGGCCGCTATCGAATCCAATATCAACCGGGCCATGTATCTGGCGGACAAGAGTCTTTATAGTTATTACCGGGATTGGAACGAGAAAGGCTATTATAATCGTCTGATCAGCGGTAATATTAACCAGACTGTCCTGGTAGACAGCATGCAGTGTGATTTCGATAACTATCCGTACCGGATCACCACCTTTGCCCGGCAGATGATTATCCGAAACAGCAATATCACCGAGCGTTCCCTGGTCACCCGTTGCTTCCTGCAGAGTACGGTCAGGTCGGATAATAATCCGCAAGGCTTCATGGCGGAACGCTTTGAGATTTTGGAAAACAGGGATATAAGGACCGTTGAACGCTAATATATTAAGGTAATGAAAAGCAGGAAGATAAAGACAGAGATCAGCGAAAAACTGAAGAACGTTTGCGAGGAGCTGTCCGAAAAAGAGCGTAAGGGAGTGCTTGTGGGCATGCTGGTTACCAGTACCGTTCTATGTGGTATCACCGTAGCACGCGCTTTCGGGCGTTTTCTCTCTCACGGCACACAAAAGGAGTTGCCGTTTGTCCATCCGGTGGACTCCCTCCACCGGGCGGATAAAGACAGTATAATGTATCACCCTAAAACCAACGAGTAATGGAAGATAAAGATTTGGAAAAGCCCGAAGCGGCAGAAGAAACGGCGGTACAGCCGGAAAACGGCAGAGCCTTGAAGGAAGAACCTGAAAAAGAGAAGAAGGTGCTCACACCGGAAGAGATGGAAAAAAAAGAAGGAAGTTCATTGTGATTCCGGCCTTTGTGCTGGTCTTCCTGGGAGTCATGTACTGAATATTTGCCCCCTCCGGCAAGGAAAACGAGACGGAAGCCCCCGGAAATTCAGGATTCAATGTGAACGTACCCGAACCTACCACTGCCAAACTGGTGGATAAGAAGACCGCTGCCTATGAGAAGCAACAGGCGGAAGTGGAGGAAGAAAGCCGGATGAAGTCGTTGGAGCAGCTTGCCGGGACATTAATGAACGAAGGAAAGGGGGCATCCGATACCGGTGAAAAAGAAAAGGACGGAGACCGGTTGCAACAGTCCGTTAATACCTACGAGCAAATCTCCGGGCAGTTGAATGACTTCTATGAGACTCCCAAAGAGACGGCAAACAGCGATTTGGAAAGAAAAGTAGATGAACTGAACAAAAAGCTGGAAGAGGCGGAAAAGGAGAAGAACAAGGCGGCTACCCGAGAAGAACTGATGGAGCGGTCCTACAAGATGGCGGCAAAGTATCTGAACCCGGATAAGGATACGGTCCAGGAGAAAGCTGTCGGAAAAGAACCCACGGAAACTGTTCCGGTTCAGCGGGCGGAGTATCAGACGACCTCCGGCCTTTCACAACCTGTTACGGATTCCGCCTATATCGCTTCGCTTACTGTCGAGAGGAATTACGGTTTTAATACTGCTGTCGGGAACAGCTACCAAATGGGGACGAATACCATCGCCGCCTGCATTTCGGAGAACCAGATCATTGAACAGGGAGGCAGGGGGGTAAAACTCCGGTTGCTGCAACCTCTACAAGCCGGCAACATTACCGTTCCGGAGAACAGTTCTGGTAACAGGTGCGGCGGTCATACAGGGAGAGCGTCTGGATATCCTGATCAGCAGCATCGAGTATGCCGGGAATATCATTCCTGTTCAGTTGGCGACTTACGATATAGACGGGCAGAAAGGTATTTTCGTTCCCGGATCGGAAACCCGCAATGCGGCAAAGGATGCGGCTGGAACGGTCAGCGAGAGCATGGGAAACAGCGTTTCGTTTGCACGTTCTGCCGGACAGCAGGTGGTCATGGACCTGACGCGCGGAGTCATGCAGGGCGGCACGCGGTTGATCGCCGGACGGGTTCGCGCGGTCAAGGTGACACTGAAAGCCGGATATAAGGTGCTGCTGGTCACAAAGAGACAATAACGGATTATTCACTTTAATAAAAAAGACAAGACAATGAAAATAGTTATAGCATTCTTGATGGCTGTTCTGGCCTCGGTATCCGGTTTTTCACAGGAGGAAAGGCCGGTAAATCCCGTCAGGATTCTGACGGCGGGCCAGCATATCATCCCTTATAAAATAGAGGTCACTTTTGGGAAGACGGTGCATATCCTCTTCCCTTCGGAAGTGCGCTACGTGGATTTGGGCAGTAACAATATCATCGCAGGCAAGGCTGACGGAGTCGAGAACGTGGTACGTGTCAAAGCGGCGGTGAAGGAGTTTCCGGGAGAGACGAACTTCTCCGTGATTACAGGAGACGGCTCTTTCTTTTCCTTCAATGTCGTTTATAAGGAAGAGCCTTCCACACTGAATATCAATATGGACCAGTGGATGAACCCGGACGAGGGAGAAAAGAAAGGAGGCAGCTCCATCCGTGTCACGGAACTGGGCGAGGAAGATCCGACGGTCATTGCCAGCGTGATGTACACCATCCACCGGCTGGACCGTAGGGACGTGAAGCATATCGGATGCAGGCAGTTCGGGATGCAGGCTCTTTTTAAAGGGCATTTATGTGCATAAGGACCTGATCTTCTTCCATGTTTCCCTGACGAACAATTCCAATGTGCCTTTCGATGTGGATTTCGTGCGATTTAAGATAGTGGATAAGAAGATAGCCAAAAGGACGGCTCAGCAGGAAACTTATATTGAACCGGTACGCACGCTCAATGCCCTGACACGCATCGAAGGAAAGAGCACGGGACGGATCGTGTATGCCTTTCCGAAAATTGTCATTCCTGACGACAAGTTGCTGGAAGTGGAAATTTACGAGAAGGGGGGAGGCCGTCACCAGCGGTTCTATATTGAGAACAGTGACCTGGTGGACGCGCGTATTGTGAATGAATTAATCGGTGAGTAATCATGAAAAGAGTTTTATTTATTTTTGTTATGCATTTGTCTGCCCTTTGTGGCAGGCAAATCTTTGCCCAGCGTTACCTGCCGGGGCAGAAAGGTATCCAGCTTACGTTAGGCGGTGTAGACGACTTCGGTTCAAATGTGAAGCATCTGCATGGTAATTTCAGGTCGGACTGGCTCTGAGTCGGTATAACCGGAACCATTCCCGCGCTGGCTGTTCGGGGCGGATTATGTGAAAAAGCACTATTCCTATAAGGATGTTGCGATCCCCAAAGCGCAGTTTACCGGGGAGGTAGGTTATTTCGTGCCGTTCATCTCGGACCGTGGTAAGAACGTGTTCTTCTCTGCCGGTCTTTCCGCTCTGGCGGGTTATGAGACGACCAACTGGAACTGCAAGCTGCTCTATGACGGGGCGACTTTAAAGAATGACGGATGCTTCATTTATGGTTTTGCCCCGGCTTTCGAGATGGAGGCGTTCCTTTCCGACAGGCTGGTTTTTCTTTTCAATGTCCGCCAGAGGATATTCTTCGGATCATCCGTGGGGAATTTCCACACGGTGGCAGCTGTCGGTGTCAAGTACATTTTCAATTAGCAGCAACAGTATGGAACAAGGCAATTGGAACGTGGATGAGATGCTTCATTGGCTGGATATGAAAATAAACCGGGAAGACCGGAACATACGTGAACAAAGCAAGAAGATGAATGAGAATTTCCTACACTTTTTCGAATGGAATGCGGAGAGCCTGTATAAGTCTCATTTTATGTCCGGGTGTTATAAGATACTCCGGCAGGCGGTGGACGGGGCAAAGGGCATGGATACGGTTTGGAATATTGTTGAGGACAACATTGCTTACTGTGAGAGCAAACTGTTGAACGGTCAGGTGGATTGTAACAGTTCCAGCCGGACAACGAATGTTGCCCATTTCCTGAAGTTGGAGTGTATGCAGCAGTTAGTTAGGGATTACCGGGAATTCGCGAATATCCTTGCGCAAACGCCTCCCGAAGAGAATTTGCAACAGACGGCTAATAAAACAGAAAAAAGAAGAGAGAAGAGCCGCCTGAAAGAAAGATAAAAACGGGCATCAGGCGTTAGCCGACAACGGACTCAATCAAGTAAATTATTCATTTAGTAATACGTAAAATCATGAAGATGAAATTAATAATAAGTGGTATCATGCTCACATTGCTTTGCCTGCTGGGTGGCTGTGATGATATAAATTGGAAGTACAGCAGGCTTATGATTTCTCGCTAACGTCCTGGTATCTCCAGAAGACCATTTCCCCGGATGAGACCGTGGAGATTCGTCTGACACTCAATCGTAGCGGAAACTATGAGGAAGCCGGCTATCAAATCGGTTATATACAGATGGAGGGTAGCGGCGAGGTGTACGACAAGAAGAAGGTCTATCTGGTGAACCGGGAGATGCAACCGTTGGATTCGATAGCGGAGTTGGATGACAGCGATCCCTGCCGCCAGGTATTCACGCTCTTCTATCATAACCGAAGCAGCAAGAATGCGGAAATTAAATTCGTGATAGCGGATAATTTCCATCAGGAAAGAGAACTGGATATATCCTTTCAGAGCGAAACTGAAACGGACATGGAACTATAAATCGGACAACAATGGATAAAAGTGATTTAAGGATCGAACAATTGCAGCAATATCTTGACAAGAAGAAAGGGGTTGTGGAAAGCGATATAAAAGAGTATAACCAGCAACTGGGAAAAAACTATCTTCATTTCTTTGACTGGCATGCCGATGACTTGTATAAGGCCTGTTATATGGATAAGAATTATAAGGCCATTCAGGAGGCGATTGATACCGCTGAAACGCCGAAGGACATTGAAGGCTATTTGAAGCGTTGTACCCTGTATGTAGAAGAAGATCTCCTGAACGGTCCGCTTGTCAAGAAAAGTACCAACCCGATGTCGAATATGGCCCATTCCCTGGAGATGGAATGCAAACAGGAGTTACTGAAGGACCTCCGGTATTTAAACAGGCTTCTTCAGAGTGAGACTGTAAGTGAAAGAATAAGGCCGCAAGAAGCACCCCGACAAGAAATTGTGCCTGTGAAAGAAAAGAAGAAAACGGGACCACGGTTGAGATAGTATCAATTGAAAGCAATAAAAAAGCTACTGAATTTTTGTTTCAGTAGCTTTTTTATTTATCCCGGTCTTATATTCCGGCTATACCAGATAAGCCTCAAAAAGATAATGTATGAATAACCGGCCCTTTTCCGTCCAGACCGTCAACATGGCCGTGCCTGTTTCTCCTGTGCGGCTTTCCCATACATGGGTCCGGGTTGCTGTATAGCCTTGATTCTGGTAAGGAGCTTTGAGCAGCCACTGACCGGATTGACGGAACTGGATGCCTGCCCATCGGAGCCGCTTGTTCAACATTCCGGCAGTCATTCCCAATTCTTTCGCTATCTGTGTGGTCGTGTAGGTGCTTTGGGATTGCAGGACTTTGTCGTAATACTGAACTTTTGGGGCCTGTAGCTTGAGTTTCAGGATAGCATAGTTGTTCTCCTTCTCCAATGCTGAAATACGGCTGTCTCGCTCTTTTTTATACGGTTCTGTGCGAGCAATATGGCACGCGCAAGCAGTTCATTATCCGTTTCGCCATTCTTCTTAAGAAGATAGCCACCGTTCTTTAGTGTTTCGGGAACCAGTTCATCAAATATCCAGCTTTCGAATTTCTCAGCGGAAGGCAGCTTGCTACCGGCAATCAGCCGGTATACGTTTCCTTCGCTGATGTACTTGATTTTCTGGACGGCACTGCGTGTAGGGGTGTCGTAAACCACGACACCCATTGGTTTACAATGTCTTACGACGGCATCTCTCGGATTGGAGTAGCCAAGTGCGGCGGCAACATCCGAGGCGCAGAACCATATTTTCCCGTCAATTTCCAGTGTCCGGATGCGTCCGAACTCGGGATGTTCAAATATCGATACTTTATTCATGACTGTTTAATTTATAGGTTTCTTCTATTGCTTTAAATATCTCGTAGACTACCTGGGGGACGATAGCGTTCCCGTATCCTTTAATGGATGCCTGTCTTCACCGAGAAAAGGAGATACCGTCCAATCGGGTGGAAAGCCCATCATCTCGGCTACAAACAGGGGATTGAGTTGGAAACTCTTTCCAGTCCGGGCGAAGAAATCCGGAAGGCTGTTCTTCTGTGGTATCTTTCCCCGTTTCTTCAGGTTCTCCAGTGAAGGTGCGCCTTTCCAATCCCGCGCTGTCGGTGTCGGCATCACTTGTCCTTCTGCCAGCCATTGTAGGATCGATTCTTCCAGATTGTTCCCGTCCGTGTTTTCCAGCTCAGTATTGTCCGGTATCGGTTCCGGTAGTATCCCGTAAAAGTCCAGAAAATCCGTCAGGCCGTTGGGATTCTTCTCTCCGGCTATCTGGGCATGGGGTGAGGATAAATTCATCGATTTCCATTTCCTGACTCTTTCGGCATGGTGTATCTCTGTTGCCACTGGCGTTGGCAGAAGCATTCCATGGATTATCTCCGGTAGTCCCTGCTGCCTGCTGCCCGGCCCCCTGCGCTTGTAGTCCTGTGCCGTCACGGTGGGCAACAAGATATGTAATTTTATAACATATTGGTTTACTGTAACTTATAATGTATATCAAAGAGCAGTTTTAAATTTAGTATCATTTTGGTATCACTATATCACTTTTGTGATAATTTCCTTAAACTTTATCTCATACATTTTTCTGCTGTACTTTTAACCATCATAAAATCTGATTTCTTTTCATCAGCACATTAAAAACGTTTTTTTAGCGGTACAATGAAAATAATTCGCTAATTTTGCAAAAACATTTGAGTGTTGTAGGCTTGATTCGCCTCAGACACATTCAGTAAAACGCCACTTTAAAATTTAATAATAGTGGAGTTCAATGCTAAATTAAATATGCAAATGTATAATTGAGACTATAATATATGATATATGTACACTCCAACGAAATTGACAGAGTATCTTGATAAGTATGGTGTATCTTGGGCTAAAACACTTCCCGAGAACACTCCTCCTGAAGATATTGTAGTGGCATATAATAAGGAACCATTGTTTCGTCTTATACAAAAGGAGGAAATAATGACAGAAAACGACCTAAAAACTCATTCAGAATTATATCCTAATAGAAATTTTGGGAATAATTTGTGGAAAGCTTCTGGGTTGTCTTCACTTTGCACATTAGAAGATGCCCGTTCTATGGCTAAGCTGCCATATTTAAAACACCTACATGGCATAGCAGAAATAACAATGAGTCCTGAATATGGTGTGATGCTCAAAACTCCGAGTAATAATTGTGCAAATCATTATACTTGGTGGCATACTACATTGTTTGATTTAAACAATGCAGAAATCCAATATAGAGAAATAACCCTTCAACCGAAAGCAATATGATTCGATTAAATTTTATAGAGGTTATTGTTTTCTATGAAGTACCACAAATCTTCATAGCGACAGATATTTTTGACACAAAATATTTGTGTCTGTTATATCCGCATGATGATGAATTATGTTACAAGTATCTTGCTGTTAGGATTAGCGAGAAACGTTTAAACTTATTCAAGGGTCAAATCATTGATTTATTGTCCATATATCAAGATCCTGAGGATGGTTGCTATTTTGATGTAGTGGTAAAAGATGCAAATGATATTATTGCTACGCCTCTACCTGCAAATCAGATTCAACCTTTTATGCTGCCAGATGATGGATTCTATTGTAATTATGATGCAATTGATAATGAAGAACTCATATCACGCTCTTTACAAAGTGGTAAAATAATGTCTTGTATTGCATTCAGTGATATTGAAAACTCTCATAATATAGATGTTAACGTTTTAACAAATGCTTTAGATAGATACCAAGCCATGGTACGTAATTGTCATATTAAAAGGTTTGGCAAACAATATGCTTCAGAAGCAAATATGAGAGCTTGTGCATTACAGGCAGCGTCTTTTGATGTGCATTTTATTTTAAATGAAACATTTGATATGTTTGGAGAAGCATCAAGGATTTCATCTACCCTACAGAAAATAGACGAAATTTTCTCAATAGACTCGTCAGACGAATTGAAAGAAAAGATTGAAGAGTTACAGGGACATACACTAAGTAGTATGCGTTCTTTTCTACAGGTTATGGAAAAAAACAAGTTGTCATTTAAACATAAATGGGTTAAATCAACATTAGAAAAAAGTACATCTGGTTCTACAATATCTTTAAATGCGATTTCAAGAGTCTATGATTATTTAAACACTCATACAGAATTGGAAGAAGTAACAACTGAATTTGTTGGTTACTTCGCTTCTGGCACTGTCTTGAACAAAGGAAAATGGATTTTTATTTGCGATAAAAAAAGAATAACAGGAACAACTGATGAATCTAATATGTTCAATGGTATAACATTAGGAGAACGCCATCAATATAAAATAAAATGTATGGAATATCAAGATACAAATCCTGTTACGGCAAAGCCTAAAACGACATACAAACTTATTGAATGTACAAGATTGAATAGTCTATAATTATGAGGATATAGAAACGGAAATGACTACTCCGAAAATTGGTGGCATATAAGTCAACCAAAATAATTTTAAGTGTCGTATCAAATCTATTTTTAGAATGATACGACACTTTATTTTGTTTTTGATGTTCAAATTTTTAATATGGGTAAAGTATTTATCACATCTACTGTTTGACAAGAGAGCATAATTACCGACAGAAGCAGGTCAAGGATATAACGGGGTTGTTCATGTTCTCGTGACCAGTCGTTTGGATCATTTTTGATTTGGGACGCTTTATCAATGGTGATGGCATAGCGTTCCATTATCCATTCAATTACGGATTTGCCATTAACGACATATTCGTATGCTTTGAGTGGAATGTTCTCAATGGCAATATGGTCATTATAGATAATGCGTGTTTTATCAGCAACGAGCTTTCCATTTTCGTCACGAACTTTGGCAAACTTTATTTTATCAACGGCAAAGTATTGGTAGTTTTCGTTTGTCCAGTTGTTTTGCCAAATGTCCATATCGCCATTTACTCTGACACCACAAGTACGATGGGCAATCATTGGCATTGCAGCGAAAAACAGATAATCTCCATCTTGTCTAACAGCCTGCTCGTTTATGTTTTGTTCGTAATTTAGATGCAGGTCGGCAAGTTCTTTGCCTGCTTTATAAAAAGACATAAAGTCTTGCACATTATCTACAATGGGGATGCGAGGCAAAGATTTCTTCAAGTCATCGACAAATCGTTCACGATATTGCCGGGAATGAAGTAGTCCATACACATAGTAAAAGATGTGTTCTTTAGTAATGGCTTTTGAACCTCCGAAACGACTACGGACTTCTTTCAGAATCCAGTCGGTTATTCCGTCCCGACGAATATATTTATCTGTTTCTGCATCATCAAAAAGTGTAGCTTGGGGATTCTTATTTTCTTCATACCAATAAAGAGGGAAACATTGACCAGCACCAATGGAACTCCTATCTACAATATGAGAAGTAATTGATACAGAAAACTCTTTTTGCCCAGCACTTCCATTTACACATATTGCAATATTATCATGACCTTTTGGAAAGAATGATGGCATCAAATACCTACTCCAGTTAAGTTCTTTATTGAAATAAAGATGTTGCTTAAAATAGGGACGGTATATTGCATCCACTATTGTTTTTGGCTCAAATTGTAGTTCTTTACCTTTTTGCGCATACTTAAATAAAGCTTCATCCCACTTTATTTTAGTTTCGTCTTTATCTACAAAATGTGACGCAACAAGATTATTATTTTGTCCTAACGCATTTATAAGGCGATTTGTTTCAGAATTATAAAATGATATGAGCTTTAGACAATTATCGGTTAATGTATTCAAATTTGAGTTGTACACCCATGACTCTCGATTTGTTATGACACCTGTTGAATAATTTGAAAATACAGAATTAGCATTTATATTCTTTTTCTTTTCAGGAACAAATGGAATCAGAGTGTCATATAGTCCACCTCTTTGATTTATCCAGTCTGCCTTTTCGTTAGGTGTGATAATTTGCCATTCCAATTTCTGCGAAGAAATGGAACGGAAGTCTTTTACCATTTTGAGTTTTTGTTCACGAGTAAGGTAATCACCTATATCGTGATAATGAATAACAGCTTTCTGTCCTTTCTTTACCGGATTCTTAACAAGGAAAGTAATCGTAATGGGAGTACGAGAACCGCTTCCAAAGATTTTTCCTCCTTCTTTACGCGATAGTTCGCCAGATGTACGTTGATTCCCCCGAAGATTTAGTACATATATGGAGGTAAATTCCTCCTCAAAGCAGCGGCGAATACCAGAACCTGCACTGCTATCAAGCCACGCACCATTACTAATAAATGCTACAACACCGCCTTCGTCCTGTGAAATACGGTCAGAGGCCCAACGAAAAGCCTTAATATAACTATCATACAAAGATTTCTTTAATGAAGCCTCGGTAAATTTTACATACGTATCTGCTATTCTTTTATCAAGATTTGGATATTGAAGGTTTTGAGCATCATCATGTGCAGATTTTTGTCCAATGGAATACGGCGGATTCCCTACAATCACCCTCACATGCGTTGCCATCTGTTTTTTCACTCGTTTGGAATTGTCTTGAAAGAACTCCGTGAAAAGTTCGTTGTGTTTCTTCTCTGCCAACTGGAACGTATCGGTCAGGCAGATACCACTGTATGGTAGGTAAGTTTTCCGATGGGTAATGTCATGGAATACCGATTCAATATTCACATCGGCAATATAATAGGCCAGCAACACAATTTCATTGCAATGGATTTCATTCTGATACTTACGCTCCATATCCTCAGAACGGATAAGGCCGGATTGCAACAAACGAGTAATGAAGGTGCCGGTTCCGGTAAACGGGTCGAGGATATGTACATTCTGTTCGGTTAAAGATGTCTTGAACTCTGCTTTAAGAATGTCATCCACTGAACGGATGATGAAGTCCACGCATTCCACCGGTGTATAAACAATGCCCAGTTTCTCTACGGTAAGTGGGAATGCACCTTTGAAAAACTTTTCGTACAGATTCTTTGGTAGTGTAAAATAAACTGTGTCACGCATTATTTATCTCTAGAAAACTCATCGGTCGGGGAACGGCCCGCGCCAAGGGGCGGGACCACCCGTCCCGACGAGCGTAAAATTACAATAATTTAAACCGGTTTCCAAACTTTATAGCCAGTTGTTGCGAGATGGTAGCCCAATTGGCCAGTGGCATGGTCCATTTCTTACGTATATTGCGGTATGCAAGATAAACAAGTTTCTCAAGGGCTGTATCCGATGGGAACACGCCCTTGTTTTTTGTTACCTTGCGGATCTGACGGTGATACCCCTCAACGGTATTTGTGGTATAGATAAGCTTACGGATGACCGGAGTATACTGGAAGTATTCGGACAGCTTATCCCAGTTGTCCTGCCAGGATCTGATAACGACAGGATACTGTTCACCCCATTTTTCATCCAGCTTGAGGAGCTCATTTTCTGCGGATTCCTTATTGACTGCCTGATAGACACATTTCAAATCCCTTAAGAACTCCTTCTGATTCTTGGATCCTACATACTTGATGGAGTTACGTATCTGATGTACTACACAAAGCTGTACGGCTGTATTAGGATAAACGCTTTGAATGGCTTCAGGAAACCCCTTCAGACCGTCTATACAGGCAATGAGAATATCCTCAACTCCACGGTTCTGAAGGTCTGTCAACACGCTGAGCCAGAAGTTTGCTCCCTCATTCCTTGATATATACATTCCAAGTAACTCCTTGTGTCCCTCCCTGTCAATGCTCAGTACATTATAGATTGCACGGGTTACCGCGCAGCCACGTTCATCCGTTACTTTTGTAATGAATGGCATCCATCCAGACTATAGGATAAACAGAATCAAGCATCCGTGATTTCCATGCTTTTTTATCTCCGGAAGTACACGGTCTGTGATGGAACTGATTGTGTCGGCCGAAACACGATTCCCAAGATTTTTTCTTCCATCCAGTCACTGATTTCCCTTGTGCTGTTTCCCATTGCATACAAGCCAATTATACGGTCAGCAACACCTTCTGCCAGAATAGTCTCACGCTTCTTGATAAACTGGGGATCAAAACTCGAATTACGGTCACGGGGAGTGGAAACGGTTACTTCGCCCAAGGGAGTCTGAACCTGCTTTTGCATCTTTCCGTTACGACGGTTACCCATCTGGCGTTCTTCTTCTGTCAAATGTGCATCCATCTCTCCTTCCAGGGCTGCATTCAATATACTTTCCAATAGTGGGGCAAAGGCGCCGTCCTTACCCAACAAAGGCTTGCCGGCTTTCAGCTGTTCAATGGCCTTGTTCTTGATACTCTCGAAATCAAATTCTTCTTTCATAAAAAAAACTGTGTTAGCAAAGTTAATACTTTATTCCTTGCTGACACAGTTTAATTTACATCCTCGATTCTTTATAATGGTCTGTTTGCTTTCCAAATTGTCAATCCCTCCTACATTGGTCTTTACCGAACGATAGAATCTTTCCAGTACCTCGGTATCCTTTTCAAAAGCCTGTTCTTGCAAGAGGTCTATCATGCGTTGCATGGAACGGCTCACGGTGTTGTTATTGACAAACTGGTAATCTGAAAACAGAGCATCAAATACAGGTCGGGTGATGATGTGTTGAGCCAGCATTTCAATGGCTTGGGCAGCATCTACCGATGGATTAAGGTCTCGCTGTAATCCCTTTAAATACTCATTGAAAGCCTTTTTGTGTACGCCGGACTGAATAAGTTTGGAAATACGCTCAATAAATTTGTGCGCAATAAGACCGACCTCTTTTGCCCAATTCTCCCAATAAAGACGGTCACCGCATTTTTCTACCAGTTTGGCATACATACCATCCTGTATCTCACCAAAACGAAGTTCCAACTGTCTGGCAATTTCTGCATTCTCAATTTGTTGCGCTTCCGCTTCTCCGTCATTTGTACCCAATCCCGGTCGGCCTATGGTAACAGACGGTGTGTCTGTCTGCTTGTTCGGCTTCTGCTTGTTGAGAGCTATCTTGTTTACCATTGCGTTGAAACGGTCATCGTGTGAACGGAGCGCGTTCAAGATAGCCCACACCACATCGAATGTCTTGTTGTTGTCAAGAGCTTCCTCCGCCGAAATATCGGATGGCACTACAATAGGGATGATGATATATCCATACTTCTTTTCATCGGATTGCCCTTTGTGAAATGTACGCATCACGCGGCCAACCGACTGCACCACATCCACCTGCGAATTACGGGCAGAAAGAAACAATACGGCATCGAGAGACGGCACATCCACACCCTCGGACAGACAACGCACGTTGGTTACAACACGGCATTCACGTTCATTGTCCGACTCTTCCGCCAGCCATTGCAGGATTCCATTACGCTCCTGCGAGTTCATAGAGCCATCTATATGCCGTGTCGTTACTGAAACGGTATGCGAAAGGTTTTCTGAATCAAGATTTTCTTCGTATTTCCCGGATATTCTTGGAAGCACCGAAGCTACATATTTTGACGTTCCGGCTTTTGTTTCGTTGCCTATGGCTGAACAGAACGCCACGGCACGGCGCATCATGCGTGGGTCGGCATCCCATGTGCGATGGTCGTCGCCATGTATCATTTTTGACAATCCGTTTATTACCCCAATGAGCTTGGATGTGTCGTCAAAATTCAGTTCGGTGGTAGAATTGGTGATGTCTTGTTTTATGTTGGCAGGTACATCATCTTCGCTAACAGTAAGGACAAGCACCTTGTAATCCGTCAATAAGCCATTTTGAACGGCGTATGAGAAATTCACACGATAAAATTCCTCTCCATAAATGGCTTTATCATCCATCGAGCAGAGAATGCAATCCTTTTCCGATGCCTTTATCTTGGCAGATTCCCCATACAAACGCGGTGTGGCAGTCATATAAAGGCGTTTCCGACCTTGTACATTCTCATTGGAATGTATCTTGATAAAGTTGCTCTCATCCTTATCGGCTATTTTTACGCCGGTAGTGCGGTGTGCCTCGTCACAAATAATGAAATCAAACACGCCGTATTCTCCGTTTGTCTCGGATAAAATCTCCTGTTGAGCTGCAGAAACGGCATCTATGGATTGGTAGGTGGAGAACACGACTACCAAGCCGTCATGATCCCGATATTTCTTTAATTGGGATGCAATGGATTGTGGATTGGTGGATGCTGGTACGGCAAGGTCAACCACGCTGTCGTCCGTATCGTCAGATCCCTTGGTGGTTTTGCGTGAGGCTTTGGAATCGGAACAGATGCAGACAGCCTTAATGGGCTTCTTCGCATCTGCCGACCATGCGTTGAGCGACTGCCCCAACAAGGCGATGGACGGAACCATGAACAGCACCAAGCCTTTGTTGTCAAACAACTGTTCTGCAATGAGCAGCGAAGTGTAGGTTTTACCTGTACCGCAAGCCATAATGAGCTTGCCCCTCTCGTTGCCATCTGCCATATAATGAACGTATGCTTTTGATATGGCATTCAATTGGTGTTCACGAGGCTTCTTGCCCTCCACCAGTGCAGAATTTCCGGTTAGACCGTCCATCAGCTTTTGCCAGTCCACAGGAGATGAATCAAGGTCTGCCATACCGATGCGCGTAACAGGCGGTTCCTGGTTTCGGATAGCCTCTTCTGCATTAGTTCCCCAATGGTTTGTGGTTGAAATCCAAATACGATTTGAAAAACGGACTGTTTGGAATGTTACCTCGTTTGTGAACGTGCGGCTGGAAGTGGCGAGAAATGAATCTACAGCAGGTTTATCTATGATTGTATTCTCAGCATAGCATTTACACTGGATAGCCCAATAGTCACCCAATTCAGTTTTGGCCACAAGGTCGATACCTGTGTCATTACCTCCAAAATCGTTTCGCCCCGGAAAATCTTCCCATAGCCAGACCGATTCAAGCTCATTGTAGCGTGGGTCTGTTAATAACCATGAGCGCATCAGTCGCTCGAACTTTGTACCTTTTTCCTTTTCTGTGAATGATTCGGTACGAAATTTATGTAGTATTTCCTTGAAATTCATCTCTTGATAAGAGTTATAGTTGATATTGCAAAGGTACGCATAATATTTCAAATACCGTGTTCATTCCTCATTTATAATGATATATGAGAGGTATTTTGTGAGAATCTGTTTTGCAAATGCGTCAGATTTTGCCAGTATAACACTGATTATTAGAGCCCGTTCCTTTGAAATATATCTCTTATCAAGAGATTCGTCTTTTCGCTCAACACATTTCACCATAAATATCCGGTCAAAAATCTTTCAGGATAAGGCTGTTTGCCTTGTCCACCACGCTTGTGTCAAGCGATGCGAGATAGATGCGCGTAGTCTCTTCCGAATCATGTCCCATGCCCTCGCTGATGACAGAAAGAGGGATGTTCTTGCTCTTGGCAACGCTCGCCCAACAATGGCGGGCAACGTGCATGGTCAGCGGTATGTTCAATCCTGCCAGACCGACAACTTCCTTCAACGCCACATTGATGCGGCAGATGGCATTACGGTATTGTGTCCGTTCATCGGAACAGGGGTTTGTAATTATCGACAGGAGGTAACGGGTGGCCGTATTCTCTCTATACTTGGCGATGATGTCTTCCATGCACTTCTCCCACTTGACGGTGAGCTGCTGCCCGGTCTTTCTTCTCCGGTACGTGATGGTTCCGTTCTTCAAGTCCGATTTTTTCAGATAGGCCATATCAATGAATGACATGCCACGGGTATAAAAGGAGAAGAGGAACATATCCCTTGCATAATCCAGATGCGGTTTCAGAGTCAAATCAAGTTCCTTAATGTGCTTGATGGACTTCAATGGGATGGCGCGTTTTACCGTCTTCCCGATGCCCGTGTAAACGTGCTTGAAAGGATGCTTCTGTTCCGTCAGTTCCTCTTCCACGGCACGGTTGTAAACGGCACGGAGTATGCGCATATAAAAGGAAACCGTGTTGGGGCAGATGCCCTTGCCTTTGAGCCAGGCCTCGTAAAGCATCATGGTGTTGCCGTCTATCTCGCACAAGAGTATGTCCTGCCCCTCACGGAACTTCATAAAACTAGCCAATGCCGCCGTATAGGTTTCTGATGTGCGGACTTTGCCAAGCTGCTTCAACTGTCCTATGATGCCCTGCATGAAGCGGAACAGCGATTGTTCGCCCGTTTGCCTGTTGAATTTCTCGATGATACTGTCAGCGGAATAAATTCCTCCCTGCCTGTCGCATTGGGCGACTATGGCTTTCAACCGTCTGGTGTCCCAGTCGATATGTTCCGTCACTTCTCGGAGATACCGTTTCCTGTTTTCGCCGATTTCGGACAGGATTTTCACAGAGGAAGTTCTCTTGTCCCATTCCGTGTCAAATATGCGGTAGTCCGTCTTAACTTGGCGGACTATGCGCCCGTGGATTACCTGATAATAGATGCTGCCCTCCCTGCCGCTTGCGGTGGAAGGACGAAATTTCACTTTTATGGATGCCATTCACTTTATTTTGTTGTTTGGATTGTTTTTCTTCTTCTCTCACTGTCTTGACCTGCCTGTTGAATATGACTAAAGTGGAATCCGCACCGACAACATCCACCAGTTTCTCGTAAGCTCCGACGGTCACAGCCAGTCCTGGGTGCAACTCGTTAAGCATGATTGTAGTCACATGGTGTTTGTCTGCAACCGTTCTCAACCGCCTGTTTTCTTCCCGGTACTCATGCCATTGTACCCAACTTACGGCAAACAGGGCAAAGAATACGAGCATACAACCAATACCAGCCCATGCGTAAGGGTTCTTGTGCCAGCCATCGGGAACTTTGCTCCATAACAGCCTTATTGTGCTTATTGCCTTGTCCGGGCGGATTATCTGCCATAGTTCCGATATGGAACTTTGCTTTTGGCGTGACTTTTCCGAAGTCAGTTTGTCATTCTCAATGTGGCTTGTCAGCCTTTCCAATATTTTGTTGAGCTGTTCCTTGATGGTGAGAACACCATGTTTGCGCATATCCTTCTCGTTGGCTTCGGTGTATAACCGCAGACTTGCTACCGCTTCATCACCTATTGATTGCTTGTATTTCTCGATGGCTTCCTTGCTTCCGAAAATGGCATTGACATTTTCCGGTGCATTGCCATTGAAGAACCGTATAACAGGCTCCAACTTCGCTTCCAGTCTTTTCAATGCCTCGTTCTTGTCCGGGCTATCCTTTGCGTCCAGTTTTTTCTTGATTTCCTCGATGTCCACTGCCAATGCCCCGATAAGGTCGGTTAAGTTCTGCTTGTTGTCCTTCATCTTTTTCTCCTCCTTGGTTTATGTTTGTCCTTTTTCGTTGTCATTGTCTCCCCAGCCGCTTTCGTTTCCTCCACCTCCGCCACTGGATGAGACCTTGGCTTGGTGCGGTTGTACGCACAACTCCATGAGTGTGCCGATGGTCACTTGAACGATGTTTGAACCGGGTTCAGTAGGGATGCTTCCGTTGCCGTCCGCTTCCGCTTTGGCCGGTGACGGCTCTCTTATAAAAGTATCAGCCGTATTGTTGTGGAATCCCACATCCTGCCGAGTCGGTTGTGGCTGTTCTTGCACACGGGGCTGCCCATTCCATGCCCTCGGCAATGTGGCTTCCGAACAGCTTGTCTAACTTATAAAAGCTCATGCTCCGGTCTATCCGTGAGCCGCTGAATGAGATTTCATTCTTCGTGAACGACACACCGATTATTTTACCTTCGTTCCTATTGTATTTGAAATTCACCCCGATACCCTGTTTTGCCAGCATGTCACACAAATCCGACCAGCAGTTACAACAGGGTAATGCCGCCTTGATAGCGTCATAGATTTGGTATTTCACCTTGTCCTTACCACGCAGGCGGTCACGTTTCACGTTCATCTTGCCCTTGGAGAAGTACAGTCCGTATTCCCTCGTGAGAGCTTTGCATACTTTTACATTACGCACATTATCGTTGCTGTCACTGATGGTGTTCCCGTCATTGTCCACCCTGTTGGCCACGATATGCAGATGCTGGTGTTCCCTGTCGGTATGGCGGCACACGATATACTGGGTGTTCGTTATACCCATGCGCCGCATATACTCACGGGCGATTTCGACCATCAGGGCATCCGTCAGCTTGGGTGTGTCCTCGTGTGCGAAGTCCAGCGAGATATGGTACACCGGATTTTTCAGCTTGCGTCCCGGTTTGTCGTCCGCCTGTCCCTGCATACTTCTTGCGATGGTGGCGTTGTCATCAAGCCTCACGTCCTTGCTGTCGATGAGCCTTGCCTTTTTCGGGTTGTTCACGTAGTTCACCACTCTGGCGAAACTTGCCCGTTTTTTCAAGTCGCCCATCATATCTTCCCGATGATTTTATTGAACTCGTCCAGCAAGTCCATGATTTTGCCTTTCAAAAGAGAAAAGCCCTGCTGGTGCGCCATCTTCGCTAGCTGGTTCAGGTTGTTGCATCCTCCCTCCAGCATCCTTATCTGTTGCCTGTCCTCCTGTGTCCGTGCCGCCTCGACTTTGCCATGTAACAACAGTTCGCGCAGGAAGTGTGACGGCTTCTTGCCTGCATCTGTTATCCGTTTCATGACCGCTTTCCATTCGGCAAGCGTGAGCCGTGTGGATATGGTTTTTGTCCGCGCCTTGCCTTTCACCGCCTTGGGGCGGCCACCCTTGTTTCTGTTCTCCTGATATGTCATATCCGTTTTCCTTTATCCGTTAAACCGTTCTGTTTTTTAGGGCTGTAATCCGGGCTTGCCGTTTCCCGTGTGGCCGGGTCGCCATTGGTGGCGTGGTTTTCGTGGACGAAAACATTAACTTGCCAGCCCTAAAAAATATCCCTTCTAAAACGCTGTCGCTTGCCATTTCTGCCGCTTCATTCCTGTGGATGTTTCCATTTCTGTGAGCCGGACAGAGTATTGCCATCCTCTAAAACAGGTGTGTTGCCGGCATCCACAACGGCATTTTCCACAGTGCTTTCCACTTCGCTTTCGGTTGTTGCTGCCGTTTCGGTTTCCGCTGTTCCTGTACCTTCTATAATAGGATTGGAACCGGTCAGATTCATGGACGGTAAGCCATCCGTTCCCTCTGCCGTTTCTTCTATCGGTTTTTTTTTCTTCTTCCTTGCCGAACTGCGGCGCAAGGTCTCTAATTGTTGCCCGTTGAAAAGGAAAATCCGTACCCCTTCGTATGCCTTGATTGTCTGGCGGTATGCCGGATTCTCGATGAGCCGCCCTGCTATCATCCACGACTTCACGCACACCATGTCTATGATGGAAGTCACGGGATTGGAATCAACACGGATTAGCCCGCGTTCCGAGAAATCCTCCAACAGGCGGGACACCGCCTTGCGCCAGATGCCCCATTCCTTGGCCAGTACCAGCATGGAGCTGTCCACCTGTCCGGGATGGACGGCATAGCCCAATCCCCGTTTGGTGCTCTGTACTTCCGATACTGTCATCTTCGACAAAAGGGAAAGAAGATAGGTAAGGTTGCATATCCCGTCCGTGCTCCCGTGCAGGAAGTACCATGCCTCCACGGACATTGCCATCTCCAATTTGTAGCACGGCAAAACAAGCTGCTTCAAATTCTTCATAAGCCTTGACGTTTTTTGTTGTGCGTCTTGTAAATTATCCCTTGGAGTTCTTGTCAGCCTTCCTGTTGGTCGCTTTCAGGCTCTTGATGCGGTCTATCTGTTCCTTGGGAAACAGGACACGCCGTCCAATCCGCTGTCCTTTGATGTGTCCTAACTTCTCGTGCCGCCAGATGGTCGCTATGCTCACACCCCATTTCTCCGCCAGTTGCCGGATGGTGTAATACTCCGACGTGTCCTGTGGTGCCCGTTCCTGCCGGTATTCCTCAAACGCACACCTCACGCTTGCGCCGATAAGCTGTTGAAGCTCGTCGCGCGATACCAGTACCATTTCTGTCTTATCTGTCATAATTCTCTGATTTTAAGTTCATGGCGGCAAAGGTAGAGCAATAATAAAACCTGTGAATTTGTGGTATTCTGTGAAATGACACCGCATGAAAAAAGCCGTCAAACAACTGGTGCTTAACGGCTTGTGGAAGTCTGTGGGTTGTGGTGAATTGTAGCCACCTGTGGGTTATGTCACTATTTTATCATGGGAAGCAGCTCTTTGAGCTTCGCTATAAAGGTTTTCTCCACGTTATACTTGGCGAGGCTTTCGGGTGTCAGCCCCATGGAACGGGCAGCGGATGCCCTGTAACCTTTCCAGTCCTTGAAGTATGCTTTGGACAGCAGGATGGCGACACAGCGCATCTTGCCCTTCACGCAACTGCCGTATATCATGGAATAGTCGGCACGCATGACGGCACGGAGGAAGTCCCGGTCGGAAACGGCATTGCCGTCCAATAGAGGCTTGCCTTTGTCGGAGCCGCTCTGTACGGTGAAAGTGGTAAGGAAACGGTACAGCCTTAAAACGGGAACCTGCGCGGTCGTACTGAACGCGCCGCCTTGCATTGTATCTGTGGCGGTAAAACCGGATGACGCTTCTTCCGTACAAGAGGGTATTGTTTGTGATGTTGCCGACTTGGACTCGTTCTCATGCAGCACGTTCCTCTTGACATATCCCATCGTCATTGCGATATGGAACATCTTTATTCCTGCGGACTGCGCTTTCACATCATCATTTTGGGGCAGCATGGAAAGGTGGACGGCTTCCGTAAAATATTCCGTGAAGAGTTGTGCCAAATCCTTGTCGTTGGCATTGACAATATACTCCTTGACGGCTTGGATTTTCGCCTTGTCCACTTTGGCAAGCATGGCATACATTTCTTTCCCTCTGTTCCCGTCTGAATCCTTTGCACACTTCCGTATGGTGGCACGGATGGTGTCGATGCAGTCGGTGGCTTCGGTACGTGTCATTGATTTGGGAGAAATATCAGAACCTTCCGGCGATACTTGCTCCTGTTCTTTTTCGGGAAAGAAGTATTGACTTATGACTTCCATACTCAGGTAAGCCACCCCTGTGCGGAAAGCCGCCTTGTTCAAGTCCGCATATTTGGAGCAGATACCGTGAAGCCTTTTCGTGTCATCGTGAAGTTCGACAAACTTCCGTGCCAACTCCTTATCCTCGTGCTCGGTGACATATTCCCTGATGCCGGCCAAAAGAAAAGACAGGGGCTTTAAGTTGTATCTGATGTTCCGGCAAATATCCTTGCAATCCGTTTCGTCACTGCCGGAAGACTTGTCGGCAAGCGATTCCGCAAGCTTCAGGCTCCCACTGATTACGTTGGACAGCTTGAACAGGTCGCTAATGATGTCAAACCTTGATTTTTTCATAAGCACCTTCTTATATTTTGATGATACCCTTGAAGTCCTTTAATGCTATGACGGCCTTTTCCTCCGCGTCCAGTTTCAGGTAGCGGCGCAGTTGCGCCTCGCTGCTGTGTCCGGTGATGGCTTGGATGGAAGGCAGAGGGACACCAGCCTTGTACGCGTTGGTGGCGAAACTTCTCCGGGCTGTATGGGAAAGGAGCATGTCGCAGAACCTCCTTCCCCGTTTGGGGTTGAGACGCTTCTCGTCAAAGCCGCAGTCGTGTGTCCAGCCGAGCAACAGGCCGATGGTCTTCACCAGCTTGTTCATTTCATTGGGATGAACCGGTGGCAGCTTGCCGTCATATTTGGCAAGTATGGCTCTCACGCGCCTGTCAACGGGGATATAGACTTTCTTCTCCGTCTTCTGTTGGGTGATGAGTATGAACTCCGTGCCGCCTATTTCCGTTATCACGTCCTCACATATCCTTGAATAGTCGGAAACGCGCTGCCCGGTCAGGCAGCCCACGATGAAAATGTCCCTCACGTGCTCCAGTGTCCTGATATGGGTGATGCGGCATTTGGAAAGTTGTGCCAATTTCTCGTCCTCGCTGATGTCAAGTGATTCCAGTCTCTTTTTCACAGCTTCCTTGGTGGAAAGGTCAAGGTTGAGCATTTCCTGTATCTGTTCCGGCGTGAGGTAGATGTTGTCCACCTCCTCCTTTTTCGGCACGAAGTCGGAATGACGGAAATCATCGCATTTGGTCAGCTTGTCCTCATAGGCCGCCTTTGCCACTGTGCGGACATCGGTCATGTACGAGTTGATGGCGTTGGGCATCAAGCCTCGTTCTTTCCAGTAACCGACAAGGCTGTTGCGTGTCTCCATCGTCATGTCATCCAATCCGAGTTTGCGGTGTGTTTCCTTTTGGTAGTTGCGAATCTGTTTTTGGATAATGCGCAGACCTTTTATATAGGCAGGTGATACTTTCACGGTACGGCCTTTCTTGGTGCGCCGTCCGGTTTCCATGTCTTCTATATAAGAGGTAAGGAAATCCTCGAACAGCATCCTGCCTTTGGGCTTGACCTCCACAATCTGCATCATTCCGTTGAGCACGTCGTGTTTCACGCTCTCGATGATGTTCTTGGCCTCCTTGGGGTTGAACCCGTCCGCTTCGAATGCCGCCTTTATCCTCGCGAGGACTTGGGCGAACTGCCCGTACTTTATTCCGATGCTTGACATCAGGGCTGACGAGGTGTATTGCAGGCTGCGATACTTTTCCCATTCAAGCTGCTTGATGGTGAAGCCCGTCACGACTTTCATGTTCGCCTTTCCGGTGCGCACACGGGCATAGATGGAACCGTAGTCCTCCTTTCCTGCCTTGGATGATTTGATGAAGATGAAATCCATACGCGATATATCTTGGTTACTGTGATGCAAAGGTACAAAATATATCCCGAAATATGGTATCAAATAGTACCAATATTTTCTAAAACAGTGAAATTTCGTGAGTATTCAAACCAAATGAAAACATCTGCAAATAACTGATATACAAAGATAACCTATAAAATGGAATTTCACTGAATATATTTAGTGGATAGTGGGCGATAAACCAAACTCTATCCCGTCTGTGAGGTGCACCGACGGAACAAGCCGGTATAAGTACCGGCTGGACGGAATATCCTTCGCGTTCAAGATCACGGCAAATGGTTTCAACAACATATTGCTGTCGTCTTTTAAATACAGGCTCACTCTCTCCGAATAGAGTGGATTGACTTCCCACTTCAGTCTCCTGACCGGGCTGTACCATCGTGAGGATGCCAGCAACGTTCTCACCAATGACCCAATCGGGCCTGATCTCATGTATGGCCCTGAGCATGTGAGGCCAGAGATAGCGGTTATCATCCGCTCCCTTTCTTTGGCCTGCGACGGAGAATGGTTGACAAGGAAAACCTCCTGTAAGGACATTGATTTTTCCTCTCCATTCCCTGAAATCTGTCGTTGTGACATCTGTATAACTTTTCGCATCTTTAAACCAGTAATTTAGAATGGTATTACAAAAATCGTCTATCTCGCAATGGAAGGCATTCTGCCATCCCATTCATTCGGCAGCCAGGTCTGGGGGCGCCGAATCCACTAAACAGGGAAGCGTGTACCAGACGCTTTCCGCTGTTTCTTGTCTTGCTCTTCTTCTTCTTTCATTGTTTATTCATTATTTAGAGGTTCGAGGTTCATTACTTTTTTGTCGATCTTACGATAGATGCTCCCCATCTCCAGCATATTTTCCAATCGGAGCAGGTCCGTGATTTCATAGACGGTCATCCCTTTCTGTGTCGTGAAGCGGATATATCCTTTCTGTCGCTGTATCTCCACTTCTTCGGGAGTCATGTGCAGGACTTCACAGATTTCCTGCAAGGTCAGGGGTAAGGCTTACTTCCTTAACTGTGTAGATGTAAGTCAGGATGTTCAGCATCTGGAGGCATTTGCGGTGTGATTTGACGAGTGCTGCGAATTTGTTTCGTTCTATGACGATTACTTTACTTTGATTTTCCATGTGAATTTTTATTTATGAGTTAATAGAATCGGATATGAAATCTTCGTTTAGACATTCTTCTCTCAGGAATTTATATACGTCAGAAGCCCAGAAGTAAATCTTGCCGCTGAGTTTGAAAAATGGGAGTTTCCCGGAATTACGCCAGCGGATCAGTGTCCGGTCGCATACTTTCAGCATCAGGCGCATATCCCGGCTGTCCAGCATTTGCTTACCGTTGAAACTGGTTACTGCTTCCAGAGCCGTTTCCAGCTTGGCAATCAGTTTTCGTTGTTCCTCAAAGTTGTCCTTTATCATTGCTTTGAGTATCTCAATATCATTTCTGTTCTCTTCCATACAATATTCCTTTGTTCTAATGGGTTATTTTTCTTTCTTCGGTTGCAAAGTTTTCAAAATTAGGCATGAAAAAATAGGGCTGACGGTAACCGCCAGCCCCACATTTTCCTTGTAACTCACTTGGTATCAATGTGAATTTTCAGAATATTTTTTCTTCATCAGGATAGAAAGGGGAATACACGCAATTCTCCTTCTTAAAAAAGAGACTGATAGAATGACAGAGGATATCGGATAAAAAAAGGGCTGACAATTAATTGTCAACCCTTCTATAAATATGCTATGATTAACTTGGAAGCATCAAAAACATTGCTTACCTTTGTGTTACAGAGATATTTGAAATTATGCAGAGCAATGCAATGTGTAGCTGAACTTCCACTACTATATCGTTACCTGCATCTTTATAAAAACACTTTTAATCGCTGATTTATAAAAGATTAAAACGAACTACACTCTTTTGTTAAGGGAAACTAAGAGTTTCCCTTAGGAAAACCATTGGTTTCAACAAGTAAAACCTTTTGTTTCAATAGCCGGAAACTATTGTTCCGACAAGCAAAACCAGCGTGGAAGTCTGCACAAAGCATCCCAAATCACCTGCTTTTTCGACTCAAAACATCAGATTTTCCACAGAAAAACGCTGGAATCGACCTAAAAAAGCATGGAATCACTTGCAAAAAGAGCCTGATTGTCGTACCTTAGTACACTGTAAGCAAACCATTTTGCCTGCATGTGACAAAACAAAAAATAGAAATGAAAATCACCCAACTGAGAGAAAAAGACGGGAATCTGACACTGAGCACGACAGACTTAGACACCTTCCTACAGAAAATCAAAACGGAGACCAAAACCCAGCCCGTATCCACTTTCCGCCAGCAACTGCGATACTGCTTGCCCGGCAAGCGCTGCAACGAGGCAGACCGACTGCCCAAAGTACTCCCGGCAGCCGAATTCCGCAAGACGAACGGTGTTTGCCAGATGAAAACCTACAACGGCATCGTGGAACTGACCGTAGGCCCGCTTTCCGGCAAGTCCGAAATAGCCCTTGTGAAACGTCTTGCCTGGGAACAGCCCCAGACGCGGCTCGTATTCACCGGTTCCAGCGGACGGACTGTAAAGATTTGGACTACCTTCACCCGTCCGAACAATTCGCTGCCGGGCAAACGGGAAGAAGCCGAAGTATTCCACGCCCATGCCTACCGCCTTGCCGTGAAATGCTACCAGCCCCAACTGCCTTTCGACATTCTGCTGAAAGAGCCCAAGCTGGAACAGTACTCCCGCCTCTCCTTCGACCCCGAAGCCATGTACCGCCCGGACTCCATACAGTTCTATCTTGCACAGCCCGCCTCCATGCCCGACGAAACCACCTATCGGGAAGCCCTGCAAGACGAGAAGTCACCCCTGACGCGCGCCGTGCCGGGATATGAAGCCGAAGAAGCCATCATCATGCTGTTTGAAGCCGCCTTGCAGAAGACTTTCGCCGAAGCGACGGGTGCCGGTGCCGACAACAGCCTGCACTCCCTGACCGTACGCCTTGCCGAGAACTGTTTCCGTTCGGGCATCCCCGAAGAAGAGACCGTGAAGCGTACCTATTTCCATTATTATCTGCGCCAAAAAGAGACTGTCATCCGGCAGATTGTAAGAAGCGTTTACCAAGAGAACAAAGGCTTCAATACCCAAAGCAGCCTCAGCAAAGAGCAAAGACTTGCCATACAGACGGACGAGTTCATGAAACGCCGCTACGACTTCCGCTACAACACCCAAGTGGGTGAGGTGGAATACCGTGAACGCCACTCGTTCCGTTTCCGCTTCTCCCCCATCGACAAGCGCACGCTGAACAGCATTGCCCTCGACGCACAGAGCGAAGGCATTCCCCTGTGGGATAGGGACATCAGCCGATATATCTACTCCAACCGCATCCCGGTATTCAATCCGCTGGAAGATTATCTGTACGACCTTCCGCACTGGGACGGGAAAGACCGTATCCTGGCACTCGCCCAGACAGTACCCTGCAACAACCCGTACTGGGCCGAACTGTTCCACCGCTGGTTTCTCAACATGGTGGCACACTGGCGCGGCAATACCGACAAGAAATATGCCAACAGCGTCTCCCCCTTATTGGTAGGTGCACAAGGCACCCGCAAAAGCACCTTTTGCCGAAGCATCGTCCCGCCCGAGCTGCGTGCCTATTATACGGACAGCATCGACTTCTCGCGCAAGCGCGACGCCGAACTTTACCTCAACCGTTTTGCGCTCATCAACATCGATGAATTCGACCAAATAAGCAGCACCCAGCAAGGATTCCTGAAACATATCCTCCAGAAGCCGGTGGTCAACGTGCGCAAGCCATACGCCAATGCCGTGCTCGAGATGCGCCGATACGCCTCGTTCATCGCCACCAGCAACCAGAAGGACTTGCTGACCGACCCCAGCGGCAGTCGCCGGTTCATCTGCATAGAAGTGACGGAAGCAATAGACACCAACCGCCCGATAGACTACAACCAGCTTTATACCCAGGCCATGCACGAACTGGACCACGGCGAACGCTATTGGTTCGACCAGTCGGACGAACGGATTATGACGGAAAACAACCACGATTTCGAACAGATACCGCCCGAAGAGCAACTGTTCTACCACTATTTCCGCGTTGCCGGAAATGACGAGGAGGGAGAATGGCTGTCGTCTGCCGAAATACTGAACCGCCTGCGCCGGTACAGCGCCATCCCGCTGTCCACCAAGAGAGTGAATGTATTCGGAAGGATACTGCAGAAACATGAAGTGCCATCCCGCAGAACACGGTTCGGCACGCTGTATCATGTGGTGGAGTGCAAGAGACAAGAAGATTAGTCTTTAAAATATTCAGACACCGGCAATGCTTCTATCGTTTTATCTCCTACGGAAAATTTGTCATGTTGGTTATAAGTGAGTATCAGTCCATGCCCCATCTTGAAGAAAGACAAGGCATCCAGTAAGCCATCTACTTCCCTTTTCCGGTTTTCTGCGGTCAAGGCATAGCATACCTGGATGGCAAGCTGGGGCACAGAATTGCGTACAACTATAAAGTCGCATTCCTTCCGGTTCTCATTATAATAGAATATCTCAGAATAACGGCGACGCAATTCCGCAAAAACCATGTTCTCCAGCCTCCGACCCTCATCACGGGTGAAAGATGGAGAGGTGACAAATACAACACCATTGTCCACACAATACACTTTCTTCGGGTTCAACAGTTGCGCTTTATATGAATATGAAAATTTCGGAACAAAGTTTATCAAGTAAGTCTGTTCGAAATAAGAGAAATAATCAGACACAGTAGAAGTACTTTTCATTCCCAGTATCTGTTTCAGTTTTGTAGCAGACACCAGATTGCCCACATTCCCCATCAAATAGGCCAAGAGACTTTTCAAAGAGTGGTCATCACGTATATTATATCTCACGGCAATATCACGATATACTATATCATTGACTAAATCCGTCAGAACATCCTGATCATCCAGTTGCAAGTATTGAGGGAAGCCACCCTGATGCAGATAGTCGTACAAGGAACTGTCACCGATAGTCTTACCCGTAAAACCGCAATATTCAGCATACGAAAAAGGGAACAGTTCTTTCGTAATATGTCTTCCTGTCAACTTCGTGCCCAATTCACGACTCAACATCGAAGCATTGGAGCCGGTGATTCCCACATAAAACCCTTCATCCAACTTGCCCCGAATATACACCTCCCAACCATCAACAATCTGTATTTCGTCAAAAAGAAGAGCGATACACCCTTCATGTTCCTTAATAACTTCATCCACTATACGGAAATCACTGAATTCAAATCCATACAGTAAAGGGGTATCAAAATTCAAGGAGAGCACCTCTTCCGGCTTGTATCTATCCACCGATAATTGTGCCAGCAATGTACTCTTACCACAACGGCGAATACCAGATATAATCAGTGCATAGTCTGCTACCAAGGGAGGTAAAGACAACAATAGGTCACGTCGGAAACTTTGAAATTTCCTCAACCGTTCACGTTGCACACGTATGGCTTCTACTATATCCGATTTGCTTATCATAGGGCTATGTCATTTATATTCAGATACAAATATAAACATTCCATTCTGAATAAACAAATCTATCCATTTAGAATAGATAGATTTGTTTATTCGGAATGAAAGCACTACCTTAGCACCTCATTACAAAAATAACGCTTATGCAAGACATTATAAACGGACGTTGCGGCTGGTGCGGAACCGACGAGCTGTATGTGAAATACCACGATGAAGAGTGGGGAAAAACGGTAACAGACGACAAGACACTATTCGAGTTTCTTGTATTGGAAAGTGCCCAGGCGGGACTGAGCTGGATAACCATCCTCAAAAAGCGGGAAGGCTACCGCAAAGCCTTTTGCAATTTCGATGCCGCGCAAGTGGCGCAAATGACCGACGAAGACGTGGAACGGCTGATGCACTTTGACGGCATCGTGAAAAACCGTCTGAAAATCAAGTCGACCATCACCAATGCAAAGCAGTTTCTTGTCATACAGAAAGAATTCGGCAGCTTTTACAACTATACGCTATCCTTCTTCCCCGACCGGAACCCCATTATCAATCATTTTCAGTCATTGAGTGAGATTCCAGTATCATCTCCCGAATCAGATGCCATGAGCAAAGACATGAAAAAACGGGGATTCAAGTTCTTCGGCTCTACCATTTGCTATGCCCATCTGCAAGCTTCGGGGTTTATCAACGACCATCTGACGGATTGCATTTGCCGAAATCAGAAACAATAAAACAAAGAAATATACAGAAGCAAGCAAAACATCAACACAAAGCGGTCACCCTCCCCCATCGGAAAGGCGACCGCTTCAGTGTTATAAAATCTGTTTCTCAGTATGTAATACACTGAGAAGAAATGTTATTCTATTCCGATACTATGGCATACGGGAAAAAGGATGAACGTAAACTCATAATCAGCGTATGGCACCAGGTATTCCGGACGGGCTATACGTCCCCAACTGTCTTCGCAACCCAGACCGGCTTGCACCTTGTCGATACAGAGATTAGTCAAATCAGCTTCATCCACCTCTTGCGAGTGTCCTTGCTCTTTGCTCCAGCCTTCATCTAAAGACTCGATGGTATAGTGCAAGGCAGATGCGGAGAAGGGAGCGGCTGCCACAATCTTGATGCCATTACCAGACTGATCCAACATCTTCCACCAACGAATATCGGTCTTTGTTCCATTTTCCTGCGGACGGATGTAGGGATAGAACTGCTCGGCCACACTTTGGCGATAAATGCCTAAGTCGGCGCAATGATTACGGTCAATATAGTTTTCAACCGGACCGCGTCCATAGTATTCAACGGTTTCAAAGCTGCGCGGCATAGGCATCTGCAGACCGAAACGGAACATGTTCGATACTTTGGCATTCTTGTCGGCAGTCAGCTTCTGGGTCACCTTGACGGCACCGGCATTGTTGATGACATAAACAAGGTTCAGCTTAGCTGAAACACCCGGCATGTCGTAAGCAGATTCTACAATCACCTGATTGTTCTCCGTGCGCTGTTTGAAAGAGGTCAGTTTGATTTCCGGATTCTTCCAAGCGATATATTTGCGTTGCAGATTGGCACCGTAGTCGTTGTCAACAGGCGCACGCCAGAAGTTTGGTTTTAAAGCCTCGCCGTCTTTAATCATATCCCGGCCATTCACTTTGTACTTGGTCAGATAACCGTTGTGCTTGTTGATTTCTACACGGAAAGCATCACCGGAGACGATGAGGTAGTTCCAATCGTTATCCTGTACTTGGGGAGCCGTCATCTCGATATTGCTCTGTTCGCAGTTCTTCAATTCCATGGAAGGAGCTTGGTAAGGATTGAGCGTCAACTGGTCTTTTGCCACTACATGTCCGGCGGAAAGCAATCCTTCACGGTTCTTCAGCTTATAGGAAACATTCAGCAACCACTCGGTGCATTGGCAAGTCTTGCCCAAGTCCAACTTGATTTTGGCTGTCTGTTGGGGAGCTACATTCAGATTATCCACACGACCGGTCCGTATCACCTTACCGCCTTTCAGTACCTCCCACTCCATATAATAGGCAGAAAGATCACGGAAGAAGTATTCATTGAACACATTGATTTCGCCGTTCTTCAAGTCGGCCGGAGTAGTCCAGATGTCCTGATAGATACGGCCTACCTCATACATGTGGGGATTGGGCACACGGTCGGGGCTGATAAGACCGTTATCGCAGAAGTTACCATCGCTGGCATCAAAACGGTTAAAGTCACCGCCGTAGGCATAAATCATCTTACCGTTTTTTCCTGTCCAACGTACAGACTGATCAACAAAATCCCAAATAAAGCCACCTTGGAATTTGGAATATTTACGCACCAAATCCCAATATTCTTTAAAACCTCCTTGCGAGTTTCCCATCGCATGAGCATATTCGCACTGAATCAGGGGCTTTGTCATAGAATCATCCTCACTGTATTTCTTACATCCGTCATAGCCATAATACATCGGGCAATAGATGTCTGTCTTGCCTGTTTTACCGGCTTGTTCATATTGTACGGCACGGCTCGGGTCTTCAGCCTTTATCCAATCGTAGGCAGCTTCGAAATTAGCGCCATAGCCGGCTTCGTTGCCCAAAGACCAGAAAATGATGCTGGGATGATTGAAGCTACGCTGCACATTGCGCTGGTTACGCTCCATATGTGCTTTCCTATAGTCCTCACGTTTGGCAAGTGTCTCTTCCCCATAACCCATTCCGTGGGATTCGATATTGGCTTCGGCCACTACGTAAATACCATATTGGTCGCAGAGGTCGTACCAGAGATTATTGTCGGGATAGTGGCAGGTGCGCACGGCATTCAGGTTGAACTGCTTCATCACCTGAATATCCTGAATCATGCGTTCGCGAGAAATGACGTAACCACCGTCCGGATCCATCTCGTGGCGGTTGGCTCCCTTGAAGAGAACGGGCTGGCCGTTGACAAGTATCTGACTTCCTTTCAGCTCTATCTTTCGGAAGCCCACCTTTACGGGAATCACTTCACTGCTGCCTTGCAAAGTGGCACGTAGGGTATACAAGTAGGGCGTTTCCGCCGTCCACTTATGAGGATTCTCCACATTTATCAAGGCAGTAGCGTTACCTTTGGCGACAGCTGTAGCCACCTGTTTTCCGGCAGCGTCCAGCAGTTCAAGACTGATATTGCCGCCACCCTTCACATCAAGCTGTACTTTCAGGGAACCGTTCTTATAAGCAGTATCCAAATCGGGAGTGACACGGATGTCCTGAATGCGCTTCTTGTCACGGGCATACAAGTAGCAATCGCGCCCTACACCGCTATAACGGAAGAAGTCCTGGTCTTCCAGATACGTCCCGTCACACCAGCGGAATACCTGAAAGGCTATCAGATTCTTTTGTCCCGGCTTCAAGTAGGGTGTCAGGTTGAATTCAGCCTCCAGTTTGCTGTCCTCACTATAACCTACGTACTTGCCGTTTACCCACAAATACATATTGGAAGTCACGGAACCGAAATGAGCAATGATGTCCTTACTCTTCCAGTCGGCAGGTATTACAATCTCACGACGGTAGGAACCTACATTGTTATTCTCCGTTGGCACCTGCGGTGGATTGTTCTTGAACTGATTGCGCCAGGCATATCCGGTATTCACGTAGATAGGGTCGCCGAAACCGTTCAGTTCCCACATACCGGGAACGGCCATATCGCTCCATCCCTTGTCGTTGAACCCCACTTTCCAGAAATCCGTGGGACGGGCATCGGCATTCTTCACCCAGAAGAATTTCCAGATACCGTTCAGAGTCATGTAATTGGAAGAATGTTCTTTTGCTCCACGAGCCGCAGCATCTGCCGACTCATAGGCAAAATAGTTGGTGTGCATCGGAGCACGGTTCACGGCATTCACTTCAGGGTTTTGCCATTCAGTGAAGGACTGTGCGCTTGCGGCAATGGCAAAAGTCGCAAGCAGTCCGGTAATGAAATGTTTCTTCATGGTAAATAGTTTATAAAAATTAGCAACGGCATACAAGCAGAACCGGTATGCCGTCACAAAGATACGCCTATCCTATAATTAAAAGGAAGAATAATCGTTCAAAAAAGGCTGAATTTAATTCTTTAAATAAGTGTTCATAACTAGTTCACATAATTAAATAGGTGACTAAATGGGAATTTATTTTGATTGAGTACTTATCCGCAAACGATAGACTCCGAACGAACGGGGCTGAAGCTCCAGGCTCAGAGAACGGGAAGCCACCTCCACCGGACGAATACGTGGAACAATAGCCTCCTGCTCCAGTGTATTCTTGGCTTTCCAGTCATCACTTTGCAAATAGGTGCAGGAACCCGAGACAAGCTGCCGCTTCTTCAATCCGCTGAACTCTATCTGTACCTTCTCCGATCTGCTGCCCGCATTGACAAGCTTCAGAATTACTTCTCCCGTAGGAGCATCCAGCACTGCCGATGCATAAAGGCTGTCCTGCCCCGTCACGGGTTTTCCGTCCATTTGCAGGTTCAGCACATCTGTTCCGGCATTCATACCGTACATCTGCTGTACGTAATAGTTGGGAGTCCGCATCATACGGAGATTGTCGAACCAAATCAAATCGGGATTCCACTGCCAGGCATCCACATGGGCAAACAACGGAGCATAGGTAGCCAGGCGCACCACATCGGCATTACGTTCCAGTCCCGTCATAAAAGCTGCTTCGGACAGTGCCGCCAAGAAATTATTGGCTTTCCCGGTGGGGTGGTCATGCGATGCATATTCACCGGCAAAGACTTTCGGTCCTTTACGGTCATAGTCATCATAGCGGGCAGCATTGGCAAAGAACCAGTCGGGAGCCATATAATAATGCTCGTCCACCAAATCCACCCCGATGCGTTTCATTTCGGGCCATAGGTAATCGAACTTGTCCCCATCTGCACTCGGACCGGAAGAACCTACAATCTGCATATCGGGATATTCCGCACGGATGGCTTTCGTGAACACTTCCAGACGCTCGGGATAGACTTCCCCCCACTGTTCATTGCCGATGGCAATCATTTTCAGACCGAACGGTTCGGGATGTCCCATATCGGCACGCACCTTTCCCCACTTGGAGGTTGCAGCACCGTTGGCAAACTCGATGAGGTCGAGGGCATCCTGCACGTACGGGCCGAGTTCTCCAAGGGGAACCACTTCGTTGCTTTCGTATTGGCAGGACAGCCCGCAGCTCAGTACCGGCAGAGGCTCTGCACCGAGGTCTTCACTCAGCAGGAAATATTCGTAAAAGCCAAGTCCGTAACTCTGGAAATAATCCGGGAAAGCTTTATGCTTGAATGTATAGTTCCAGCGATTTTCGTTCAAAGGACGGTTCTCTACCGGACCCACGGAATTCTTCCATTGATAACGGGTGGCAAGGCTGTTGCCTTCGATGATACAACCGCCGGGAAAACGGAATACTCCGGGATTGAGGTCATAGAGGGCTTGTACCAAGTCGGCACGCAATCCATTCTCACGCTTCTTCCAAGTGTTCACCGGGAAGAGAGAGATGTGGTCCATATCTACCGTACCCTCCGTCTGCAACACAACACGCAGACGCGAGCGAACATCGGTAAAAGGAGCTTTCAGCACAGCCGTCAGCTTCTGCCATTCACTGCCTTTCACTTCCAGTTCCTTCTTCAGGAGATTCTCTCCGTTGGAATTCACCAGTTCGACGGAAAGCTTCATTGGTTTGGTATCCGGCGTACGGACATAGGCGGAGAAACGGTAATCTTCTCCTTTTTTCAGGCCGATGCCACGATAACCTTCATTATCCAGTCCGGCACGCAAAAGACAGCCGTCATTGGTAATGCGCACATAATGCGGATTGCGGTCGAAGCAGGGCCGCTCGTCCTGTACCGTCACCTCGCCGAAAGGTATCCACCCCACCAGCGGCTGCGGGAACTCAAAAGAGCGGTTCTTTACCAGTTCGGCATACAAACCACCGTCCGCACCGAAATTAATGTCTTCGAAGAAGATTCCATACATGGCAGGATTTATCCGAGCCGTCGGTTTTGATACATCAACAGTCATCACATGCTGTTGCGCCTGCATGCCAAGAACAACGAACAATGTCAATAGAAATAAAAGTCTTTCATGGTTTTAATCTGTTTATAACGATAGCATAAGCTAAATTATGACGACATACTTACCTATTCTACATCAATCCTATTTACCGGCAACCATACATCCATCTTGCCCTCACCCCGGTGTGCCCATGCATAATAAGGTATCAGGGTCAGCGTCACATCTCTGGTTGCCAACTTTCCGGCAGCATCAAAACCAAGAGCCTGCACTTCTGTGGTAATTTCGTTGATGCCATACAGCAGTTCGGGCTTCTCCGTCACCTGGAATTTCGGATGACGGTTCAGGATGATATTCTGTATATTAAAATCATTATCGGCCCACTCGGCACAATAAACGATAGGACCACGCTCAACGGCCACCCGTCCACGGTCGGCAACCACTTTTTCATTGGCTTTCACCACACGGGGTTGCATGTCGAAATGCACCTCTACCACATCCCCTTTCTTCCACTTCCGGTCTATCCGGAGATAGCCTTTACGAAGTTCACCGGTTACCTCCTCGCCATTCACCAATACACGATAGCCCAACTTCAGGTCGTCGGCATACGAATAAAGGTCACTCGGAAGTACACTGCCGCGCACCCAACCCGGAATACGGATATTCATCGTAAACGGCAGGTTGCCCTGAGCCACCTTCACACGAATATCTCCGTTCCAGGGGTATCCGGTTTCCTGCTCCAGCACCACTTTCTTTTCATTCAACTTCAGCTCGGCACGGTTGGACAAGAAAAGGTTGACGTACACCTGATTGTCTTTCACGGCATACACATATCCCGGCAAAGAAGGAATGAACCGGCTGATGTTGCTGGGACAGCAGGCACAACCAAACCACGGCTGACGTGTAATCGTATGGTCGGCATTAAAGTGATACTTACCATCGCAAGACAACGGATTGGGATAGAAGAACTTACCTCCGTCCAATGAAACACCGGAGATTAATCCGTTGTAAAGCGTACGTTCCAGCACGTCGAAATACTTGGAATCGCCATGCAGCAGAAAGAGGCGGTAATTCATGTAAACATTGCCGATGGCGGCACAGGTCTCATTGTAGGCAGTCAGATTCGGCAATTCATAGTTATCACCGAAAGCTTCGCCCGCATGACGCGCACCGATACCGCCGGTAATATATATCTTCTTGCCGACGATATTCTCCCATATCTTGTCGATAGCCTTGATGTAGGAGCTGTCACCCGTAATGGCAGCCACATCAGCCATACCGGAATACATGTAACCGGCACGTACGGCATGTCCCACTGCCTCTTCCTGCTCCAGTACAGGCTTGTGCGACTGCAAATAGATGTCCTTGCGTGCCGTAGTGCCGCGCGCGTCGAGGAAGAACTTGGCCTGGTCGAGATATTTCTTATCTCCTGTCACGGTATAGAGGCGTACCAATGCCATTTCGGCAATCTGATGTCCGGGAATCACACGCTTCTGTCCGGGGCCTTCACCGATATTCTTGCATACGCAGTCGGCATAACGGATAGCTATATCCAGGAAGTTCCGCTTGCCTGTAGCTTGATAATAAGCCACAGCCCCTTCCACCATGTGACCCAGATTATAGAACTCGTGGCTCAAATTCTCCACCTCCGACCAGCGTTCCGGCCCCGACCAATCGTGCGGATGCTTGGGATTCATGGTACGTGCGGTGTAAAGATACCCGTCCGGTTCTTGGGCGGCGGCCACTATGACCAATACGCTGTCGATATATTCTTCCAGTTTCTTGTCCGGGTAAGTCTGCAAGGAGTAACTTGCACCTTCAATCGTCTTATAGACATCCGTATCGTCAAAGGAGAAGCCTCCCACCTTATACTCATCACTGGGATGAGTAGCTTTCACAAAGTTTTCATAACGTCCCGTTTCCTCACACTTACTGAAAGCCAACGGGATGGTTACCTCGCGGCTTGCCTTCAAGCGTTGTCCCCAGAAACTGTCCGTCACCTTCACTGAAGTGAAAGGAACCGGGTCGATGGGATAACCGGAATGCAAAGTCTGTTGCTTTGTGCCGACACACTGCCGGTCATGGCTGCAACAAGTGCCAAAGTCAATAATCGTTTCATATCTTTTAAGTTTTTAAGTTCCCACGCACGGAATTACACGGATTTATCCTTATTTCCCCTTATTCTCATGGATACGTATCACCGTAAACGAATAGGCAGGCAAGGTATAAGGAAACTCCGTACCGCCGATGTCGAAGGTGGAAGTCACGGAACGTGCCTGCTTGTCTTTCGGGTCACCCGTCAGGAGCGTCTTCACTGCCGAGGGATTCTGCAAGTCGATGCCCTTCAGCTTCACTGTAGAGGAAACCTCTACCGGAAGCAGGTTCACCAGCTTTACGATATGGTCACCCGTGGCCTCATCCTTTACCACCGAAATGCCGACGCGCTTGCGGACAGCCTCTTGCCCATTACTCAGTGTGATGTGCGAGGTGATGTACTGCGTACCCGCATTCTGTCCGTACATCTGCTGTGTGTAGTAGCCCACGGTAGGCTTCACCTCCGTGTTATTGAAATAAATCAAGTCGGGATTCCACTGCGTATGCCCTTCCTTTGCCAGCAACGGAGCGTATGAGGTCATTTCCACCACATCGGCATTACGTTCCACAGAAGTCAGATAGAGAGCTTCTGCCAACGCTGTCTCTATGTTGTTGGGACGTCCGGGCAGGTGGGCGGCATATTCGCCCAGATAGACCTTGGACTTGGTACGGTCATAACGGTCGTAGTAGTCCTGGTTGTGAATCATCCAGCCCGGATCCACGTAATAGTGTTCGTCCACCATGGGCACGCCCAGTTCCGTGGCAAGGCGCCAGCCCTCCGCATAGTCCGTGCCTTCGTAGAAGGGACCTACAGTGCCGACAACCGTAATTTCGGGATGCTTCTCCCTGACAGCCTTGTATATCATGGCAAAGCGCTCCTCAAACACTTCGGTAATCATATCCTCGTTGCCGATGCCGATATACTTCAGATTGAAAGGCTTGGGATGGCCTGCCTCAGCACGCTTCCTGCCCCACACGGTGCGGCGTGCATCGCCGTTGGCATACTCTATCAGGTCGAGCACATCCTGGATATAGGCAGGCATCTCTTCCATCGGGATGCCACCCTGCTGGCCGTAGCGCATCAGTTCCTTGTTGGCCCCCTGCGGACAGTTGTCGGCATAGTGCGAGTGTGTGCCCGAGTTCTGGCACGGCACGCCCGCTGCCAATACCGGCAGAGGTTCGGCACCTATATCTTCGCAGAAGCGGAAGTACTCGAAGTAGCCCAGTCCGCGTGTCTGATGATACCCCCACAGATTGCGCAACGGCTTACGCGCTTCGAGCGGTCCGATAGAGCCTTTCCAGTCATAGATATTATCAATGCCGTCGCCATGAGCCACGCAGCCACCGGGGAAGCGGACGAAGCGCGGATGCAAGTCGGCAAGCGTCTGTGCCAGGTCGGCACGCAAGCCGTTCTTATGGCCCTTGAATGTATTTTGCGGAAAAAGGGAAATCATATCGAGATGCAGTGTCCCCACCGTCTGCGGCTGAAGCGAGAGCACGGCGGCACGCACATCGGCGTTTGCCGTCAGCACCGTCTGCTGTTTCTTCCACTCTTTGGAGGACACATTGACGGAAGAGCGGGCAATCTCACGGCCCGTCTGGTCGAGCAGGCAAACAACCACCTTGCCTCCCTTGCTGCCCGGTGCCACGCGGGCGAAGAGAGAGAAATCGTACTTCTCCCCTTTCTTCAAGCTGATGCCGTCGAAACCGTCGTTCTGCAATGTCACTCCGGGACGCGCCTCCAATACGGCATAATGAGGGTTATTGGGATGAATGGGGTCGGCAGCGGCAATGGTAACGGCAGCCGAAGTATTCCCCTCTTTCACCGCCCAGGCATATGTGCCGTCCCAACCTTGGTGTGAACCGTCCTTAGACGAATACTCGAAGTCGCGGTTCTGTACCAGCTCGGCATACAGTCCTCCATCCGCAGCATAGTTGATGTCTTCGAAGAAAATACCTATCAGATGCTTGCTGATGGTTTTTGCACATTCCGTCTCCACTTCGATAGTCGCCTCCACCGGTTTCAGTCCGGCAAAACGTACGGGGTCTTGCTCGGTACGTTCGGCATGGAGTGCCTGGCGGTACTTCTTATGCTCTGCAAAGGAGATGACACGCTGCACCGTGGCATACGGTACACGCTGCATCCAACCCTGCTGTACGGTACCGTTCAGCAGAACCTCCTTCCGCACGTTAGGATAGACCTCCGCCGGCCGGTATTCGGCAAGGCGAGAACGGTCAAAGTATTTCTGCGCTTTCCATTGCAGCAAGTCGGGAGACTCGACGTATGCAAGGGAGTTTCCGCTTTCCGTCAGTTCCCAGATACAGTGCCAACGGTCGTCGGCACGGGTCTGCATCAAGTGCGGTTTCAGCATCCGCTTCATTTGCCCCCAGGGGCCGAAGTCCGAGTTGACAAAGGAGCTGCCCTCTGCCACGCTGAACCATCGGTTGCCATCGGGACTCCAGGCTAGTTTCAGACCGCCACTGCCGTCGGCATGGGAGTAGGAAAAGAGGTAGACTGAATCGGGTTCATTCGCCACTCCATTCGTCACAGCCTGCAAAGGAACGGTCAGTGTCAAGAACAGACACAAGGACAATAATTTCAAGAATCTATTCATGGTATTAAGTCGGTATTAATCATTCACATTTAGTTCGATAGTCACAATCAGCCGTATTCTGAATGCCATTCAGTCGTATAGTGAATAGGGTTCAGTCGTATAGTGAATGCCATTCAGTATACGACTGAATCAGGACAATTATAAACCTTTGATAATCAAAGATTTGCAAAAGGAGTAATCCGTTATGACATATCATTACAAAACAAGGGTTGCTCCATGCCTTCTTTATTCCACGATTACCGCCCCTCCCTGCGGCTGAACCGTGAGTTGCAGAGAGCCGTCAGTCTTTATCTTCTGCAGCTTTAATTGAGGCTGCATCTTCTTGTCATCACTATACAGAGACACCTCTTGTCCTGCCAGCATAGGAAGGTCAAGTTTCAGTTTCAACGGTTCCACCGTTGCATTGGCAGCGGCTATGTACCACGTGTTTCCATGACGACGGGCAAGAACAATATATCTCCCCGGATAGCCGTCAATGAAACGGGTCTCGTCCCAAGTAGTGGGCACTTGTTTCATAAAGTCGAGGCAGATTTGCGGAGCATCCGTCAAGTTATTAGGTGCCAAGGCGAAGTTCTGGATAGGATTTTGGAACAGCACTGCCGTTGCCAGCTGAAAGATGTCCGTGGTGCGGCGAATAGTTCCGCCATCGTTGCTGCGGTTCAAACGCTTGTTCAGGAACACACCGCCAAACTCCATGCATCCCACAGCATTGCGGATGAAAGGGTGCAGCGTGGCATTGAACGCCTCGTTATCACAGAAATGCTGGCTAAATACCAGATTCTCGGAAGCCAGCACCGCCTCGCTGCCTACGTAATTGGGATACATCCGTTCCCAGCCGCGAGGCAAGGTACAGCCGTGGAAGATAACCATCAGACCGTGGTCGTCGGCATCGCTCAGAATCTCCTCGTACAAACGCAGGGTCTCTTGCTTGTCACCGCCGAAGAAGTCTACTTTGATACCCTTCACACCCAGACTTTGCAACCAGCGCATCTCTTGCTTGCGGGCAATGGAGTTATCCATCCGGTTGACGGGACTCTGCTCTATATCGTTCCAGTAACCACTGGAGCTATACCACAAGAATACCTCCACACCCTTGCTACGGGCATACTTGATAAACTGTTCCATGCGGTCGCGACCGATGTTGTTGTCCCACCAGTTGTCAATCAATACATATTCGTATCCCATGGCGGCTGCCAAGTCAACATAGCGCACCTGGTCGTCGTAGTTGATGCTGCCGTCCTGCCAGAGAATCCAGCTCCATGTGCCACGGCCCGGCTTGTAATCATGGGTGGTGGTATAGCGTGGTTCCACTACATCCCAGGGGACGGTGGTTTCCACAATCGGCTTCAAGGTTTCCCCCACCGTCACAGTACGCCACGGCGTGGAGCCCGGCAGGGAAAAGGCAGGTGACACCGTTCCGTTGCCGTTGTTCTCTTCCGGCATGGGGAAAGCAATGCGATACACGCCGTTATCCCAATCACTCAAACGCGAGCCACAATAACGGCTGTCCACTCCGGTTTCACTGAGCAGTACCCAGCCGTCATCCCCCACCTTGAACAAGCAGGGAAATGTATATCCATGTCCATAACCCGAACGTTCGTTCATCGGGGCATCTGCCTTATATTCTTCTTCGTAACTGGGTTTGGTACGCTTCCACCCTATCATGGCGTCGCTCTGCGGACAAAGGAAAGTGGTGGTCTGCGACGGGAAGCGGAAGCCGGTCCGTTCGCTGTTCACCGTGACGCTTCCTTTTCCCTGCTCCCTCGGCAGTGTAACGGAAAGCCACGTCATTGTTGCTGACGCGGAAAGTTATCTGCACATTCTTCCCCCTCACCGTTGACGAATGAACAAAGCAATTCGTTTGCCCGGTAATGGATGTGCGAAGCTTTGATTCGGGATTGTTCATAAACCGTATCGAGAGCTGTGACTTTATGTTCCTTCAACTGCAATCCTCTATAGAAATCACCCACATTTGTCTCCATCCCCAAGGGAGAAGATTCCAGCATTTGCTTTCCATTGTAGGTGACGGCGTAAGACACTTCGCCGTTGGCTGACGGGCAGGATACCGTAAGCTGCAATTTTCCATCCGGACCATTGACAGATACACTCTGTGCTGCCAGCGGACCTGAGAGGGCAAACAACCAAACCAGTAATTTCAATCTATTCTTCATGGTATTAAATTATTATGTTATATCATTAAATCAAAAGGTAGGCACCACCGGCCTGATGGTTCCGTCTTCATTGAACTCCATCCGGTCTATGCAGACTTCACGATGAACGCCGGGGCCATCTTTCAAGTACCATTTATTAATACGGTGGTAAACGATTCTCCACTCATCTGTACCGGGAATCTGCAATACAGCGTTGTGTGCCGGACCGTAAATCTCCTTTTCCGGATTCTGAATCAGTACAACGGGTTGCTTGGCAACTTCGATAGGACCGAGCGGCGACTTGGATGTACCGTATGCCACATGGTAATTGGGCGAACCGGTATCGTCTACCGACCACATGAAATAGTAGAGCCCGTTGCGATAAAAGACATAAGCTGCTTCGCGGAAAGCATAGTCCTGCAAGGTGCCTCCCGCCGGTGTCATCACCGTAACGGTATTTTCCTTGATGGACACCATATCGTCGTTCAGCTCGGCACCTGCCATGTAGCCGTTGCCCCAGTAAAGATAGGATTTGCCCGAAACAGGGTCTGTAAACACATCCACATCAATCTGTTGCCCGCCACCGACGGGTGAAGCAGTAACGACAGGGCGTCCCAAATCGGTGAAAGGGCCGGCAGGAGAATCGCTCGTAGCCACTCCAATCTGCTTGCCGCCGCCATTCTTGGGGTTTCCACTGTAATAGAAGAAGTATTTATACTTACCGTCCACTTTTTTCTCTTCAATGCAAGGCGCCCAAGCATTGCCATCTGCCCAGGGCACTTGCTCCGACTGCAAGTCCAGCATGACGCCTTCATCCTGCCAGGTCTTCAAATCCGTGGAGGAGAATACGGTGAAATACCAGCCTCCCCAACCCGGCTGTCCGTCCGTAGTAGAATAGATGTAATACTTTTGAGTCTGATGGGAATAAAGGATTTCCGGGTCGGCATGGAAACCCGGCAATACGGGATTGTTGGGCAATGCGCCCAGTTCTGTCGGCTTGCCCCATTCATCGGTAATGCGCAACAGCTCATGGCGGGTAATGGGGATAATGGTCCCATGACGGGGATGGAAGTTCATCTTCACCTCGCTGTCTATCACCTTAAAATTCTTCAAGTCAGTGGTTTCCGTAAACTGATAGCTTCCTTTCATATAGACGTCGTACATCAGGATATACTTATCCTGCCCTATCAGTTTGAAAGTGCCCGCACCCTCTACGGCTTCCTTAGTCTGTTGCTTGTAATCGGGTTCTTCCGTCCATGCCCCGGAGGTCAAGGAACGGGTGGTGGCCACCTTTATGCCGTTTCCATGCCCTTCCGTCTTATAGAAAAGGTGGAAAACACCATCCTTATAGACAATGTCTCCATCGATGCACGATTTCCCGTTCTCCGGCAGAAACAATGGCTTGGGCTCTCCCTCCAAATCCGTAAACTCCGCATTGGCATAAGCATAATATATGACATCGGCTCCATCGCCATGCAGCATGGACCAATACACCATGTACTTTCCCGCCTCCGGGTCGTAGATAGTCTGCGGAGCCCATACACGCTTCAAATCCTCCTGACCTGAATAACGTTTCTGTATATTGATAACGGAGTGGGACCAGTTGACCAAGTCGGTAGATTTCAGCAAAACCATGGCACGGTTGGAACTCCATCCATTGGCTGAAACCATATCTGTCACTACCATATAGAAAGTCTTGCCATCCTCGCAACGAAGGATATGCGGGTCGCGGACTCCCCCGGTGGAGCTGATGACTTTCGAGTCGATTACCGGTTCATTATCATTCAATGCCCAGTAGGTATAACCGTCCATGCTTACAGCATAGCGCACAGCTTCTTCATCGCCACTATTCCCAGTGAAATAAGTGAACAAATAAGCTACATAATCTTTTTCGGGAAAGGATTTTTGCCAGGAATATCCCGGAAGTGCAAACAACGACAATAACATTGCCGCCAAAAGCATCCGGAAAGTGTTTTTCATCCGTACAATCATAATCTTTTTATATTAAACCTTTTAACGGGTGTAAAATTAACACTATATACATTATAATACAAAGAAAGTGTATATGTTGTGTAACATATACACTTATTTAATCTCTCCAATCAGTCGGCATTCAAAAAACGCACCATCTCACAAGCTGCCAGCAGAAATGCCCCTACCCCAAAGTTAGCAGTAGAGTTGGCATCAACCACTTGTCCGGGAATGGCTTTCTCGCCAATCGGCTGTACATACCCTATGCGGCCATCGGGCTGCAAGGCTACAGTAGTCAGATAATTCCACGCCTTCATCACTACGGGTTGATAAGCAGCCTTGTCCAGCAAGCCGTTGTTCATCCCCCATAACAGACCATAGGTAAAGAAAGCCGTACCGCTGGTTTCAGGACCGGGAGCATGCTCAGGGTCGAGCATACTGCGTGTCCAGTAGCCTTCCGGCTGCTGGCAGGCAGCCACGGATTTGGCCATCGTCTGGAAGCGGTCTATGTACTCCTGGCGGTATTGGTCTGTTTCGGGCAGGTCTTTCAGTACCTTTGCCAAGGCAGCCAGCACCCAACCGTCGCCACGCGCCCAGAAGTCTTTCTTACCATTCACACTTTTATGTTTTGGATAAATATATTTGCCGTCGCGATAGTATAAGCCTTCCTCCGAATCGTACATGATACTGTTGGCATAGGTCCAGTATTCATGCAGTTTCTCCAGATATAACGGATTGCCGGTCAGCTTGTACATCTTTGTCATAACGGGCATTACCATGTAAAGTCCGTCTGCCCACCACCAATAATCGTTCTTGTCCGTACTCATCTGGTATTCCATCACTTCGCGCGCACGGGCTATCTTCCCGGAATCCGGCTTCACGGTATACAAATCCGCATAAGTCTGGAAACAAATCTGATAATCACCGAAAAGCACATAATCATCACTCTCCCCATAGCTGTACTTCCACTCTTCCTTGTTGTCACTCTTCGCGCCTTTCCATTCATTATGTTCTGCCCACGCCTCGGAATAGGCATAGCATTCCGGATTACCGGTCAGGAAGAACACCTCCATGTTTCCCGTATGATAGGCGGCATTGTCCCAGAAAGAGCGCCCATGTTGCGGATGGGTCTCCTGCCAATAGTTGTTCACCCGATTGATAATCTCAATCACTTCTTCCGGTTTCGGCTGCTGAGCGGTGCATGAGAACAGTCCCCAGCAAAAAGCCAAACCCAATAAAAATAAGCATGTCGTTTTCATATACTAATACTGTTCTTTTATCTTATTACTTCCAATACATATACCGATTGCGGTGCAAACTCCACAACCCGCTCTCCGTCTCCTTGCTTGGCATGCTGCACAAACAGATGCAGCCGCTTCCTGCTCTTCCACAATTCCGTGTCATGAGACGGTTCCCAGGCACCGACAGTGAAGTCGGTCAAATCGCTGATGCTCCACTTACTGTTTGCCACATCCGTAGCGTGCGCCAAAGAGACTTTGCTCCCCCGTTCTTCATCCCTAAATACATAAAATATCTCCCCGCCATCTACTACGATGCGCGGACGGGCCATCGGAATCATCTTCGTGCCTCCACCTTTCAGGGAAAACGGAGTGGTACGCCCAGAGACCTGGCGGCTGTGCCACATCTGCCCGTCATGCCAGACAATCCGGTATTGCGGGACGTCGCTGTCCGGGTCGCGCCAATAGGAAGCAATGTACGGATTGCCGCCTGCATCGGCACTCATGCTGGTCTGGTTTATCAGTTCCGAATTCTGAGGAATGCGGCAGGCATACTCTGCATTACCCAGACGGATGGGCAAATCATATTTCTTGCCATTTGCCTTATACCATGTTACGCCATTGTCAAAGGAACGGGCGTAGCATAGGTCATGGTTGGTTTCCACATGCCAAGTCTCGCGCCAGACCCACGACAGATGGATGGTTCCAAGCTCATCTACATATAGCTGCCAGTAAGCATTGCGCTTGTTCTCGCCATCAATCAGTACATCCTGCACACGGCTCCATTTCTTCTCCTTCAAGGAATAGCGGTTCATCACCAGGTTGCCCCGGCCGGAAGAACCGGAACGGTATGCAAACAGCAGGTCGCCTCCGGACAGCAGATAAAACTCCGGATAGGTTACATTGCCTTCATCCACGCCCGTCATGGGCTCCTTCTCACCCAATTCCAGCGAATGGGGTGCAATGCTGCGACAGTAGTTCAAGGGCTGTCCGTGATGGTCGAAGGCTACATGAATATACCCGTCACCGTCCAGCATCATGCTGATGACGTTATGGGCATCCTTCACATTCCCTTTATACTGTGTGCGGTGCAGTGTCCACTGTCCGGCATGGAGGTTCCGTTTTCCAAGAGTCAGGAACCCTTCCGCATCATAGTAACTGATGTATTGCTCGTCACCTTGCGTCACCAGCGAATTATTACGGAATACGGCAGTGTTGACGGAAGTCTGGCTGTATCCTTTCCCCACTTCCACCAGATGCGTTTCGGGAAGGACACCGGCAGCACCCTGTGCACAGAGTGCCACCGGAAATCCACCAATCCCCCAAACAATTAATATAAATACTATAAAAAATGAATCAGTCTTACTCATAATAGGCATGGTCTTTGGGGAATTCTTCACCACCCCACGCCTTTTTCGAGGTCCATGCCTGCGGAGCATCTGTCCAGAACGGATGGTCGGCGGGCAAGCCCAGGGGCAAGAATGCCAGGGAAGCCATGTAAAGGCTGCCGTTGTTAGTATACCAGTCGGAGATATGAGGCTGGGAACCATTGAATCCCAATGTCAGAAAACCTTTCTCGTTGAAGTTCCGGTTGTCACCGAACATACGGTTGATGACAGCTGTCATGGCAGCACGTACCTGTCCGTTCGACAATTCCTTGGGCAACCATCCACGCCATGCCAACAAAGCCAATGGTTGGAGGGTACCGGTGCGGTAGGTAATGGAACGCCCGAATACGGGGAAGGCCCCCTCGGGAGAGATGAAACGTTCCAGAATCATGCCGAAACGCTGCATGCGCTTCTGGGCACGCTGGAAATTGCAATCCGGCGCATTCCATATCTTATTTTTTCCACTGTTCGTAAAGACTTCCAGACACTCCACATACATGGGATGGAGTACGAAGCTGTTGTAATAGTCAAAGGCAAATCCCGGTCCGTCGCTATAGAAGCCGTCACCTACATACCACTCTTCCACCTTGCGCAGAGCGGAGACAATACGGTAAGCATCACTCTTGGCACCAGCCTTGCGCAGGAAACATTCTACCGTAGACGAGAACAGCAGCCAGTTGGTATAAGGAGGGTCCACACGGCGCAACTGGGTGAACTCTTCAATGTAACGCCGTTTAGTCAAACTATCCAGAGGCACCCACAAAGCATCGTATCCTCGCAGGAAGCTTTCAGCAACATAAGCGGCATCGACCAGCGGCTGCCCCTCTTTCCGCCAAAGTAGGTAATCCTGACTTTCCGGGTCTACCGCCTGCGCATAACTTTTCAATGCCCACTCGCGGAGCTGCCTGCGCTGCTTGCCTTCGGCAGTGTCATCGTCCGGCAAAGAGAGCCAGGGTGCCAACCCCGCCATCAGACGTCCGAAACATTCCATATAGGTCACCCGTTTGTCGCGTCCATCCCAAGTGGGGCTAAGCTCCACCTGCATATTTTCCTGGAGCTTCCCTTCACTCATATTGCTCAGTACCGGAGCAGCCATTTGATACAACACCCCGGCCCAAAGTTCGCGGTCTGTCACTTCCTTCTCTTTTTTCTTCTTGGCAGCCATTTCCTGAGCGGGCAGCAATAAAACTGCCACCAGCAGCAGCCATAAGTAGTTACTTTTTCTCATGATATTATTTAAGTTTGTTTTTCAATACTGCAAAATTACCCCATTCCCGGTAATTTCGGGGGCACTATTGTTTCAAAAAGGGGTAAATATCGGTCATTAGTACCCCAAAAGCTCAGAAATCACAAGAAAAAGCCTAAGATTAAACCGTGCTACGACGGAAGTGAATAAAGTATTTGCCGCTATATTTGTTTCTTCATGAACTGCACCAGTACGAGGGCAATGCAATAAGCTATAATCTGTTCAAACCAAAAGTCAAGTCCTTCAAACATATTACTCATTATTTTAATAGACACCCATTCCTTTTCTGATAACAAAGGAAAGGAGTTTATTCGGAATAATGAATTTCCATACGACTCAAAAAATGTTCTATTTTTCCGGATTACAGACAAAACTGAGAATATCCACCAAGACACTGACTACTTCCATATTACATTAAATGTCCCGAAAACCGATATATTCTCCTGCCAAAAGACTATTTTTGCAACAAATATCCATAAGCATACCATGGCAGGCATCTATATTCATATACCTTTTTGCAAGACACGCTGTATCTATTGCGATTTCTATTCCACCACTCGCAGCGAATTGAAGCAGCAGTACATCCGTGCCTTGTGCACTGAACTGAAAACCCGCAAGGGTTATCTGAAGGAAGAACCGATAGAGACCATCTACTTTGGCGGAGGAACTCCCTCACAGCTCGCTCACGAAGATTTCGAGCAGATATTCCGGACTATCAAAGAGGTGTATGGAACAGAACATGCCGAAGAAATTACCCTCGAGGCCAATCCCGACGACTTGACGGAAGAATATGTGTCCATGCTGCGTACCCTCCCCTTCAACCGCATAAGCATGGGAATACAGACATTCGACGCCCCCACCCTGAAACTGTTGAACCGCCGGCACAATGCCGCGCAAGCCATCGCAGCCATACACCGCCTCCGCCAAGCCGGCTTCCGGAATATCAGCATCGACCTCATCTATGGACTACCGGATGAAACAGACCAACGGTGGGAACGCGACCTGCAACAAGCCGTCGGCCTTGATGTGGAGCATATCTCCGCTTATCATCTGACTTACGAAAAAGGCACCCGCATCTACGAAATGCTGCAGAGCCATCGTATCAGCGAAGTGGATGAAGAGAGTAGCGTGCGCTTCTTCTCGGCGCTCATGGACACCCTGGGAGCCGCGGGGTATGAGCATTATGAAATATCCAACTTCTGCAAGCCCGGCATGTACTCACGCCACAACACTGCTTACTGGAAAGGCATTCCGTATTTGGGCTGCGGCCCTTCCGCCCACTCCTTCAATGCGGAGACAAGGGAATGGAACACAGCTTCTCTGGAAGGATACATAAAGTCCATTGAAGAGGGACAGCGTTCCTCCGAAACAGAAATCCTGGATAAAGTGACCCGTTACAATGAATACATCATGACTTCCCTGCGTACCATGTGGGGAGTCTCCCTGACATATACGGAAGAAGCCTTCGGCACAGAGTTGCGCCAATATTGCACGAAGATGGCAGCCCCCTACCTCCAAAGCCACAAACTGGAGATGCAGGCAGACCGCCTGCACCTGACCCGGGAAGGCATCTTTGTTTCGGACGGTATAATAAGTGACCTGATGTTCATTGAATAACAACAAAACCGGGAGACTGCATGACCGAACAAGAAGTCAGACGCTACTTGCGCCAAATGAAGGAAGAAGACTCGGAACGGGCTTTTCACAGTTTCTACAATCTGTGCTACGACCGCTTGTTCCGTATTGCCTGCTATTTCGTGAAGCACGAAGAGTGGGCGCAAGAAATTGTGCTCGACGTCTTCATGAAGCTTTGGGAACAACGCGCCCGGTTGCCGGAAGTGAACAACATAGAGGATTACTGCTTTATCCTTACCAAAAACGCCTCCCTCAATTACCTGGAAAAAGAGAACCGGCACCCTACACTCTCGTCCGAACAGCTTCCCGAACTTTCCGGCCAGGCCGATTCTCCCGAAGACACTCTTATCAGCGAAGAACTGTTTGCCCGATATGTCAAGGCGCTCGACCGCCTGCCGGAGCGTTGCCGTGAAGTATTCATCCGCCTGCGCGAAGAGAAACAAAGCTATGCACAAGTGGCGGAGGAGCTGAACATCAGCACAAAGACAGTAGACGCGCAACTGCAAAAAGCACTCACAAGACTCAAGGAAGCATTGCTGACGGAGTGAACTCTGCTTCATCTTCCTCGCAAGAAGCCCCGTATGCATATATGAGATGCACATCTCGAGCTGCATGAGATACACATCTCGCACAACATGAGATGCACATCTCATGCAGACTTTCCCTATTGATTGAAACAGAGAAGCAAGGAAGTCATACGTAGGCAGGACGGACTTTCACGGACAAAGAGCTTCAGATTAACATTATTTCAGGATATAGGCATAGGGAATTCCTGAAAAGCAGCTGTCTTTACATACGGAAAAGGAGTCATAGGCTCTTAATAAATTGCCAAAAATGAAAGTGAATAACGAGAATTTCGACAAGGTACTGAACAAACTGGTTGCTTCTACCCGTTCCCCACGAGGACGCTTTACGGCAGAGAACAGCTGGAGGCTGCTGGAAAGCCGTTTGCTAAAGCGCCGCAGCATGAAGCGGTTCTGGATGCGTACAGCCAGTGCCGCAGCCGTAGTCCTGCTCTGTGTAACGAGCTGGGCAGCCTATCAGTTCTTATACGTAGCACCACCACGGGAAGCCATTCCCACAGAAGCCATACATACTACCGAGGAAACCCAAGTAATTCATAGCGTACTGACATTCGATCAGCAACCCTTGCAGGAAATCGTCCGTCAACTTTCCGAAACGTTCCGTACCGATATACGTATCGAAGGAGACAGCCTGAAGAACTATCATATGACAGCTACCTTCCGCGAAGGGGAGAGTCTTACAGAAATCCTCGACCTACTGAAGGACGCCGGCAACTTTACCTATAAAAAAGAAAACAACACTATTATCCTTACTACTAAACTTAACTGACAATGACCAGCTCTACTATCTGTTCGCACCACCGCATCAGAACCGTACTTCTGATGTGTGTGGTTCTTTTAAGCGCCTCACTCCATGCACAGGCACAAAACAAGGAAACACGTATAAACCTGAATATCCGTAACGCAACTTTAGAGAGTTTCGTGAAGCAACTGGAAAATGTAACCGGATTCTCCTTCATCTATGGGGAAGAAGTAAAGCTCACGCACCGCATCACACTGGAGATGAAACAAAAGAACATCAGTGAGATATTGCAACGTGCCTTTGAAAACGAACCCATCACGTTCGAAATATCCGGAAAGCACATTCTACTCCATAAGCGGCCCGTGCCGCAGAAACCCGTTAGCCGTAAGTTCACCATCAGCGGATACGTGACCGACGGAGCGTCTTCCGAGACGCTGATTGGTGCCAATATCCTTGAGAGTCGTCGTTCCACAGGTACTGCCACCAATCCTTTCGGTTTCTATTCCCTCACCCTGCCGGAAGGGGAAACGGAACTGGTTTTCTCCTACCTGGGCTACGAAAGCCGGCATAGCCGGTTCGAACTGACGAAAGACACCTTGCTCAACGTCAGGCTGGACAGCAATAACCAGCTGGCAGAGGTCGTGGTGCTCTCGGACAAGCGGGAGGCCGGCATAGAAAGCACAGCCATGGGAGCGCATGAGATACCGATGACACAAATCAGGCATACCCCGTCCATATTGGGAGAAGCCGACCTGCTGAAGACCATTCAGCTGATGCCGGGTGTGCAAGCCGGTATGGAAGGTTTTGCAGGCATGTATGTGCGAGGGGGAGGTCCCGACCAAAACCTGGTTATGCTGGACGGGATTCCAGTTTACAACGCAGACCACCTGCTGGGAGTATTCTCCATCTTTACGCCCGAAGCGGTAAAGAACACCACACTCTTCAAAAGTTCTTTTCCTGCCCGCTACGGCGGGCGTCTTTCGTCTATAGTAGATGTACGGACCAACGACGGGGACATGCATAAATACCACGGCGCATTCAGCATAGGCCTGCTGACGGACAAACTGCATATCGAAGGCCCTATCTGGAAAGAACGGACCTCCTTCAGTTTCAGCGCACGAGCCATCCCCACCCTATTCTTCAAAAATCTCATTGTAGACAAAGACGACACCTATTCCGACAAATACAACTACTATTTTTACGACGTCAATGCAAAGGTCAACCATAAGTTCAGCGACCGTAGCCGCATCTTCCTCAGTTTCTACAAGGGGAAAGACCACTATCATTATGACAGTTACTACCACGGTGACAATTACGACAACAGCATTAAGAATTATTCCAAGGACAACAGCCATCTGAATTGGGGAAACACCATCGCCTACGGCCGCTGGAACTATGTATTCAACAGCAAGCTGTTTTGCAACACCACCGTCTCATACAACAAATATGAGATGGGGCTGGACGGAAACATGGAAGATACCTATACTGTCGCCAATAAAGTACAAGACAGATACTATTACTCCTCCAAGTTCAACTCCGGTATCCGTGACTGGAGTGCGCGTATGGACTTTGACTACACCCCCATGCCGCAGCACCACATCAAGTTCGGTGCAGAGTACATCCACCATACGTTCCGTCCGGGAATAGCTACCTCGAAAATACAAGATATAGATAATGGCGCCCTCCAGGAAGATACGGTTTACAATACCAGCAACAGCCATGCCATGCGCGGACAAGAAATCTCCCTTTACGCCGAAGACAATTTCAATGTAAACGCCAGGTTCAGTCTGAATGCAGGTGTACGCACATCGCTGTTCCACACACAAGGGAAAAGCTACTATTCGCTGCAGCCCCGCCTTTCCGCCCGCTATGACCTCGGACAAGGATATTCCGCCAAAGCATCCTATACGTGCATGGCACAGTATGTGCATATGCTGTCCTCCACTCCGCTGTCTATGCCTACCGACCTCTGGGTGCCCATTACCAAAGACATCAGTCCGATGTATGCCAACCAGTTCTCCATAGGAGGCTACTATTCCGGACTGCCGGGTTGGGAGTTCTCCGTCGAGGGATATTATAAACAGATGAAACACATACTTGAATATCAAGACGGTGTATCCTTCTTCGGCACCTCTACCAACTGGGAAGAAAAAAAGTGGAAATGGGCGAAGGCCGCTCCTTCGGTCTGGAACTGATGGTACAGAAAACATTGGGCAAGACTACCGGCTGGCTGGCATATACCCTATCCAAGACCGATCACCGTTTTAAGAACGGTACCATCAACCAAGGCCGATGGTTCCCCTACAAATATGACCGCCGCCACAGCATCAGCCTCAATCTCAGCCATAAGTTCAGTGACCGCATTGATGCAGGAGCTTCCTGGATATTCAATACCGGTGGATGTATCACTATCCCCGAAAAGGCAACAATCATCATCCGGCCCGATGGCTCTATTGAGGAAACCGGTTACATCTCCCGGCGTAACAATTACCGCCTTCCCGCCAGCCATCGTTTGAATCTCGGCGTCAACTTCAACAAGAAGACCAAACATGGTATGCGTACCTGGAATATCAGTATCTACAATGCATACAATGCCATGAATCCGAACATCGTTTACAGCAAATACAAAAATGGATACAACGTATACTACGATGATTTCTACGAAAGTATTTATCATGGAAATACCGGGCAGAAGAAAGCTCAAACTGTCATCAAGAAAATAACAATACTGCCTTGTATTCCTTCTGTTACCTATACTTATAGATTTTAAAAACAAATCCGGCATATGAAAACAAAAATGAAATTACACCTTATTATATACATAACTATTGTAGGCTTCCTAACAGCCTGCGAAAACGAGATTCCTTACAATCCCGGACAACAAGATCCGCAAATCATCATGAACGCCTTGCTCGAAACCGGACAAGCTGAGAATGATGTCTATCTCCATTTAGGCGAGGGCTATAGTATTGAACATTTGAACGAAGCAACTCTTTTCCTCTACATCAATGGCAAAATAGCAGAAACTCCGAAAGCGGTTTCCCCCGGAAGAAATTTATGGGCATCTGGAAGGAGAACTTGATAAGGACATTTATGAATCATTACTGAAAAGTATACGTTTCAAGAAATATCGTCTGACCAGCACACTGCATCCCGGTGACAACATACGTCTGGAAGCCACTGCCGAAAACGGAAAATACCATGCCAGTGCCGAAGTCACCGTGCCACAACCGATAGAGAGCCTGCACGTGGATACTTGCCTGGCCTACCTGCGCGAGTACAGCGGGAAAACCCTTTACCGCCAATACAAAATTACATTGCAAGACCGCCCCAACGAGAAGAACTACTACCGGCTGGACATTTGGAATGACCGTAGTTACTATTGCAAATGGAAAGAATATCTGGAGGATGAAAACGGCAGCCTCATCAAAGTGGAAGACGAGGACGGCTCTTGGCATTGGGCCTCCATACCTAGAGACACTACCATCCTTGCTCCCCGGCAGAACGAAATCATCAACCGGGAAGATGTTATACTGACTGACGGCCACCCCAGCAACTATGATGATGAAGAAAATGAATTGTTTCCCACCATAAATAACAAATACAACATATTCAATGATAACACTTTCCGTAACTCTTATGCCACATTGAAAGTATACACCCCTCTCTACCAAGATTATTATCCGATAGAGGGACACTACTACGACCATATATCCCGCAAACAAACCATCACCGTACGGTTGCTTAGCATCACTGAAGCCGAATACCGCTATCTAAAAGCCTTAAACTGCCTGGATGATGGGGATTACGACGATGCTTTAATGGAACCTATCAGTCTGCCTTGCAACGTCATAGGTGGATTAGGCTTTGTGGGAGTCTGCTCTGAAAGCAGAGTAATCATAGAATTACCCGAAACTATTTGGCAATAACATTTTGACTAATAAAAATCCTTTTATCCATTACTACAAATATAAATTCAGTTAGTCCACATTACATTCGTATTACAAAAAGCATCTAAACAAAGCATTTTCACACTATAAAATTGATTTAAGTCAAGAAATGAAGGTATAAACTACACTTTTTTACGTATTCATTTTTGTGTTATAAAACATATACCTATATTTGCATAGGTAAAAGAAAAAGCTAAGCGCTTAGAGAGTTTTCAATAGGTATTAGATTGAAATTAGTTTTTAGGAATAACAATTAAAAAGTAGGTATTATGAAACGTTTAGGATTAACATTAGTGGCAGCAGTCTGCCTGACTGCTACAACATTTGCAGCAGGAAACCAACCTACAACTGCAAAATGGGAAGGTAACATCAACATAACAAAGTTGAGCAAGTATTTGAATCTGGATTCCAACCAGCATGAAGAAGTGGCAAACATCTGCGAATATTTTACAGAACAGATGGAACGCGCTACAAATTCCAAGAAGAATCAGGAGAAGTTACTCCGTAATGCAGTTTATGGTAATCTGAAGTTGATGAAAAAGACTCTGAATGAAAAGCAGTATGCTGATTATGCCAGAGTATTGAACGTCACACTGCAGAACAAAGGTATCGAAGTGAAATAAGCTTCGCTTCTGATGAATACGAAAATTGTATTTGATAAATAAAAGGCATTGGACTTTAAAGGTTCAATGCCTTTTCTTTACGTCAACGCCACCAAAGTCTGCGGCGTCAACTCCCTAACCAAATAATTCTTATCACTTTACAAGCAGAATCTGTCTTGCAGTTCTTTTTTATACTTTCTGGAAACCAGCAGTTCCGTCACTTTGTCAAATGGTGGATAAAGCATGCATTTGCTATCCTTTATAATCATCAGATAATCAATATTGATAATATACGATTGATGTATCTGCACGAAACTGGATGAATATTGAGTAATCTGCTCAGCAGTCATTCCGCGACGCAACACCAACGGCGGCTGGTTGTTTAGTATCACCTCCCACTGTTTACGCTCGGAACAATAGCGAAAAAAGCCGATTTCAGCCGGACGCAATGCACGCATATCATTGGTTGGCGTAAATACGATAAATGTCTGTCCGGTATGCAACGGCGCACCAATGGGATATGACATTCTCTGCCCAGCTTCTGCCTGCTCTACAAAACGCGCAAGAATATCCCGCAACTCCTGCTCTTCAAAAGGTTTCAGCAGATAGTCGAACGCAGCCTCCCGGATAGCCTGAACCATGTACTTATCATAAGCCGTATAGAAAACAATCCGCATGTTCCATGAAACACTGCCACGTATTTCCTGCAGTAGTTCCATTCCTGTCATATCCGGCATTTCCACATCCAAGAACAACAAATCCGGCTGTACCTTGGCAATGAGTTTTTTCCCTTGCTTGCCATTACGGGCAGTTCCCTTCAAAGAAAAGCGTGCATCCTTTCCCAATTCAAAACTCAGATTCTCAAGAGCCACCTCATCGTCGTCAACTATTGCAACCTTATATTTATCCATGTTTCTTTTATGTTTTTCTTTTCGCGAATATATACATAATCCTGCTCCCATACAAAGCAACAAGAAGCCATTTACGGACTATTTATCCGTAAATATGCCTATCCTTGCAAAAAACGAGATTAAACGGTTCTTTTAAATCCTGTAATCGTAGTTGTCTGGCAACCAGAAAGTCACCTCACATCCCATCTCACCACTCTGTAGAGAGACATTGTGCACGAAACATCAATGGCCTCCTTGTTCTTATTGTTGAGAATCCGAATGGTCTGCATAATGACTTTCATTCCCGTCCCCGTGCCCCGGTTCCGACTGTCCGGACGATAACCGCCACCATTATCCGTTATCTTTATACAGATACCGTTTCCCCGGCGGCAGACCGAAACCCAAAGATTACGTTCACCTTCCTTCTCGCGCAACGCATGCTTCACTGCATTTTCAACCGGAATTTGAATCATCATAGACGGAATCCTTATTTGCTCCGGCTGCACATCCTTTTCTATCTTCAGTTCCGAATGAAAATCCGGACCTAAAGAACGGCGTTCCAGATTAATATATGTTTTCACAAAATCCAGCTCCTCTGCCAAGGTTACACACAGTTGTTCCGCCAATTCCAGATTGCGACGCATCAGTTTTACCAGCGACGAAAGCTCTTGCTTTTCTTCCACATTCCGCTCCGCCATCTCCCGGTTCAGCACATTGAAGATGAAATGAGGGGACAAGCGGTTACGGATATTCTCCAGACGAAGTGTAGAGACTGTGCGATGATTCCGTGCAAGCAACAAAGCACGTTTCTTTTTGCTGTACAGATAAAGGAAAACCGCCGTCAATATAGATACAACAGCTACAGCAAACACGACAAACTGTGTCTGCCTCAGCACCAGCACCTTGTTTTTCTGCTCCTGAAGCAAAACCCGATGTGCCATCAAGGTAGAATCCTGCTGATAACGCAAAGTCAAGTCTGCCGTACGCATCCGGACACGCTCATTCCTGATAGAATCATCAAGCTGGTTGTTCCTCTGCAGATAGTGATAAGCCCTCTTGTAGTTGCCGGTTTCCTCGTAAAACTGCTGAAGGTATTTATTACGGATATGTACCATATCAGGGTCGATGCCCGGAGGGACTACACTCTCGGACAATAAACGACGTGCCTCTTGAAAGTCTTTCTGAAGCAGAGCCAATTCTATTTTCTGCGTATCGATATAATATAGTGCAGTACTTACCCCCATTTCCTCAAAAAAAAGTTGGCATTCATTTATATATTTAACAGCCAAATCAACCATATTCAGTTGAAGATAACAGTCTCCTAAATTCAACCTCCCCAGATTAAGTTCAAAACTCATATCAGCATATCCTTCGACTAAATCAATAACCTTTTGGAAATATTTTATCGCTGTCTGGTAATCCTCCCTATAATAGTAAGAAGTCCCTCTATTATTCAAATAAATATATTTTTCATAAGGTAGCATACTGTCATAGCTTTCTCCTGCTAGATTATAATAGTAATCACACTGTTCAAAATCACGCATGGTAACATATACTTGTGCCAAACCATAATAAATGGGAGGTTTCTTGGTAGAAGCTATATGCAAAGAGTCGCACATCAACAAAGCTCTCCTATACCAAGCTGCCCCTATATCCAATTTTCCTAAACGGTTATTCGCATCTGCAAGATTCATCAAAATATCCGGCACCACTTCAATCCTAGTCCCTCTCATCCGTAATTCATAAGCCTTCCGGAAACAAATTTCGGCAGAATCCATATTCCCAACACGTGCAAAGATATTTCCCTTCATATTGAAACATTCAGACTCCAAATCTGCCATTTGAGAAGAACTATGCTGCCTTTCTATAAAGTCATGTATCTGCTGGATTACGATTTGTGCCGAATCAAGCTGTGAAGTAATCAAATATGTTTTCAGTGTCATTGCCAGATAATTATACTTGACCAAGCTATCCTTTGCCTCTTCCATCTTTTGAAAAGCCTTCAACCTTACCTTTCGGGGCACAATGGCCACAGAATCTCCATTTATATGGGAAAAATCCTCAAAAGCTCTCATTTCTGTGTATACGTCCTCTTTATCTCCGGGCGCACAAGCTCCTAGAAGCACAAACCCTAATATCCAATAAATATAAAATCGAATTCGCTTATCCATCCTCTCTCTCCCATGTTTCTCGTAATTAGATTATTTATTCAATACATCTGCAAACTTAAAATATTTTTGCGAAATACCGTCAAGCATAAGGCGTATTTCTCAACCACAAAAGAGCATACGCTACCGCTTTATTAAAACGAAACAAAAAATCACATCATAGTACAATATTTAGCTACATAAACCATTGAAACAACATTTTAGTACATTTCAAACTTTTTCTCATTTTCTTATTTACATTTTTATTAATTACTTTGTGGATAAAGAATTGCGAATATACTCAATCAAACAAAATAATACAATCACACAAAGAAAGGCTGTTTCCAAAAGAAAACAGTTCTTTTACATAATTTATAAGTTCTATGTTAGACAGTGGACAAATCATAGCAGATAGATACGAGCTACTCAAACAACTAGGAAGAGGAGGATTTTCTGAAGTTTGGCTGGCACAAGACAAACTTACGGATGTTAAGGTCGCCATAAAAATATATGCTCCAGGGATGGGGCTTGACGATGCGGGGATATCCCTTTTCACACAAGAGTTCTCCCTCGTATTTGATATGAATCATACAAATTTACTGCATCCTACTTATTATGACTGCTGGGAACGGATGCCATACCTGATTTTGCCTTTTTGCAAAAACGGTTCGGCCTTCCAATACCTTACTGACAACAACCGGATAACAGAAACGGAAAGCTGGCATTTGCTCCATGATGTTGCAGAGGGACTGGCTTATCTTCATGCAAAAACTCCCCCGGTTATCCATCAGGATATAAAACCCGATAATATTCTGATTAATGATGAGAATAGGTATATGATTACGGATTTCGGAATCAGCGCACGGATTAGAAGTACATTACGCAGGAACCAAGGACAAGAATCCAGTGGAGGAACTTTGGCCTATATGGGACCAGAACGTTTTGGTCCATCTCCCGCCCCTATTATGGCTAGTGACATTTGGTCATTGGGAGCAACAATGTATGAGCTTCTAACCGGTATGCCGCCCTATGGCGATCATGGAGGCGTATTGCAAAAAAACGGTGCAGACATTCCACTTATCAACGAAGACTTTTCTCAAGAATTAAAGGATATCATTTACAAGTGCCTTGCCTTAAATCCATGGGACAGACCCACAGCCAGACAAATTGCAGACTACACTTCCCAACATATCAATGGAAGTCCCGTCCCCTTTAGTCTGTCAAACAACAGCCATGATACTTTGCAAGAGGAAGAGGACAAAACCCATGAGGATTCCATTAGCGCACACTCTTCTGACATAAATAAGATGTCACCCTATCAAGACAAAGGGAAACGCAAAAAAGTTATAGTCGTAGCAGCAATCACAGCTATATTCGCAACAATTGTCATCATCTTTTCGCTAATAAGCGGCAAAGAACCAGTAGTGGAATCCATACCGGAACCGACTCCAACGATTGATTACGACAAAATGTGTCTGTCAATCATTCAAGAAGGCGAAAACTCTAAAATACAAGGAGATGTTTTCCGATTTGACATTGACACTTTAAAGCAAAACAATGATTCCGTATTTGAGGATTTTTACATAAATGCCATTGGCAAATACCGCCAAATAAATTACTACAAAGATTCCATCTCCGCGAAAATATACTTAAATGCAACAGAACTGAAACAGCAAGTAGAGGCCATACTGGATTCTGCCTATCATGTTTAAAGAAAAGGCAAATATCATGAAAGACCTTGACCAAGCCGTAGCAGCCCAGGCTTTTGAAGACCGTGCAAAAAAAATAGAACCATATATAAACATAGACAACAATGAAAATGAATAAACTTATCAGACTGATTGTTTTAGCGTTCGCGCTCTCTCTATGCCAATAAGTATATGGGGGCAATGCGCCTCCATCTATCAAAAGGGAGAGACATACATGAAAAGAGGAAGATACAGAGACGCTATTAAAAGTTTTAAAGCAGCCATGAAATGCGACAGCAATCTGGAGCAAGCATGCAAAAATAAAATCAAAGAGTGTGAGGAAAAAATAAATCCCGCTCCCAAGCCAGCGCCTCCTGCCGAAATCACCAGACTTACCATAGACAGAAAAAGCCTGGAATTTGGGTGTGAGACAAAGACTGCAGAAAGTATAAAAATAGAAAGTCTTCCAGAACAATGGACTGCAATATCAGATGCAGACTGGTGTCAAGTGACTCCCGGTGAGAAGAAACTCTCCATAAGCTGCCAGACCAATTGGCTGACTACCGAACGTAAAGCCACCATTACAATCAGTAATGAAAAGATGAAAGCTACGGTCAGTGTTACCCAAGGTGGCCAAGAAGAATTCATCAATATCGCATTAGATAAATTGGAATTCGGCTCCAAAGGAGAAATTAAGGAACTGCAAGTAGACTCCAATGCCGAATGGGAAGTTGCAGATATTCCCTGAATGGTGTGAAGCTATAGCAAAAGACCGTGGCAAACTCATTCTAAAAGTGGGAAAAACCAAGAAGGCCAGAGAAGGAACTCTCATAGTTAAAAGCAAAGGAGGAAAAATATCTTCAATTATTCTCTCCCAGAAAAAGGGAGGTCTATTCTAAATTCATGGTAAACCGACAATGGTGAGAAACTCTGATTTATACAAAGTAATTCCATTATTAAAGTAAAATCTTATGAGATGTATGAATTGCGGTTGGGACAACCATTCCAACACAACAGTATGCCTGAAATGCGGGCAACCTTTGCGAATGCCGGAGAATTATGCCAACAGTCAGGACATTTTTATTTCAAAAGAAGGTCATGGAGAAGCTATACCCAAACCGACAGTATTGAATGTCAGCTCTAATGAAGAAAAATGCAGAAAAACTGTGGTGTTTTCCACAACAAATGAAGAAGAGAATCATTCTACTGTTGTACAGCCAATTATAGAATGTCCCAATTGCAATTACCCGGTAGTAGGAGATTTCACAAGTTGCCCTTGCTGCGGAACTCCATTGAAAAGAGCAAACACATCAACAAACAATGAATACAAAACAATAAGAGTAGAAGAGGAAGTACCTTCCGTTTCTGAAGAGAAAATGCTCTGTCATGAATGTGGAAGTAAGATAGCAATAACCTGCTCTTTTTGCCCGAACTGCGGTGTCCGCGTACATCGGCCAACCATACGCCGACAAATAAAGAACATCACAGAGACAGAACCGGAAACCAAACCTCACTGTTCATTAACAATTATACCGGAAGAAGAAGAGAACATTCTTCCGGAAAGATTTGAATATGAAGGGAACTCCATCATCTTGAACCGGGAAAATACAGAAATGTCTAATCGTACAATCACCTCAAAGGAACAAGCTGAAATAGTTTTCGATGATGGTCATTGGTATCTGCTTGACCGAAGTATGCTCCAAACGACCTATATCCAGGTAAACAGAAAAATAGAAATCATACCGGATGATATCATTGTACTAGGCGACCGAAGATTCAAGTTTGAATGTGACTAAATATAACTCTTGTGAATAACCGGACTGTCGACAGATGTGATTATAATGTAGGGGAATATATCAATAACCGTTATAGGGTTTCCCAAACATTAGGCGAAGGTTCATTCGGTAAAGTATATCGGGTTACGGACAGCGCAAGCAAAGATTATGCGCTTAAACTACTGAGATTATGGGAAGTTCCTCCTGAAATACGTAAACCATTAATGGAACGTTTCGAGATGGAATTCAAAACTGGGCAAATTGATTGTGACTATTTAGTGCGTTCATTGGACTACGGTACAGTTGGAGGCAACCCTTATATTGTAATGGAATACTGTTCCGGAGGAGATTTAACACCTTATTTAGGTTCTGGAAGCAGTAAGATTCCTCTAATTTGCCAACAAATTCTAATAGGTTTACATGCTTTGCATACCAGAGGCAAGGTTCACCGTGACCTAAAGCCGGAGAATGTCCTTTTCAAGAGTAACGGAATTGCTGCGTTGACAGATTTCGGTATAGCAGGGGATAGAAACAAACGTATGACTGAACGCAATATTTTGGTAAACCCAACCAAATCTTCGGGACTTATGCATATATGCCGCCAGAACAAGTGAACCGCATGCGAGGTGAGGCCACTGTCCTACCCACTACGGACATTTTTTCTTTTGGAGTATTAGCCTTTCAATTATTGACTGGCAGTTTGCCCTTTGGCGAATTGAGCAGTCATAATGAATTGGCACTATACCAGAAACGTGGGAAAAATGGAGATTGGAACCGGCAGAAATTGACACAGTTGAAACATAGAGAGCAGTGGCAGCAACTCTTTGCAGGATGTCTTAATCCAGATTTCAAAAAACGTTTCCAGTCTGTGCAAGAGGTGTTGGAACACCTGCCAGCAATAAGCCAAGTCCCTATGGAAAGAGGATATTGTCCACCGCAAACAGTCAATGGTTTCTGTATACGTATTATGCAAGGTGAAGAGTACGGAAAAATATATCAATTAAGTGAACTTATAAAATATGGCAATAGAATCCTTACTATCGGGAGAGAACGCGACAATCTGCTACATATAACAGAACAGCAAAGTGCCTATATATCACGCCATCATTGCACAATAGAAACAAATCCCGCCACTGATAAATGGATTATTCGAGACGGGCAATGGCAGAAGGAGTTAAAGTTGTGGCAGGAGTCTAGTAATGGGACTTATGTCAATTCCACCCAAGTCACCAAACAAGGGCATATACTGAAAATTGGAGATATCATCTCCATTGGAGATGTAAAAATGAGATTTGAAAACTATTAATTATATATCAAGTAGTATGGATACCACTAGTGTCCACTAAAAATTTTTTGGTCACTAGTCGGTTAAAAATTAAATAAATTCGATTCACTTGAATCATTTAGCTCTTTGATATTTTTGAAATTCGATTTGTCGAACAAATCTCTAAGATGAGTTTTATCGGTTAGCGAGATGCCGAGTATTTGCAAGGTTTCGTAGATGCTTCGCTCTAACTTCATATCGTGTTGTACTATCGCCACAAGGCAGTAAGTAATTATGGCACAATATATTTGTATGCGTACAGCATTCTCCGAAGTTCCCCAAAACCTCTTTATCTTAAGGTGTTGTTTAATCCATTTGAAAAACAGCTCCACACTCCATCTATTTCGGTATAACCGAGAAATCAGCTCAGCCGAAGCGTCAAGATTGTTCGTCAGGAAAATGTATCGTGTGCCACTTTCGGGGTCTTCAACAATGAGCTTTCTAAGTTCATCGGGGTAATCCTTGGAACTTTTATAAACCGTAAAACATCCGATGACATCAGAAATGACACCTTCAGGCAATCTTCGCTTCCACGTTTTGGGCTTGATGCGTACATTGGTTTTGGCTCGTACAACGAAGAAAGCACCTATGCGGTCTATCGTATACAAGTTGCCAAAATCGTTGTAACCACGGTCAAATATATAATGCGCACCACGTTCATAAGGAATCACAGACATCGCTTTTGTATCGTGAATATTAGCAGGAGTAATATGCACAAATGCAGGAACTTCCGCTTCCACATCGTAGAGCGTATGCATCTTGATTCCGCCTTTATGCTTGCGGAATTTAGCCCACTCGAACACTGACAGACAAAGGTCAATCGTGGTGGAATCAAAAGCATAGACATGACCGTCAAGCTCAAAGATTCTTTCGATTCTACGCTTGCGCGCTTCGGCTATCATGAAGGTTGCATATTCCTGGAAGATGCGATAGTCACGTTGCTCGTTAGCCTTGCTAAGATTGCTTCGTGTTACGGACTTGCCGATTCCCAGATGATAGAGTTTTCCGGTGTGAGCCTCCAGTGACACGATGAGGTCTCTTAAACTCTCACGGTTGGAAAGTTGACCGAACATCATCGTAAGCAACTGATTCCAACAGGTATAGCTTTTAATGTATTTGTTGCCTTCATACTTCTTGACGATACGCAAGAACTTGAACTCATCAAGAAATGTGACTAATTGAGAAAAAACATATTTGTCTTTATTCATAACAGTCTGATTCAGACTGCAAAAGTAATTTCAAATCGTTGCGCACCAAATACCATTACAACAAACTGAATTTCAACAATTTCAAAGAACGACTATGATTTTTTAGTGGACACTAATGTATGGATACACAAAATTACAAACGTACCTTAGCCGGCTCAGTAGGGGCTGGTATGGGGGCATTAATGGGTGCTTCTGGTAGAACTTACTTTATTTTGGAGCACAAGACCTCTTCAAAGTATCATCAAGCGGGAGAATCCCAAAAAATCATTGTCGACCAAGTAGAATTAGGTAGAGACGCTTCCTGCCAAGTACGCTTTGATGAAAGTTTCGAAACAGTGAGCCGCAAACACGCTGCAATTGTACGTGATGGTGAAAACTGGAAACTTATCCACCTTTCACACTCCAATCCGACATTGGTCAACGGACATCCTATAAATGGGTCCTACTATTTACAAACAGGAGATGAAATACAATTATCCGTTGGCGGACCACGCTTGGGATTCATTGTTCCACAAGGTCGCCAAGCATTAACTTCCAGCATTGGATTGACTGAGAGAATGAGCCTTTTCCGCAAACAAGCCTTACGCCCCTACAAGACCGCATTAACAATCATGGGAATTGTTTTCGTACTGGCGGTGGCAGGATTGGCTGCCTGGAATTACAGTTTAGGTGTAAAAAATGATTTGTTGGCACAGAAGACAGAAGAACAAGAACTTCAACTGAAAGGATACCAAAACCAATTGGATTCACTGGGGACCGAAAGAGCATCTCTAGAAGCACAGCAACGGGAGTTAGAGGCCAAATTACGAAACAGTGACGGTAACGCAGAGGCCTTAAAAACACAGTTGGACAACGTTAATGGTCAATTAAAGAATGTCAATGCAAGTTTCTATAAGGTCAAATCAGACTTGGACAATCTCTCAAACAGCATAAGCACTAAAAGCATTGAGAATTCAAGCAATGCCATTAACGCAAATATACAAGAAGGCACCAGACTCTCCAAAGACCAATATTATGAAGACCCTGATATAGCAGATGAACAAGACAGTAATGCTTCAGGAGATTTGAAAGATTATTATGATTATATCTATACAATTAAAGTCGACCGTATTGAAATCGAATATAATGGAACAAAGTTTGATCCGGGCATACAAGTTTCAGATATAATCTGCGGAACTGGCTTCATGCTATCAAACGGAATGTTTGTAACAGACAGACAGAATGTCGAGCCATGGATATACTCCAACACAGAGTGGAAAGACCCATGGCGTAAACTATTGGCTGTATACAAAGGAGCAGGATGTAATATCATTATCCATTACCGTGCATACAGTACCAAAGGAACTGGAAAGCCTCTGACATTTACCAGTAGCGATTTTGCCAAAGACGGACGAAATGATGTACAAGTGACCGAAATAGAAGTAGATAAATCCATCAGGGTACAACTAAGGGAACATGGGATAAAATTGACCTATACACGTAGGAAATATATCAGTGTCAGCATTGTTACCCCTGCTGCCAACAGTTGGGCATACATTAGAGGAAAAGGCGTTTATGGTGAGGGATTGCCTTACGACATTACCGCCGCAGACAACATGAGTGGAGGTACAGAAGTTCAAATGGTGGGCTATGCAGGTTATGCTGATATTCATAATCTTACTCCGGCTCATTTCAATGACCATACCAATATAGCCGACACAAAATATGAGACTACCATATTACAGAATCGTGTGGCAGAGCCCGGTTATTATGGTTCTCCAGCATTCCTTCTAGAAAATGGTTCTTACAAAGTAGTGGGTTTCATGGTAGGAAGCATAGAGGGTAAGGATCGTTTAGTACCAATCAGAAATTTAATACATTAAAATTAAACATGTCCGAGATAAGCATTAAATTAGCGGCAGGTACCAATGTTGGTTTAGTCAGGAAAAACAACGAAGACAATTTTGTTGTCAATCGTGATTTATGCCAATCAGAGTGGATTATCCCCCAATCGATAGAGCCCATTTCTTTAGGACGGTATGGCAGCATATTGGTAGTGGCCGACGGAATGGGCGGCACCAATGCCGGAGAAGTTGCTTCTGCCATAGCCATTGAGACGGTGCAAAATGCATTCACCCCCGAGAATTTAGGAGATATCGTTACGCAGGAAGGCATTGTTACCTCAGAAGAAGCCGTTGAAGAATTTCTGGGTAGAACTGTCAAAACCGCTGATTTAAATATTGTCAATGCAAGTAAAGAAGATAGTAGTACCCAGGGAATGGGTACTACTATTGTCATTGCTTGGATATTGAACGATAAAGCCTATATCTGTTGGTGTGGCGACAGTCGTTGTTATGTATTCAATGCCAATTCAGGTTTTTGCCGTTTATCTAAAGACCATTCCTATGTACAAGATTTAGTAGATCAGGGAAAACTAGATCCTGAAAATGCGTTTGACCATCCTTACAGTAATATCATTACCCGCTGTTTGGGAGACCCGACCAATCGTTCCAATCCCGATTTCCGTTCCTATAATTTAAAGGATGGCGATACTCTCCTACTGTGTAGTGATGGGTTATGTGGTTTATGCCACGACGAGGAGATAATGCAAATTATAGAAGAGAGCCAGGATGATTTAATGACATGCAAGGATAGGTTGATAGAAGCTGCTCTTGAAGCAGGTGGATATGACAATATTACGATTGTGCTATGCCACATCATGCTACAGGATACCGAGCCCAAAGTAAAGTTGAATAATACAGTGTTCAGCAAACCCAACCACCACAAAATCCGGAAAATTCTTCTGTTACTCCTGGTACTGGCTTTAGCGGCAGGCTTCTATTTATATAGAAATCCACAGCAATATGCAAAATGGAAAACGATACTATATCAGGCAGATACGGTTCTAGTTACAGAGACAGACACTACTAACACTACCCTAACAGATTGATTACTATTGTGAAACTATGCAACTGAAAAATGGTGATATATTTGCTGAACACTATCAGCTGAAGAAACTATTAGGAGTCGGAAGCTTTGGTGAAGTCTGGCTTGCCCGAAATATATTAGCAGATGTAGACGTTGCCATAAAGTTGTACGGACTGTTGGATGACAACGGCATAAAAGATTTCCGGGAAGAATTCAAACTTGCCTACAAATTACACCACCCCAATCTACTGCACCTTAATCATTTTGATGTTTTTGGACAGTGCCCTTTTTTGGTAATGCCTTACTGTCCCAAAGGGTCCTCAGCGAGCTTGAAAGGCAAAATGTCTGAAAAGCAAATCTGGCGCTTCATACGCGATGTATCATGCGGATTGATGTTTCTTCATAATCAGAATCCTCCTATCATTCATCAAGATATAAAACCCGATAATATTTTGATAGGGGATGATGACAAATTCATCATCTCAGATTTTGGCATCAGCCGTAAACTGGAGCATACTTTTCGTAAAAGTATCAACAAAGTAGAAAGTTCCGGAACACTTGCCTATATGGGACCAGAACGTTTTGCAGAGAAACCACTGATTGTGGCTACCAGCGATATATGGTCTTTAGGGATGAGTGTTTATGAATTATCCACTGGTCTTGTATTATGGGAAGGTATGGGAGGTTGTGTCCAACTGAATGGTGCACATATTCCAGCATTAGATGAGAAATATTCTTCCCAATTGTCCCAGTTTGTTCACGCATGCCTTGCCCTCAACACTTGGGACCGCCCCACAGCCCAACAAGCCTATGAGTTTGCTTGCTCCATACTAAAACAAACAAAGACAGACTCTCCTTCAGTACAGCTGAAGCCTATTGCTCCACTTTTTCCTAAAACAACATCACCACGCCTTAAAGAAAAGTTCTGTCCTTCGAACATGCATAAACGCATAGCAGGATGGACCGGCCTTGGTATAGTATTGATTCTATTGCTTGTCAAAGGAGGTTCCATATACTTTAGACACCTTGAAGAAGAGCGCAAGTACGCTGCATGCCGTACAGAAGAAGACTACAGAGATTTTCTAAAAGAATACCCCTCCTCATCTCATGCAAACTTTATAAAACAATTTTTGGGAAACAAGGTAAATCCAATCTCCCCAATAAATAGAGAAGAAAACATCGTTATGGACTCGGTAAAAACGGATACTGCAAAACTTGAACAGTTCCAAGAGGAACCTAAAAAACAGATTGTCCACCCACATCCACAACCTTCTTCACAGCCAGTTCTTCCCATTACTGATATAAGAGAAGTCAGAAGAGAAAATGAAGAACGCCTCTTCTATAGTTGCCAGTCGGTAGCAGATTACGAAGAATATTTGCGAAAATATCCCAAAGGCAGGTTTGTACACAAAGCCAAAAGAGCAATCCAGCAAATAGAATCAGAAATGATGCAGTCCAATCCTTCCACTCAAGAAATACACATAAGGAAAAATACAAGAGTCAATGTCAGACTATAAATAATGAATAGGGCATTCCAATGTTTGAACTGCCCTATTCACTATTCAAATACTTGATTTTATTTAATCGTCACCATCGTCGCCCCAAATCCATACTCCTGGAACGAAGCATCCTGATGGCGGCAGTCAGGATATTTACGTTTCAGCTCGTCCAGCAAGGCTTTACGCAGCACTCCATCTCCCTTGCCGTGAATAAAGACGATGCGTTGTTCGCGCTTTTTCTTGTATTGTTCCATCACTTCACGAAACTTATCCAGCTGGTAATTCAATATTTCGCTGTTGCTCATGCCGCAGGTGTCATCCAGCAACTCGCCAATATGCAGGTCAATTTCGACAATCCCATTCTTGCCACCACGCTTGATGACCGTCTGCGGTTTGGACGGAGTATCTGCCGTTTTTTTCTGTATCAAAGCCTCCTTCAGTTCCTCTGCCGAAACATACACCTGCTTGGCAGGCTGGTCATTCCGGACAATATCATACACCAAGGCCGGTGTTTCAAAGAAAACCGTCTGCTGGAATGTATGCAGTTTATAGAACTTTACCATATCTATGCGGACTTCCACACTGACAGCCGGTTTCATTGTGAACGCACGGTTATCTTTGAATGCCACCAGCTGTACCATCACACGTTCACGGTCGTTCAACTCGGACTTTTCGAACTCCTCCAGCAGAAGTTTCGTATTCGGCTCTATCAAACCATGCGAACGGGCTGTCCAGGACTTTCCTTCGGCACTCGAATAGGTATAATACATATAATAATTACTATCGTTCACCAAATATGTCTCGAAAGGTGTAGTGCTGACAGCCTTGATATCCTCCGGAACAAAAGCCAGAAAAACATTCAGGATATCTCCACCTTTCATCTCGGGCTGACGATAAACAGATATCTGCGGTTTCTCCAAACGGACCGATTGAGGCTCTGAAACCTGAGACTCCATAGCAGACGGCCTTGCCGCAGTAGCGGCCGTGCGCAATTGTTGCTCTTCTTCCCGCTTCTTCTTGGCAGCCGCTTTGGCTGCCGGAGTGGGGATATTATAATCATCGGTCTCTATCACCACACATTCGTTTATGGGCATCGGTATGTCAAAACCGTCGGCATCTTCCACCAACACGATGTTTTTCCCTTGAAATCCTGTCACAACACCGCCCCCAACTTCGCTGAGGAAACGAACTTTATCTCCTATCTTCATAGTAACTTATCTTTTAGTTTGTCTTTTCCTACTTTCTTCCTGCAAAGTTAGGAATTATTTCCCTTATTCTTCAAATCTTCCCAAATATCCGTACCTTTGCAGCCGATATAATAAAGAGAAAGCCATCATGAAAGAAGACCCCAGACATATCAGAATCAGCGAATTCAACTACCCGTTGCCGGACGAACGCATTGCAAAGTTCCCATTGTCCGTACGTGACCAGTCCAAACTGTTATTGTATCGCCACGGAGAAGTTTCAGAAGACAGATTCACTTCACTGCCGGAGTATCTGCCATCGGGAAGCCTGATGATATTCAACAATACCAAAGTCATCCAAGCACGCCTGCATTTCCGGAAAGAAACGGGAGCACTGATTGAAGTATTCTGCCTGGAACCCATACAGCCGAACGACTACGCCCTCAACTTCCAGCAAACCGAGCATGCCGCCTGGCTCTGCATGGTCGGCAACCTGAAAAAATGGAAGGAAGGCATGCTGAGACGTGAGATGACCGTGAAAGGCAAGTCACTCACCCTGACCGCCGAACGGGGTGAATGCCACGGAACCAGCCATTGGATAAATTTCCGCTGGAATAATCCGGAAGTGACTTTTGCCGACATTCTCGAGGTCTTCGGTGAATTGCCCATCCCCCCCTACTTGAACCGGGAGACCCAGGAAAGTGACAAGGAGACTTACCAGACTGTCTACTCCAAAATCAAAGGTTCGGTGGCTGCCCCTACAGCGGGACTGCATTTCACCCCACGCGTATTGGACGCATTGCGCAATAAAGGAGTAGAATTGGAAGAGCTGACACTCCATGTGGGAGCCGGAACCTTCAAACCGGTGAAAAGTGAAGAAATAGAAGGGCACGAAATGCATACGGAATACATCTCTGTCTCGCGCAACACATTGGAAAAACTCATAGTACACGGCGGCAAGGCAGTGGCCGTAGGAACAACTTCAGTGCGCACATTGGAAAGCCTTTATCACATCGGAGTCACTTTACTGAATAATCCAGAAGCCACAGAGGAAGACTTGCACGTCCACCAATGGCAACCTTATGAAATGTCTGCCAAGGCCACCGCCACCTCTGCAGTAGAAGCCCTGCAAGCCATTGTTGCCTATCTGGACAGACATAGCATGGAGGCTCTGCATACCAGCACTCAAATCATTATCGCTCCGGGATATGAATACAAAATCGTGAAGGCTATGGTGACTAATTTCCACCAACCGCAAAGTACCTTGCTGCTGCTCGTATCAGCTTTCGTACACGGTGATTGGCCGAAGATTTACAACTATGCACTGGCACATGATTTCCGCTTCCTGAGCTATGGAGATTCATCATTATTAATACCCTAAGCACAATGAACCACGATAACAATCAAGAGATGTTCCCCCTTGTCGACGAACAAGGCAACATCACAGGTGCCGCCACCCGTGGCGAATGCCATAACGGTAGCAAACTGCTTCATCCGGTAATCCATCTTCATGTATTCAATTCCAAAGGTGAGTTGTATCTACAGAAACGTCCCGAATGGAAAGACATACAACCGGGGAAGTGGGACACCTCCGTAGGCGGACACGTCGATTTAGGTGAAAGTGTAGAGATGGCGCTGAAACGCGAGGTACGCGAAGAACTCGGCATTACCGACTTTGTTCCCGAAACCGTCTTGCATTATGTCTTCGAGTCTGCCCGCGAAAAGGAACTGGTCTTCGTACACAAAACTGTCTACGACGGTGAAATACATCCCAGTGACGAGCTGGACGGAGGACGTTTTTGGAGCCCCGATGAAATCAAGGCAAATATCGGCAAAGGTGTATTCACCCCGAATTTTGAAGGAGAGATAGGAAAGGTCATCAACTTGTAGTGGAAGCTGCTTTCTATCAGTTCGCAAAATATTCCTTCATCTTTCTCCTGACCCGTGGAGCAAGTAACAGCAGTGACGTCATCGTAGGCAATGCCATCAAGGCAAAAGCCAAATCCATGATGGCAACCACTGCTCCCAACGGAATCATGGCAGCCACAACAATCATCACCAAATAGAAGTAGTTATAATACTTGGCATTCTCCGCACCAAACAAGAAGTTGGTGCACTTCAGTCCATAATACGAATAAGAGAACATGGTAGAAAAGGCAAAGAAAAAGACCATCACCATCAACAGATAATGCCCATAGCCGGGAAGGAGCTGCTCAAAAGAATTCAAAGCAATATAAAGGCCTTTTATGCCTCCTTCCGACGCATAGTTTCCAGCTATAAAAATAGGGAAGGCCGTCAATGTACAAACAAGCCCCGAGTCGATGGCCGGTCCAATCATGGCTACCAGCCCCTCACGAATGGGATTGTCATTACGGGAGGCGCCATGCATCATAGAGGCCGTACCTACGCCTGCTTCATTGACGTAGGCAGCACGGCGGGCACCAGTCAGTGCAGTTCCCAAAATTCCACCGATACCGGCTTCCAGGCTGAAGGCAGACTGGAAAATGGAAGCCAACACTCCCGGCAACTTATCAAAATTCAAACAAAGAATAACGAAGACAAGCAGCATATAGCAAGTAACCATCACCGGCACTATTTTAGCCGAGATAACCGAAATGCGCCGGATGCCACCGATAATGACTGCCCCTACCACCAGGCTAATGACAATACCCATCACAAAACGCAGACCGAGTGTATTCTCTATTCCTGCCGGAGTAGTAAATACCGTAGTGACAGACTCGACCAACTGATTGGCTTGCATTACACACAACGTACCTATCAACCCCACCACCGCAAAGAAATAAGCAAACGGTTTCCAGCGTTCGCCCAACCCATGAAGAATGATATACATCGTCCCCCCTTGCGGTTCTCCGGCAGAATCGTGTCCTTTGTACATAATGGCAAGAGCCCCTTCAAAGAATTTGGTGGACATACCCACAACGGCACTTACCCACATCCAGAAAATGGCTCCGGGCCCTCCTACTGTAATAGCGATAGCCACCCCCGCAATATTCCCCATACCCACTGTTGACGCTATGGCGCTCATCAAGGCCTGGAAAGAACTAATTTGTCCTTCGCCCGCCACTTCCGATTTATAGCGCAAGGCCTTTATCGAATATCCGATGCGGCAGAGGGACACAGCTCCGGAATAAAAGAACAAGAAAAGTCCTCCCCCTATCAGAAGGATAAATAAGGGATACCCGCAGACAAAGTCACTGACAGTGGTTATTGCTGAGCCTATAGAATCTAAAATGCCATTCATAGTAGTAGTTTGATGGAGGAGTTCATGGGAAGGTTTAAAAAAAAGTCCCACTTCTCTTTCACGGGAAAGTGGGACATTCATTATAACATTTCGTTCGGCCTTATTTAGCCAGGTCTTCAATCACCTTCATAATCTGCTGGCCGATTTCCTCGGCAGCCTCCGGTGTGGCAGCCTCACTATAGACACGGATAATCGGTTCCGTATTGCTCTTACGCAGATGAACCCATTTGTCGGGGAAGTCAATCTTCACACCGTCTATATCATTGATTTCTTCATTCTTATACAGCTCCTTCACCTTGGCAAGAATAGCATCTACATCTGTTTCAGGAGTCAAGTCTACACGATTCTTTGCCATGAAGTATGCAGGATAGGATGCACGGAGTTCGCTCACCTTCTTACCTTCGTGTGCCAGATGGCTCAAGAACAAGGCAATACCTACCAAGGCATCACGTCCATAGTGGCTGGCCGGATAAATTACCCCACCGTTTCCTTCGCCACCGATAACGGCACCTACTTCCTTCATTTTGGTAGTTACATTCACTTCACCTACGGCAGAAGCGTAATATTCTTGCCCATACTTGCGAGTTACATCGCGCAAGGCACGGGTCGAACTCAAATTGGATACCGTATTGCCCGGAGTATGTTTCAATACGTAGTCGGCAACAGTAACCAGTGTATATTCTTCACCGTACATCTTGCCGTCTTCGCAAATCATTGCCAGGCGGTCTACATCAGGGTCTACAACAAATGCAACATCTGCCTTCCCTCCTTTCATCAGGTTCATGATGTCACCCAAGTTCTTTTCCAAAGGCTCGGGATTATGCTGGAAGTTACCGGTCGGTTCGCAATAGAGCTTCTCTACGTGCTGAACGCCAAGTTGTTCAAGTAGTTGCGGCAGAATAATACCACCTACAGAGTTTACACAATCGATGGCTACACGGAAGTTTGCCTTTCGGATAGCTTCCACGTCTACAAGGTCAAGCGCCAATACGCTGTCGATATGTTTCTGGTTGTAGCTTAAATCCTGACGGTACGAGCCAAGTTGGTCCACTTCGGCATAATCGAATTCTTCGGCAGCTGCAATGCGGAGTACTTCCTGACCTTCGGCAGCGTTCAGAAATTCGCCCTTTTCATTCAACAGTTTCAACGCATTCCACTGCTTGGGATTGTGTGAGGCAGTCAGGATAATACCTCCACTGGCACCTTCCATGGTTACAGCCAGCTCGGTAGTCGGAGTAGAAGCCAAATCAATGTCCACTACATCCCAGCCCATACCCATCAAGGTACCGACTACTACGTTCTTGACCATCTCGCCAGAGATGCGGGCATCACGCCCTACCACGATTTTGTTACTTTTTACAGTACACGTCTTACGAATCAGGGTAGCATAAGCTGAAGTGAACTTCACAATGTCGAGCGGATTCAATCCCTCGCCAGCACCACCGCCAATTGTTCCGCGGATTCCAGAAATAGATTTGATTAGAGTCATAGGTTAATGATTTAAAATTTATAGGTTAGTTCCAAATTTGGAATTTATGAATATCATAGTAACAAGGATAAACCCTCTCCATAGCTTGTTGTTGCCCCATTTTAGAAGGAACGATTAATTTCACATGCGCCCTATCACGAACGTACTTCAAAGCCACCAGCCAGCCAGCAGGCACAGACGTACCATAGGCAAGACGCATAGAACCCTTTATGAAAATTCCGGCAATAGATGACGAGGTAACTGTATATTTGAATTCATCCAAATAATCTGGTATCGGTATATCCAGATTAGACATTAAATATCCAGACTGCAAGTTCAGCTCTTCATAACGCACCAAAACCAAATCATTCGGTTTTATTGTATCCGCAGGATTCGTCGAACCTTTATCCACAATCTGCATATACACCCCGCTTGCCAGCTGCACATACTCATTCCTGCTTACATCCGTTGTCGAATCTTGCGCATAGAATTCACTTTGAGAAATAACGACAATACTACTGTCTTTGATAAACGCTTTGATGGCATCTTTTTCTTCCTCAAGCATTTCGGCATAAGTTTTAGAATTATCGCATGCCTGGAAGGCTAAACAAACTGCAAGTAAGGCAAAAAAGAATAAAGTAAGTTTCTTCATTTCTGTTATTTAGTAATTTCGTACAAAAATATCTGATTTCCTTGAAAGTTGAAAGCTGCAGATAGAAAGTTCGTAACTTTTAACCTTTACAACTGAACTTTTTTTATCCTTTGGCATTCAGCAGCGGTTTGTATTTCTCCAAAGCCTGCTCAAAGACCTTGCGGGCCTCATCCATCGTTCCATAAAATTCACCGCCGGAAGCATTCAAATGACCGCCGCCGCCAAAGAACTCGGCAGCCAGCTGATTGCAGGGGAATGTACCGACCGAACGTAAAGAAATCTTTATCATCGGCTTCTCCGTATCTTCACGCAGGAAGCAAGAGAAAATCACCCCTTTGATGCTTAAAGGAATGTTCACAAACCCCTCACTATCTCCACGCACATAGTCGAACTGGCTTTGTTCGGCTTTAGTCAGAGAAATTAAGGCTGCATGATAGTCCGGATAGACCTTCATTTGTGACAAGACATATCCCATTAGGCGCAAACGGCTTTCTGAATAAGTATTGAACACCTTGCGGTAAATCTCGTCCTTGTCAATACCTTTCGACAACAGTTCGCTGATGATGAAATAGATTTCCCGGTTATTGGAATTATAGGTGAACCCGCCGGTATCCGTCATCATACCCGTATAGATGCACTCCGCTCCTTCCCTTGAAATGTCACTGAAATAGCCCATACGGCAAATCAGGCGGAAAACCAGTTCCGAAGTGGAAGATATCTCCGGATGGGAAATGATAATCTTGCAGAAATCCTCCGGATGGAGATGATGGTCTATCAGTATTTTTCTTGCCGGGGATGCAAGAACAGCGTCACCCATGGCATCTATACGATGGATAGCATTAAAGTCCAGACAACAAATGACATCCGCCTCGGCAATCAGCTTGTCGGCAAACTCCTTGTAGCGGTCGTACAGAAGGACGTCCTTGCTCCCGGGCATTTCAAGAAGTCGGGAAAGGCGTTCGGCACAATAACATTCGCCGTCTTTCCCTGTGAGCTGAAGAAGTGCCACAAGCCCAGAGAAGAGCCGATGGCGTCCCCGTCGGGACCCACATGCGAAACGATTACTATCTTGTCTGCACGGTCAAACCATTTGGTGAAATGGTCTATCTTGGATTGTTCTATTACTTTGGTCAACATATTTTTATTTACTATTTGACGATTGACTATTTACTATTTGGCGTTTATAACAAATTGAAGGGGCAAAAGTACGAAAAGTTTGTGATTTATAACAATATGCGGTAAGAACCTTTTTGAGAAAGAAGAAGATAGGGAATACCTAAGCGAACGCAATCATTGGCAATCTTATTCTGATAATAGTCTGAAAGAGAAGCGTCAAGCACCACCATGCCCATGGAAAAGAGTGAAGTAAGTTCCTCTACCCCACCTTGATACCCCTTGGAGACATACAGATAATCAACTGAAAGGGGACGGGAAGAGTTCTTGTTTCTCCAACGGTTGTCGGAAAGAAGACAGATGCGCTTACCGGCGTAAGAGACAATCTGGTTGCGCATGGATAAGCCGGAAGTGGTATAATCTCCGGCAACCAGTCGGGGAGTCTCCAGATGCAGGCGGCTCCAATGCGGAGAAAGGGCACGGCACAGACGCGGCATATCCGGCAAGCTATCGGCACATGCCAACCAAGAATGACGGTTGTCTGCCATACAATGGACAACGGGACAGCCTCTCACGCTATAAAAAGCAATCCCCTGCCGGGGAGCATTGGACATGATGGAAAGGGAATGCCAGGAAACCACTGCCAACAATGCCAGCAACGCAAAGCATACTCTACGTACCGTAAGGCGTAGAAAGCCATAATATGCCATCCCCAAGAACAGATAGACGAGCAAAACACCCCATATATCCAGCCAAATATCATCAACAGCAGCGCCGGGAAGATGCTCTATCCAGCGGAGCACTTCATTCTGGACATGTACCAATGCCTCTACTACCCTTGCAAACAGATGTTGTACAAAAGGCAGCGGCGTAAGCATCAACAGAAAGACAGCAGAATACAGAACGAGCGACACCATGGGAATTACCCAAAGATTAGTCAACAGAAAATGAGTGGAAAAACGGGAGAAATAGAAAATGACCAAAGGGGCCGTACCCAGCTGAGCCGCCATGGACACTGTCATAAGTCCCCACAAATATCGCAGGAAACGATTGTCAACCTTCCAAAGGGCATATAACTTAGGTTGTACAAGTACAATAGCTGCAACCGCCGAGAATGACAACTGAAAACCGACATCAAACAACCAGACCGGCTTGCACAGCAGCATCAGGAAAGCAGTTGCCGCCAGCGTATTCAGAGTCAGCGGCTTTTCCGGCTGCAAACCGGCAAACGCCAACAAAGAGAACATGACGACCGACCGCACCACCGAGGAGGACAATCCCGTGAAAAAAGCAAAACTCACCAAGAAAAGGACCAGAAGCAAAAGCAACAAAGGTTTTAACCGCTGCCATCGCCTCCACAAAGGACGAAGCACAAACAAGAGCAAAGCATACAGAAAACCTATGTGCAACCCCGAAAGTGCCAGTACATGGCTGGCTCCCGAAACGGAGTAGGTCTCCACAATATCATCACTCAGTTCCTCTTTATCCCCCACTGTCAACGCAGCAAGTACCGCCAATTCATCAGTTTCAAAACCCAAACTCCGGTATAAGCCAACCACTTTCTCCCTATAATCCAGTGCCACCTGGCTGACAGTGCGAGAGGCATCATGCCCCGTCTTCCGCCAATGTCCGTCAGCCACGTAAGCCGTGCCGCTATAGCCTTTCCGCCTCAGGTAGCGGGCATAGTCAAACTCGTCGGGATTACCATTGTTTGCCGGAGGAGCAAGCCGGGTAGATACCAGCAACTCATCACCACGGCGCAAAGTGGCCGTAGCAGAATCTTTCGGAAAATAAGCCAGAAAAAGATGATTCCGGGGGCAACCCGTAACTGTATCCTTCTCTACCTCTCCCAGCAGGGCAACCCTGCACAATATGCTGCGCTCCCTCTCTTCGGGATGCTCGCGGATACAAACCCTATAAACAGCAGGTTTGCCCGAAAAGGGAAATACCGTCTTTCCCTGCTGCCAACTCATCAAGCAGCCCCCCGTACCACCCAAGAAAAGGTATACCGCCGCTCCATACACCCATCCGGTATACTTGTATCTACCTATAATAAAAAGAAAAAGCAGAAAACCTGCCACATACTCCCATGCAGAAAGCACGTGTGGAAACGCATCTCCACACAAAATACCAACTACCAACGGCATCAACAGTCGAAGGAAAGGATGCCGTTGCCAGCTGTCGATTATCAATCCAGAAGACGGATTACAGATTCCTTAATGCACGGATGGCCTCCTTCGGATCGGGAGCCGAGAAAACGGCATTGCCTGCCACCAGTACATCTGCTCCAGCTTCTACCAGACGCGAACCGGTTTCCAAGTTTACACCACCGTCCACTTCTATCAAGGCCTGCGAACCGGTAACCGTAATCAATTCACGCAACTCGCGCACTTTATCAAGAGAATGCTCTATGAACTTTTGTCCGCCGAAGCCAGGATTTACGCTCATTATCAGCACCATGTATACATCATTAATAATATCCTTCAACAAGGATACGGGAGTTGCCGGATTAATTGTTACCGCCGGCTGCATCCCTGCTTCGCGGATTTGCTGCACCACACGGTGCAGATGCGGACAAGCCTCGTAATGCACATTCATGACATGTGCCCCCAGAGCCTTCACCTCCGGAATAAACTTCTCCGGCTGTACAATCATCAGATGCACATCCAAAGGTTTCTGCGACAGTTTTGCCACATACTTCAGTACCGGGAATCCGAAAGAAATATTGGGGACAAACACACCGTCCATGATGTCGATATGTACCCACTCAGCCTCACTTTCGTTAATCATTTCAATGTCTCGTGCCAGATAACCAAAATCGGCAGAGAGAATAGAAGGGGATATGATTGGTTTCATAATGTTATGTTCTAAAGTTTACGAACTTTGTTATGTACAAATATAGAGAAAAGATTTAATTCAGCCTAACATTGGAAATCAAAACTCTCACTGCAAAAGGTATGCAGTAAGTTTGCAGTAGGAAGTCACTGAATGACAATCAGTTATTTCATCACGTATCCTTCCGTCAACCGGAAGCCGCGCAACAGTTCATCCGTTTTCAGTTTCTTCTTGCCCGGAAGCTGGAGGGAGCAGATGCCGACAAAGCCATCTTCGGCAGCAACGCGGATATAGGTCTTCCCGTCTGTCTGCAAGGTTCCGGGAACCAGTTGATGGGATTCCCCTATTTTCTCCGTCTCGAAGATTTTTACCACAACAGATTCTCCACCGGGTTGGACCAGCTCCGTCCAAGCGGCAGGATAGGGAGAAAGGCCGCGTACAAAATCGTAAATACGCTTCACCGGGCGGTTCCAGTCAATACGACAAGTATCTTTGAAGATTTTCGGTGCCGGACGCAGTTCACCCACGACGGCCATTTCTTCTTGAGGAATACTTTTCACTGTACCGGCAAGAATGGCATCTACGGTTTCTACCACCAGGCGACCGCCCAACAGCATCAGTTTGTCGTGGACGATACCCACGTTGTCCGTATCGGCAATGGGTACCCGTACCTGCTGGATAACCTCACCGGTGTCAATCTCATGTTTCAGGAAGAAAGTGGTGATGCCCGTTTCCGTATCACCATTAATCACCGCCCAGTTGATGGGGGCTGCGCCGCGATACTGCGGAAGCAGGGAAGCATGCAGGTTGAAGGTGCCCAATCGCGGCATGTTCCATACCACCTCCGGCAACATGCGGAAGGCAACGACTATCTGCAAATCGGCCTTCCATGCACGCAACGCCTCCACAAAAACCTCATCCTTCAGCTTCTCCGGCTGAAGAAGCGGAAGATTATGTTCCAGTGCATACTGTTTCACCGGAGAGAATTGGAGCTTATGTCCCCGTCCGGCAGGCTTGTCGGGCATCGTAATGACACCCACCACATTGTAACCTCCTTCTACCAGACAACGAAGAGCCTCCACCGCAAAGTCGGGAGTACCCATATATACAATCCTCAAATTCTTCTTTTCCACCATTTCATTTACAATTTACCATTTACAATGTACCATTTGCGAGGCAACTCATTTGCCCATTTACAATTTACCATTTACAATGTACGAAGCATCTTCTTTGCGATTTACAATGCCCCATCACCCCGAACGGCAAATAGTAACTTGTAAATAGTAAAATAGTAAATACCAAAAAGTCCTCAGTCTTCTGAAAAATGTACCAATACTTCACGGTACGAGTTGAATATCTTCGACTTGGACACGAAGCCCAAGTATTTGTTTTCCGCATCCACCACCGGCAGATTCCACGCCTTCGTATCATCAAAGGTGCGCATCACCTGCTCCATACTGTCCGTATCATACAGACGTGCCGGAGCCGAAGTCATCAGTTTTCCCACCGTGAAGCGATGATATAACTCCTGGCGGAACATAATGTTCCGGATATCGTCCAACAAGACAATGCCAATCAGCACCCCTTCCTTATCCGTCACGGGAAAGACATTGCGATGCGAGGCAGAAATGGCCTTTACCAGTTCGCCCAAATCCATTTCGGGATGCACGGTCACAAAATCCTTTTCCACCACATTCTCCATCTTCATCAGGGTAAGGATGGCCTTGTCCTTATGGTGCGTCAACAGTTCTCCTTTCTTGGCCAAACGCATGGAATAGATACTATGAGGCTCGAACATGATGATGGTAAGATAGGAACTGACGGAAACAATCATCAGTGGCAGAAACAGGTCGTATCCTCCCGTAAGCTCGGCTATGAGGAACACGCCGGTCAGCGGAGCGTGCATGACCCCACTCATGACCCCCGCCATTCCCATCAAGGCAAAGTTCTTCTCGGGCAGATAAGCCGTCATCTCTATTTCATTGCTGAAATGTGAAAAGACAAAACCGGCAATACAACCCAGATACAACGAAGGTGCGAAGATACCGCCGCAACCGCCCCCGCCATTCGTGGCACTCGAGGCAAAGACCTTGAACAGAATAATCAGTATGAGGTATATCAGCAACAGATTGCCGTGCCCGTAGAAGAAGGAATTATTCATCACCGTGTCCCATTCGGCATTGCTCATCCCATTCAGCAACAATTCTATCGTATCGTAACCTTCGCCATACAACGGTGGGAAAAGGAATATCAGGATACTCAGCATGGCACCGCCCATTATCAGTTTCTTATAGGGAGTTCTCAACCTTCCGAACACGCCTTCCACAGAGTTCATGGCCCGGGTAAAATAAAGGGAAACCAATCCGCAGAAGATACCCAGCATAATGACATACGGAATACGCTCCAGTTCGAAAGCTTGGTCCAGATGGAATTTGAACATGGCATCCGTACCCGTCACGATATAGGAAACAGTTGCAGCCGTCACCGCAGATATCAGCAACGGCAACAAGGAGGACATTGTCAAATCTATCATCAGTACCTCCAGCGTAAATACCAGACCGGCAATCGGCGCCTTGAAAATGCCTGCAACCGCACCGGCAGCACCACATCCCACCAATAGCATCAGCGTACGATGCTCCATCTTGAAGATGGTTCCCAGATTGGAACCGATAGCCGAACCCGTCAGCACAATAGGCGCCTCTGCCCCGACCGAACCACCGAAACCGATGGTAATGGAACTGGCTATGATGGACGACCAAGTGTTATGCCGTTTGATACGTCCCTGCCGCCGCGAGATGGCGTATAGGATTTTGGTAACACCATGACTGATGTCGTCCTTCACCACGTAGCGGACAAACAATCCGGTCAGGAAGATACCCACTACCGGATAGACCAGATAAAGGTAGTTGGCTTCCGTCGCATTGAAATTATCCGTCAGGAAGTTCTGTATCCAGTGTATGATGACTTTCAGTATCAGTGCGGCGAATGCCGTAAAGATACCTACAAGAAAACTGAGAATCAGTATGAACCGCTTTTCCTTGATATTCTTTTCGCGCCATATGATGAAGCGCTGCAACAAACTCCTCTTGTCCTCTGCCATTTTTCCTTTTATTCGCGAATAATCTTAATGACTCCGCCCTTGCCCAACTTGATGATACTGGACGGTTTCGGGCGTCCCGTTTCCTCCTGGCGGTATCCTACTATATAATCCACCGCAGACTTGATGTCTTCACTTATTTCACTGAAGTTACCGGGAGACGGTTGCCCGCTGACATTGGCAGAAGTAGAGACTATCGCCTTGCGGAACTGCTGACAAAGCCGTTTTGAAAATGCCTCACTGGTGACACGGATACCTACACTACCATCTTCGGCAAGCAAGTTAGGAGCCAGATTACGCGCTCCGGAATAAATTATGGTAAGGGGCTTGTCAGCCAGTTCTATCAAATCCCAGGCAACCTCCGGAACATCCTGCACATAGAAATCCACCTTTACCGGAGAATCTACCAATACCAGCATCGCCTTACTGTCAGAGCGTTGCTTGATTTCATATACACGGCGCACCGCTTCTTCATTGGTAGCGTCACAACCTATACCCCAAATCGTATCTGTCGGATACAGAATTACCCCGCCCTCGCTCATTATCTGGCAGGCTTTTTTGATGTCTTCTATCATTTCTTGATATATAAGTTCACGGATTAACACGCAAAAATAGTATTTTTGCAGCGATTATAAACAAAGTTTAAGAGAAAACAATGGAAGAAATTCAATTTAACCACACCCTGCCCATACAACTACGCTTCAATGACGTCGACAAATTCGGCCATGTAAACAACACTGTTTACTTCTCTTTTTATGATTTAGGAAAAACGGAATATTTCGCTTCCGTATGCCCGGATGTAGATTGGGAAAAGGATGGTATCGTTGTCGTCCATATTGAAGCAAACTTCCTCGCACAGATTTATGGCTCAGACCATATCGCCGTGCAAACTGCCGTCACTGAGATAGGAACCAAAAGCTTCCACCTCGCCCAACGGGTCATTGATACGGAAACCCAAGAAGTAAAATGCGTATGTACCTCCGTCATGGTAGCCTTCGACCTCGCCAAACACGAGTCCAAGCCACTGGAAGAAAAATGGATTGAAGCAATCTGCAAATATGAGGGAAAAGATTTGAAGAAAAAGAAATAAAATCCTATATTTGTCAATTAAGCTAACATTTGTATAAGTAACAATCAGTTACATTTAGTCAACTGCTATGATTCGATTGATATTATTGACCGATTTTACAGAGTCCTTTTCGTACAATCTGCTAAAGGGGGTATTGGCCTATTCCAAAAGCCATGAGCCATGGGTAGTATGCCGTATGCCACCCTCCTACAAAAACAGTCATGGTATAGAAGGAGTCTTGAAATGGGCAAAGACATGGCATGCAGATGCAATCATCGGCAGATTTGACAATGATGACAACGTGGAGCTATTCCGTGAAAACGGAATTATCGCATTGGCCCAGGATTATAAATCAAGGTTCAGCAATATTCCAAACATCACCGGCGATTACCGCAAGACCGGCAGAATGGCAGCAGAGTTTTTTCTGAGTAAAGGCTTTCAGAACTTCGCATTCTATGGTTATCGCGATACGGTATGGTCACAAGAACGTTGCGAGGGTTTCTATGAATGTATAGCAGCCCAAGGGTTTGGAAACAATTTCTATTCTTATCAGGACCAATCCCTTGATGACTTATGGTTTTATGAAGCACCGCCCCTGCTCAACTGGTTAAAGTCATTGCCACAACCTACGGCACTCATGGCTTGCGATGACAATCAAGGTAACCGCATTACGGAAATCTGTAAAGTCAACAACATCAGAGTGCCCGACAAGATAGCAATATTAGGAGTCGACAATGATGAGATTATATGCAATCTTTCAGACCCTCCCCTATCCAGTATCAGCCAAAACATTGTAAGAGGCGGATTTGAGGCAGCCGCCCTCATAGAACATCTATTGAATGATGAGGAGGCCACTTATCGGGACGTAGTGCTCCAACCAGTTAATATAATCAACCGGCTTTCAACCGACTTCTATTCTACCACCGATGCCCATATCCAAACCGCTCTGAAATATATCCATCAGAATATAGCGGCTGATATCACCGTATCGGATATAGTGAAACAAGTACCATTATCACGCCGTTTATTGGAGATTCGTTTCAAGCAAGTCACTCAGCAATCCATCCACAAATACATCTTCAACCTTAGGATGGAACGTTTTGCCCAATTGCTGTTGGCCAGTGATGCTCCGATTGCAGATGTGGCGGAACAAGTCGGAATAAACAATCTGAAGAACTTGTCCCGCCAATTCAAAGCTTTGAAGAAAGTCTCTCCCAATGAATATCGGAAAGAGTACCAGACAAAGAGTTACCAGCGCTGATTTAATCTGGTACAAATAACATGGTATCAGGTAACACGGTTTCCAGAACATTCCGTCCCGAATACCCGACTTCCAATTCCTGGCCCATGTAATCTTCGAAATACAACAGATGCAACTCGTGGTACCCTGCTTCGAGAGCGACTTTCCCTTCGGCACGGCGTCCGCTGTGTCCACCGTCGTTATCAACAATCAATTTACCGTCTATGTATAGTTTAGAACCATCATCGGAAAAAGTATAGAAACGGTATACTCCCCTTTCTGGAATTTTCACCAACGTACGGAAATCATAAGCAAAATGATCAGGGACGGCTGCTTCTTCAATCGAGAAGTTCTTCATCACCCCTTCCTTCACTTTATTGCAGGCGGCAATATCGGCAACACGTTTACATTTGCCTTCATAATAGGTATATGCCACGCCCTGCTTCTTGGGAGAAGTTCCCGTAGCCGGCAAATAAGCCATACTCTGCTCCTCATCCGAATTCAGACCTGAAGGGTAATAGTAGGCAGCCTCCCTTCCCGAAGGAGTGGAAATCCATGTGTCAAATTTGAATTGGTCTTCGTACAGTTCAATGATACGGGCTCCTCTCGTCAACTCTCCATACGCATCCGCACCGGTCACCCGTCCGTATCCCAATGCAATACCTTTATCTATTCCTATAAAATCGTTATCATGGTCATGTCCTACAAATACTCCCATTACATCCCTCATGTCAAGGAAGGAAGCAAACATACCGGAATTGATATTAGCAGAGGCAACTCCACCTTCTTTGTCATTGCCATAAGTTTTCCCGTCACCTCTGATTTCGTTGTATTCAATCAGCGGAATATGGAAAAAGGCCAAAGCAGGAACGGGATTACCACCGTTCTTCTCTGCAAAGTGTTTACTTTGCTTTCTGTACCATTCTATTTGGTCGAAATGAATCCAGTCGTAAGCACCATAGATTTTATTAGGCTGATAGTCGTTGGAATCCATGCAATAGAGCAATGCCTCTACCTGGTCCTTCTTCTCCGGACTATAAATAGAAATCACACAATTACCACATCCCATAATATCTTCAGGGCCTTTTGCCCCCACATAGTAGGGAGACTTCAAGAGGAAATCATAGATTTCATTGCGCGTCAAGTATTCTGCATCATGGTTTCCCATCATCACCACAAAAGGCATCTTGGCTTCATTGAAAATATCCACTACACTTTTCCATCCATCCATAGCAGGGTCATCGGTCACCACATCCCCACTCAGTATAGCAATGTCCGGATGTTCGGCTGCCAGGACAGCACGGATAGTAGCTGCCGTTTCGGCACACTTTGCAGAACCCGGCATCCAGTGCAAATCTGTAAACTGTGCTACTACAAACTTGCCATCCTTAAAAAAGAATTGCTTCTGCGCAAAAGCCGTTACCGGCATACAGCCCAACAGTACAACTAAAAGAACAACTATTTTCTTCATAATTTCTTGAGATTAATATATTTCTATTTCATCTATTGCCAACTCACTCTGCAACCCTTCATGAAAATATCCTTTCGGGCACAAGCCACCACTCAATAATTCCAAGCGGACAAATGTAGCTTCCGTTTCGGCAAATGAAAGAGATGCCGGAAAACGGGTGCCTTCCGTCAAGCTAAAATCATAAGTCAGCCGTTTAGTGCCCACCGGAATAAAAGTCTGACCATCCATTGAAACAGAGACACCCATCGCTCTTGCCGGCCATATCTCATTTACCGGCCGCCATAAAGAAGAAAAGGCCACTTCCTTGACTTTTTGAGGTTTCTTCAGTTCCACTACAATCTGTACAGTATCCTGGTAGAAGCTAATCCAGCGACGCATGTCGCGGGCATAGCCACGTCGTCCATCAGTCAGCCCGAAGCCTTTATTCAAGTGTTCCCATCCTGCTTCAGGATTACAAGTATAGTCACATCCGGTTGCCTTGTTTACAGCAAAACTCTTGCGGGTCACTTTCCCTAGCGGCTTACCGCTTCTGTAAACTGCCGAATAAATAGTTGCATCCTCGTCCAACGGTATCGGAGTCTCATAAAGGGAAGATGAAGTGTTGACCGTTGAATCATTTACCGCATAGTAAATATCGGCATCCGGACAGAAGGTGTTCAAAGTCACCTCATAAGTCTGCTGCGACTTGTTCCACGCACCAGCCTGATTGACTTCATAGAAGTTGCGGCAAGCATTCACTCCGCAATAATCCAATCGTTCAAACTCCTTATCCAGCCTACGGGCAAACGACTCGAAGTCCTTATGTTCCGGCTGTGTCCATTGCACCTCTGACATAGCCAGCAAACGAGGGAAAGCCATATATTCAAAATATTCGGGAGTCTGTATGTACTCTCCCCAGATATTGGCTTGTACACCTATTATATAAGCTTGTTCTTCCGGAGTCAGTTCAGCAGGAAGCGGGTTATAATTGTACACCGTATCCAACGGAAGAAAACCGCCGATAGCCAACGGGGCAAATTCCGGACTTTCCTGGTAGTAATCCAAATAACACTTTTTGCCGGGTGTCATAATGACTTTATGCCGTTGGCGAGCCGCTTCGATACCTCCTTTCTCGCCACGCCATGACATGACGGTAGCATTAGGAGCAAGCCCTCCTTCCAGAATCTCATCCCACCCGATGATGTCACGCCCTTTACTGTTCACAAATTGCTCAATCCGATGGATAAACCAACTTTGCAGAGCTTCTTCGTTGGGCAGACCTTCCCACTTCATCAAATGCTGGCAATGGGCACACTTCTTCCATGCTTTCTTGGGACACTCATCTCCACCAATGTGGATATAATGGCTGGGGAAGAGTTCCATAACTTCGGTCAGCACATTTTGTAAGAATTCAAATGTATGCTCTTTGGGACAATAGACCTCATCAAAAACATCAAAATAATCACGCACCACATAAGTCTTCCCCAGTCCGCAAGAAAGTTCCGGATAGGAAGCCAGTGCTGCGGATGCATGTCCCGGCATTTCAATTTCGGGAATGACCGTAATGAAACGGTCGGATGCATACTTCACAATTTCCTTTATTTCTTCCTGCGTATAATAACCTCTCTTTTCTTTTCCATCGTAACGCCGTGGAAAATAATAATCAGAGTGTCCTATCTGAGTCTGTTTACGATAAGAACCTATTTCAGTCAGTTTCGGGTATTTCTTTATTTCTATTCTCCATCCTTGGTCATCTGTCAGATGAAAATGGAATTTATTCAATTTATAGAATGCCATCAAATCAAGAAACTTCAGCACTTCCTCTTTGGGCAGAAAATTACGTCCTACATCCATCATAGCCCCACGATGAGGGAAACGGGGAGCATCCGTAATGCTGACAGCAGGAATCCTAATCTTTCCTTCGTATTTCCGGTCACCATCATAAATGGCTACCGGCATGAGCTGCAGCAAAGACTGGACACCATAAAAAAATCCGGCGGCAGTTTCATTGGAAGATATATTTATCCTATCGGAAGAAACCTCCAATGTATAGGCCTCATCGGGCAAGGAATTATCTATAGATAAGCAAATATCGGCCTTTCCCGTTTCCGAAATACCCTTCAGCGTTACAGAAGTGTTTTTCAACGCATCCTCCAAATAATGAAAAACTTTCATCGCGGCTTCCCCGGAAGGGACAGCCACTGTTTTTTTCCCTTGCAAGACATACACTCCCTGCATTGGAGCAAGTTCATTCGGCATGGGTATAATACCATAGTTTGCCTCTACATCATCAGCCACTCTCCCACAAGAGAGAAAAATGAATGACATAGCCAGTAACCAATATCTTATCTTCATAGTATTTGGGATAATAAGTTGGGATATTCCTTGATTGTATTCAGTATCAGTTCACCGAACAAAGTATTTGTCCAGGCAAACCAGGAACGAGTAAAGTCCGCGGCATCCTCCGAATGGAAAGACTCATGCATAAAGCCCGTCCCTCCATCCGTATCACGAAGTTGCTTCAGACAAGCACGTATTTCTTCGGAATCATCCGTTGTAAAAGCCTTCATAATGATGCTCATCGGCCAGATATAATTCAATCCCACATGAGGGCCTCCTACCCCTTCACCGGCTTTTCCTTTAAAGAAATAAGGATTATTGCCGCTCCATATCATTTTACGGGTATTCTGATAAATCGCATCTTTAAAAGAACAATAACCCAGATAAGGCGCAGCCAGCAAACTGGGTACATTGGCATCGTCCATACAAAGCGCGTTACCAAAACCGTCGACCTCAAAAGCATAAATACGTCCACAAACCGGATGATTGAAAGTACCATACCTACGGATAGCTGCATCCACTTCATCTGCCAATGTTATACATTCTCCGGAGAAGTCCTTGTTTCCATAAACTTTATCCTCTATCTCAGCCAATTGGCGCAATGACACAACCGCAAACATATTAGCAGGAATCAGAAAACCGTATTGTGTAGCATCATCTGACGGACGGAAAGAAGAAACGATTAAGCCGACCGGCTTTACCGGTGCTCCCCATCCGTTGTTAATCTGCGAATCTGTAGGGCGGTCGCAATCGCGCGTAAAGCTATAAGGTCCTAAGCCTTGTTTCCTCTGTTGCTCTTTAAAGGTCTTGACCACCAGCAGCATAGCTTTATGCCAATTTTCATCGAACACAGACGTGTCTTCCGTGTATTGCCAATAATGATAAGCCAGACGAATGGGATAGCACAAAGAATCTATCTCCCATTTGCGTTCATGCAGTTCCTTAACCATATGTTGTGTATGGTCGGTTTCCCAATAGCTGCCCAACGGCCCGTCGTTGAAGGCATTGGCATACGGGTCTATCAAGATACATTCAGTCTGTCTGTTGACAAGTCCTGCCACCATCAACTGCAAGTCCTTATCTTTCTTCATCAACGGCAGATAGGGCCATACTTGCGCTGAAGAGTCGCGCAGCCACATGGCATCTATATCACCTGTAATGACGAAAGTATCTGGTCTGCCATTCTTCACTCTATATCTGACAGTAGTGTCAAGCGTATTGGGAAAACAGTTCTCGAACATCCAACGCAACTTCTCGTCCTTTATTTTAGGCTTTGCTTCTTCAATAGCAGCATCTACTGCCTTCGAAATGAAGCTCCTTTTGCTTGCAGAAGGACGCAACGAAACATATCTCTGGCTGAAAGTCCCGGATGAAGATAATACGGAAGCGGGCTGAAAGGTCATTGCAGCCAAGGCAAGCCCGCCAGTCTTCAGAAATTGGCGTCTTGACATATTGTTTTTCATGATTGATTTCTTCTTTAATAGGTATGCTTACCGGATGTCACATTTATCTTTTTCTCTTTTCCACCATAGAGTACACACAGTTCAAAATCAATATTAGAATCTACTGTGATACGGGGTTCATCACTTGCAGAACGGCGTGCTTCAGCTTTTAAGGAGATAAGCCCTTCGGGACCAAAAGGATAGCGTTCTATGCCGTTAATCTCCGTCAAATTCATATCCCAGATAATCTGCTTTTTGGCATAATCTCCCCGAATACCGATAATAAATTCTATCAATTCAGCAATAGGAGGAAGTCCTGCCCAACCCACAAAATTATCCCTTGCCATAAATCCCGGCTCAGCACTTTCCGGAGCATAATATTCCCAAAAAGTTCCAGTCTTCTTATAGACCTCAAACACCTGGGCATAATGATTCAAACAAATCTCCCGTGCCAGTTTACCATAACCTTTCTGCACAAGGCCCTGCATCACCATGTAATTAGTTCCCGGCCATACGCCACCCTGCCAATAACGGCCATTCTCCTTGTACTTGGGATTATCGGCAGACAAAGAAGGAATACGGTGTTTCCGGTTGAATGTGGCAGGATTATCCAATTCCTTCACCATACGGTCCAACTGTACAGAATCCAATACATCAGTAAACAGAGCCCAATAGGCACCTATTCCCTTAGTTGTACAGAGCGTACCGTCAGCATACTGGTCATAAAGGAAACCGGTCTTTTCATCCCAAAGATTGTCATGGATATATTTTCCCAGCATTTTGGCTTCGTCTTCAAACTCTTCTATCTCTTGCCAACGTTCCAGATAAAAGCCCATCTCAAGTAGTAAATTGGCAGTAAATAATTGCTGTAGGTTTGTATCTAACCAAATCATATGCCCGTGACTGTAGATAGGGCTGTATTCCGACGGAACACGGGGCATATTATCCATGCCGGTCCCCCATCCGCTTGACCAGTAGGTTCCATTTCTCCAAGTATGGTTCAATTTCAACCACTTATAATAAGCACAAAGTACCGGAAATATCTTGTGCAGGCGTTCCGTATCACCAAACTGATGGAAATAGACCATCTCACACCAAGGCATCAAATTCGGTCCGGTACTCACCGGATCATAGCGTTCAAAGCAATCGGCACCATCCGCCTTTATTTCACGGCAAATGAAACCGTCGGGATGCTGCTTGGCGTAAAAGTTGTTCAGCGTATTCTGGAAAGGAAAGAAACGGGTACCATAGCGGGCAAACATCAGAATGAAAGAGGAATCCCACATAAAGATATTACCATTATAAGCTGTATCCAAATAGCTTGAGACAAAACCCGAGCCTGCTTGAGGAGCACGAATATTGCCGATAGCTATTTCCCATGCCTTCCAATACATTTCAAGTTCCTTGTCATGTCCACCCCAAATGGGATTGGGAAGAATCTGCCGAGCTTCTTCGAAGCTTTTCGGCACAATCGTCTCAGGTTTTGCCACACGATACTCATTTTCAGTGACCAGCGGTTCCTTTACATATGTATTTTTATAAGGCAAATGATACTTTTCATCATTGCCACAGCTCTGAGCTTTCAGCAAAGGGAGAGTGGAAAAAGAAAGCAAGCTTACCAATAAAATGTGTTTCAACATAGGAAATAGTTATTTTTTAAATTACAAATTGAGCAGTTTTTTTATCTTGTCAAAGATAGCAGTATTTTCAAAAATCCCTGTAAACTCCTCTGCACCGGGACCAAAAGCATACACTGGTACCATTACACCGCTATGACCACCGGTAGAGAACTTACATACGATTCTGCCTTCTGCCAAATCTCCATCAACCAACGTAAGTCCACCAGTCTCATGGTCTGCAGTAACTACTACCAATGTTTCTCCATCCTTGGCAGCCCATTCATAAATGGCACCGATAGTACGGTCAAAGTCATGTGTTTCCTGCATCAGCAAATCAATGTCATTGAAGTGTCCGTAGTCATCCAGCTGCGAACCTTCTATCATCATAAAGAAACCGTTTTTATTTTGGTCCAGCAATTCGATACCTTTCAATGAAGCACGTGCCAAAAGGTCGCCACGTTCAGCAGGAAGAGGAGTATCGACGGGATAAGGTACGGCAAATACCTTACCACTCTTTATGCCAGCCAATTCATCCCAACTGCGAGGAGTCTGAAATCCTTTATCGCGTAGTTCCTTAAACAAGTCACGTCCATCTTCACGGTTTTCGAAAAGCTTGGCACCTCCACCGAATACATAATCGGCACTGCAATTAACGTAATCTGCTACGATTTCAGCTTCCGCATCCCTATCCTTGTTATGGCAACAAAAATCAGCAGGAGTGGCATCCCACAGACGGCAAGTCACCGCTATACCGGTCGATTTACCTTTAGCAGCAGCCAGGTCTACCAATGATTTCAAAGGACGTCCTTCGGTATCTACACCCACAGAATGATAGTTTGTCTTCTGCCCCGTAGCTATGGCTGTTCCACCCGCTCCCGAGTCTGTAATCAGCTTGTTGGCACAATAGGTTTTAGACAAACCCACTACCTGGCAGTTATCCAAAAACAACTTGCCTCGATTGGCTGTCCAAGCAGAATATACGTGCATAAGACTCATGCCATCACCAATCATCAAGATGACATTCTTTATCTTCTTGCCCTGGGGAGGGGTAATCTTTGTCACCTCATAAGGTTGGTCCAAAACATAGGTCTGTTCTTTATCACGGCGGCTTTGTGCCGATAACTCTACCGGCAGTAGCAAGACTGCCAAGAGCATAACGATACATATTCTTAATATCTTAGTCATAATTATTGTTTTATTATTCAACCGTTACTAAAATAGGGGCATGGTCGGAGAGGAAAGCATTATTCTCTGTTTCAGCCAATACACCATACCTCAAAACTTTCAGTCCATTACGTACAAAAACGTAATCAATCAGCGGACGTTTATCGTAAGGAATCTTTCCGAAATCATGGAAACTCCATGCCGGACCATAAACAATTGCCGATGCCTGGCGTGCATCTGTCAAGTGTTCCAGATTGGAAGGGTCAGTCACGTGTTTGATGACATCCGATTCCGGACTAGCATTAAAGTCGCCCGTTACTACTACGGGTAAGTTACCACTCAACTCATTTACTTTATCCAGCATAAGGCTTATACCTTCACGACGTGCAGCAACACCTACATGATCCAAGTGGGTATTCAATGCGAAGAACTCCTTGCCACTTACTTTATCTTGCAGTTTTGCCCATGAAGCGATACGCTCACAAGCTCCATCCCAGCCCTTGGAACCGGCAACTTCAGGAGTCTCGCTCAACCAGAAATAGCCAGAATCCAGCAAGTTGAAACGATCTTTCTTATACCAGAGTGCACTATATTCACCCTTTTCCTTTCCATCTTCACGACCTACACCGATGACTCCGTATTCCGGCAATCGTTGTTTAAGGTCTTCCAACTGATTATGAAGTACTTCTTGCGTACCCAATATATCCACATCATAAAAACGGATGGCATTTGCCGCGCGGTCTTTACGGTATTGCCAGTTGTCCAAGCTATCTTCCGGATTGTCATAGCGAATATTGAAACTCATGACATTAACGGGCTCTGGTGCAGGCGCCTGCTGCTTCACCTGTCCGCATGATGCAGCGAACAAAGGTAAAAATAACAAAAATAACTTTCTCATAGCATATATATTAAACTATTATTTCACAAATAAAGCCGATGCAGGGATGGGTGCCAACTTCTCGGCAGAAGGCAGTTTCCAAGCCCAGCTCAAATACTCACCTTCATAATCTTCAAAGTAATAGAGCTTGTAAGGATGAAAACCTTTCTTCAGCGCGACCATTCCGGTAGCAGGAATTGCAGCATGGGAAGCATCATTATTGACTACCTGCTCATCGTGAATGTACAAGACACTGCCATCGTCCGAACGGGTCTGGAAAGTATAGACCCCATCTTCGGGAACATTTATCAATCCAGAAAAGATATAACCGAAATGATCCTCCTGCTTAGCACCCTTAATAGAAGGTTCGGGCATGACACCAGACTCCAGCAACGGTGACTTTTCTACATCAGCCACTTTCTGGTAAGTGCCTTCAAAGTACTTATAAGATGTACCATTCTGAGTAGGATTTACAGAAAGAGCAGCCTTTAATTCAGCTTTCGTTGCCGATATGGATAATGTTCTGCTTGAGCGGAGACCTTCCTTGAATCCTTTGGCTTTTATTAAAGTGGTCTTGTCCAGTTCAAAAGGCTGCTCGTACAATGCCGACTGCTCTGTGGGCTCGCTGCCATCCAATGTATATCTGATTTCGGCATCCTTGGTTGTTGTGGCCAATGCAACCGTTACCTTATCCATAAACAAGTTCAAATCCTTATCCACATAGGGAATGGAAACGACTTCATCTTTAGTATAGGAATAAGGGGATGCTTCAGAGGAAACACCTCTCTCCATATTCGGCTTATCGGACAAAGTAAAACGAAGTTCTCCACCTTCCATCAACTGTGCATAAGTAATAAAATTTACATCTATCGGTTGTCCGTTCAATTCTACTTTTGTGATATAGACATTCTTCTTCGGATTGTTGGCAAGGATGGTCAAAGTCTTTCTATTTGCCAGGTTGACAACCGCTTTCTCAAATAGAGGAGTAGTCAGTGCAAATTCATTGCTTCCCGGACAAACTGAATAAATACCCAAGCTGGATAATATATACCAACCGGACATCTGTCCACAATCTTCATTACCAATGATTCCTTCAGGCGTAGGAGCGTACATTTCATGGAGCAGACGGCGTGTCATTTCCTGCGTCTTCCAAGGCTGTCCGACGTAATCGTACAGATAGGCGATATGATGGCTCGGCTCATTGCCATGAACATATTGACCTATCAGTCCGGTAATATCCACTAAATCGCCATGTACATCCGACTCTACTGTAAAGATAGAATCGAGTGCGGTAATAAACTCTTTCTTACCACCAAACAGTTGTGCCATACCGCTTACATCGTGAGGTACAAAGAAACGATACTGCCAGGCTGTGGCTTCCGTATAGGCACGACCTATCTCAATAGGATTGAAGGGAGTTTCCCAGTTCCCATCCATCCGCTTGGGGCGGAAGAATTTTGTATTACCATCAAAAACATTGATATAGTTCTGGGAACGTTGAATATACTTTTGATAAATATCATCCTTACCCATTTCCTGAGCCATACGTGCAATACACCAGTCATCATAGGCAAACTCCAGCAAACAAGAGATGGACTCTTTCTTTATATTAGAAGGAATAAAGCCATTCTGAATATAGTAATCAGCTCCCTTTTTGTTCTTTTCAGAAGAAACTACCATAGCTTCCAACGCCTTTTCCGCGTCAAATCCTCTAATACCCTTCATATAAGCATCTGCTATAACGGACACTGCATGATAACCAATCATAGTTCCCGTCTCTCCGGCAGAAAGCGGCCAGATAGGAAGTTCACCCGAAGATTCGTAAATGTCCAGAAAGGAATTTATCATATTATTGACCAAAGTTGTATCAATCAAAGTCATCAACGGATTCCATGCACGGAAAGTATCCCAAAGCGAAAATGTAGAATATTGCACTTTGCCTTTTGGCAATTGCCCAATTTCCATATTATGACGGCGGTACTCACCATTGACATCACTCACGACATTGGGTACAACCATAGAATGATACATGGCTGTATAGAAATTCTTCAAGTCGTCCGTATTGCCGCCTTTTACCGTAATAGCAGAGAGAGCTTGTTCCCAAGCGGAACGGGCAGCACTACGCACGGCATCAAAATCGAAACCTATCACCTCGGTTTCCAAATTCTCACGTGCATTCTTTTCACTGACAATGGATAATCCAACTTTGGCTATAACCGGCTCTCCATTACTATTATCGAAGGACAAGCAAGCCTGCAAATCGGTACCGTTCAACTTAACTCCTGCAGAAACCATCTTTTTATTCTGTATAAAGTCTATGGCCTGAAAAGGTTTCGAGAACTGGGCTACAAAATAAACGTACTGATTGTCCGTCCATCCCCTGGTTCTGCGCATACCTGTTATTTCGTTGGCGGCAGTCTGTTCAAGTTCAGCCTCATAAATATATTCGTTATCAAGCAAATGAGTCAAATCTATAATAATAGATGCTTCTTTGCCGGAAGAAAACGTATAGCGGTGCATACCGGCGTGTGCCGTTACCGTCAATTCAGCTTTTATTCCTTCTTCTTTCAGAACAACCGAATAATATCCGGCAGAAGCATCTTCGTCTTTATGGGAAAAAGCCGCTGGCTGGTAAATGCTTTCCGTAGTCAAATCCGGTTTCAGCGTAGTAGGACGAAACAGTATATCCCCAAGATCAATGCATCCGGTCCCACTTAAATGTGTGTGTGAAAAACCTTTTAGAGTCGTATCATTATAATGATACCCCGAACAAGCATCCCAGTTTCCGGCACGCGTGTCAGGACTTAACTGTACCGCCCCGAACGGAACGGTTGCCCCCGGATAAGTATGCCCATGAAAGCCGGTACCTATAAAAGGGTCTACATAGTCTACGGGAGATAGTTCACCGGATGTACAAGAGCAGCAAGCCCAAAAGGCAGTAGTTGCACATATAAGAGTTTTTAATTTCATCAGACTGTATATTTGAAGAGCGCTGCAGACTGTCGGGAATGCCGTCTCTCCGTATATTAAAATGATTTTATGAATAGCCTTTGCAAATGAAAGAAAGAAGAAATATCTGCAAGGATCAATACCCGAAAATACCAACCCCTGCAGATTAGACCAATGGCAATGAGGTCTTTTTTTATATTTTATCTCTTTCAGAGAAAATATCAATCATAATGAGGATTCTGTTTTAATTTACCATCAGATTTGGTAATCTGAACCGAAGGATAAGGGAATACGATCATGTAATCCTGATAAGCAATCTTATCCGTATAATCCTCATACTCACCTACAACGAATGTGGAAGCAGGGTCCTGGCGGTTGGCATAATGACGTACGCGCGGACGGGCATTCAATTCGGCAGCAGCCAAAGCCTTTATTTCAGTATTGCCTGAGCGATACCAGCGTTTCAAATCATATAAATGGTCTGTAAACTCAAATGCCAATTCACAACGGCGTTCATGATATAGGTCAGCCATAGTAGCAGTGCCCGTCAATAATGCAACATTGGCACGTTTACGAATGCGATTCAAATCAGCCGTAGCCAAGTCCGCTTTATTAGTCATCAAATAAGCTTCCGCACGGAAAAGTAACATTTCTGCAAAACGGATAACCGGGAAATTAATACGTACCGTCGGCCAGTCTCCGTTTGTATTGATATACCCCTTATTGGCTGCATCTTCATACTTAAAGGGATCCATGTATTTATTAATCATAAAACCGGATTCAATATCCGAGCTTGAATAAAAAGCACGGGATTCACCCAAGAATTGAAATTCCTGACCATACTCTAAAACCGTACGAACCAAACGGTCATTACCAGCTCCGTCTTTCAACATCTCTTCGTAAATATCATAAGACGGCTTGTTCTGTCCCCAGCCATTATATTGTCCCCAGCCTTTGTTCTCAAGGACAACTCCCGGAAACTCCGAACCGCCACCTTGAGAGCCACCATTTCCAGGAATAGTCCAAATATACTCTTTATTCCACCATTTAGAGAAATCAGAAGAGAACAACTCTTCATAAGTACCGGCTAAATCACGTCCGTAAGCAGTTTCCAGTTCATTGACCATACTGATTACATTTCCCCATTGTGTAGCATCCCAAGTTGCCCAATAAGCATAAACTTTAGCTTTAAAAGCTACTGCAGCCGCATCGTGCGCGCGTCCTCTATCATTATCTCCATACTCTTCAAAACGGGGCAAATACTCTATTGCCTTGTCCATATCCGAGATAATCAATTTATAATTATCGATGACCGAAGCTTGCTGAGGAGGAATAGAATTGTCATAGCCACCTTCAAAATCTTCATAACGGACAAAAGGTACCCCTTGTGTATCAAGACCGTAACGATAAGCAATCAAGAAATGAGCCCATCCACGAGTGAAGTAAGCTTCACCGAGACTTCTCTTTTCAATATCACTCAAAGTGGTGCTTTTCCCTTTCTTAAGCAACTCTTGTATTACCCAGTTGGAACGTGCCATCACTTTGTACATAGTATCAAAAATAGTACGCAAAGGGGATTCGTCTCCTGTATATTTCAATGTAGCAAGTGTTGGAAAATCACGGGTCTTTCCCCACACAACGTCGCACGCGGCACCTTGTTCCCAAAACAGTTCGCGTCCATATACAGCTTCCTGATGAAATCTTTCATACAATGCATCTACAGCATCAATAGCCTGCAGGTCATTGGTAAAATAAGTCGTTGTAGTAGCATCTCCCTCTGGTTGCACATCAAGGAAGTCACTGCAAGAACTCATAAGCAATGTGGCAGACATCGCAAAAAATAATATATTTTTTTTCATAATCATTCTTCTCTATTAATTATTAGTAAGTCAATTTTACACCAACAGATAATACGCGAGATACCGGATATTTCAAAGCATCCCAGCCACCACATTCAGGATCCATACCAGAATATCCAGTGATAGTAGCAAGATTTTCACCACTGAAGTACACAGACAAACGGCTGTTACGGTCATTCAAATGAGACCACTTGCGGAATACATCGCTTAAATCATAAGAAAGGGTTACATTCTTCAAACGCAGATAAGAAGCATTCTCCAAATACCAATCAGATGCAGTCGTAAAGTTTCCATTCGGGTCATTCTTTGACAAACGAGGAATATCAGAACCGGTATTTGTAGGACTCCAAGCATTCAATATCCCGCTGGAACGGTTAAAGTTTCCTTCTACATCACTCAACAGCATGTACTTTCCTACATATAAAGCTTTTGCTCCACCTACTCCCTGGAACATGGCACTGAAAGAAAGTTTTTTCCACGTCATTCCCAATGTAAAGGCAAAAGTCGTCTTCGGAGTCGCACTACCCATATACTGACGGTCTGCATCCGTAATTTTACCATCGCCATTATGATCCACAAACTTCAAGTCACCAGCCTTGGCATTCGGCTGAATACCTACCCACTCTTTTTCACCATTATCATTGGTCACATATGTTCCATGTTTAGCATTCCACTCGGCAACTTCTGCATCACTTTGGAACAAACCATCTGTCTTAATCAAGTAGAAGGAATTCAGAGGTTCCCCTTCCGTACTCTGCATCATATAAGGGATGCTACGGAACCTTTTATCATTAGGCCACAAACCCGGATTGCCATCCGCATCCTTCACACCTATATCTGATACCCAGTTCTTTAAATACGAGAAGTTACCCGATACGAAATAAGAAAGGTTTTTGTTAATCTTATCGCTCCAATTAGCTTGAATCTCAAAGCCACGGTTACGCACTTCACCTTGATTGATTAACATGGCATCGAGTCCCATAGTAGAAGGCCACCCCATTGATTGTGTCTGAATCAAATTGAAAGTACGTTTATCAAAATAGTCTAATGATACCGACAAACGGTTTTTAAACATCTCAACATCCAAGCCCAAGTCAGTCTGTTCTGAAGTTTCCCAGGTCAAATCAGGATTTAACGCAGAGCCGTTGTAAATCAAAGTATTCCAGATATTATTTGCCTCAGGACCATATTGTGCTTGTTCTGTCCACGAGCTTTTCTTCAACAAAGCAGACTTATAATTAAGCCCTATAGAGCTCAAATTACCTACACGCCCCCAAGAAGCACGCAATTTCAGCAAACTGATAAAATCACTCTTCTTAAAGAATTTTTCATTAGATATTTTCCATCCAAGGGTCACTGCAGGGAAATCACCATAGTTATTTTCCTTAGGCAAACGTCCAGCATAATCACGACGCCAAGATGCAGTAGCAAAATAACGGTCATTATAAGAATAAGCCAAACGGGCAATCAACGACACATTGGCATCAGGTCCAGTCAAATAGTCAGATGCTGTCACTGATCCTGCATACGCCATGTATTGTAAAAATTCCGATTCATCCGCAAAATCCTTACCCGTCACTTCCAGTCCACGCGTTTCAGAATGATCTGCCGTAGTCGAGAACAAGGCACCAACCGTATGTTCACCGAATGTCTTATCATAAGTCAGGGTATTTTCCGTCTTCCAAGCATCTCTACGGTAAGTAGTTTCTTGAAGATTATTCGACAAAGCCGGTTTACCTACTTCATCACGAATAGGATTGAACTTCTTGTAATGATTAGTCTTCATATTATAAGTAAAACGACTCGTAAACTTCAATCCAGGAAGTACATTAGCTATCTCCAAGCTGGTAGTGCTCCATATGTCACTTATCTTGTCATACAAATTCTCTGCTTCCAATAGACGTACCGGATTTACAGCATCCCCGTGGATATCAGAGAAATTCGAACCATATTTTTCAATATAGGCAGGATCTTCCGTAGTCACACCACCATAACTTCCGTCCAACGGATTATAGACAGTGGCACTTGCCGGCATGTAGATAGCCGAAAGGATAGGTCCTGTATAAGCATCGTTATCCGTAGCTTTGGAACGTTGGGTAGTGTTCTGCCATACAAAATCCTCACTGACGCTCACCCACTTGTTCAGCTGCATTTTACCATTATAACGTAATGTAAGATTCTTCTTGAAAGTATTAATCAAAACACCTTCATCATTATCGTAAGCAAAAGATATACGATTTGAAAAATTATCAGAACCTACATTCAACGCTACGTTATGACGTTGGTAGAAGGCAGTGCGGAAAATCTCATCCATCCAATCAGTACGAGTCGTACCTATCCATGGATTTTTGGTAACATCCCAACCGACTGGAAGCGAAAGTCCTGCATTTTGATGAGATATCTTACGCATCTCAATCTGCTGCTCCGCATTCAGTGGTTCTATCAAATTGGTAGCCTGACGAATACCAAGTGCCGTCATAAGTCAACGAAGGAGCACCTTGTTTCGCTTTTTTGGTAGTTACCAACACAACACCACCTGCACCAGACTGTGCGCCATAGATAGCAGCAGAAGCAGCATCCTTCAAAACAACGATACTTTCAATATCATTCATGGATGAGATAGGTGCACCGGGAACACCGTCCACAACCCAAAGTACATTGTCTCCATCTTGTGAGCCTTGACCACGAATCACAATGTTAGGAGAAGAAGTTGGGTCGCCACCATCGGCCGTAATGGTAACACCTGCCAGCTGTCCCTGCAGCATGCCTTCGGTAGAAGTTACCGGGCGAGCAGCCAATTCTTCAGTATTACTTACTACACCCACTGAAGCAGACAAGTCCTGCTTACGTGTATTCGCACCATACCCTAATACAACAACCTCATCCAGAAGTTCTGTATCCTCTTTAAGCACAATTACCATTTGTTTTTCTGCCACTGGTACTTCCTGAGTCACATAGCCGACAAAACTGATTACCAATACGCCGTTTTTATCGGCCGAAACATTAAAGTTTCCGTCAACGTCCGTAATCACTCCATTAGTCGTCCCCTTTACTAACACATTGGCACCAATCACAGGTTCGCCAGTCTGATCCTTTACTGTTCCTTTCACAGAAATCTGCTGTGCATAAGCACCTGCCGACAAGAACAGTCCCAACAATAGGGTCAGAATCGTTCGATAGATTCTAAGATTTACTTGTTTCATGCATTCAAAATTTAAAGTTTATAATATAGAAAATTATAATTCCGCCACAAAGGTCAGAAAGCAGAATTACATAGTTATTACAAAAGGAACAATTCTCTAACAGTCCTTATTTATGCGTAAAATAATATAACTGCAAAATATTTATTATTTTCAATCAAACCGTATAGGGATTATTACTCAAGAAGAGCGGCAGCACCCAATAAACTGGAATCCTTTTGATGCGAAGCCACCACACTCACATTATCCGATATAATCTTGTAGGGAAAACTTTGCATTGTTTGTTCCATAGCATTTTTAAAGAAAGGAAAAGCCGATACAATACCGCCTCCTAAAACAATAGCCTGGGGAGCATAGGCAAAAAGAATTGCCTTTATAAGATTACCCAAATGCCTCCCAAACTCTTTCCAAATCTCCAATGCAGCTTGTTCTCCTTGCTGGGCTTTTTCAGCTACTACCGCACCGGTAGTGCCATAACGTTTAAACAAGAAACTACTGCAATAGTGTTCAAAATCAGAGTCCAAATAAGGAAATGAGCCTATCTCACCGGCTCCCATATATTGCCCACCATACAAACGACGGCCAATGACAACGCCAGCTCCAATTCCGGTCCCAATAGTAACGCCTACCATGTTGGTATAAGATTTTCCTTCGCCGTATAGGCTCTCCCCCAAAGTGAAACAGTTGGAATCATTATTAATGGCAACTGCCACCTTGAATTCGTTCTCCAAAATCTCCTTCAAGTGTATTTCTTTCCAAGAAGATATATTTGCTACATTATATACAATTCCTTTCTCCGGATCAACAATTGAAGGGACACCGATACCGATACCATCTACCTGCTCATTCATCATATTCCGAATAAGCTGGGAAAGCTGGTTTAGCACAGTAGAAGCATCTTGCTGAGCTAAACATGGAACCGACACTTTATTCAAGCAGTTCCCTTTTTCCACTTGGGCTATTCGAATATTGGTTCCTCCTAAATCTATTGACAGTTTCATAGTATATAACATTAAGGTGTTCAACATGTGCAAAATTAAGAAAATGCTTTTTTTTCAGTATTCCCAATTGCGCATATAAATCTTCATTTTGCGCAAACATTACTGTCAATCAAATATTCCACCAAATCTTTTCCTCCAGGTTCACTGACAAAATCGATAAAAACAATACCGCAATTCCGGCTATTCTTTTGTTTTAAATAGTCAGCAATAGGCTTGTTCACCTTATCAGCAAAGACTTTAGGGGTTCCCAAGGGCAGCCCCGTCGCACTTACAAAAGTAATTCCCCACCGACGTGAGGAAACCGGCTCAGCAGACATCCCTTCAATATTACGGACACAAACCCCTACCTTCTTCCCGGCCTCCTCACCCGATTCATATTGATATTCATCTTCGAGCAAAGCCACTCCTTCCTTACCATCTTTATTGCGAAGAGTGAGCAGGCAAGTACTGTCATCCTCCCAACCTACACATGCTGCTCCAGGATAATTATCCATAGCATGATCCCTATGCAGGAAAAGAATCTTTCCACGGCAATCTTTCAGCGTCAGTTCAGGGCGAAAGTCCATCACGAAATAACTTTGATACTCAGGGCTGCTTAAAGAAACGGACAGCAGAGAAGCATAATCCCGCAATTCTCCCCCTTCCTTTTTCAAGGAAACAATCAAAGTCTCAGAAGGATATGTTTGCAGAAAGTGTATAAAAGCAGGTAAAACATCATCTTCCCAATATATATCCTGAAAGGCATGACTGTGAAACACCCCCAGTTTATTACCCTTCTTTTCCAAACGGATATCGAAAGCACGGATGCCTTGCCGTAATTGAGCGGGAATATCTGTTGCTTGTGTTTTCAACATATGCCCTCCTTTGATACTACCGCTATCGTGTGAACCAGGAATAGAAATCTTACATATAGGAAGCGTATCATGGAGAATCCTCATCCACTCAGGCCGCAGTGCAACCTCATCCCGCGCCTCCGCACAAGTATCCTGCAATCTGGAAGCTGTAGCACAAACCGGAGCATTCAATAGAAATATGGTCAAAGCTAATACAACAACTGTTCTTAATCTGTTTCTCTTCATAGTATATTGCTTTTAAGTTTACTGCATGCAAATGTAGAGGGTTCATTCTTTTCCCTCATCCTAAATTGCGTATTTAGTTCTTCATTTTGCGCAAACATCGAAAGCAACATATAGTAACATCTGAGCCAAACGTAATGTACCTTTTCATTACATAAATGTACCTAACGAAAAATGCCATACATTCTCCGTACTGCGTATCTCATCCCAGACGAAGCCCTCCCAAGAAAAGGATTTCAACTCCTCAGGACACTCCAGACGGTTCTTGACAATAAAACGCGTCATCTCTCCGCGACACATCTTGGCATAGATAACGACAGTCTTCGGCTGTCCGGCCTTCCAAACTTGAAACTCGGGCGTAATAACACGCACCTCTTGCTCCACCCGCTTCCAGTCGAACAAATCTTTCATTTCAGCACTTGCCAAATTAATGAGAACACCGCCACAGTTTTTAATTTCCTCTATGAAGTAATCCGTCAACAAAGGCTTCCAATAATCAAACATGGATATTCCACCTTTTTCGGGCAAACGGACATCTCCTTCCAAACGATAGGGTTTGATACCGTCCAGCGGGCGAAGCAACCCATAAAGAAAAGAAGTGATACGCAGATGTTCTTGCGCATAACGAAAATCCTCCGCTGAAAAATCTTTCGGAAGAATGCGTTTAAAAACAGCTCCCGTGTAGGCGCAAACGGCTGGCATCGAACGATTCTCCTCCGAACAGAAATCATGAAAACGCAAACGGTTCTCGGCAGCAATTTTGGTATTCACCCGAAGAAGCCTTTCCAATTCGGATACTGAATACTGCGACATTTCCAACGCATTCCGCACAGCCTCCGTTTCGAATTTCGGGACTGTGACTTCGGGCACGACAACAGAGCAGCGCGCTGCCATGGTCTTTGCACAAGAGATAAAAACAAGCATAGCGATATTTTTTAATGGATACAAAAATAAAGTTTTTTAGTGGAGAATACATATACTTATAAAGTTTTTCCGCAGAATTCACCTCCGTTTCAAGAGTTTTTCATACCTTTACACCTTGTTGGAGAAAAGTGCACGTATTGCCCCCCTCTACTCCCCCAACATCTTGAGATAGAAAAAGAAAAAATAATATATAAAATGACTCACAAATGGAATTATCAACCCATTACACCCGAACAGGCAGAAGCAAGCCAACAACTGGCCCAAGAATTGGGAATTAGCCCAATATTGGGAAAATTGCTGGTGGAGCGGGGAATAACAACGGCAGCGGATGCCCGGAAGTTTTTCCGCCCCCAACTACCGGACTTATACGACCCATTCCTGATGAAGGATATGGATATAGCCGTAGAGCGCCTGAACAAGGCAATGGGAAAGAAAGAGCGCATTCTTGTTTATGGAGATTATGACGTAGACGGTACCACGGCTGTGGCATTGGTCTACAAGTTTATTCAACAGTTCTATTCGAACATCGACTACTATATCCCCGACCGTTACAATGAGGGGTATGGAGTTTCAATCCAAGGAGTAGACTATGCCGCAGAGAGTGGTGTAGGTTTGATTATTGTATTGGACTGCGGTATCAAAGCCGTCGAAGAAATCACATACGCCAAGGAGAAAGGCATTGATTTCATCATCTGCGACCATCATGTCCCCGATGATGTACTGCCCCCTGCTGTAGCCATTCTGAATGCCAAACGGGAAGACAACACCTATCCTTATGAACATCTGTCCGGATGCGGTGTAGGCTTTAAGTTCATGCAGGCATTTGCCCTCAACAACGGTATCGAGTTCCATCACCTTATCCCTTTACTGGACCTCTGCGCCGTCAGTATCGCATCGGATATTGTCCCCATTATGGGTGAAAACCGCATTCTCGCCTACCACGGTTTGAAGCAGTTGAACAGTAATCCCAGCGTAGGCCTGAAAGCAATCATTGATGTCTGCGGACTGACGGACAAGGACATCACCGTCAGTGACATTGTATTCAAAATAGGTCCCCGCATCAACGCCTCCGGACGTATCCAGAACGGGAAAGAAGCTGTTGACTTGCTTACTGAAAAAGATTTCTCTCTTGCCCTGGAGAAAGCCGGACAAATCAACCAATACAACGAGACACGCAAGGACTTGGACAAGACCATGACCGAGGAGGCCAACAAGATTGTAGCTGACCTGGACGGACTTGCCGACCGACGTTCCATCGTATTGTACAATGAAGACTGGCATAAAGGCGTCATCGGCATCGTAGCCTCCCGGCTGACGGAAATCTATTACCGGCCGGCAGTAGTACTGACACGTACGGATGACATGGCAACCGGTTCTGCCCGTTCCGTCTCCGGATTCGATGTCTACAAAGCCATTGAATACTGCCGCGACCTTCTGGAAAACTTCGGAGGTCATACCTACGCCGCCGGTCTTTCCATGAAGGTGGAAAATGTACCGGCCTTTATCGAACGCTTCGAAGAGTTCGTATCACAAAATATCCTGCCGGAACAGACATGCGCCGTCATCGACATCAATGCCGAGATTGATTTCAGAGACATCACTCCGAAATTCTTCAGCGACTTGAAGAAATTCAATCCATTCGGACCGGACAATGCCAAACCCATTTTCTGTACGCACAATGTCTATGATTATGGTACCAGCAAAGTCGTAGGCCGCGACCAGGAACATATCAAGCTAGAACTGGTGGATAATAAATCGAACAATGTAATGAACGGCATCGCTTTCGGGCAAAGTTCCCACGTACGCTTCATCAAGACCAAACGTTCCTTCGACATCTGCTATTCCATTGAAGAGAATACCCATAAGAGGGGTGAAGTGCAGTTGCAGATTGAAGACATAAAGCCGAACTGAAAGCCTCTCCCCTAACCCCTCCCCCACAGGGAGGGGAATAAGAATAGTCTCCTTATATTAAGGAAATGATGAAAATTGGTTGATGCTATAAGATTAGTAATCACTACTATTAGCATAGAGAAGGAAAGAATATCAATTCAACGATAAGAAGTAGCAAGAAAGTTCAATAAGACCATGAGCAGCAGTAGTAACTTCAAAACTCCCCTCCCTATGGGGGAGGGATTGGGGGTGAGGCTTCTGAAGCAATACTGGGGATACGATACCTTCCGGGGAATCCAGGAAGATATCATCAACAGCATTACCGAGGGACGGGACACTTTGGGACTAATGCCCACGGGAGGAGGAAAATCCATCACTTTCCAAGTTCCGGCACTTGCTAAAGAAGGACTTTGCCTGGTCATCACTCCGTTGATTGCCCTCATGAAAGACCAGGTACAAAACCTAAAAAAGCGGGGAATCAAGGCGCTTGCCATCTACTCAGGCATGAGCAGGCAGGAAATCATCGTCACACTGGAGAACTGTATATTCGGCAATTTCAAGTTCCTCTATATCTCCCCCGAAAGGCTCGATACTGAAATCTTCCGCACCAAACTGCAGAAGATGAAAATCAGTATGATTACGGTAGACGAAAGCCACTGCATATCGCAATGGGGCTACGACTTCCGTCCTGCCTATCTGAAGATAGCCGAGATACGCACACTGCTACCCGGTGTACCCGTGCTGGCACTGACAGCCACTGCCACTCCGGAAGTAGTGAAAGATATCCAGGCCCGTCTGCATTTCCGTGAGGAAAATGTGTTCTGCATGAGTTTCGAGCGCAAAAATCTCGCCTATATCGTCCGTAAAACGGAAAACAAGACGGGAGAGCTGTTGCACATCCTGCGCCGTATGCCCGGAAGCGCCATCATCTATGTGCGCAACCGTCGCCGTACCAAGGAAATTACCGAACTGCTGCACAACGAAGACATCACCGCCGATTTCTACCATGCCGGACTGGATGACGCCACCAAAGACATCCGCCAACAACGCTGGCAAACAGGAGAAAGCCGTGTCATGGTCGCCACCAATGCATTCGGTATGGGTATCGACAAACCGGATGTACGGATTGTCATCCACATGGATCTGCCCGATTCCATAGAAGCCTACTTCCAGGAAGCAGGACGTGCCGGAAGGGACGGACAAAAAGCCTACGCGGTCGTCCTTTACGCCAAGTCGGATAAGGCAACACTGCACAAACGCATTCCCGACACCTTTCCTGAAAAAGAATATATAAAGGAAGTATATGAGCATCTTCAATACTATTACCAGATGGCAATGGGAGATGGACAAGGCTGTGTACGCGAGTTCAATATAGAAGACTTTTGCCGAAAGTTCAAGTACTTCCCCGTTCCCGTGGACAGTGCCTTGAAGATTCTGACACAAGCGGGATACTTGGAATATACAGACGAACAAGACAATGCATCCCGGCTACTGTTCACTATCCGTCGAGACGAACTTTATAAACTGAGAGAGCTCGGCGAAGATATGGACAAACTCATCCAAACCATTCTCCGCTCCTATACCGGGGTCTTCACAGACCATGCTTTCATCAATGAAGATTCACTGGCCATACGCACTGGACTCACACGCCGGCAAGTGTATGAACAGCTCATCCACCTAGCCAAGCTACGTATCGTCAGTTACATCCCCCGCAAAAAGACACCATATATAATATACACGCGAGAGAGGGTTGAAATGCGCCACCTGCAAATCTCTCCCGCCGTGTACGAGGAACGCAAAGAGCGGTATGAGAAACGCATAAGTGCCATGCTGGATTACGTGAGCAGCGATACCGTGTGCCGTAGTCGAATGCTGCTACACTACTTCGGAGAGAAGAACGAGCATAACTGCGGGCAGTGCGACACTTGCATCAATTTGAAGAACAAGAAACCTTCCGGCCACCTTTCGGAAAAGGAACTTTCTGAAAAGATTCTTCAAGCCCTATCTGATAAACGACAAACTCCAGCCACTTTGGCAGAACAGATAGCAGACGATAAAAACATGCTCATCGATGTGTTACATGGATTGTTGGACGAAGGCAAGGTAATTGCTGTCAACGGAATGCTTCAAATCAAAAAATAATTCATTACTTTTGCCGTTGGAAAAGAATGTCCTGCCGCTGAGAGGAACATCTCTTATCAGCCATGCCCCTCCTTTTCCTTTTTAATTTTTAATTCTTTAATTTTAATCACCTATGGGATTCTTTAAATCTTTTTTCTCCGGCAAGTCAGACAGTCCGGCAAATGAGAAACAAAAAAACGAACAGAAGAATTTTGAGATATTCAAGTATGACGGTATGCGCGCACAACGCATGGGCCGTACAGACTACGCCATCAAATGCTTCACTGAAGCCCTTGCCATTCAGGAAGACTTCGAGACCATGGGATATCTCGCCCAAGTCTACACCCAGACCAACGAACTGGACGAGGCACACAAACTGCTGGAACGTATGACCGAAATAGAGCCGGAACATACCTCCACCTACCTCAGTCTAGCCAACGTATGCTACATGCAGGAAGACTATCCCGCCATGGCAGGAGCGGCAAAGAAAGCTATCGAAATAGAAGAGGGCAACGCCATGGCACATTACCTGCTCGGCAAAGCAGACAATGGGCAAGGGGACGGCATCATGTGCATCGCTCATCTTACGAAAGCCATCGTACTGAAAGATGATTTCATCGAAGCACGTCTGCTCCGTGCCGAAGCCCTGGTCCAAATGCAGCAATACAAGGAAGCGATGGAAGACATAGACACCATTCTGGCACAAGACCCGGAAGACGAAAGTGCCATCTTGCTCCGCGGAAAGATAGAAGAAGCTACGGGAAACAAAGAAAAAGCAGAAAGCAGCTATCAGAAAGTGACGGAGTTGAATCCCTTCAACGAACAAGCCTTCCTCTACTTAGGACAGCTTTACATCACCCAAAACAAACTGGCAGAAGCCATCGAGCTCTTTACGGAAGCCACAGAACTGAACCCTAATTTCGCAGAGGCCTATCATGAGCGCGGACGTGCCAAGTTGCTGAACGGCGACAAGGAAGGTTCTGCAGAAGACATGAAGAAAGGACTGGAACTCAATCCTAAAGAGATACAGAACTTTAACGGACAATATGGTAACCAACCGGGGGGAAGTACCGGTAATATCCTAGGATTATGACAAATTCAATTATTGCCGCCAATGAAACGAAATTTATTTCTATCAGTACTTTTTGTACTGATGTTCGCACCTGCCCATGCACAGCAAGTGAACATATTGTCCTATAACGTACATAATTGCATAGGTATGGACAAGGAGTACAATTACCGGCGCATTGCCAATGTTATCAGTCAAACTTCTCCGGACATAGTCGCCCTGCAGGAACTTGACAGTGTAACGGTGCGCAACAAAGGAATCCATGCTCTCGGAGAACTAGAAAAACTGACCGGAATGCACGGGACTTATGCAGCAGCCATTCCTTTTCAGGGTGGAAGCTACGGCATCGGAATCCTCTCCAGAGAGATACCCATAAAATACAAAATCATTCCAATGCCCGGACGGGAAGAAAAACGTACCCTCATTATTGCAGAATTTAAAGATTATGTATTTTGTGCCACACACCAGTCCCTCACTCCAGAAGACCAGCTCCTTGCCGTACCATTGATAGAAAAAGCCTTGCAAAACGTCGATAAGCCCATCTTTATGGCAGGCGACATGAACTCTGCACCAGCAAGCGTTCCCCAGCTGGAATTGGCAAAACATTTTGCCACCCTCAATGACACAACCTCTTATACTTTCCCGGCAGACCGTCCCAACCGATGTATAGACTACATCTACGGCTATTCCAAGAATGGGTATCGGTTTGACGTACAATACCGGAAAGTCATAGAAGACACCATTTCATCCGACCATCGTCCGGTTCAAGTCATTGTACAAGTTAAAGGGAAATAAGTTAAATTGCTACTATCCCTAAAAAAAAACATTGTTTTTTGTTTGTATATAAAAGAAAAGCATTACTTTTGTCACGTAATTCAAAAACAGAGAATACAAGTATGAAGTCATTTACTTATGCATATTACTTCTTTTTTTACTTTTACTTTAGCCAGAAAGTAGAGCGGGAGTTTGTATGTAT